>Ga0315279_10011698_pt1 | contig 10106 bp, 12 predicted proteins | sample YL17G06_20_MG_FD_203694 | JGI IMG/M metagenome (GOLD analysis project Ga0315279, IMG submission 203694) | Sediment microbial communities from Yellowstone Lake, YNP, Wyoming, USA - YL17G06_20 | ecosystem: Environmental > Aquatic > Freshwater > Lake > Sediment | place: USA: Wyoming | collected...
AGCCACAGCATATAAACGGGCAACCTTAATCTTCTCGGACATTAACCAGCTTAGAGAGATCAACAAAAGGGGAAAAATCCAGCTGGTTCTCTCTGGGAAAGCGCATCCGAGGGACATTTCAGGCAAAGAAATGATTAGGGAAATTTTCCGTTACAAAACGATGCTTAAAGACGAACTCAAGATTGCCTACTTGGAGAACTACGACATTGACACTGCTGCCAAACTCACGTCAGGCGTCGACGTGTGGCTGAACACTCCCCTGCCTCCACTCGAAGCCTCAGGCACAAGCGGGATGAAAGCTTCGCACAACGGCGTCATAAACTTCAGTGTGCTGGACGGCTGGTGGCTTGAGGGCTGCATCGAAGGAATAACAGGATGGTCGATCGGTCCGTCGCCGGAGGAGCAGTTAAACGAGGACGACAGAAGAATCCGGGAGCTGCAGGACTTTTACAATAAGCTGCTGTATCTGGTGGTTCCCATGTACTATAATAATAGGGACGCCTGGGTAGACATGATGGAGAAATCTGTCGGCAAGGTCGCCTACTACTTCAACAGCCACCGCATGATGCGTAGATACGTGACAGAAGCATACATGCTGTAGTCAATCTTTGTAGAAAAAAGGGGTGTAAGTAAAAAGCGAATTTTCCGAGGCATACAGAAGACTAGAAGGTTTTGAACATTTCTTTCTTGGCTCCGCAGATCGGGCATCTTTCCGGAGCTTCGCCTTCGACCGTGAAACCGCACACGGTGCAGATTTGGATTTTCCCCATGTTTGCGTCCTTGCCTTTGGCAACAGCCTCTTTGGCTTTTTTGTAAAGGGTCAAGTGCACTTTTTCGGTTTCTAGAGCCCAATTGAAACTGATTTCGGCTGATTTCTCTCCCTGACTTGCAGCGACAGCCTTGTATGCTGGGTACATTTCTTCAACTTCGAACGTTTCTCCGTCTATGCCTGCTTGAAGGTCCTCAGCTGTGCTTTGTGTTCCGAAAATTGCGCCTGAAACCGTGGTTGCATTTCCCTTGGTTTTAATGTTCCTGTAATGGTTTGATGCGTGGACTTTTTCAGCGAAGGCTGCAGCCATGAACAGTCTCGCCACGTTTGGAAATCCCTCTTTCTTTGCTCTTTCTGAGTAAATTGCGTATCGCACGTGTGCTTGGCTTTCGCTCGCGTATGCATTACGTAGATTTGTTTCGGTCATTTCTCTTTCCATCTTTCTTTCCATCCTTCTTTGTACATGCCTTATACAAGCAGGATGCCGCCGTGTTTTATGTGTTTTTTGGCGCACGAAAACGGCTAATGAAAAAACTTGGTCATCCGCCTAATTGTTGAATGTTAAAAGTAAAAGCGGAAGGGCAAAGGTCGTTGAGCACGCATATGCTGCATTTAGGCTTCTTTGCCGTGCAGACCTTTCTTCCGTGGAATATGAGCAAATCGGAGAATCTTAACCATGAATCCTTTGGGACAATGCGCATGAGGTCAGTTTCAATTTTTTCTCTCGTCCTGCTTTGTGTTAGCACAAGTCTCTCAACGAGCCTAAGAACGTGGGTGTCAACCGCTATCCCTTCCGTTATCCCGTAAGCGTTCGAAAGCACGATGTTTGCGGTTTTCCGCGCGACCCCTGGAAGCTTTATCAAATCATCCATTGTTTTAGGAACCTGCGAACCAAACTGGTCGACAAGCATTCCGCAAGCATTCTTAACGTGTTTGGCTTTCGCCTTGTAGAATCCTGTTGGCCTAATTGCCCTTTCAAGCTCCGAAAGGTCAGCCTTCGCATAGTCTTCTGGCGTTCGGAACTTTTTGAACAGGCTTCGTGTGACTTGGTTGACCTTCGCGTCCGTGCACTGGGCAGCAAGTATGGTCGCAACCATCAGTTCAAGAGGGTTGTTGAATTCTAAAGTTATTTTTGCGTCAGGATACTCTCTTTCCAGCAGAACAAGTATTTTTCCCACTCTTTCTTTTGGTTCCAACGCATCGTCCGCCAACCTGTTTCCCCCAGACGCTTCGTATTTTTCTGTCTGTTCTTATTTTTTGGTGCTTGTGCTGGTTAACTCTTTAGGTTTTTTGTGGTTCAGTATCGCAATAAAAAAAATGGTTGCTAATTGGTTTTATGTGCCTTTGTTAACTTCCGCGATGAGTTTCTCAACCTTTTTCCTTATGGTGTCACGGGCTTCTCGAAACTTTTCTATGCCCTTCCCCGCTGGGTCCTCTATCTGCCAGTCTTCAACCTCCTTCGGAACAATCGGGCAAGAGTTTCTGCTGCACCCCATGAGAACAACCTTGTCAGATTCTTGAATCATCTCCGCCGTGATCATCTTAGGCTTATGATCAGAAATATCTACTCCGGCTTCCTTCATGACTTGGACGGCTAAGGGATTAACGGTTTTCGCAGGCATGTTGCCCGCACTCTTGGCGCTTGCTTTTTTGCCAGCTAAAGAATTCAGGAATCCTTCAGCCATCTGGCTTCTGCAGGCATTTTCTACGCATACGAAAAGGACGTGCTTCATAACGCGTTACCCCCTTTTACTTTATTACAGGTTCCTTACTAGCTTTCCGATTATCCCGATGATCGTTAAAATTATCGAAAGGTCAAAATACTTAAACCTGTTTCACGGTCTTTAATTAAACAGTAAATAGGTTCTCATCGGCAGCATGAAGAATATGAAGTCAGAAAAGCAGGCTGCAAAAAGCTACTTTCAGTAATAGAATTTTTAGCAAGCTAGCGCTAGCTCCCTTAATTATTAATCATGATTATCTCTTTTTTGTATTTAAGTTATGTTGCGTAGAGAGTTATTTAGGTTTAGTAGCTGGCTAGCTTCGAAAATATTCAAGTACATAATTGACATACTAGGGGGATGAGTAACAGTTATATATATAACAATGTTACATATATGTCAATTAGGAGGAGACTAACAAAATGTGCAGTTCAAATCGTTGTCATTGTTGGCACGATTACCCTGAACGAGGTTGGATACAGTTTCTCATGCTCAGAATCCTGTATGAGAAGCCGATGCACGGTTATCAGCTCATGGAAGAAATTGAGGAAAAAAGTTGCGGCTGCCACAAGATAAAAACAGGATCCATTTACACGCTTCTGAGAAGGATGGAAGAAAGAGGTCTGCTTGAGTCCAGATGGGAAAAGGTCGAAGGATGTCCAGAAAAAAGAGTTTACACTGTAACTAGAAACGGTGTTGAAGCGCTTAGAATAGGGCTCAAGTCGATTGTGAAGAGAAAAATGCTCTTCGACGATTTGGCAAGGTTCTACGTAGAACATTTCGAGAATAGTGAGGGAGGTGAAAAACCAGATGTGTAGAGATGAAGAAGATTGTTGTTGCGGTGAGGAAGCCCATGAGGGTCATCACGGAGGATTCAGCGGTCATCACGGCCGTTACATGGGTTATGGGTTTCCTTTGATGAGCATCGAGGAAGAGGTTAAGGTTCTGGAAAAGATGAAGACGACCCTTGAGGAACGCTTGGAAATCGTGAACAAGCGACTAGAGATTCTGAAGCGCTAAATCTTAACGCTTCAGATCACCCCGTTTTTTTGGGGGATTAGTATAAAATCAGGAAGTGATAGTAAAGGTGCAAACAGAATATGCTGTTGAGGTTTCGAACTTAACAAAGAAGTATGGTGATCTAGTAGCTGTCGATCACATAAATTTCAGTGTAAGGAAAGGAGAGATTTTTGGGTTCCTAGGCCCAAACGGCGCAGGCAAAACCACCACAATAAGAATGCTCACTAACTTGACTAAACCAAGTGATGGAACCGCAAAAATATTTGGACATGATATCCAGAGCCAAACTATTGCCGCTAAAAGGTACATGGGAATAGTGCCCGAAATTTCCAACATTTACGATGATCTCTCTGCTTGGGACAACTTGATGTTTACTGGTGAACTCTACCAAGTTAGCAAGGCCGAAAGAGAGAAGAAAGCCAGAGAATTGCTGGAACTTTTTGGACTCTACGACAGGAGAAACTCAAAGGCTAAGGGCTTTTCGAAGGGAATGAAACGTCGCCTCACACTTTCGATGGGTCTGATCAATACGCCTCAGTTGCTCTTTTTAGACGAGCCAACAGCTGGACTGGACGTGCAAAGCGCACTTATCATCAAAGATGTAGTCAGAGAACTTAACCAGAAAGGCGTAACAATTTTTCTGACTACACATGATATCGAAGAAGCCAACGTAGCATGCGACCGAGTGGCGATCATTCATAAAGGAAAGATAGCGGCAATCGACACTCCAGAAAAGCTGAAGAAAACCATACAAAGCGTCCAATCGGTGGAAGTTGCCTTCGACAAAACCTCGCCAAAGATTTTAGGTGAACTGGAAAGAATCCAGTCGGTCAATGAAGTGCGCAAAGAAGGCGACAAGTTCAGGTTATACACTCATGACCCAGCCACTGTACTGTCAGGCTTGTGGGAGTACGCGAAAACAGACAATCTTAAACCAATAAGTTTGAACACGCTGGGTTCAAGTCTTGAAGACGTGTTTGTCAGGCTTACCGAAATACACGTGAAAGCAAACAGGAGGGATTCTGATGAATAGAAAGCGACTATCCTTAGAACAATTAAAGGCTGATCTGAGGGCTGCTTGGGCGATTACAAAGAAGGACATGCGTGTCTACTACGTTAACCCAGGCGCGATTATGTTTGGAATACTGTTTCCGCTGTTCATGTTTCTCTCGTTCGCTGTTGGAAAGGATGCTCCTGCGGCAACCCTTATTCCAGGATTAATCTCTATCACTGTACTCTTTAGCGCATCTTCCATTGGCCCGATGGTAATTCCCATGGAGAGGAGGGTGAAAACTTTTGAAAGGCTATTGTCAGCGCCGATATCGTTTTATTCAATCATTTTGGGTAAGACGCTTTCGGGCTTCTTTTACAGCTTGGCTATAGGAGTTATACCTTTGTTGATTGGGTTAGTGTGGTTTGAGACACAGATATTGAGCGTTCTCGGGTTAGTTTTGGGTTTGGCGTTGCCTGCCTTCTGCTTTGCCGCATTGGGGATAATGTTTGCTTCTTTCCCGACTGAAAACCCAGGTAATATTATGATGCTGCTTAATTTCGTTCGTCTTCCCTTAATATTTATCAGTGGTCTCTACATACCGATTGAGAGCTTGCCTGACTGGGGGCAAGCTATTGCGGCGTTTTCGCCTTTAACCTATGCGAACGATTTGGTTAGATATGCGCTGGAAGCCAAAACAAACTATGGTGTTGCATTAGATTCTGTTGCGTTGCTGGTGTTCACGGCATTCTTCCTATTCGTAGGAAGCAGATTGAATAAGAAATTCAACAAATGACTGGGAGGTGACTTGAACATTGGCAAAGGTGTTTGATTTGAACAAATTGGTGGCGTTTTCTCAGAAGCAAGGTTTGCTAAATACTATGGAAGATCGTCGTCGAGTGAAGAAGGACTTGATGAAAACCAGCCACTTTAACGTGGTGCTAATCTGCCTTGAAACTGGTCAAGAGATTCCCTCCCGTCCTGAACCATATGATGTTTGCTTTTATGTTGTCGATGGCAAAGGGGCATTCACGATGGGCAACGAGCAAGTTGAGTTAAGCCGTGGCGGCTTGATTTTTGCTCCAGCAAATGAGGCGCGAGGCATAAAAAGCAGAGAGAGGTTAATACTGTTAGGCATTCAAGAACTCCATTAGAGGAAAGCGTTATGAGTACCGCTGTCGCTGTTCAGAATTTGACAAAACGTTATGGTGACATAATAGCAGTAGACCACATCTCCTTTGAAGTTAAGCAGGGTGAGATTTTTGGTTTCTTGGGGCCGAATGGAGCTGGCAAAACTACGACCATAAGAATTTTAACTGGCATAATCAAGCCCGATGTGGGCAAAGCAACCATAATGGAATATGATATAGAGAAAGAACCTCTCCGCGCCAAACAAATAATGGGCATCGTTCCAGAAATGTCAAATGCCTACGTAGACCTCTCTGCATGGAACAACCTCATGCTTATAGGCGAACTATATGGCGTTCCCAAAAAGCAAAGAGTAGAAAAAGCCCAGAAACTGCTTGAAGAATTCGGTTTGTACGATAGAAGAAACCAGCTTGTCCGTGGTTTTTCGAAGGGAATGAAACAAAAACTCATCTTATGCATGGCGTTGATAAACAAACCTGAGATTCTTTTTCTTGATGAGCCAACTTCAGGTCTCGACGTTGAAAGTGCAAAGCTAATAAAAGAAATGATCCTGGAACTTAACACTACAGGCACCACAGTGTTTTTAACAACACACAATATGGAAGAAGCCAACAAGCTATGTGACAGAATAGCCATAATAAATCATGGCAAGATTGCGGCAATAGACACGCCTGAAAGTCTCCGAATGAAAAGTAGCGGTTTACAATCAATAGAAGCAAGTTTCGACCACCCTGCAAACATGGATGATTTGGCTAAAATTCAATATATTGAGCAAGTTAAGAAAATGGGCGACAAGATCAAACTCTACACCAATGACCCCAATGAAGCTTTAAACTGCATTGTGGACTACGCTCGTTTACATAAGCTGAAAATAGTCACTTTGAACACGGTTGCCCCCTCTCTGGAGGATGTATTCCTCAAATTGACCCAGACAAAACAGGAGGAATAAAAAGACTTGCCTTCAATAACCGTAGTTTTGGAGCAGTTTAAGCGTTCCTTAGCTATTGTAAAAAAGGACGTCCGAATTTACTACTCCAAGGGACCAGTCGTAGTTTTCGGCTTGATATTTCCGCTTTTCCTGTTTCTAGCTTTTACGATTGGACGAAACGTATCCGCGAAAGAGCTTTTTCCAGGACTCATCAGCATGACTGTCTTCTTTACAGCGACATCGGTAGGTCCAGCAATCCTGCCTTGGGAAGCAAGATCAAAAACCTTGGAAAGGCTTGTGTGCTCTCCCATCTCGATTTGGGCCATATTCCTCGGCGATATACTTGCTTCCTTTGTTTTTGGATTGCTCATATCGCTTGTTCCGTTGGTGATTGGTTTAATAATCGGCGTTAGAATCGTGGAGTTGCTGGTTCTGGGTTTAGGCATGGTTCTGGCAACATTTTGTTTTAGTTCTTTGAGCGTTTTGTTGTCGGTTTACCCGCCAACCGATAATCCTTCAACGGTCATGATGCTTTCTTCGTTGATCAAGTTTCCCTTGGTTTTCATTAGCGGTGTATTCGTTCCCATAGAGCAATTACCAGACTGGGGAAAAATAGTCGCTTCCGCTTCGCCGCTAACATATTTCACTGACTTAGCAAGATACGCGATCGACGGCATGAGCAATTATTCGGTTCTAGTCGATTTAGCTGTTCTGACAGCATTCACATTAGTCTTTCTAATAATTTCTGTAAAACTCCATGAAAAATTCATGCCTCAGCGATTCTCTTAAGGGCGACCATTACATTTTCTTATTTATGGTCTGCTATTCACTGAACGTCTGTCAAGTCCCCGTTTGAGAATCAATCTATAATTCTTGTTCCACATCTTTTCGAGGGTTAACCCCAGTCATTATTCTAAGTGGTCAATTCTGGGCTAGCTAGCAAGCAAGCTCCCAAAGCCGCTAGGAATGTTTCTGTAGGCGCTGGACCAAGATCGTTGCCTCCTTCTTCCTTTCCAGAATCGATTACTATAACGTGATGTCTCATCTTAATCTCGGAACACACTCCCCCTTTTCAAGTGAGCTTAGCGTTTAGCTATTTCTTAACGTTCTTTCTTTTGATCATTATGCAGATCGCCTTCACTTATTGTTAAGGAGTCTTATCGTCAGCCATCACTTGTTTGAGCCTATCACTTGCAGCCACATGCCCCACCTGATGAGCCTGATCCGGTTACTATGCAATTTTCTTTGTAAAGGTTTATCCAACAATCTTGACAAACCATAATATGGCCTCGATCCTTGTGATTTGCGCTGAATAGGGTCAGGTCTTCACCGGTTTTGGAGCAAAGAGCACATTTTCCCATCTAACTTCTACCTTTACGCATGTTCAACCTCAAGTTTCAGGAGTTGGAAGGACAAGCCATAAGGTGCGATAAGGTCCACCTTGAGCTCTAAGTCATTTCTTTCTTCGTCTTCCTTCAGGAACTTCTTGATGAGGTCGCAAGCACAAATTGGGATGCCATTTACGTTGCCGACTATTTCCAATTTGCTGGATGTTTGGTCAACTATGTCGACCTTGGGAATGGAACTGCAGCAAGTTCTTACAATATCTAGATAAACTACAGGTTTTCGTATATTCTGTCTTTCAGCAATCGATTTTGTTTCTTTTATGGCCTCATCGGTAATGGTCACCTTCATTTACCTTTCACCTCCTATGAAGATTTCGCGCTATCAGGGAAAAGTCTCTTTTTCACATATCCTATTTTTGGGTAGTTCTCAACGATGGTTTCCAGCATTTCACCAGGTATTCCTACTATGACTCCTTCATCTAGGTATTTGTCATTTAGACTTTTGGCAGCCATTCTAGCGAATTCGCATGCAATTGCTATGTTCATTTTTCCATGAAGATAAGGTCGAACAGTCGAGAAGCCACAGAGTTCATAAGGAGCAGAAAGCCATGAAACAAATTTTCCTCCAGTATCAAAGATAGATGCTTGCATCAATTCAAAAGCCCTTCTTGGAATAGTCTCTATAACCACCACATCTGGGTCAAACGCTGCTTTTTCAAGAGGAGCTATCACCGTGGCAATTATACTTCTTGCATCCAGTCTTGGTGCTTCAGCTACAAAACGCCATGCCCCTCTGGCAGTACTTACGGAAGCTTTGTTGACGTAAAAGCTTCCGTCTAGTTCTTCGTTTGGGATTTCGCACAAACCTAACCTGGCTGCTCCTCTTTTACACGTATGCATGTCTCCTTTTGCGAAGAAGACGTTTCCTTGCATCGCATACTTCAGCATGCCGCAATAGAACATCGGTTTGTCTAGTTCTTTGATTCCTTCTGGGATGTCAGCTTCTTTTCTTGCCAATTTTACCGCTACAGGCGAAACCTCCGTCTCCAGATAACGTTTCAATTTATCAGATATTTCTTTTAAGTTCATATTCGAGTCCCTCATTGGAAAATAGATATGTATCGAAATATTTAAATCTAACGATTTATCATTAATCTGAGGTGATCCACTTGAAAAATATTAAAGTTGAGGTGATCGGTGTTAATCCGCCTTGCCCAAAGCTACCTCTATCAATGTTGGCGTATACAGAGGACCACCTAGTAATGCCGCCAACACAACACCGAAGGCACCCGTCAAATATGTTTTGACCAGATCAGAGGGGAAAAAAGCTTGGAAATAACTCACAGCTACAAGTCCTACGAGGAATGCAGGAACAATACGTTTAGCAAGATATCCACCAAACTTCAAGGCGCTCCAAAGTCTCTCGTCTATGGGTTGCTTAACAAGGTTCACTGAGGCAACCTGCTTTGGATTGTTTTGGAAACGCTGCTCAAACTTCCTCCCCCAAGGAGTCTCCGATACTAGATAGCCTATTACTACAGCACTAATTCCAGCCGCAACTATATCTGCGAGCGCTATTTGCCATCCAAGCACCTGTATGGTTATGATATCTGCTAAGAGGTTGTTGGCAGGAGCAGCTAAAAGGAAAGTTAAGGCTGGGCCTATTCCTCCACCTGCGTAGATTAGACCTGCAAAGATTGGCACCATCGTGCAAGAGCATACACAGAAGACAGGGGCGATGAGAGTGGCAACTAGGTAGGATATGGGCTTTCTGCTGCTCATATACCGCAACATAAAACTTTGGGGGATGAACTCTGCAAATAAGCCAGCAGTTGCGAATGCAAAACCTAGACATACCCATCCATGCTGCGCGTAGTCCCATATGTAAACGAGAGGTATTTGCCATAGAGGAAGACCCTTTAGGTCTTCAGCGGTTGATGTCGGCGTCAAATTATATGCGCCAATAATGGCTCGAATCATCATCACTATGAGGAAAAGAATGAAAGCGACCATCAGAATCGTCTTAAGAGCCCGCTTTCCCTCCAAGAATGCCACGTTACATCTCTCCTCGTAACAGTCTTTCAATGACACCAACGTCTGGGACTTTGCCCATGATTTTGACCACGCCGTTTATCGCAATCGCTGGCGACATCAGCAAACCATATTTTGATATGGTCTCCTT
>Ga0315279_10011699_pt1 | contig 10104 bp, 9 predicted proteins | sample YL17G06_20_MG_FD_203694 | JGI IMG/M metagenome (GOLD analysis project Ga0315279, IMG submission 203694) | Sediment microbial communities from Yellowstone Lake, YNP, Wyoming, USA - YL17G06_20 | ecosystem: Environmental > Aquatic > Freshwater > Lake > Sediment | place: USA: Wyoming | collected...
CTGGCCATAATCCGATTGTCGACGGCCCTCGAGGAAATCTCCGATGCGGCCATGCAGATCGCGGACGTCGTGCTCAGGGATGTCCAGCCGCATCCGGTGATACAACTCAGCTTGAGGGATTCTGAGGTGATCATCACAGCCGCACAGGTCCAGGACGACTCGAGCTTGGCGAACCGCACTCTCAGTGATGTGAAGCTGGCGACCCAGTCGGGGATGTGGGTCATTGCGGTCAAGAGGGACCGTCGGTACATCTATGGTCCTGACGAGCACACCGTTATAGCGGCGGGAGACGTGCTGTTCGCAAGGGGCCCGAAGGACGGCGAGGCGTATTTCAGAGATCTCGCGAGCGGTGCCGTCAAGGTGTGATCTAGAATCCGTTGTTCCCGGATTCTCCTGACGAAAACGAATGTCGAGAATGAAAAAGGAAGTAGCCCCGGGCAGATTCGAACTGCCGTCGCAGGATCCAGAGTCCCGCATGATTGACCGCTACACTACGGGGCTGCAGGACTTCCTCAAGTAGTTCCCTCTCTTTAATCTTCTTATTCCCCACCAGCTCCCAAGTGGCCACAATCTCACCAAGATGCGACATTCGGGTCCCCAGAACCTTCCTTGTTTCCCCCTCGGCCACGGTCCCGAACCTCGGCTTCTCAAGGAGGTCGGCTCAATTAAGTCCTCACCATCCATGTTGAACACGGTCGATTGCAGGACCTTCCCGCATATGTCTTGTTCCATGTTTCTTCTTGTTACGGCAGTCAATCCGTTTCTCGCCGACCGGGAGCAAACTGTCAATCGAAAGCCTTATGCCCTTGGATAAGGGGTATGGCCTGCAATGGATTCCGTCAGGAGGATGGCTGAGAGAAGCAGGGAAGCATCCTATCGACTGCAGGAGGTGCCGATCGAGCTGAGGAACAGGGCCCTCACTGCCATCGCTGAGGCGCTGATAGATCGCAAGAAAGACATAGTGGCAGCGAACGAGCGTGACCTTCTCGTTGCTGTAAAGACTGGTCTCGCAGAATCCCTGGTCATGAGGCTTAGATACGACAGCGATAGCATAGAAGGGTCGGTGAAGTCGGTCGAATCGCTGATCCGGATGGAGGATCCGATTGGGAAGATGCTTTCCAGGACCGAGCTGGACAGGGATCTGGTGCTCGAGAGAGTCAGCTGTCCCATTGGTGTCATCGCGGTCATCTTCGAATCGAGACCGGACGCTCTCGTTCAGATCTCCACGTTATGCTTGAAGTCCGCGAACGCTGTGATCTTGAAGGGAGGATCTGAAGCAGAGCGCACGAACAAGGCTCTTGCGAGCGCAATCAGGGATTCGATACTGTCGGTGGACAAGCGATTTGAGAACGTGGTTCAGCTTCTTTCAACGAGGGAGGAGATCAGGAGGCTGCTCGCCCTGACCGATCTGGTCGACTTGGTGATTCCCAGAGGCTCCAACGAGCTGGTGATGTCGATAAAGGAATCCACAAGCATACCTGTCCTCGGCCATGCGGCCGGCGTGTGCCACATCTATGTCGACAAGGACGCGGATCTGGACATGGCTCTTGAAGTGTCACTCGATGCAAAGTGCCAGTACCCCGCAGTCTGCAACGCGATGGAGACACTCCTCGTGCATAGGGACATAGCCGGAGAGATCCTTCCGAGAATCGCAAAGGTCTACGAGGAAGCCGGTGTCGAACTTCGCGGCGATAGCATCACCCGCAATTACATACGCGCGAAGCCGGCTACCAGCAAAGACTGGTGCACGGAATACAACGATCTGATTCTCTCGATCAAGGTTGTGTCTTCTTTGGATGATGCTATCGATCACATCAACAAGCACGGATCACATCATACGGATGCCATCATCACGGGCAACGAGGAGAGCGCGGAGAGCTTCATGAAGCGTGTGGATTCGTCTTCTGTCCTGCGGAACTGCTCGACTAGGTTCGCGGACGGGTACAGGTACGGCCTGGGGGCCGAGATCGGGATAAGCACGAACAAGACCCACGCGAGGGGGCCGGTCGGCCTCGAGGGATTGGTCATATACAAATACAGGCTTTCGGGGAAGGGACACATCGTTTCTGACTACGTGGGCAGGAACGCGAAGAGATTCACTCACAGGAAATTGACATGAGAGACATCAAGCCGAATAGAATAGTGGTCAAGGTCGGCACGAATACGATTTGCAAGGATGACGGTACGGTGGACCAAGATTACGTCGAGGACATTGCGCGGCAGATCGTCGAGTTGGACCGCAGGAACATCCAGTCGATAATCGTGACCTCCGGTGCAATAGGTTCCGGGTCCTCCGAGCTCGGCCTGAACAGCAAGAGGAAGGACATCGCCGAGAAGCAGGCATGCGCGGCGGTCGGCCAGATGACCGTGATGTTGGCGTACCGCGACGCGTTCAGCAACCACGGCAAGTGCGTGGGACAGGTGCTGCTCACCTACGGAGCTTTCTCGGATAGGATTAGATATCTGAACCTCCGGAAGACCATAGACGAGCTGTTCAGGCTCGGGGTCGTTCCAGTTGTCAACGAGAATGATGTCATCTCAACCGACGAGATCCAGGAGGTCTTCGGGGACAACGACAAACTGTCTGCATTGATGGCGAGCAAAATCGATGCGGACTTGCTCCTCATCTTGACGGACGTAGCCGGTCTGTATGACAGAAATCCTGAGATGGATCCGGCAGCTAGGCTAATAGGCACGGTCGACGAGATAACGAAGGACATCGAGAGGATCGCCGGCGGGAGGAAGAACGAGCGCTCGGTCGGAGGAATGAGAACGAAGATCACTGCAGCAAAGATAGCGATGCGGTCCGGCTGCAACATGGTAATAGCTTCCGGTCGTGTGGAGAACGTGATTATCCGCATAGTGAACGGAGAGGAGATCGGCACGCTCTTCACCCCTAAGAAGGAGTATACGAATAAGGAGAGATGGATTCTCTTCGCGTGCCCGCGTGGGAAGATCAGCGTCGATGCCGGCGCCGAAACGGCCCTCCGGAAAGGCAGGAGTCTCCTTCCCTGGGGAGTTGTGTCCTCAGAGGGCAGGTTCGGCAAGGGGGACGTCGTCAGAATCGGCGACTTCGCGAAGGGTGTGTCAAACCTCTCGTCTTCCGAGCTGAACCAGCTTCTGGAGGACTGTGCGAATGAAAGGAGGTCAGGGGGAACGCGGACGAAGAGCGGTAATGTCGTGATCACCAGCGAGAACGTCGTGATCCTGAGTTAGAAGTCATGATGCGATCCCATGTTTGACCCGACAGCACTCCGGGCGACTGTTCTAGTCGACTCACGAGGACTTGATCTTGTCCGCTATCTTCTTGTAGATTTCATCAATGCTTCCCCGCGAATTGATCCGCACGAGAATCCCTTGTCTATCGTAGAAATCCTCAAGCGGTAGCGTTCGCTCCTTATAAACCTTCATTCTGTTCCTCACAGTCTCTTCGGTGTCGTCGGACCTCTGATAGAGCTCTCCGCCACACTTGTCGCAGACGCCCGCCTTCTTCGGAGCATTGGACCGGAGGTTGTAGACAGCTCCGCACTTCTTGCATGAGCGCCTGTTGATCATCCTGCCGACTACGTCCTCCTCGTTCACCTCAAGGTTGATTGCGACGTCGATCCTGCATATCTTCTGAAGGGCGTTCGCCTGCTCTAGAGTTCTAGGAAAACCGTCGAGAACAAACCCCTTCGGGCATTGGTCGAGCTTCAGCTTGACGAGTTCGATGACGAGGTCGTCCGGGCCAAGATCCCCCGCATCCATGAACTTCTTCGCCTTGATACCAAGGGGCGTCTGGCTCCTGACGGCCTCTCGAAGAAGGTCACCGGTGGATATGTGAGCGAAACCGAGCTCCTTGCAGAGCCTTTCGGTCTGCGTACCCTTTCCGGAACCAGGAGGTCCGAGAAGAACTATTCGGGTGAACATGCTGCGCGGAACACCTTCTTGGCTTATTTCATTTTTCTTCGTCTCGGACTGACGGGCTAAGCATCAATGGTTCTCAGGAAGTTTTTTAGATGGAAGTGCAGATGGATGTCGGATGCTCAGAGGAGATAGAGTAGGTCTCAGACCGATGCAATCGAAGGATTCCTGGCTGCTCCACAAGTGGTTCAACGATCAGAGGATCCTTGAGAATCTTGGCGCAGAGCACATCTGGTTCTGCGTATCGATGGACAGGGAGTTCCAGACCGTCGACGAGATGCTGACGAGCAGGACCAGACGATACTTCATAATCCAGCTGCTTGAAGATTCCAAGGACATGGGGCTCATAGGCCTTGACAAGATCGATCATAGAAATGCTTCCGCAGAGCTTCAGATCGTAATCGGAGAGGTCGATTGCTGGGGCAAGGGTTTCGGTAGCGAGGCAATCAAGGTGCTTCTCGATCATGCCTTCGTGAGTATGAATCTCCATCGAGTTTGGTTGAGGGTCGCCGACTACAACGACCGAGCGATATCATGCTACGAGAATTGCGGTTTCCATCTGGAGGGAAGACTGAGGCACGATCACTTCCACAAAGGAGCTTTCAAGGACGCATTGATTATGAGTATTCTCAAGGAGGAATACAGGGGGTGCTCCGATGCTTGAAGGCAGGAAGGTCAGACTAAGGGCGATCGAGCGGGTGGATCTGCCGAGCTTCGTCAAGTGGATAAACGACCCGGAGGTGACGCAGTTCCTAGAGCTGAATCCCCCGATGAGCATGGAGGATGAAGAGAAATGGTTCGCTAGCCTCCAGAAGAGCGACGACAAGGTGTTCTCCATCGACACGAAGGATGGGAAGCTCATCGGCAACGTTGGGTTGATGAGACTGAACTGGAAGGATAGGTGCGTCCTCATCGGGATAATGATAGGGGAGAAGGAATACTGGAACCGTGGCTTCGGTACCGACGCGATTGAGACGCTTCTCGGATACCTCTTCGACGAGCTCGGCCTGAACCGCGTTTATCTTATCGCGGACGAGCGGAATGTTGGAGCGATCCATTGCTACGAGAAGCTCGGGCTCAAGAAGGAGGGCCTCCTGAGACAGAATCGATACAAGAACGGCGTTTACACCAATGACGTCGAGATGTCCCTGCTCAGACAGGATTGGCAAGAGAAACGGTCCGGGTCCTGAGGTCTAGACGTGCGAGGGTCAGCCGTCGTAGCAAGGTATTTTAACCAATTCCCTTGATTCCCTCTTCGGTGATGGCTTGAAGCAGGAATTACTGGCTCAGATAAGAGATATCGTGGGAGAGGACAACTTCTCGACGAAGATCGCTGATCTTTACGTTTACGGATTCGACGCTTCGATCCATCATCGCAACGCGGAGGTCATCGTCCGACCGACATACACGGAGCAGGTGTCGCGTGTTCTGAAGCTCGCGAACGAGAACAAGATCGCCGTGCTAGCGAGGGGTGGAGGCACAGGTCTTTGCGGCAGCGCCGTCCCACTCGAGGGGGGAATCGTCATGGACATGACGCGGATGAACGAGATAAAGGAGATGCGGGTCGAGGATCTCTATTGCATCGTCGGGCCGGGCGTAATATACGACAAGCTAAACGAGGCGCTCGCCCCCTACAAGTTCTTCTTTCCACCTACGCCAGGTAGCGGGGAGGCCTGCACCATTGGTGGAATGGTCGCGACAAATGCCTCAGGGATGAGGGCGATCAAGTATGGCGCAACCAGGGACTACGTGTTGGGTCTCGAGGTCGTCCTCGCGAACGGGGAGGTGACCAGGGTTGGCACCAAGACGATCAAGAACTCCTCAGGGTATCAGCTCGAGAGGTTGTTCGTTGGGAGCGAGGGGACGCTCGGTGTCATAACTGAGGTCACGCTCAAGATTGCGCCAAAGCCGAAGAAGTCCGCGATGGCCGTTGCGGCCTTCGACTCGCTCGAGAAGGCGGGGAAGTGTGTCTCGGCCATCATCGCCAAGCCGCTGATCCCTTCGGCGATAGAGCTTATGGACAAGATCTGCATCAAGGCCGTGAACAAGACCATGCACGTCGGTTTCCCGGATTGCGAGGCCCTGTGCCTTATCGAAGTGGATGGAGACCCGAAGGTCGTTGAGGACGAAGTGAAGGAGGTCCACCAGATTTGCAGGGATGTGGGCGCCGTGAGCGTGGAATTCTCGACCGACCCGAAGCAGATGAACAAGTGGACCGCCGGAAGGAAGGCGGTGCTGCCGGCTCTGAGCAGGTACGGACCTGAATTCGTCTCGGTGTCATTGGCGGACGACATGTCGGTCCCAATCTCGAGGATACCTGAGACCGTTGTGGCGTTCCAGAAGATAGCCGAGAGGAATCATGTCATTGTCGGGACCTACGGTCATGCGGCGGACGGGAACCTGCACACGAAGATGCTTTTGGATCCGCTGTCCTCAGAGTCGTGGAAGAACGGGGAGAAGGCGGTAGCGGAGATTTTCGACGCGGTCATCGATGTCGGAGGAACCGTTACTGGCGAGCATGGGGTCGGCATCTCGAAAGCGCCTTACATGCAGAAGGAGAGGGCACAGGCCCTGAAGTCCATGGAGATCATCAAAAAGGCCCTAGACCCGAACGACATCCTGAACCCGGGCAAGCTCGGAGAGTGGAAGGGAAGTATAATCCAGTATCTGCGTTACCCGTGCAAGACGAAGTGAAGCTCGATAATCCTGACTATATCACCCCGAACCCGACGAGGAGCAGGAGTACCGCGACCGCTAGGATTCCCAGGTAAACCCCGATGTTCCAGGACGCGACCTTCGAACCGTCGAATGGCGGGATTGGAATCAAGTTGAACGCAGCGAAGAGGAGATTCACCAATCCGACCTGTCCCAGGACGATGATGAGAAGACCAGTCCCCGGTATGAGCAGCCAACCGGCGAGGAAGAGACCTCCTATTACAAGGTTGGTCAGAGGGCCTGCGAGGCTGATGATTCCGTTCTGCCTCCTGCTGATGTTCCCTTGGATGTAGACAGCGCCAGGAGCCGCGAACACGAATCCCGTCAACGAGGAGATAAGAGCCATTATCAGGCCGAGAGGGAAGATCCTAAATTCCGCCCACGCTCCGTTCCTCTGGGCGACGAACTTGTGGGCCAGTTCGTGAAGCAAGAAGCCGGTCAAGACGATGACAAAGGATACGCCCAGCGCCACCGCGAAGGCGATGACCTCGACGCCCTCGAAGGCCGTCAGTACCCCGCCGTAGAAGACCATAGCAAATGCGAAGGTCAGCACTGCCACCGCTATGAATATGTGGATCGTCTCGGTCCTTCCGAATCTTATCCCGCCATATCTTGTCGGAAGATAGACTGTCTCGCTGCCGTACATCGCTTTCCGGTGGAGCGATTGAGGGACTGATAATTAAACCTTGGGGATTCACTGCAACGGAACCAGGTTTCGAGGGGAAGTTCCCGACGGAAACATGTTATTATATGGGATTCCTCTAGGGACGGTCACGAATGACAACGCCGTTCAAGCATGCGAAGGTAACCTTCCATTGGTGTGACACATGCGGGACCTTGATACTCGGCAGCGAGTGTGACATCTGCGGCTCCGCGGGAAGGGAGCTTAGGGTATCGGCGCCTGGAGATATCAGGCCCTGTCTGGGAAAGGGAGTGGTGGTCGTCAGATATCTGTTCATGAAACATTTCGGGTCGGCGGACTTCCTCGCGGGAAGGCAGATTTTCCTCAACAAGGTGTCAGGGGAGGACAGGGCCGACGAAGTAATCGTGGACGGTAGGATCGTAGGCCTCATGCGGTTCAGCATGATGAAGAACGAATTCCTACTCGAGCTGAGGATGGACGGCGCGTTGATGCTCGCCAAATCGGCCAAGAAAGGGATCGTCGTCATCGACCCTCCTTCCGGGCACCTGAAGGGCAAGAACATACATGGGAGCGTGGTGCGGGAAGTGAAGGGAGCCTTCCGCCCAGAGGACCCGTTGATCGTGCTGGCCGGTAACTTCGTGGGCACCGGCGTAGCGAGAGTCTCGAGTGACGATCTCAAGACCTCCGACAAGGCGATTGGCATAAGGGACGTCTATAAGGGAGAGATAGCGCTATCGAAGAAGAAGACCGACTGGGAGGACTTCGTGAGGGCCAATTCCTCGCACCTTTCATCTCTTGAGTCGGGAGCGGTCAGTGACGTCAAGTCGTACGTCGGCAACAATTCACTACCTGTGACCTTATCGTTCAGCGGCGGCAAGGATTCTCTAGCATGTTACGGTATTGCCAGGAAGGCCCTGAAGAGGTTCACGCTGATCTTCGTCAACACGGGACTGGAATTCCCCGAGACGGTGAGCTATGTGCGGGATTTCGCCAGGAAGAAACACTTGGAACTCCTGGAGGCCGACGCCGGCAAGTCGTTCTGGGAGCAGGTCGGTTCGTTCGGCCCACCTGCGAAGGACTTCAGGTGGTGCTGCAAAGTCTGCAAGCTGGCCCCCCTCACTTCGCTGATCGAAAGCAAGTTCACCAAAGGCACGATCACGATCGAAGGGAATCGCATCTTCGAATCGTTCGCCCGTGCGAGGATCGCCTTCGTAGAGAACAACCCGTTCGTGCCGAACCAGGTCATTCTGAACCCGATCAGGAACTGGAGGGCGATCGAAGTCTGGGGGTATATCTGGTTCAGGCAACTGGAATACAATCCTCTTTACGAGGAGGACTACGAGCGGATAGGGTGCTACCTCTGCCCCTCCTGCCTCGCCAGCGAGTGGAAGACTACCGAGGTGCTCCATCCGGAGCTGAGTCGTAAGTGGGACGAACATCTGGACCGCTGGGCGAAGGAGACGGGAGTGGGCGGGGAGTTCATAAGCCATGGCTTCTGGCGTTGGAAGGTCCTCCCTCCGAAGATGAGGAGGCTGGCAGAGCAGTTGAAGTTGAGCGTTCCGCATGCGAGAGCAGACAGGATCGCTCTCAGGCTTGTCAAGGGTGTGAGCCCGTGCGCTACGGGCGGCTACTCGATCGAGGGCGTCGCATCTATTCCGAGGAAGAGAGACTTCGCAAAGGTGGCGGAGATGCTGAAGACCGTCGGGGAGGTGAAGTACTCGGATGAGTACGAGATAGCGCTTGTGAAGTCTGGTGAGAGCACGGCAAAGGTCTTCGGCGGGGGACAGATTGTTGCGACCGGCCCGAATCCAGAAAAAGCGGAGAGGATGTTTGAGGCGAGCGTGAAGGCGTTCCTGAGGTCTCAGCTCTGTGCGGTCTGCGGGATATGCGCGAAGAATTGCAGGCAGCACGCGATAAGGATGGAGAAGGACGGGTCGTTGATCGATGACAAGCTGTGCACTCACTGCGGGAAGTGCATGGACGCGTGCGTCGTCGCTCACTATTACGATAAGCTCGTCACTTAGGAATCACGTTTAAATAGGGCCAAACATTCGGAGAAGGGGCAAATGAACAACGACATGTTGATCGCGGGGGCAATCGGATTCGCGCCGGCGATGATCCTTATGTTCTGGACGCTGCGCGACTACACCTACCCAAGGGCGGAGAAGCCCTTCTTCGAGGACAAGAGGGCCTTCGGATTGTTCGCGGTAGGCATGGTCCTGGGCGTGGCTGTTTACGCCGCTCAGAGCTGGTTCCCGCTCCAAATCGTTTACGTCGCTTTGCTCTTCGCCATCGTCGAGGAGCTCGTCAAGCTGATGATACTCAACTTCCCAAGGTTCCAGAGGAGGCTCGACACATCGTTCTACGGGCTGACCATCGGGCTCGGAATAGGCAGCACGATGGGGTTCGGGGCCGCATATGTCGGACTGCACTTCGTGGAGTCGGTTAGCGCCTGGACGATGTTCGTCGTCGTCCTGCTCGCAATTCAATTGGTGCTGCTCAATGCATCCACCGGGGCCACCATCGGAATTGGGGTGACCAGGGGATCTCCGTGGGCTTTCTTCGCCCAGGCCACATTGATTCATCTTGTCTACAATCTCTTGATGATCCCGTTCTACACGAACCCAGATGCGTTCGGATATGCGGGATTCTTCGTCGCCCTGGCAATCCTTGTAGGCTATTACCTCTATGTTCATACGAGAATGTTGCCGAAGGTCGTCGAGGACGGCGTTTCGATGTTGGTAGCCAAATCGAAAAGTTGAATAAGAGCAAGTCTTTCAACATCGGACATGGTGGACAGGAATCGTTCAGGGATAGCCGGTGCCGTTCTCGTCATCATCGTT
>Ga0315279_10011700_pt1 | contig 10103 bp, 8 predicted proteins | sample YL17G06_20_MG_FD_203694 | JGI IMG/M metagenome (GOLD analysis project Ga0315279, IMG submission 203694) | Sediment microbial communities from Yellowstone Lake, YNP, Wyoming, USA - YL17G06_20 | ecosystem: Environmental > Aquatic > Freshwater > Lake > Sediment | place: USA: Wyoming | collected...
TTTAACTTTTTCCACTTATAGAGAGAAGCAAACCATCCCGCTACACATCCTAAATAAGGATAAGCCTGAATATTGTGACCACCGATCTCCACCCAGACCCGGCAGTGGGCAGCAGTTAAGGTACCATTTCTTTTGGCACCAATTTTTAAAGTGGTCTTTAAAGGATATTTTGCATGATCATATATATCTTCCTCTCTTGAACTTACTAATTTGACCGGTCTTTTTGCTTTTAAGGCTAAAGCGACACAGATAGGAGTAATTGAATTCATTTGAATACTCGAACCAAAAGAACCACCTATAGTAATTCTTTTAACATTTACTTTACTAAGGGGAAGGTTAAAGATATTCCCCAAAAGGATACGTACATTGTGAATTCCTTGAGAGGTGGCCCAAACTGTAATCCCTCCATCAGCTTCAGGTATACATACCGCAGATTTGGTCTCCAGTTGCATATGATAAACTCTTTGAGTGTTAAAGGTTCTTTCCACGATTTCATCTGCTTCTTTAAAACCTTCTGCAATATCACCAACCTCAATATTTCTCTCGCATGCAATATTGTTATTTATATCGACTCTTTCTTCCCCAAGGTAAACATGATCATATATTTGTGGTGCATTTGCCTCCTTAGCTTGATCAAGATTTATTAGTGGTTGCCATTTTTTACCCCACTCTACTTTTATCTTTTTTAGGGCGGCAAAGGCCTCTTCTTCTGTTTCAGCAGCACAGGCAGCCACCGCTTCTCCCACGTGACGAACTTTATCTTGGGGTAAAACTGTTCTATCCCGGTAGGTCTTTTCTGGTATACTAACTATGCGCTCATTATAAAGGATATTTGGAACATCATTAGGGCCAAGGCATATTGCTCCCATTTTTTCCGCTTCAGTATAATCAACCTTCTTAATCTCAGCATGGGGGAAAGGACTGCGTAAAACAACGGCATATAATTGACCAGGGATATGGACGTCAGAAGAATAAATTTCTTTCCCGGTTACTTTACCAATATTTTTTAGGTCAAAATTTTTTCCAATAAAATCAAATTGCTGTTTCTCCAAATAAAAACACCTCCTTCTATATTCATTTCTATTCTAGTTTTTTAAATACGTTACTTCCAAAAACTATTTAATTATTTTTCTTTATCATTTTTTACTTTTATTATTTACAATTATTAAAATAATTATTATATTCAAGTGATATATTAATTTTAGTTAACAATATACAATTAGTACAGTGATTATTTTAATCTGTTCCCTTTTTCTAACTTATCAGCAACATCGCCTAAACTAATTTTCTCAAGCCCCTTTCGAGTTTGCCAGCTTGTTTCTATATCCCATTCATGTAATTTATAAATAGTATTCAGCATTCGATCCCATATATCATGGTCAATGCTCTCTCCTTTATATGGTCCTGATCTAACCGGCTCATTATAATAGCGATTGCAAGGATAGTCGTCATTCCGGTCAAATCCAGCGTGAATGGTATTAAAGGCTTTTTCTAAATTATGTTCTTGTAAACCAATATGCAATAATTCTTGTTTAGAAATCTCCTTCCCCGTTGCACTTGATAATAAAGCAACCCAATCCTCTATAGTTTGACCATAGACATAACTACACAATCCTAATATATCTTGGACCGCCTTTTTTTTCTGATTATAATATAAATCTTCTGGCACATTTTCGTATGAATTGATTGTTCGATCATCTCTTAACCAGAAACCATTCAAACTGCCCCGTAAATGTCTGCCTGCAACTGGTGATAAAATAATACCAAATCCCCAGCCTTTATTAATTCTAACTCCATCTAAAGAGTCTTGTCCTTTAACATGAATAACAAACTTTTCAGAATTCTTGCCTAATTTCTTCGCTGCTTTCAATGCCCCATCGGCAAGAAAATCACCAAAACCTTCCCGATAAGCTAATTTCTTTAGCATTTCTATCATAGCTTGGTAATTACCCCAAACTAATTCCAGGCCATCGGTTTCTTTTTTAGTTATAAGACCTTTTTCGTAACATTCAAAAGCCCAGGAAATCGCCTGGGCAGCATTATCTCCATCCAAACCTAATTGGTTGGTCAATAAGTGTGCATATATAGCTGCTTCCAGGTTTGTATTATCAATTTTTGTGCAATAAGAATTTGCAGAATTATTCCACCAACCTTCACCCTGTATTTTATAGACACCTTCTTCAATGTTCATCCAGGGTTTACAAGATATTGGGCAACTAAAACAAGACACGGTACCTTTTCGATACTTTTTTATTTCTTGTTCAGCAATATTGGCAACTTTATCTTTCTCCCAATATTCATCTTGCCCATTTCTAACCGGCCTATATCCCTGTTCCCATGATGGAGAATCTAATCGCCCTCCCATTGCGCCATAATAACCTTTCTCTCGAATTTCTTTAATTAATTCCCATTGATTTATTTTGCACATCTCTTTATCTACAGCACTTATAAATTTTTCAGGTTGAGCAATTTCAATGCTTTTAGTTCCTCGAACTGCTATCGCTTTAAGATTTTTTGAACCCATAACCGCTCCACATCCTGAGCCCCCAGCAGCACATCCGCTGTCCGCAATAATACAAGCAGATTTAACCAAATTTTCTCCAGCTGGACCAATAGCTGCCACTCTAATTTTTTCATCATTCAATTTTTGACGGATTCCTCTTTCCGTTTCCCAGGTGGTTTTGCCCCATATAGAAGCAGCATCTATTAGCTCAGCTTTACCATTATTTACCCAAAGATAAACAGGAGTTTTAGCCTTTCCACTAATGATGATATTGTCAAATCCGGCAAATTTAAGCTCTGCACCAAAAAAACCTCCTACGTTAGCAGAACCTATACCATTATTAAAAGCATTTTTGGTATCAACAGAGACCCTACATGCCCCTGCGGCAAGTGTACCTACTAATACACCAACACCAAAAGTAAGTATATTTTCGGAATCAGACCATTTTATCTCGGGATTTAATTCATTTAATAATATCCAAGTGTTTATAGCTCTGCCTCCTATCCATCTCTTAGCGTATTTTTCTGTTGGTTCAGTCCATATTTTGCCAGTGGTAAGGTTTACTCTCAAAATATTACCCGCATATCCGTAATATTTTCCAGCTAGGTTTTTCATTTCACTACTCCTCTTGCTCCAAAAACACAATACTTAACACAAAGAGGAAAATCTTCATCTTCGCTTTCACAAAAATCACAAGTCTCATCTATTTGCATCACTATTTTTTTATTTTCATTATTTCTTGAAACTGTAGTACTGGATAATTCAGGATTAAAGAATTTATGTCCACTTCTATGGAAGGAACAAGCTAATTCACATCTTAAACATCCTTTACATTTCTTCGGATCCATCCATAATTTAAAATTATTCATTAATCCCTTCCTCTATCTAATATTTATATTTCTATAAAAATATTCTTATCTAGAACCTTTTTTAAAATATACGTTATAAAAAATAATTAACCTAAATATCGTATATATAAATATATAAATAAGATAATATATCTAAACTTTATTTTTACTTTCTTAATAAAATCAATTTAGAAAAGTAAAAAGCTTCCCAGGGATATTTTAATAATAAAAATCCCTGGGAATTTATTTAATTTTTTTTAATTAGAAATTTGGACATTTCAAGCATATATATTTGAAAATTTTTTGCAATTATTCTATTTCTGCCAAGGAATCCATTTTCCATTTCGTGATACTTTCAAAGTCAAGCCACCAGTAACCGACTGTCCATCTTTATCTAATTTAGTTAACCCAATAACTCCAGCATATTGAAAATCTGGATCAGCTATATAATTAACTATAGCTGTTTTATCTGGACCTACTTTTTTCAAAGCTTCGAGAATTATTCCTACTGCATCATAAGCATAAGGACCAGTTGCTTCATAGGGCTCACTAAAACCTGCAGCCTTATAGGCTTTTACAAAATCAGAATCTTCACCTAACGCTAATTTCCCCACTATAATTGTTCCTTCAGCAGCAGAACCGGCAATTTCATTAAATGTTTCGGAATCTAATCCAGTTACCCCAAAGTAAAGTATATTATCCATTCCTAATTCATGCATCTGTCTCTTACAAAGAGCTGCCTCGGTAGTAAGACCACCAAAATATATTGCTTCTGGTTTAAGTTCTTTAATTTTATTTAAAATTGGACGAAAATCTTTAGTCCCAACAGAAATTCCATCCTCAGATAAAAGTGTTCCTCCTCTTTCGCTTAGACTTCTCTTAAAATTATCATTACAATTTACTCCATAGCTACTAGTATCATAAATACTAGACCATTTTTTATTACCTAACTCATTTATTACTAAATCGGCTCCAAAATTATGTTCAGCAATATTATCAGCACATATTCGAAAAACTTCTTTATAATTATTCCCCCGAGTAATATCAGGATGTATCCCGCTAGGCATTATCTGAGTAATACCAAACCGATGGAAAATTGGTCCTGTCGCTAAAGCTACTGGACTATTAAAATGTGAAACAACTGCAATTATATCAGGGTCTGAACATAGCTTTAAAGCAGCAGCCACTCCCGTAGCTGGGTCTGAAGCATCGTCTTCCGCAACCAATTGTATTTCATAGGGAAATTCACCCGAAGCATTTGCCTGCTGAACTGCTAATTTAGCACTATTCTTTGCTCCTATTCCAATGGCAGCAGTAGGCCCTGTCAAAGGATCAATAAAACCTATTTTTACTACTTTTTTTGCTTCAGCCCAAACCAAATTTGCTTGACACAAGATAAAAATTAACATCAAAGAAAAAATTAATATTAAATATAACTTATTTTTTAATATACTTTTCATTAATATATTCACGCTCCTTTTTTTATTTTTATTTTACTTACATTTATCTACAATTCTCCTATTTTGTTTTACCCATATCACCTCACTTTCATTTTTAATTTTTCGATGATCTGCAAGGATAAATTATTTATTAGTTACACTTTTTCAATAATCTTTTTACCAAGAATTCCGGAAGGTTTAAAAAGTAAAAAAACTACAACCACAATAAAGGCGAAAATTTCTTTATATGGTGAACCTCCAGGGACAAAAGCCATAGTAAAAGATTCCACTAATCCTATAATTATCCCACCAATAATGGCTCCGTATACATTCCCTAATCCTCCCATTACTGCAGCAGAAAATCCAATAATACCCCCCATTAGCCCCATGTCAAATTTAACTATATTATAATACATACCATTTAAAATACCTGCTACTGCCCCAATACTAGAAGCTAAAAAAAAGGTAATCATAAAAATTTTGTCTAAATCTATACCTAATACCTGAGCTGCTTCTATGTTTTGGGAAGTAGCTCGTATTTGTAAACCAATTTTAGTCTTATTTATAAAAAGAGATAAAAGAAAATAAATTATTCCTGCTATTGCTATGATCATAATATTACCAAATCTAATAGTTACCCCTCCCACTAAAAAATTCCATTGAGGAAAACTTAACGGAAATAATTTGGGACTGGCCCCAGATGGATAAAATATTTTTACCCCTTCTCGAATTATAAAGCCAACTGCAACTGTACTTAAAAGTACTACTAGTCCAGGAGATTTTCTAAAAGGTTTTACACAAACCTTTTCAATTAACGTTCCAATTATACCGGTTATTATTACTGCAAAAATTATGGTTAAAAAAATTACCAACCAAATTGGAAAAAATTCTATTTTCGATAAAAAAGTCATAATGGCCATGCTTACAAATGCACCTAAAAAGCATATGTCCGCATGAGCAAATTGCACTACGTTTAATACCCCAAATAATAAAGAAAAACCAGAAGCGATAAGAGCATACATAATTCCCAACATTAAACCGGTTATAACTTGATTAACAACTAAAACCATGTTTAACTCCTTTCAGTTAAATATAGAAATATTTATTAAATATTACCTTTTTTAAAATTTAAAAAATTGTATTTTCTTATTTTCTCTGGAATAAGTCCTTGCGGTTTAAAGATTAATACTGCAATGATTATTATGCCATAAAATAACATCCGAGCTTCAGCAAAAAATCTAATCTTCTCGGGTATAATAGTTAAAAGAATAGCCCCTAAAATCACTCCTAAAATATTATCAAGGCCACCTAATATAACTATGCAAATTAACACGACTGACAAATCAAAACTAAAACTTTCTGGAGAGATAAAACTAATATAGTGTGCATAAATTGATCCAGCCATACCTCCAAAAATTGCCCCGATTGCAGAAGCTTCTAACTTTCCTTGAGCAATATTTATTCCTTGACATTTAGCTGCAATTTCGTCTTCTCTAATAGCATTCCATACCAAACCAGTTCTTGAGTTATATAGTCTTTTTACTAAATATAGAGAAAGTAATACTATAATCAATACAAGGTAATAAAAATTTGCCTGAAAGGGTAAACTAATCCCAAATATATTTAATGAAGAACTAAAAGAATATTTTCCTATTGTAGGAAAAGGAATATTGGAAATACCTCCAGAACCCCCAGTAAATTTTAAATTATTTACTAATAAATGAAAGATAATTTGAAAAGCCATAGTTATTAAAGCATAATAGAAACCTGTGCTTTTTAAAGTTAATAAACCTATCAATAAACCAAAGAGTGAAGATATTATTATTGCCGCCAAAATTCCTAGCCAAAATGAAAAGTGAGAATTAACTGTTAGTAAAGCTGAACTATATGCACCTACACCAAAAAAAGCTGCAAATGCGAAATTCACCATTCCAGTGCTTCCTAATTGAATATTTAGTCCCAAAGCCATAATCAAATAGAGACCACTCATAATACAAATATGAAGTAAATACACATTATCTATGAATAAAAAGGGGATAGAAATAAGTAATAAAATCATAAAAATAATTGAAACTGTATTATATTGACTATATGATTCTTTCAGAAAATTGATAATTTTATTGTATCTTTGAAGTACAAAAAATACAATTATTGGTAAAATAAATAAAAATAATCTGTAATTTATTCTTTCTAAGAATAGAAAATTTATGAACATATAAAAAATAATTATTTCTGTAGCAATTATGGTTAAGAAATAACCAATTTTTTTATATAATCTCTGGGAATAATTACTGCTAATATTTTGGTTACTCATTATATTCTCCTTCTATTTTTTACATATTTTCAGATTAAAATTCTAAATAGTTAAATATGCTTTTTTAATTACTTCGCTTTCTTTTAATTCTTTTACAAGTCCTTCTATAATAATTTGACCTTTTTGTAAAACATAACCCCGAGATGCTATTTTTAGTGCCTTAACAGCGTTCTGTTCCACTAATAGTATAGTAGTTCCTTCGTTGTTTATCCTTTTAATTGCCTCAAATACTCCATCTACTAACATAGGTGCCAAACCTAAAGATGGCTCATCAAGAAGCATTATTTTAGGCTTACTCATCATTCCTCTACCAATGGTCAACATTCCTTGTTCACCACCGCTTAATGTACCAGCTAATTGATTCTCCCTTTCCTTTAATACAGGAAATAAATCATAAACTTCTTTTAGTGTCTTATTTATATCTTTTTCATATTTTTCGTAAAGAGCACCGATTCTTAGATTTTCTAAAACGTTTAAATCTGGAAATATTCCCCTATTTTCCATAACCATAGAAATTCCCGCTTTAATAATCTCGCTAGTTTTCATTTTATCTATTCGTTTATTTTCTAAAAATATATTTCCATAAATAGGTCTTATCAATCCTATAATGGTATTTAAAATTGTTGTTTTACCAGCTCCATTAGCTCCTAAAAGAGCTACAATCTCACCTTCATTAATGTTTAGAGAAACATCTCTTAAAATTTCTACCGTACCATAGCGGGTAGTAATACCATTAATTTTTAGCATTTTTTAAATTTCTCCTCCTAAATAAGCCTCTATTACTTCTTTATTATTTGACGCTTTTTCGAAAGTCCCTTCAAAAATCTTTACACCATGGTTAAAAACTATTACTCGTTGAGTACTTCCTTTTACAACTCTCATATCGTGTTCTATTAAAATTATATTTAATTCGGGGGCCTTATTTTTAATTTTTTTTATATCCTCCATTAATTCTGTGGTTTCCTCGGGATTCATTCCTGCTGAAGGCTCATCTAACAACAAAAGCTTGGGTCTTGAAGCAAGGGCTCTACAAATTTCTACTCTTTTTTTATCTGCTTGAGATAAATCTTTTGCTTTTTGATACATTTTATCTACCAATTCCTTGCTAAAGTAATTAAAAAGAATAATTGATTCTTCGATATTTTCTTTTAACTTCTTTTCGGTATAATTTCTTCCAAACATTGAAATAAGCCAACTATAAGATTCCCACCGATGCATACCTAAGAGAACATTATCTAACGCACTCAAACCCCAAAATAGACGGGTATTCTGAAATGTTCTAGCTATACCTCTTTTAGTAATCTCATTAGAAGATAAGCCACTGACATTTTCATCATGGAAAAATATATTACCACTAGTAGGTTTATATATTCCGGTAATTAAATTAAAAAATGTTGTTTTTCCTGAACCATTTGGGCCAATTAAACCTACTATTTCTCCCTCTTTTACAAAAAAATTAATATCCTTAAGTGCTTCCAGGCCACCAAAATTTATTCCTAATTTTTCGATTTTTAATATTTCCACTTGGTTTAAGTTCTATTCTCCTTTCTAGAAATCTCTTAAGGTTCATTTAACTTTTCAATTTAAAAAGATGCATTATAAAATACTATTTACTTTAAGTTACTCTAAAGGAATATTTATAAATCTAATTTTTATCTTACAAAATCATTCGGGCATCGACTACCTGTAAACCTTTGTTAAATACGAATATAGGGTTCAAATCTATTTCCTTAATTTCAGGATTTTCCATAACCAGCTGAGAAATTTTCATTAAAACATCTCTTATTGATTTGATATCTTTAGGTGTCTCTCCTCTTATTCCTTTTAATATTTGATATCCTTTAATCTCGGAAATCATCTCCTCGGCATCTCTTTCTTCTAAAGGAAGAATACGGAAGGAAATATCTTTCAATATCTCCACAAAAATTCCTCCTAAGCCAAACATAATAGTAGGTCCAAAACAGGGATCTTTCATCATTCCAATAATAATCTCGGTTCCTTGAGGAATCATAGGATAGGCTATTATCCCCGAAATTTTCGCCTCTTTATTATATTTTTTAGCGTTAAAGATAATTTCCTGATAAGCTGCCTTAGCTTCTTTTTCGTCCTTAATTCCTACTTTTACTCCTCCTGCCTCTGTTTTATGAATGATATCTGGAGAGACAATCTTCATTACTATAGGAAAATTTATTTCCTTGGCCAATCCAACAATTTCATCTTCGCTTTTTATTAATTTAAAATCGGGAACAGGAATTCCATATTCTCTCAATAATTCTTTTGCCTCTGTTTCCAATAACGGTCTTTTTTCTTTTTTGGCCTTCTCAATAATCTGATGCACCTGCTACCTCTTTTCTTAAAATTAACAGTTTATAATCCTAAATAATATTTCTTTACGTGTTCACTATTTAAAAGTTCTTTACTATTTCCTTCCATCACAATTTTACCATTTTCCAGAACGTAAGCTCTTTCTGCAAATTGTAAAGCATAATTTATATTTTGTTCTATAAGTAACATAGTAATCCCTTTTTTCTTTAAAATAGACAATTTCTGATAAATATCATCTACTAATTTGGGTGCTATTCCCTGAGAAGGCTCATCAAGCATTATAAATTTAGGCTGACTTGCCAGGCTTCTACCAATGCTAAGCATTTGCTTTTCACCGCCGCTTAATGTCTTCGCTAATTGCTTTTCTCGCTTTTTAAGTATGGGGAAAATCTCGTAAATCTCTTCTAAAATATTATTTTTTATTTTCTTTCTGTTTCTATATGTTCCCATAAGAAGATTTTCGTAAACAGTCATATTTGGAAAGAGCTTTCCACCTTCCGGCACATGTGTAATCCCGGCCCGGGAAATTAGGTGGGGTGGCCATTTTGTAATATTTTGTCCTTCGAAAATAATCTCTCCAGCAAAGGGAGAAATTAACTTAGAAATTGTTTTTAAAAGTGTGGTTTTCCCTGCTCCATTTGAGCCAATAATAGCTACAACCTCATTTTCTTCTA
>Ga0315279_10011701_pt1 | contig 10103 bp, 9 predicted proteins | sample YL17G06_20_MG_FD_203694 | JGI IMG/M metagenome (GOLD analysis project Ga0315279, IMG submission 203694) | Sediment microbial communities from Yellowstone Lake, YNP, Wyoming, USA - YL17G06_20 | ecosystem: Environmental > Aquatic > Freshwater > Lake > Sediment | place: USA: Wyoming | collected...
GCGCAGGCACACGCGTGGCATGCACAGACGCAGGTGGCGTTGTGTTGTGTAGGTTCATTCGAGGCTTTGGACGGCGGCGCTGGAATTATAGAGTTGGCGAATTTCTCGACGTTGACCACAATGTTGTTTGCCGTGCTTTCGAGTGAGGTCGCGACGTTATTGGCAAATTCGGCGCCTGGAATAGAAGGCGGTTTCGTCGGTAGGGTTGGTATTGTGGTGCTTGGTTTGATGATGGGATTCGGGTTATAGCGGGTGTAGCCATACCAGTACCATAACCAAAGTGGGTTTGGCTCAAAGGCTCGGTTTTGGAAGGCGGTTTGGGTGTGGTCTTTCACGTTCGGATCCAGTAGCAGCCAGAGTAACTGCTCGTCATATGCGTTCGAGGCCAGTTCGGGCGTGCCTGCCTGTTCTACTTGTGTCCACGCTTTCGTGACAATGTTCCTGTAGTAATCGATTGTGTCTCGTCTGCAGTACCCGCGCATTTTTTCTTCTGTGTTGTCCCTGAGAGACATGACTGTTTCTGCGAGTTTTTCCTCGTTCAATGCGCCGTCTTCTCCTATTGCTTTCAAGAAGTCGATCTCATAGTGCCTCAATGGCATCTCTGAAGTCCCTGTTTTGCTTTGGAAACCGGGCATGATTCTCAGCTTGATTGAGGGTTTCGTGGCCTCAACCCAAACAGCTCTTTTTTTCAAAAGACTATAGAGGATTTCTGTGACTATCTTTGTCGGTTTTAGATCAAGCAGGTTTGATGCTTCAACAGCCGTTAATCCATGCTTAATTCCCAGAGTTTCCATGCTGATTTGAGGCAGAAGGTACTGTTTCTTGGCTGCTGCACTTATGCCGACGACCAGAATGAAAATGAAACCTGTGAGGAAAAGGAACCCCACGACATACGGTGCGAAAGAAACCACGTTGATAAAGAACCCGTTAGGCGGATTATTGTCGGGAGGTTGTGTGTCGTAGTTTTGCACATAAGCGCGAACTATATGCTCTGTCAGCTCTCCTTCAAAATACTCCGCGTAGTGAAGCATTTGTTCTGGACGGTTCGGGGGTATTGCTCCGGCGACATGTGACGAGTACGTTATCGTTACTTTGATGGTTATCTTGTCACTCACTGAGGCGTTGGGAATGTTTATCGTTTCATTGAACTCCTCATTCACGTGATCTTGGTCATCCAGCTCGTACAGATCGATCCATGAAGAACCATTCCAGCACTCGGCTTTCATTGGCGTCGGTATGAGCGAACCGCCGCTTACGTAGTGATATGCTTTGAACTTCCACGAAACGTTTGCTGGCAGTTGTAGCGAGTAGTTTTCTGCAATGATAACACTGGAGTCTCCGATCAGTGAATTGTTCCAAGCAAGCTTCGTGTTCCAGTCGCCATCAACAGCATTTTGGCACGGGGTTGCAAGCTTATCTACGTCCCCAGTACAGGTATAGGCGTCTGGTGTAAGAGTCAAATCCTCTACATACTCTTTTGGGAAGGAGACGCCGACTATGTACTGTTCATCAGCTTGGATGACGGGCGTTTCCCAGTAAACAGACACTCTCCCATCCGACTCAATGGATGTGCTGGTCCAGAAGCGTTCAGTCGTCTTCACTTCGCTGATGGTGACGTTTGGCGGGAGAACGATCTGCACGCGGACGTCGCTGATGGGTACGCTCTGCCATTCGGGGGCGAACTGCATGCCAAGGTTTTCTGGGTTCATGGTGTCTGGGCTTATCATGCCTCCGACGTTGGTGGTAACCGTGAACCACGCGGTGTTTCCGGCGATCAACGGGGTGTAGAGGTTAACTTTCACGGCTGTGCCGTCAGCGGAAGCCTGCAGCTGGTGCCCGTACTGGTCGAGAGCATCAACTACAGTGAAGTCACTATTGGGCTGCCCGAGCCTGACGTAGTTTATGTTTGGCCCTGAGTCTAGCGTGAGGCTCACGTTGTAGAACAGGTCGATTGTGCCGTCCGAGTTTATCCAGAGTTTTGCCCATTCCTGGTTAAAGCGGTACACACGATCCTGCGCATTCATTGTGCTGAATGCAAACGCTGAGAGGAATAGAGCGACCGCAAATAATACGAGGATGGAGCATTTCTTCACCATTTCGGCTCCTCAGCTACCTCAAACGTGTTTCCACAGTACGGACAGGTCGCGTATGGTACACCAGAGACGATCTTTATCGACTTGGCGTCTACGGATGCTGAGCAGTTAGGGCACTTTATGGCCACAGCTTGCATCTGCCCAGAAAACTCGACCTTCTGAATTATCGTCTTTGGTTGTCTGCTTATGTAGTAGGCGATGCCGAAGCCGACGAGGAACAGCAAAGCGGCCACGATCAGCCGTGTTGACGCGTAGACAGATGCGAGAGCGAATATTATGCCGAATATGAAGAGAACCGCAACCGCGATTGCTCCCAACACAGTTATGATTTTCACAAGTGTTTTTGGTGCATCATCGCGCGATTTAACCTTATCCCCCCCGTCTTAACCCACACTTTGTTCAATGCGCAGTCTGATATGTCACACGCGTGCCGGTTGACGAAAGCTGAACCAGAAAAGTCTTGATGAAGTTCGCAGTTTCAAAACAGGACGTATACTGCCAGTGTTGCCGCGAATGTTGCGAGAATCGAGGGGATGACGTACTTGTAGACCTTGCCGAGTGTGCTTTTGAAGTAGTCCACAGTGAAGACGAGGCAAAGGTGTGTTGGAGCCATTGTGTACCCTAGATAGGCGCTCATGTAGATCAATGATGCATTCTTGGATGAAAAAGCTATGACTCCTGCAAGGATGGAGATGGCGGCGGCTACTCCGCCTGAAGGTGAACCTGTCATGAAAGCCAAGATCATCGGAATGAAAACAAGCAGTATGACGATGTCGACGTTTCCGCCTGCCACAAGTGTCTTGAAAATACTGGATATTCCTGCGGCATCCATGGTGTTTCTCAACAGGAATGCGCCATAGGCTGCGGCGGTTATTCCGTATATTCCCCAACTCTTGAATGGTTTCAGAAAAACGTGCATAGCCATCTTGGAAATCATGATCAGCACCAGCAGTCCCACCACAATCGCTATCAAAACATCAAAACCGGCCTTGGAGAGACCAAAACCGCTCAGCCCCAAACAGACAGCCACAACTATGGTTGCCAAGATTGGGGAAAACGCCACGAGGAACCCCTTGAGGTTCGATCTTGAATCACCCCTTTGAACCGTTTCATCTTTGCATCTGCTTTTTGGTAGCTTCCAGAAGCCGATAACATAGCCGACGAGCACCATGACCACGACGACAGGTATTTGTCGAAGCACTAAGGATGTGACGGTCATGCCAGTGAGAGCGGTGGTTATTATCAGAAACTGGCTGATCGGATACACCGGAAAAATCGTGTGCCTAAACCACAAGTTAAGGTAGGCTTTCCGTTCAGGTTTCAGTTCAAGCTTTTCAGCTTCTGAATCGACAAGCGGCGCCGACATCAATGCCCCGCCTGCAACTGGAAGAAGACCCAAAACAGCAGGAAGAACACCTATCACGATTTTCGGGTTATTGATAATTCTGCTTAGGCTTTCACTCATTCGGTTGATGAGCCTGGTTTCCTTGTAAAGCTGACTCAGCAGCATTATTCCGAACGTGGCAAGCACGATCGAAACGGTAAGCTGATCCACGCTAGTGGCGTACAGAACGGCCGGTATTCTCAACCATTCAACACCAATCAAAGCCAACAGCATTGCGGTTGCGTTCAAAGCTATTCCAAGATTCACTCGCTTGTACAGCAACGCTATGAGAAAGCACAGAGAAACGACGACTGAGACTGAAGGATCAAACAGCACCAATGCTAGTCTTCCTTTTCTGGGAACCTTGCCCCTGGAAAACGGAGGCTGACCCAGACGCTTTATGCCTTTCCCCGAAGAATAGGGAAACATGACGTGGATTGTGGATTCAGTCAGCAACTTACAAATGGCAGATTCTCATGCGACCCCATCTTTGTCATTATTGCCTATGTACTGGGTGTTAATGCTCAATGAGTACTGATATTGCATCATTGTGTGCTCTCTTCCTTGGCTCTTAAGATTTAAAAGTAAGTTTATAATCCTACCATCATGTTTGTATCGCAGTACCGTACTAGGCGGCCGTAGTCTAGTTTGGTCTAGGACATCAGCCTGCCACGCTGACGACCCGGGTTCAAATCTCGGCGGCCGCACCACCATTCCTCTGAGCGGACTGACTTGAATTCTGATGAGTTTTACTAGCAGTATTGCCTACGTTGCTGGAAAATTGTTCGACCTTGTGATAGAGCTCGCAAATATCCTTGACAATCAAATCTGGCACTATCTGGTTTTCGTGCAGAAATTCAAGCGAATAGAACTGTGAAGGCACAAAAACCGTCTTCATACCCAAGGCCTCAGCACCTTGAATGTCTTCCAAGGGACTGTCTCCAACATAAACCGTTTCCTCAGGCTTAACTCCAAGCCTTCTCAGAGCCTCTTCGAATATTCTCTTGCTGGGTTTACGCCAGCCGACATCCGCTGAAACCAAAACAGCACTGAGAAACCGGTTTATCGCCAACCTCCTGAGTCCCACATAAATCACAGGAGCGTACGTGAAGTTTGAGATCAAACCTAACTTGAAGTCTGTTGAGACTTTTCTCAACAATTCCCTAGCGCATGGTCTGAGTTCAAAAGACTTCACGTAATCTTGAAAGAAGATATTGAGAGCTGATTTTATGCGTGCATCGCCTGGACTTGTCTCAAGCCCAAGGCTGTTCAAGGCTTCGGAGATCCAAACGGCGTTAGTCACTTCAACCAGTTCTTGATAGCGGACAACCCTGTACTTCTCATGAGCGCGGCTGTATGCTTCCGAGAAAGACGTTTCCTCAACGTCAAAACCTTCTGCCTTGATCGCCTTGCACAGCTTCCTCTTTGAATCCTCCATGCTATAGTCCTTAACGTTTGTTAGTGTCCCGATGAAGTCAAAGACCACCGCTCTAACGGTTGCCACACATAGGCCTCTCGTGTCCAGAGTAATTCTTGCGAATCTCTGGAATGCTCTTCGGATAATAAAACTTGTGCACGGACCTCCCAACTTCGAAGCCCTTCCTCAGCATGGACAAAGTCTGATTCAGATTCTGAATCAGATTTCATAGTTCATAGGGCTTAAGTGCAAGAACAGGTTAGTTTTGATAACCAAGGTGGATAGTAATGACTCAATTGCCGCCCGAGGTTTTCACATTGATAGGGATAAACCTATTTCTAGTGTTAAGTCTGTTGACTAATCTGTTGGGCAACCGCTTTCCCAAAGCCTTACTTTACATCTATCAAGTTGCTGCCCTCTTCGGGCTCGAGTATCTCTTGATCAGCAAGGCATACTTGATGCAGGTTGAAGAGAGCACAAGATTCTGGTACTCATTTGCCTATCTAACAACAGCCCTAACCAGCGTCGTCGCAGCAAACTTCTACGTAGCGGCTGAAAAGAGACTATGGACCATCGCCAAAGCTTGGTTTGGAGCCTTCAGTTTTCCATCAATCTTGGCTGCAGTCTTTTTTGTCGTCCAGTACGACTCCATGCGAGGAAGCATTTTCTCTCTAACCCCACAAATCGGCCTTGTAGTTCTTGCATTTGCGGTGGGAATAGGCCTAACTGTTTCACTCAGTCCGAGGACAGTGAAGATGCTTCGAAGTGGCAAGGAGGTGAAACAATGAACCTAAAGAAAATCAACTCCAAGAAATCAATCACGCTACTCGCCCTCATTCTAGCATCAATCCTCATATCCACAGCCAGCGCTGCAATCTACTACTCGATTATAGCTCAGCCTGCCGTCACAATCACCGTAGCTCCAATAGTCTTCGCTCAAGGAAACGACTGGCCAACCGGTTCAACGCTAGGATCAAACGGAACATGGGTCAGCCTAGCCCTCAAAGCATATCCAAACGCGACTCTGGCATACGATCAACCTCTTAATCTGAGCAACACCGACTCATCTAGCCACAACTTCAGCCTACGCCATATCTCCATCACGCCAGCCTCTGGAACATCTCAAGTCGGCAACTTCACCTCGATAAACTTCGTCATCGAAAACGCAGCGGGAGCATCCCAAGCCTCATTCAACTACACAGTCACAGGCACCACATGGAACACGCCATCCACAACCTCTTACTTAACTCTGCCAGCGAGCACCCAGTGGATTATCTATGTTTCAACGGTGGCAACGGCCGGAGCAAACAGCGGCATAACAGCAAACATACAGATATCGGTGGACGTACAGCAGTAACCTCTTTCCACCATTTTTCTTAAATTCAGAGTGGGAAACAACGTGAGAAAACATAGTCTTAACGCTCGCAGAATCCTTCGTTCAATCTTGCTACTGGCTACTCTGTTTTGCCTATCAAGTCTCTTGTTTGAGAACGCATATGCAAGCGTCTATTCATCTCCGCTTTTCCAACCCTACGCAACCATTGCAGCTCCACCTGTTGTCCTTAATAGCGGCACAGCCGGCAGCAGCACAATCTACACGAACGGCACGAGCGCGAAAGTCAGCGTTTCAGCACCTGTCACCCAAGGATGGATCGCTAACTTTCAATATCGGAAAAAAATCACTTTCAACAATTCAGCAATAAGTGAGAACCTGGCCAATTTCCCGGTGCCAATCATATTTAGCAGTTCCAACAGCGATTTCTGGGGGCATGTTCAAACAAGCGGAAACGACACACGATTTGTCGATGCCGACAACACAACTGAATTGTACTACGAATTTGAAAAATTCAATCATACAAGTGACGACATGGTTGCTTGGGTAAAGGTTCCACAGATAGACGCCAGTTCAACAACCGACTACATCTGGATTTACTACGGAAATAGCACGGTGAATTTTGACAGTTATTCTAGCAGCAGTAGTGTTTGGGATGGAGATTACGCAGCAGTTTGGCATTTAAAAGAGACATCTGGAGGCTCTGGTGCCATAAAGGACTCCACTTCCAACGCGAATAACGGAACTGATGCAGGCAGTCCAACTTTTGGCCAGACTGGACAGATTGGAAACGCCATAAGTTTTAATGGAAATAACCAGGAAATTCAAACTCCAAATTCAGTAAGCCTGCAAATCACGGGAAATATCACTGTTGAAGCATGGGCTAAGTCAGCCGTGTCGAGCCAGTATGGAGGAATAGCAGGAAAGATGAAAACTTCTGGAAATGGAAATAATACCGGTTACGATATTCAAAAGTTTAACACCGACAATAAATTCAGACTTCAGACAGCTAATGGTGGAAGCACTACCGAACAAACTGCAGTAAGCGATTCTGCTTACACTGATACTAACTGGCATTATATAGTCGGAGTGAGAAGAGGAACAACCAATTATTTGTACGTCGACGGAGTTCAGCAAACAGCAACAGGAACCAGAGCAATTGTTGACAGTGGCTTGGTTGGAAGTATAGGAAGACAATATTCTGATTATAATGGCAGGTGGTGGAATGGTAGAATAGACGAAGTCCGCATCTCAAGAATCAGTCGTTCAGCAAATTGGCTTAAGGCCTGTTATCAATACGAGGTTAACCAGTCCAAGTTCACATGTGGAAACGAAGAAGCGCGGGCGGCCGACCCGGTGCTTAATGTTGTCAACCAAGCAACAGGTGCTTGGAACGTAAGCATGAAAGTCTACAGCAACTCAAACATTGCCCGCCTATCAAACGCGATAATAGGTCTCCACGACGCTACTACCTCAAGCGACCAAATAGTTGTCAGCAGTGGAAGTGTAACCCAGTTCCAAGGAGCACTATTCAACCTTCCAGGGGGTTCAGGATCTACGGTGTACATAAGCATGAGCAACCTTCTTGCAAACGCAACCGGATCGTCATACTTGTACGTCCACTTGAAAATCCTTACACCTAACACAACCACATACTTGTTGTATGTCATTACTTTTGAAGTCACATAAAGTCAAAGTGCTAATCGCGGCATGCGCTGACTATTACACTGCTACCGCGAAGGCTCTTAAGGAAGACGGAGAACTACTGAAGGCAGGGTCTAAGTATGCCACTGAGCGAGAACGAACCAAGATCTTCCGAAAGCGCAAATGATCTTGAGGTGATTAACAGGAACAAAGAAGGCGACTTCCTAGTGAAACATCACCAGACCGGAAGCATTTGTGCCATAGTAGACACGTTCGCCGAGATGTTCACTGCAATGGAGATATCTCCCGCAAATCCCTCTTTTTTCAAGTCCGCGCAATGCATAGGCTACTTCTTGCGAGAGACTCTGGCTATGAGGAAAGCAATTCCAACTCCGGCCAAAGCCGATGCTGCACCGAGAAGGAAAAGCAAAGCAATCATTTCCGTGGGCAGAACGACGATATACTTCGGCGCAGGGTTCCCAGACGAGTTGAAGTCTTCCGCTGCAATCATAACGTCTTTTGTCAGAGACCCGAGGTCTCCCTGATAGGTCAGAACACTGAGCCATGCTCCGTCCTGAAGTAGCTCGCTCAACCTCAGGTCAACCGTTGACAGTTCTCCCGTTGAAAGCGTGAACTGTATGGCTTGCCGGATTCCTTGAGACGCTTGATAGTAAGCAAAGTCCATCGGATAGCCAGGATTCTCCAATTTGTCTTCAGTAAGCAGGAAAAGCGTTATCTCCCCGTCACCGCCAACCGGACTCGTTATTAGAAGCGGATAATACAGCGTGCTGCAGTTGAACCTATAGAGTATCGGGTCCATGCTTCTCTCCTCAGGCTGAAGAGTCACAAGATCCAGCGCGTAATATCTGAATCCTCTGCCCATATAGTCTTGAACTGCCGACTGGAATTTGCCCAGCGTAATGCTCTGACTCACGCCACTTGACAAGAGGAAATCGTTTGCCCAGCTAACCAAGGCATTCGCATCATCTGCCATGACAACGGTTATGTTGTGAGGGCCAATTTCCTCGTGGAAAACCACCTCCACACTCTTTCCTCGGGCATCCCCCATCGTTCCAAAGTAGAACCTGCCAACAGCTTCTTCCCATATCATTTCCTGAATCTTCTGAAAAGATTGAAACGATCCAAGCCCGATCTCAGGCTTCGAAGGAAGTGGAAGAATCTCTAACACCATCGTCTGCTGGCTCGCCCTCACGTCGGTAGACAGTATCAGAATCTCCTCATTTCCGTTCCAAGCAACAATAGCCTTCTGCCCAGGCTCGTAGATCGAGACCCCAGGAATTATTGGAAGCCCGCCTCTGTCTGCATGAACCAAGGGCAACGAAACGTAAACCAGCAAGAAAGCCAGAACAGCAACCTGGATTGCTCTCAACATGAACCCCTGATTGTATACTTCCTCAGCCACTAATAATACTAAGCCTTAGAACGATCGAAACCAGAAAGTAGAACCAAAAAGCCCACCTTCGATTGACCGCTCACAGCGGCTGCCAACAGATGCCTAAAGCGCATCTACCCAACATTAGGCTCCTCTGCCCGCGAACTCGATTTTCCAAGTATCTTAGGCAACGCTTGAGTGCAAGTGCCCCAGATTGTTCGGAACGCGAAAGTGCGTATAGGTTTATCTGAAGTCTGTAGGTTTTATGCTGATAAGCCGGGGATGGGAGTTGAACCAGCGACAAGTGGAGACATCACCCGAAGTCCTTACAAATAGTTAGCTTTCGTTTTGTCTGATATACCGAAACAAGAAGGAGGCAAGCGTGAATATAAGCCTTATGAACGATTGGAGATGTCTCCCGGCAAGACCCCATTCTTCTGTCTTTTATGGTTGAATGTCGGCCTTGCTTTGAGTGTTTGTGTGGTTTTGGAGGGGTTGCTTTTGAGTATTGATTTTGTGTTCATAAGTGTTTAATCAGGGGAGAGACATCAAGGACAACGTTACTGATGCACGTACGTGCAGTGGTATGTATGAAGTGTGGTTTGCATGGTTGAGTCTGTTGTTCAGTCACATGCCGAGATAGTTGTGGGTTCCGATGAGAAGAAGCTGATTCGTGTCTTGCACGTTGACGACGAGCTTGGCTTGCTGAAGGTTGCGAAGCAATGCTTAGAATTGCAGGGCCCGTTTCACGTTGACACTGCAAACTCTGTTGAAGAAGCTTTGGCGGAGCTTGAGAAGGAGCGGTATGACGCGGTCGTTTCGGATTATCAGATGCCTGG
>Ga0315279_10011702_pt1 | contig 10103 bp, 4 predicted proteins | sample YL17G06_20_MG_FD_203694 | JGI IMG/M metagenome (GOLD analysis project Ga0315279, IMG submission 203694) | Sediment microbial communities from Yellowstone Lake, YNP, Wyoming, USA - YL17G06_20 | ecosystem: Environmental > Aquatic > Freshwater > Lake > Sediment | place: USA: Wyoming | collected...
AGTCATGAGGTGCGCTTGGAATATGAATCAAATGCAAAATATTCCAATGCTCAACACTCATTGCACTGAGGGGGAATGCATTGAGAAGCCAAAGTCTTCGGGAGAGAGCCGAAGGAATTTGCTAAACGCAACACATTCTTGGCGCGCCTGTCTGGCTTCGCGTGCACCTCTGAGGATGCGCTATGAATAGACGTGCGCGCTAGTTGAGAGATTGGAGCCAACAAAAAAGATTAGAGATGAATACTACGGTGGTATTAGTCGCAAGCGCTAGAAGAATTACAATTAACCTGTTCGGCAACCGTGCGCTGTTTCCTTTCCCTTCCTGTGATACTGCGCAGCTGAGGCAGATATGTGTTTCGGCCAAATCGTTCGTTCGATGTTGTCTGTCCGAGTTTTCTTCTGTTTTGCATCTCAGTGTATATATCTAGTTCTCATTTGATAACACTTTGTGCCAGAATAATCAGGATCTTTCATGGGCTGAATGGAAAGTGCCGTTCTATTCGATAGGTTCTTGATTGAATTGCCACGTTTCTTCTGTCTGATGAAATAATGTTTATAAGTTCGATTCTGGCTTGTTGTCAAGATGGGATGAACCGTGCGCGATTGATCCTTTCCCTTTTAATTTGCACGGATCCTTTTACGCACGGCTCATCTCACTTATTGTCTATGGGTCAGCACCATCCTGTCAATATAGTTCGCCTGATGTTTTTCAGTTTGTCTATAGAAGGCAGTTCCGCACGCGCTAACCCTCCTTCGGAAGCAACCCATCTGGATAGAAGTTTGTTACTGAACTTTTAAATAGCGCTCTCACTCCATATTAAGCTGCAAATTGAAAGGAGAAAGGAGCAAGAGATGTTGTTATCAGATCGATCGATCAGATCAGATTCTAGAAGATTTTACGGGTCAATTGCAATTACACTGATCTTACTGAGTGTTTTCGCGAGTGTGCGCGTTCCACGTGTTGCCAAAGCTGCTCCAGACGCTTCACCACAATTTAGGAATGTTGGTCCCGCTGATGGAACATCAATAAGTGTAGGGGAGAATCTCACACTTTATGCTCAAGGTTACGATGACACTGCTCTAGATTGGGCATGGCTATCAACAAACGAAACAGGAACGTGGAAAAACTACACTCAGCTATGGTCTGACTGGCAAGCAAGTGGAAGCAACCCCATTGTCGATGGCGACAGCATGTTCGGCTCAGGGTATTGGACAGAAGATAGCAAAATTCTGAAGGTTAACGGCACATATTATATGTTTATTACAAGCGGCAGTGTGATGAGCACCATGAAAATTTACATGCTGAACTCATCTTCTCTCATAGGTCCTTGGAGCTCGATGAACAACAGTGCCCCTATAATTTCTCAAAGCACATCTGGATGGGACCAAGGCCAACTCCGAACGGTGTGCGTAACATATTATGACGGAACCTACTATCTTTACTACATGGGGACAGATGCAAGTAGTAGGCAAAGCATTGGCGTGGCCACGACTTCAGATGCAAAGTTTCCAAATGGATGGAGCAAGTACAGCGGTAATCCGGTTCTTGGACCAACAGGGACCGGCTGGGAATCAGCTGGTATATACACTTTGGATGTAGAAAGAATAGGGCCTCCAGGGAATGAGTGGTATGGCCACTACACGGGTCGTACTGGAGCGTATGTTTGGAGTGTGGGTATCTGTTATGGTGACAGCCCTTACGGACCCTTTACACGCGACCCAGACAATCCGATTCTAGAAAGAGGAGTTGGAGAATGGGACAATCTGGGTCTAGCACGTACTGACATCATCAAGATAGGAAACGAAATTTATGGTGTTTATGAATCTGCCAAAACTTCCGGTGCCCCGCCCAACTGGGATTTTCAGGTTGGTGAATATTCGGGAGAAATTACAGATGGCATTTTGGATGTTACATTCGCAAAGAACCCTAACAATCCGACCATAGCTGGAGACGCAGGGTCTGCCCTTCAGACTGCGAATCCTCATTGGTATTATGAAAACGAGACAAGATACTTGCTTGTAGGGTCATGTGGCCAGGGGACCGGGCCCACATGGCGTTACATCGACCTATTTTCATCATCTAGCATAAAAACAGGACCTATAAACATGTATGATGTAGCTGACAGTTGGACTTGGTCAAATTTCACATGGTCTGGTTGTGGCATAGCATCAGGAACGGCGATTCAATGGAGAATCTATTACAATGATACCGATGGGAACGTGAACGGAACTGGAATACACAGTTTTACGGTAAAAGCACCAGAATATGATTATGTAGATTTGGACAGATCTAACGTGGACAGCAGTTCAGACAAGGGAACGCACAGCAACTTTGACAACGAGAAAGCAAGCGACTCTAGTTATGATACACTGTCTGAAGAGAACACTGGAGGTTTCGGCAGCATGTTCTATCGGAAGAACATCACAATAAACCATAATTATGTAGATGGAGACTTAGACAACTTTCCTGTCCTTGTCGACATTTACGACACAGATTTGCATGATTATGTACAAAGCAGTGGAAACGACATAGCTTTCACAGATAGTTCTGGGAGAAGACTTAACCATCAAATAGAATACTTCAACAAGAACTATAACATCACCCATGCACACCTCGTAGCATGGGTTGAAGCGAACCTAACTAGCGCATCTGATACTACAATCAGTATGATTTATGGGAATCCTGCTTGTGGAAGCCAAGCGAACCCGACTGGCGTTTGGGATTCTAACTTCATAGGCGTTTGGCATATGAATGAAACAAATGCTATTGACTCAACTGCAAAGGGCAACAACGGTACTTCAAGTGGTGGAGTAGTCTACACCGCTTCTGGAAAAATAGGCGGTGCCCTCGGTTTCGACGGTTCCTCTGGCTATATACAGGTTCCCGATACGTCAAGTTTGAACGCAACCAAAATCACGGTTGAAGCCTGGGTCTACTTGAACACGGCCCCAACGGACTTGGCCACAATTGCAGCGAGGTACTACACCCACTACGTCACCATAGACAATTCAATGCACATAGAGAATATCATCTACACGCCAGGAGAATCAGGATGGAAAACCTCAGCTTCTCAGGTACCGCTGAACACTTGGACATACGTAGCTTACACGTATAACGGTTCCATGCTAAGCCAGTTCATAAACGCAACCGACGACAAAGACTTTTCAATCAGCGGAGACCTGCAACCAGGAGGAAGCACTTCTGGGAACTGGAAACTTTATTTTGGTGCGCAAAATCAACTTGGAACAGTGATTAGGAAACTGAACGGAATGCTGGATGAGATACGCATCTCAAACGTCGGACGAAGCACAGCATGGATAAACACAACCTACAATTGCATGAATTACCAAGCAGGCTTCCGTCAGATTGGCACTCAAGAAACACGAGCATCTAACTACAGGTTGGACATGGAAATTCAATGGACAAACGTGAACTACACAAGCGCACATAGGGAATTGTGCATCAAGACTGGCACTTTCAGCAACTCAGAAGATCTTGAAGTGAGGATTTGGAACTCCACTGATAATTCGTGGGATTGGATTATGAATCTCACTGCAAACCAGTGGAACAACGTTTCTCTAACATCCTACTTGACAGCATCAACTTTTACAGTTCAATTCTTGGATGGTATACAAAGCGGAGACACTATCCAAGATTCTTGGAACATTGAGTGTTCACTCGTACATACTTGGGAACAAGCAAGGCTTTACATTAATCCACCTATAGTAGAGAGAACCAATGCTGACGTGGGCACCACCTTCCTAGTAAACGTGACAATCCAAGGCGTCACAGACCTCCGCGGCTTCGACATCAACATCACTTGGGGCAACATCCTGATAACGCTTGCAAGCGTCGACTTCAACACCATGCTGGACAACGTTTGGGGCAACGGCAACTGGTATCTAGCCCAGAACCAGAGCGGTGCGGGCTGCTACAAGCTCGTCGCCGTTTCCACGGCGAACAGTTTCAACAGCACGGGACCAACTCCTCTGTACGAGCTCGCATTCACCGTTCAAGATCCTCAAAGCAATTTTCTGAGGCAGACGCCCATCCACTTCGACACTCGCGAGCTAAGCGATTCCCAAGCCAATCCTATCCCGAACACCGTCAGTGATGGAACCTACACGATTTCGGGTGAGACACCAACGCTTCAGATGAGTCCAACGAGCAAGACCTGTCGCAAGTATGGCGAAACCTTCACAGTGAGCATAACCCTTTCAGACGCTTACAATGTGCAAGACTTCGAGTTTGAAATCCACTACAACACAACGCTCTTGGACTATACAAGCATAACATGGGACGCTTGGGGGTCAGGAACAGAAACCGTCGACGAGGCTAGCGGCATAATCATCGGCTCCACCTCTGGTAGTATCATAAACGGACCCAGGACCTTGGTAACAATACAATTCAGTGCGGCGTACCACCGAATTTGGAAGGATGAAAGCAAGATTCCAGGCTGGAAGAACGATCAGTCTGGAGTAGTCTATGTTCAGTCAGCCAAGCTGAGCTATCCAAGCAGTCCAGACCTTAGCTACGTACGGGGCGGAACCCAAAACCAGATCAGCGTGGGCCCAGACGTCGCCTACACCTTCTCACCCATCCAAGGCGACATGGACAACAGCGGGGTTGTAGAAGTTCTCGACCTCAGAACAGTGGCAGCCTACTACGACCAAGTCAACTTGACCTACGACTTGAACGGCGACGGCATAATAGGCATCTTCGACTTGGTATTGGTCGGAGCAAACTTCGGCTACAAATACAATCCATAGCCATCCTAAACATTCCTTTTTTTCTTTTCACTTGCAGGCTGACAGAAAACCGTTCCAACCTGAAGCGCACAGTCGGTCAAATCCACAAGCTGCACATCAAACCCTCCTGCGCGAGCAACCCATCTGGATAGAGGTTTGTTACTGAACTTTTAAATAGCTCGCGCGCGCTCCCTATTATACTGCAAATTGAAAGGAGAAAGGAGAAAAATGAAAGCAAAATATATAGCAGGTACTCTAACTCTATTGCTTCTCGTAAGCGTCTTCACATTCGGTCTCACTATTAAGAAAGCATCTGCAGTTGACGCTACTATTTCAATTCCATCAGTGTCAAAAACTCCAAGCGACTTAGGCAATACTTTCACGGTGCCCGTGAATATTAGCAACGTTAACGATCTGTATGGCTTCGACATCAAGATCACATGGAACAATACGTTGATAACGTTCCTGAGCCTCGATAACACGTCTCTAATTACCGTGTGGCCTCAGGAATTCTTTGAACCATTGGAATGGGTCGATCCATTTACGCCGGTACAAAGTGGTCCTGGCTACGTTCGGTATTCAGCAGTCGCGATGGGTGGATCTGGATACACAGGTGCAGGTCCCACAACACTTTTCACGATTACATTCACAATTGTAAAGGCTGGCAACTTCCCATACTCAACTTCACTCCACTTCGACACAGTCGTGCTGAGCGATCATAATGCAAACAACATCCCAGTAACAGCGACTGATGGGCCGTACAGCATGAGCGCTACAGTCCCAGACATCGCCTTTGTTTTAGTTGATCCCAACATTGCAAAGCCCTATGAATACGGAAAGTACTTCAAAGTTGAAGTATATGCCTCTCACATCACTTCAGGCCTTACAGACTATGATCTCAAAGTGAATTACACTTCAGAGCTACTATCGTTCTATGAGGTGAAGGCATGGGGCGCTCTTGGAATAGGCACTGTAGACACAGGCACATCGGGCGTTGTTCACGTTTCGATTTTAGGAGGTACAGAATCCACGGGCGACAGCATATTACTGTTCACATTGACTTTCAAAGTGACATTCGACGACAGAGAAGAACACATATGGAGAAACTCATCACTCCATACGCTACCCGCAACAGTTTCGCTTGATATCACCTATGGTGACCTGAGCTTTACAGAAGGCACTCTGTACGTAGACGGAAGCGGACCAACGCCGATCACACCACCCACAACGATCGACCTCACGATCAACCTGATTCAAGGCGACGTGGACTGCAACGGATGGGTCAACGTCCTAGATCTTTCCACGGTAGCGCGCTTCTACGACGAAACAGTCCCGCCTGCACTAGCCAAATACGACGTGAAGACTGACAACAAGATTGACCTCTATGACCTAGTTTTAATGGCTAATAACTTCAACTACCACAAAATAGACAGTCCTCCATAGAGCACAGCCGTTCGTCAAAGCGGCTTCCACAACCTCTTTTTTTCATGTCTCGCAAGTGCAAATTCTGATCCGCCACGATTTTATATGGGCCGCTCATAGTAACTGGCAATGCGTTTCTTTATGGAGGGTGGGAGGGAGTGGTGAATTTAGTATATATACTAAAGTTTTCTACACATTTAACATAGCACGCGCTAAAGCGATCAGCCAACAAACTCCTCTTTTTTAGTTTTTAGCATAGAAGTGTGTTCCTGAAGTTTTAAATACCTTCTTTCCTTAATATTATACTGCGAATTAAGAGGGGAAAGGAGTGTCAATGCTGTTTAGACGATATCGAAGAGTATCTTATTTTTCTATTATGATTGCTATGATCTTAGCTAGTGGTTTTGTGGTCACGCTACGTATCATGCCAGGCGCGCGCGCGCAGGACCACTATACTCTGACGGTCACGGTTGTTGGGGGTGGTTCGGTTAGCGAGAGCACTGGAGAAAATTGGTGGAGTACAAACTTTGCTTATCGAATGAAGTTGACTTTCAACAACTCTGCAATAAGCGAGAACCTTGCTAATTTTCCAATGCCTATAGTATTTTCAAGCAGTCAAAGTAGTTTTTGGAATCATGTTCAAACAAATGGCAACGATACAAGATTCGTGGATGCAGACAACGCCACAGAATTGTACTATGAGTTTGAACAGTTTTCGCATACTACTGATAGCATGGTGGCTTGGGTAAAAGTTCCACAAGTTGATTCTGCAAGTGCGACAGATTTTATTTGGGTTTACTATGGCAACAGCACAACAAACTTTAACAGTTACCTCAATGGCGAGCAGGTTTGGAGTAATAATTATGCGATGGTTCAACATTTGAAAGAAACGTCTGGGGTTCATTATGACTCAACATCTAACAATTGGGATTCTACAGCTATCAGTGTCACACAGCAAGGTTCACAAATAGGCAAAACTGACGGTGCAGATGAGTTTAACGGTGCAAGCAATTATGTACGGATAGGAGATTTGGATCAAGTCAGCAACTTCACTGTGGAGTTTTGGATGAAGCCTGATTCAGTAACTGGGTGGCGTTCTACTGTTACGAAAACCGAGGATTATGGTTTCCAATTTGACCCAACTGGAGTTTTATGGGCGGGAGTCAATGATGGTGTGTGGACAGCCACAATAGGAACAAGCGTGAGTGGTATAAGTATAGGGCAATGGTATCATGTAGTTATGGTTTGGGATGAGACCAACAACGACTTATATTTATATGTTAATGGCACACTTAAAAATTCCAATACTGCTATGGCTAACCATGTTACAAATAACAACAACTTACTCTTTGGAAGTTGGGATGAAGCCATAGAATATTTTGATGGCATACTGGATGAAGTTTACGTCTCGGATGTTTCAAGAAGTGCAGCATGGATCAAAGCCTTCTATCAATATTCTTGTGATCAGTCAAAGTTCGCTTATGCATCTGAGGAATCCATATCGTCTACTTACATATACGGAACCGTTGTTACTTTGACTGCTTTTGCTGACGTTGGCTGGTCATTTGGCGGCTGGAGTGGTGATGCTTACGGAACCGATAATCCAACTACTGTCACTATGACTGACAACAAAACCGTCATTGCAACGTTCATTCGTCCAACACTTCAAATGAGTCCCATGAACAGGATTTGCCGAAAGTATGGGGAAACATTTCCAATTGCAATCAGCATTTCCGATGAATCTGGAGTGACTGGCTTTTCTTTTGAGATCGACTACAACACAAGCCTGCTGGACTATGTTGGAGTGACATGGAACACTTGGGATGAAGGAACCATAGTTGTGGACGAGGTCGATGGCAAGATAACCGGGTCAATGTCAGGCAGCGCGATAAGCTGCGCCAGAACGCTCTTGACAGTGCAGTTTAGTGCGGCCTACTATCACATGTGGAAGGATGAAAGCACGGTTTCAGGCTGGAAGAACATTCAAACAGGAACCATATACGTCCAATGGGCTAACCTCAGCTATCCGACCATCCCAGACCTGCGATACGAAAGAGGCGGTCTAAACCAGATAAACGTCGGACCAGACTTCGCCTACACATTCTCACCGATTCAGGGAGACATTGATAACGACGGCTCTGTGAACGTTAATGACCTAAGCACGGTGGCGGCCTACTTCGATCAGACCAACCCTGAATACAGCCTGAAAGGCGACAGCATAATCGACATCTTCGATCTGGTAGTGATCGCGGCAAACTTCAACTACACATACGTCCCATAACTATCCTTCTTTTTTTGTGTCCAATTGACACTCCTGACTTACCGAGCCAAAGTTAGAGCGCGCGTCGGTAGCAATTTCTCTTGTATTTTTGAGCAGTAGCAAAAACAAGTGCGGACATAATCAAAAAAATCGGCAGAGCAATGTCGGATGAAAACTCAGGAATCACGTTGCACATCACTTGGCCATCCGAAGTTTCATGCGACAATGCAGAGCCATTGAAAGCGGCAAGTTTAGTCTCGTATAGGTGAAGATCGGACGTGCCAATTCCGATTGCTGTGAAGGTTGCGGTGGCCAGTGGTGGTGGGGAGCCTCCAGTTTTCGATGCTGAAGTATTCATGCTCAGGATTGCCAAACGAACATAGCCTGCTGAGTTGTTGACTTCTTGACTGACAAGGAACGTGGGTTCCTCAAGGTATCCCTCGTATTCCATTGCGACAGCGCTCAGTACACTGTTGTTGAAGCTCATGAATAGTTCATAGCCAGAGAGATTCTCCGCAAAATCCAAGTTAATGTCAGCGCTGACACTGTCTCCCAAGGTTGCAGCTTGGACCAAAGGATACACTTGGATTGTTGTAGGAGTCGCTTTCCCAGTTCTGATTGACAGTGCCGCAACTGACACCGTCAGAAAAACGAAGAAAGCAAATTCGCGAGTCCTCATCGTGCTTCTTGTTCTCACTGCTCGCTGCTTGTTTAAACGAGTTTGCATAGAAGTTAATTCCTGAAGTCTTAAATACCTTCTTTCCCTTCTTTTTATGTGCAAATTAGAAGGAGAAGGGGGAAAGTGTTGCCCAAGGAAAGTGTTCTAGCGATAGGCTTATCGGTCATCTTCTTGACCTTTACATTTTCAGCTTGTAAAGTCTCAGCAGCTTCTACGAAAATTGCGGTTGACCCTTCAACGACGGCTACGACCATCGGCAGTTCTTTCAGTGTGGATTTGAACGTAACTGACATAATCAATTTCACTTGTTGGCAATTCAGTCTATACTACCTGAAGTCTATACTAAACTGTACTGCAGTAACTGAAGGACCTTTCTTAAAGTCTGGTGGCGGAACATTCTTCTTGAAACAGATCAACAACACATACAACAGCACTTATGGACTTGCGCTAGCGGCTTGCACCCTTCTAAAATTAAACGTTTCGGTGAACGGCAGCGGAGTAATCGCAACCGTGGTCTTCAAAGCCGTTGGCTTAGGCAACAGCCCACTGCATTTGGACGAGATAATACTGGGAGACGAAAAAATACCGCCGCAACCGATTCCTTACACAGCAGTTGACGGAACAGTTCAGGTTGTCCCCGGAGTCGGCCACGATGTTGCCATAACAGATGTGATTCCCATCAAATCCGTCGTCGGCAAAGGATACGGCTGCAACATAACGGTTGTCACACAAAACCATGGAGGCTACGCGGAAACCTACAATATCACGTTGCACGCTAACGAGACCAAAATCGCAACAAAACTGGTCACAGTCCAGGTGAGTGGTACAGCCACAGTCGACTTCACATGGAACACCTCAAACTACGCTTTCGGCAACTACAGAATGTGGGCATATGCTTGGCCAGTTCTGGGCGAGACAGACACGGTAAATAACAACTTCACAGACGGTACTGTGACCATAGCTCACGTGGGAGACATCACTGCTGATGGCAAA
>Ga0315279_10011703_pt1 | contig 10103 bp, 5 predicted proteins | sample YL17G06_20_MG_FD_203694 | JGI IMG/M metagenome (GOLD analysis project Ga0315279, IMG submission 203694) | Sediment microbial communities from Yellowstone Lake, YNP, Wyoming, USA - YL17G06_20 | ecosystem: Environmental > Aquatic > Freshwater > Lake > Sediment | place: USA: Wyoming | collected...
CCTGATGCACAAGCTGTCGTACATCCCGGAGCGGTTCGGCCTGGTCGGATGCTCCGGCTGCGGGCGATGCCAGCGGGTCTGCCCGGCCGGGCTGGGCATAGTGGAAATCTGCCAGGCCATCGAGGACATCCAGAAGGTTCCGGCCAGATGATTGAGAACATCTACCAACCGACGGTCATGCGGATCGCCACCAGCCGCGACGAGGCGCCCGACGTCCGCACCCTGCGGCTGGAGTTTGCCCACGACCAGACGCGGCGGGATTTCTTCGCGGCTTACCGCGTGGGGCAGTTCGGCATCTACGGCGTGCCCGGCGCCGGCGAGAGCGTCTTTTGCGTCGCCAGCCCGCCGACGCGGCAGGAGTACATCGAGTGCACCTTCCGCCGGGTCGGGCGGGTGACGTCGGCCCTTGCCGACCGCGAGGTCGGCCAGACCATCACCTTCCGCGGCCCGTACGGCACGCACTTCCCGATCGACTCCTGGCGGGGGCGGAACCTGCTGTTCATCGCCGGCGGGATTGCGCTGCCGCCTCTGCGGAGCGTCATCTGGAACATCCTCGACCGCCGTAGCGAGTTCGGGCGCGTTGCAATCGTCTACGGCGCGCGGACCGTCGCGGACCTGGTCTACAAGCACGAGCTTGCCGATTGGGCCTCCCGCGGCGACGTCCAGCTCGTCACCACCGTCGACCCCGGCGGCCAGACGCCCGACTGGACAGGCAGGATCGGCTTCGTGCCGACCGTGCTGAAGGAAGCGGCGCCTTCCAGCGACAACTGTGTCGCCCTGGTCTGCGGGCCGCCCGTCATGATCAAGTTCTCCCTGCCCGTGCTCACCGAGCTGGGCTTCACACCCGACAACATCTACACCACGCTTGAAAACCGCATGAAGTGCGGCGTGGGCAAGTGCGGGCGGTGCAACGTCGGCAGTCTCTACGTCTGCAAGGACGGCCCGGTCTTCACCGTCCGGCAGGTCATGGCCATGCCCCAGGCCGACCTGTAAGCCGCCGGGGCCGGCGAAAGGAGACATCCCACATGGCCGCGAGACCGCTGCTGATGATCGTTCTGGGATTCTTGGCGCTGGCTGCCGCGGCCCAGGCCGGCGGCAACGTGGAGCGGGCCAAGGCTGCCCTGGATCAGAGCACGCTGGAGTTCTTCCAGCGCGAGATCAAGGACTCCTACCCCGACCACGTCACTGCCTACGCCATCGTCCAGGCTACCGTCACCTCCACGGGTTCGGTGGGCTACTGCCCCCTGCGAACGTCGCAATGCGGGCTCAATCCGACCTGCAACCACCCCAACAAGACCATCGTGACCGCCATCAGCCTCAAGGTGGACAAGGTGCTCTACCGCACGGGCGAGGCCAAGCTCCCGGCGGAGTTCAAGAACTACATTTCGCGGGTCCCGATGGCGGTCAAGGCGGGAGACGAAGTCCAGGCCTCCCTGTACTGCTACAAGGCGACGGCGAGCATGATCTCACTCGTCCGCAGGGCGCCGGCCCGCCGGCCCGCCAGCGCCCCGGCCAGTGGGCCCGCCACGCGACCGGCCGCGACGAGCCAGCCGGTCACGGTGGTCGTCAAGGAGACCCGCAAGAAGGAAGACGCCGCGTCGGTCATCCGGGAAGACGCCGTCACCGTGATCCTGGTCACGAGCCCCTCGGGCATCGGATCGATGACGCTGGTCAACCAGGGCGGCGACTGGCCCGCCAACCTGCGCGTCCGGCTCCAGTACGGACAAGGCCGCCCGTACCGCCGGCTGGAAGGGTTCAGCGCGACCATCAGCCGCGGTGATAAGAACGACGCGGCGAACGTGGGCCACAGCGTCGTCCAGAGCCCCGGCGGCGTGTCGGTGGAACTGGCACTGCCCGAAGGCAAGGGCCCCCGCGAGCTCAAGATCAGTTGGATCGACGCCTACCGCGGGTAAGGGCGCCACATTCAAGCCTGGCGGCAACGAAACGGGTCGAGGACCATCCTGATACGCTGCTGGTCATTGCATCGGGTCCTGAGCGATTGGGCTGCCTTTGCGTTTGACGTTTGGCCCAGGACCGGCGAGAATCGATCTCAGCGGTTAGTGAATGATCAGGATTCAGGGCAAGGAGAATCATGATGTCGCATAAACAAGTATCCGCAAGAGGGACCACCCGCCGGACGTTCCTGCGCCGCAGTGCGGCCGCATCCGTCGTTGTGGCGGCGCCCATGTTCATACCCTCTCACGTGCTGGGCAAACCAGGCCAGCCGGGCGCCAACGACAGGATCGGCCTGGGCTATATCGGCGTCGGCCGCCAGGGCAGCGGGCTGATTGCCGGCCACGGCGACAACGCCGTGATCGCCATCGCGGACGTGAACCTTCCTCGTGCCCGCCAGCGGGCGGAGAAGTACGGCGCGGAAGCTTACCAGGACTACCGGAAACTGCTTGAGCGCAAGGACATCGACGCCATCGTGACGGCCACCAACGACCACTGGCGGGCCCTTGTGTGCATCCATGCCGCCCAGGCAGGCAAGGATGTCTACGCCGAAAAGCCCATGACGCTGACGATAGCCGAGGGCCGGAAGGTCGTCGAGGCCGTCCGCAAGTACCAGCGCGTCTTCCAGACCGGCAGCCAGCAGCGGTCGATACAGACGAACATCATCGGCTGCGCGATGGTTCGGGCGGGCCGGGCCGGGAAGATCAAAAAGGTAATCGCCAAGAACTACCCCAGCCCCTGGCCCTGCCACCTGCCCGCCCAGCCGGTGCCCGACGGCATCGACTGGGAAATGTGGTGCGGACCTGTGTCCGCGGCCTACAACGCGGACCTCTATGCCCCCAGGTCCAAGCCGGGTTGGATCAGCTTCCAGGAGTTCTCCGGCGGCGAGATGACAGGCTGGGGCAGCCACGGGTTCGACATGATCCAGTGGGCACTGGGCATGGACGACAGCGGTCCGGTGAAGGTTTGGACCGAGGGCGAGCCGTTCAAGGCGCCGATCCTGAAAGAGCCCCACGCCCGCGGCGCCGGCGAGAGCCAGACCATTCACCCGAAGGTCTTCATGGAATACGCCGGCGGCATCGTCATGGAGCTTGCCAATGGCCCCGACGGCGGCGGGCTCTTCCACGGCGAAAAGGGCATGATCGGAATCGACCGCGGCAAGCTCTGGTCCGACCCGAAGGAACTTGTCGCCGAGCCGCTCAAGCCGCAAGAGTTGCCCGAGCACCCCGGCAGCGGGCATTTCGGGAACTTCTACGAGTGCATAAAGACCCGCAAACGCTGCATCGCCGACGTCGAGACCGGCCACCGCTCCGCCACCGTATGCCACCTGGGCAACATCGCACGCTGGCTGGGCCGGGAGTTGAAGTGGGACCCCAAGGCCGAACGGTTCATCGGCGACGACGAGGCCAACAAGATGCTCGACCGCCCGCACAGAAAAGGCTACGAACTGCCGGACAAGGTCTGAGCGGGGCGAGGACAGGCCTATTCCGCCGTCGCCATGCAGATAACCTTGCCGTCGGTCGTCGAGAGGTACAACCGGGCGGTGGTTGCCGACAGCCCGTCGAATACCGGCGGCGCGTCGAGTTCGTATCGCGCCAGTTGTTTGCCGTCCGCACACGACAAGGCCAGCAGGACGGCGCCCTTTCGGCCCTCGAAGGCGGCCATGGGGTCCTTCGGGTCGAGCACGTCGGGCGCACCGGCCACGAAGAGCACATCCGCCGTGGCGACCATCGCCCTCATGCGAACCGGCAGCCAACTGAACCACACCGGAGGATTCGCCCGCGTGAAGCCGATGCCCTTGGGAACGCCGCGGGTGTAGTCGGGTAATACCGGCTCATTGTCGTTGTCGTCGGCCAGCAGCAGATAACCGGCTCCCGCCGGCGTAAACAGCGGGCTTTGGAGGTTCCGCCGGGGAAAAGCCTGTACGGCGTACGTCTTCTTGCTGTCGACCGAGAGCAGTTGGCCCGTCTTGGCGGCCCTGTTTGCTATGTAGTAGCCGGGCCAGGTCTGCGAGTACATCCAGAAAGTGCGGTTGTACCACTCATCGTCCAGGAATCCGCCGGTGGCGAAGACGTGCCGTCCCATCGTCCTCTCGCCAAGGTTGCTGGCGCCGTATTTCTCCCGGAGTTCCTGGGCCATCTTGGGCCATTGCCTGAGCTGCCAGTTACGCTGAATGAGTTCGTCCTTCTTCTGCGTCCCGACCTCCTGCGAATAGGGCTCGTTCATCAACTCTTCCATGCCCATGGCCTTGGACTTGTTCTTCGGGTCGATCATCGCATAGGGGACGTCCTGCTGTTTAAGCGAGCGGTCGAGTTTGTACTGGCCGAGGAAGATATAACCTCCTTCGGCCGTGAGGATGTCAGAGCACGCACCTTCCATGTGATACCCGGGAATGAACGGTTTGCCTTCCGCGTCCTTTCTCGTCCTCGACCAGGTGTCCAATCGCGTCTGGTGCAGCAGCTTGCCGGTTTGAGCGTCCAGGCCGAAGACCCCAATGCCCCCGTCGAGGTTTGTCGAACGGCCCGCCGTGAAGTACGCAATTCCATCTTCGACCAGCACGCTGCCATGCACGCGCCAGGGCGACTCTAGTTGGCCAAAGGCAACAATCCTCCGATCCGTGGGCGCGGCGCGGAAGCGCCACGTTGGTCGTCCCGACGAAGTGTCGAGGCAATAGACGCTGCCATCGGTGCAGCCGAAAAGAACGAGCTCTCCAACGACCGTTGGCGGAGAATCAATGCGCCCGTCGGCCGTGTAGTGCCACACCTCCCGGCCGGTCATGGCGTCAAATACGTGCAAAGCATGCGTATCTTTCGATGCAACGAAGACCCGTCCGCCGGCGATCACCGGCTGCGTGAGTCGGCTGCCGAGCGTGACTTGCCACGCCGGCTTGAGATTCTCGGGAACCTTTGCCGTGGTGGACCCGCTGCGGCGGCTGTCGTGCCGGTACGCTGGCCAGCAATCGCCCGTCGGTTCCGATGACGCGAGGCCCGGCGGCCTGGAATCGGCCGAGGCGGGCTTTTCATGGGCGGGGAATTTCTCCAGCCGGTCCGGCGCACGCGGGTCAATATCCGCCTTCACTTCGGCGCCGGTGAAGGCGTTGAAGCCTGTCGCCTTGACGCCCGTGAAGCAGAAGCAAGGGTTCGGCGGCGCATAGAGTAATCCGTTGCAGGGCAGAATTCCGAAAGTGCACGGCCCGCGTGCCCAGTCGTTCTGCGCATGGTCCTAGCCGAACAGATCGATGAACTCGATGCCTCGATTGGCGGAGATGAAGAATCGCTCGGTCGCCTTGCCCGGATAACATCGCGGATGATGGCCCATGGTCATGACTTCGGACGGATCGATCCGGCCCGTCACGTTTCCCGTGGCCAGGTCCCGAACGACTACCGTCAGTCCCGACGGCTGATAGACGCGATTGTCAACGATGAAGAGCTCGCCTCTGGACGCTTCGCCGCTCTGCTCCCAGAGCCTTCTGCCGGAGTCAGCCGCCCGGGCCTGGATCTTTCCGTTCAAGGCCAGCAGGATGTAGTTGTCATGCACGCTCAGCCGCTTCGGAGTGAGTTCCTCGTCGCTCTGCCACACTGTCTTGCCGTCGCCGAGCGTCAGGCACTTCAGCTTTCCGTCGAGATGGCAGAACACCTTGTCGCCTTGCGCGGCCAGCGTTTGTGGGGGAATCCGGCCCTTGGCCGACCACATCTGCCTGCCGCCGATCACGTCAATGGCCACAAGCTGGTCGTTGCCCGTTACGACCAGCAACACGCCGTCGAGATAGCGGATCTCCGTGGCCCTGGCGGTTCCCTCGTAAGTGGCCAGGAGCTTGCCCGTGGCGGCGTCCAGGGCCGACACGCCTTTGGCCTCATCGAGCACGATGAACAGCCGCCGGCCGCCGGCCACCATGAGATAGGGCACCATTTGGGGAGCGCTTCTCAGTGCCTTGGCCCGCCACGCATCAGCGCCCCAGTTGGCCAGGGGCCTCTTCCATAGAAGCACGCCGTTGAAGGCATCTCGGGCAATAAGTGTCCAGCGGTCGGGAATGGGCTTTTCGGTGATGGATGTCAGCCCTTCATCGAAGGCGTAGAACAGCCTGCCGTCGGCGTCGATGCCATGCACGAGGAACGCGTCGCCGTCGCCAAGGGCAGCCGTCAGCTTGCCGTCGCCACAGCCGAGGTGGACTACCAGTCCACCCTCTATGCCGCTGGTTTGAAGGATTCGCCGTGCCTGGCCGTCATCTGCCAGAGCAGCCGCCGCGAAGACAAGCCATACAAGGAGCGACAAATTGACGGTTTTCCGATTGCCCATGTTCACCTCGAATGTACGAATTATTCTTTCTCGGGGTCGCGGCTGAGGCCCGCGGTCAGCTTTCGGATCCGGCGAAGCCAAGGTATTCATCCAGCCAGTCGTCGGTGCGGAGGACGCCTTTGCGCTGGCGGAGGGCCAGCCGCTCTGCCTTGGCCTGGGCGGAGTCGAACACCCGCCTGACCAGGCCGGATGATATGTCGCGGTCCGTCTTGCCGTACCGCTTGCGGAGCGCCCGGGCCGCGTGGGGGCTGTAGCGGGGGACCAGTTCGTCCTCGATGCTCACGATCGCCTGTGCCGTGCCCGGGTCGCCCTGTCTTGCGGCCCGGCCGTAAAGCTGCCGGTCGATCCGCCCGGACTCGTGGCGTTCCGTGCCGATGACGGCCAGGCCGCCGAGATCGGCCACGCCGCGGCCCAGCTTGATGTCCGTGCCTCGTCCGGCCATGTTTGTGGCAACGGTGATGCGCCCGCTCTGCCCGGCGCCGGCGACGATCTGGGCCTCCTCGGCGTGGCGGACGGCGTTGAGGACCTGGTGCTGGAGTTTTTCGGCCTCCAGCAGCCGGCTGAGGTGTTCGCTGGCCTGGACGCTCCTCGTGCCGACCAGCACCGGCCTGAGCGTCGCGTTGAGTCGCCTGATCTCCTCGACGATCGCCGCCCACTTGGCCTGCTGCGTGGCCAAGACGCGGTCGGTGAGGTGCTTGCGGACGCACGGGCGGTTGGTGGGGATCAGCACGACCGGCAGATGGTAGATCTGCCAGAACTCGCGCCACGCCTCGGCCCCGGTGCCGGTCATGCCGGAGAGCCTCTTGTAGAGCCGAAAGAACCGCTGGAAGCTGATGCGGGCGTATGTGTCCTTGGGCGGGTTGACCTCGAGGCGTTCCTTGGCCTCGATGGCCTGGTGGAGCCCGTCGCGCCAGGTGCGGTCGGGCATGAGCCGCCCGGTGAACTCGTCGACGATCACCACCTTGCCCTCGTCGATGATGTACTGCTTGTCCAGCACGAACAGCTCGCGGGCGGTCAGCGCCTGGATCAGCAGTTCCTCGCGCCTTCGCCGGCCCGCCCACAGGCCGCCCAGAGGCCCGGAGAGCTCATCGAGCTTCCTCTTGCCGGCGGCGGTCAGGTCCACCTCGCGGTATCGCTGGTTGACGCGGTAGTCGTCGCCGGCGGCGAAGTGCCCGGCCATGTCCGCCGCCTGGGTGAATGCCTCCACCTGCTCCTCGTTCGGCGCGTCGCCGGAGATGATCAGCGGGGTTACGGCCTCGTCGATGAGCACGCTGTCGGCCTCGTCGATGATCGCGTAATGCAGACCGCGCATGACAAGCCGGTCCGTGCCGGCGCCGGCGCCCTGGGCGATCTTAGTCAGCAGCGCCATCGGCAGCCCGCGAAGGGACCCCAGTGCCAGCCGGTCGCGGAGGAAGTCCGCGCATACTTCCTTGTTCGTGCAGTACGTGATGTCCGCCTGGTACGCCTGCCGCCGCGGCGGCTGGGGCATCTGGCCCTCGATGTAGGCCGTGCGCAGGCCGCAGAAGCCGTAGATCTGCGACATCCACTCGGCGTCGCGCTTGGCGAGGTAGTCGTTGACGGTGATGACGTGGCAGCCCCGCCCCCGCCAGCCGTTGATCGTCGCGGTGAGCGTGGCCGTGAGGGTCTTGCCTTCCCCGGTGGCCATTTCGGCGATGCACCCGGCATTCAGCGCCAGCGCCCCGGCCACCTGGACGAGATAGTGCCTCTCGCCGAGCTTTCGCGCCGCGACCTCGCGGACAAGCGCGAACGCCCGGTAGAGCGTGTCTCGGGTGTCCCGCCCGCGGAGGAAGACCTCGCGGAAGGCCTGGGCCTGCTCGCGGAGTTTGGAGTCGGCGAGGTCCTTGTAGTGCTTCTCGTGGGCCAGGACTTTCTTTGCCATGGCCAGGAACCGCCGTCGCCTGGGCGCCAGCTTGCGGACAATGCCGGAGGCGGCGTCCCACGCGGCGTCGAGGCCCTTGGGCAGTTCGGCGCCTCGCGGCCTGCTGGCAAGCATGCGCCAGGTTGTCGATGGGATGCCGCTCACGTCAGATCTGGAACCTCCGCTGCACCAACTGGAGGATCGAGCGGTACCACTGCTGGATAAGGGGCCTGGGCGGCATCTTGACGCGGACGATCACTCGCTGCCTGATCAGCAGCGGCACCCGGCCATGCCAGACGCCGGCGGGGCGGCCGGCGGTCGCGGGGTCGTTCACGGGCTGCGGCTGGATCTCGACCTCGAAGAACCGCTCGGACGTCTTGACGCCCTTGGGGTCCTTTGGGTCCGTGCGGATGGTTCCCCCGGCCGCGTAGCCAAGGGCGGGCGTGGCGAGCCGATCCTGCCCGGCCTCGATCACCCTGGTGATTCGCCCGGCCATCTCGACGTCCGGCAGGCCCTTGATGCGGATGCTCAGTTCTCGCCAGCGCCCCCGCGGCTGGGTCGTGGCGGGCGCCGATGAGGCTGTCCGGGCCTTGTCTTCGGCCGGCCCGGCCAGCAGCATGTCCACCACGTCCTGCGAGACCACCGCGCGGATGACCAGTTGCGGGGCCAGGGTGGCAAGCATTCCCACCGCGTCGCCTCGGCGTATGTACGAGCCACGGGCGCGGTCTATGTCCGGCGATATCCACTCGCCGCCGAATGACGCCCTGATGGTCAGCGAGTCGATCTGCTTGGCGACGCGGGCCTTGTGCTCCTCGACGGCGGCCAGTTGCTCGGCGATGATCTGCGCCTGGGCGTTGTCCTTGGTCATCGCCTGGCGGCGGCGCGTCTCGAGCTCGCGCCGCTGGGCGAGCAGCTCGTCGAGTTGGGATGAAAGCTCCGGGCTGCGGGCGATCACCAGCGGCTCGCCGCCCGGCTCGACTTGGCGGTTGGATTCCATGACGCCGGTCACGAACCCGTCTGCGGCCGCGTGAACGATCTCCTGCCGCACCGGATCGACATAGCCCTCCAGCCGGAAATTGTCCGGCGCCGGCACGAAGCCCACGCCGATCACGGCCGCCGCCACGGTCGCCGCCGTCGAGCCGATGGCCCAGCCGCGGACCCGCATCAACTCGCCGCTGGTCAGCAGGTAATGCGCGAACTTGCCCAGCGGCACGAGGACCCACGCCACGGCGGCCGCAACCGCCAGCACCAGGCCGAACATGAACAGCTTGTCCGCCACGAACAGCAGGATGCTCACGCAGATCAGCACTCGGTAAATGGTGCTGGCGATGCCGTAGAAGACGAACCACGCCTTCTCGCCGCGGCTGTGGGCGGGGTTGCGCGCCTGCTTGACCGACCAAACGTACTTGCGGACGAGATAGTAGATGTACTGCTTGGACCGCTGGGCGAGGTTGGGTATCTCCAGGATGTCCGACAGCATGTAGTACCCGTCGTAGCGCAGCAGGGGGTTGGCGTTGAAGAGGATCGTCGAGACGCTGGCGATGAACATCACGTTGTAGGCGATCTTGTTCACCGTGCTCTCGCCGGTGTAGTACCAGACAATCGCCGCGACGGCCGCAACCGCCAGTTCGACGACCATCCCGCCCGCCCCGACGAGGATCCGCTGGCGCCGCGAGCGGAAGGCCCAGGCGCTGGAGGCGTCGACGTAAGGCATCGGCGTGAACACGAGGAACATCACGCCCATGACGTGGACCTCGCCGCCGGTGCCGGTCCGCTTGCCGAAGACCTTGCACATGAAGGCGTGCCCGAACTCGTGGACCACCTTCACCAGGACGAAGCTCAGGTACAGGAAGGGCAGGTTCTCGGCGTCCAGCACCTTGTCGGCGCTGTTGTACAACTCCGACCACCTGTCGATGACGAAGTAGAGCCCCGTGCCGATCAGGCCCAGCCACAGGGCGAAGCCGAACCACGTGAA
>Ga0315279_10011704_pt1 | contig 10102 bp, 7 predicted proteins | sample YL17G06_20_MG_FD_203694 | JGI IMG/M metagenome (GOLD analysis project Ga0315279, IMG submission 203694) | Sediment microbial communities from Yellowstone Lake, YNP, Wyoming, USA - YL17G06_20 | ecosystem: Environmental > Aquatic > Freshwater > Lake > Sediment | place: USA: Wyoming | collected...
GTTGCGGAATCTTGCTGGGCCGTGCCGACGGAGAGCAGAAACTAGTCTGCGAAGTGATCGCCCTGAAGAACCTGCGGCAGGAGCCCGAAAAGGCCCAGGAGCTATTGCCGCTCGAATCGCCAGCGAGCGAGTCGGAGCGAAACCGCTTTCTGATTGATCCCCGGGAGCAGTTGCGGGTGGAGCGGGAGGCGCGAGCGCGGGGCTTGGAGGTTTTGGGCTACTACCATTCTCATCCCGACCATCCGGCGCGGCCCTCGACTTACGACCGCGAGCACGCCTGGCCCTCATATTCCTACATGATCCTTTCGGTGGAGGCTGGGGAGTCGAAAGAACTCACCTCGTGGGTTCTGACCGACGACCGGTCTCGATTTGACCAAGAGCAGGTAGTGACACAGCATTAGCCTTCGATTTCCCCAGTTCTGCGAGAAACAGGCGGTGACCCTTCGCCGCCTGGTAGCATCCAATGCGATGCATCAGTAACGTGGATGCCCAAGCGCATACACCGATTCTATATCAAAAGCGGTTTCGGCTAAGCCTCTAGCGGTTGGGAGTTGGCCGAGCGTGGAAGGCTTGACCGTCAGACGCCAATGGCGTACACTGCCCTAAGTGGCCGTTTGACAGGCCGCAGGAACTGAAGCCAGGTGAGTATGTACGTGGAAGTGCCAAGCGACCGCGCAGTCCAGAGTGGCCAGCCCTACCGCTACGCCCGCGGCGTCACGAACCGTGTACGCTTCCATGGCGCTGCCCCAGTAATGCGCTGCATCTGTAGCTAGCCTGGGTTCCTTGTTCCGACCGGTCGGAGCAGGGAGTTCCAAGGCTCATCCCGCAGACATAATCCAAAACGGTTCCAGAAAGCAGCCGGTGCAACCGAGCGCAGTTGGTCGCGGCTGATGCTGGCGTTATGAGTTTAGGGACGAAACCAATGGCTACGTTGATGGCACCACCTGGCGGGCGCGGCGACGTTCTTTTGAACTCGAGCCGGCGACTGTTTCTAAGGAGTCAAAGACACTAGCAGAGGAAATCTCATGGCAAACATATATGGGGACAATTCGCTGAGTATCGGCAAGACACCGTTGGTGCGGCTCAACCGCCTGACGGCCGGACTGCGCGCCACCGTGCTAGCCAAAATCGAAGGCCGCAACCCGGCTTACTCGGTGAAGTGCCGCATCGGGGCGGCGATGGTCTGGGATGCCGAACGGAGAGGCGTGCTAAAGCCTGGGATGGAGATCATTGAGCCGACCAGTGGGAATACGGGTATCGCCCTGGCCTTCGTCGCGGCGGCACGCGGTTACCGGCTGACCCTGACCATGCCGGAAACCATGTCGCTCGAGCGCCGCCGGGTGCTGGCCGCGTTTGGCGCCAAGCTTCACCTCACGCCCGGGGCGGAGGGCATGCCGGGCGCGATCAAGAAGGCGGTCGAGATCGCCCAGTCCGACCCCCGGCACTATTTTCTTCCTCAACAATTCGAGAACCCTGCCAACCCGGCCATCCACGAGAAAACCACCGGCCCCGAAATCTGGGACGACACCGACGGCTCGATTGACGTGTTGGTCGCAGGTGTGGGGACCGGCGGCACCATTACCGGCGTAGCGCGGTTTATCAAGCAGACCAAAAGGAAGCCGATCCTGTCGGTGGCGGTGGAGCCCGCCTTGAGCCCGGTTCTGAGCCAGTTCCGCGCGGGGCTTCCGCTGGCCCCGTCTCCGCACAAGATTCAGGGTATCGGCGCAGGATTTGTTCCCCAGGTGCTGGATCTCGCGCTGGTGGACCGCATCGAACAGGTCTCGAACGAAGAGGCCATCGAATTCGCGCGCCGTTTGACGGCGGAGGAAGGGATATTGAGCGGCATTTCCTGCGGTGCCGCCGCCGCGGTTGCCCTCCGTTTGGCGAAAGAAGCCGAGTTTGCCGGAAAGACGATCGTCACCATACTGCCCGACTCCGGCGAGCGTTACCTTTCCACGGTGCTCTTTGAGGGTATCGGCTGAGGGCGCGCGTGGGTGGAAAGCGCCGGCAAGCAGGAACGCGTTGGGCCCCACACGCGTACATCGGCGATGGCCACGGCTGAAACCGAGCGGATCAGACCGCCTCACTAGGGAGGTTAGATCATGGACCTCGAACGATTGAAGAACCTTGCAGGTGAATTCAAAGTCGCCTTCGATGCCCAGCTGGCGGGCGACGACAGCGGGGAGTTTAAGCTGCCGAGCCGCGAAGCCGTGGGGCTGCTCTGCCGGCGTTACCTTGACGTCCTGTTCCCGGTTTTCTTTCTCGGCAACCGTTTGGACCGCGAGAATCTGCAAAGTGGTTCGAGATGGTACCTGCGGGAGATCGAAACGCTTCTGGCCGAGCAGATGTGCCGCGCCGTCCGTTTCGATCTGCGCCGTAGCGGCCAGGCACTTCCTGGCAATTTGGAGGACTGTGTGGGGAAGCAACTCGAAGCGCTGTTCAGCCAGTTACCGGAGCTGAGCGGTTTGCTGGCGTCGGACATCGAGGCTGCCTTCCAGAACGATCCGGCCGCCTCGAGCCACGAGGAAATATTGCTGAGCTACCCGTGGATCGAGGCCATCACCGTACAGCGTTTGGCCCACCGTCTTTACCTGTTGGACGTGCCTTTCATCCCGCGCATGATGACGGAGGTGGCCCACAGCCATACCGGCATCGACATTCACCCCGGCGCCGCAATCGGGGAGTCGCTCTTCATCGACCACGGCACGGGCGTGGTCATCGGCGAGACGGCCACGATTGGCAAAGAGGTGACGCTCTATCATGGAGTCACCCTGGGCGCTTTCAACCCGCTGGGTAAGGATGAAAAAGGCCAAACACGCCGGGGAAGGGAAAACAAGCGCCACCCCGACCTGGAAGACCACGTCACCGTGTACCCCAACGCGACTATCCTGGGGGGGAACACGCGCATCGGCCACCACAGCGTCATCGGGGGCAATGTCTGGCTTACCCACTCGGTGGCGCCTTACAGCAAGGTCACCCTCAAAGACCCCGAACTGGTCATCCTAAACGGTGGTAGCTAAGCCTGACCTTGCGGGGCAGGTTCCGAGAACCCGTTGTAGAGAACGAAGTGTTGGCGTGGCAGACGGGTGCCACCAAGTTTGCCTGCCCTGACGCGCAGTTCGCAGAACCACAGAGGTCACCGCCTTTACAGCCGGCGGGTTCTTAACTATACTTTTTGTCGGAGTCCTATCCAGAGCAGCACGGAAAGGAAGTCCACGTTCCCCGAAGCGCAAGAGCGGCGGAGGCGTTTTGGGTCCAGCTTAAATTCCGCCAGGGAGGTTTCAAATGGCGCTTAAAGTGGGTGACCAGGCCCCTGATTTCACACTCCCCTCGAGCACGGGTGAGACGCCGGGGGAGTTCCAGCTCTCGAGCTATCGGGGCAAGAACGTCGTCTTGGTTTTCTATCCTCTGGATTTCACTCCCGTCTGAACGGCCGAGATGCCGGCATTTGAGGCGGACCTCGCCAACTTTGCCGGCTATGATGCCCAGGTCGTGGGCATCTCCACCGATTCGGTTCCTTGCCATATGGCGTTCCAGAAGTCTCTGGGAGGGGTGACGTTTCCGCTCGCCTCCGACAAGTGGCCGCACGGGGAAGTGGCGAAAGCCTACGGCATCTTCCCTGCAACTGCGGCCCCGCAGCTCGGAATCAACGAGCGAGCCGTCTTCGTGGTGGACAAGGACGGCAAGATTGCCTGGGCGAAGGTTTACGACCTGAACGAGCAGCCCGATGTCGCGGAGATCCTGGACGCGCTGCGGAAGATTGCGTAACCGATTCGTCCGTTGCCCGTGGTCAGTGGTCCGTCGTCTCCGTCAACGGACAACGGGCCACTGACCGCCTCATGTCCGAACTCGCTCGCAAAGCGGTTCCCCACACGCAGGATGACCGGCCCTGAGGAACTAGCCGTCGCCCTGGCAACTGCGGCCGGCTTCAGCCGGTAGCCACGGTCAATCGTCCTGTGATTGACCGTGGGCTCTTCCCATCGACAAAAACCCACGGTCAGAAAGGCGCTGACCGTGGCTACCCGCTCCTCTTCATGACTATGCGGGTCTGGATGCAGCCGAACAGGAAAGGCGGCGCGGGCTGGAGATTGATCGTGTGCGTTTGTCCGCCGCCGGAGCTTGGTAGCGCAGGTCCCGCTCTTCGGACCTGCGGCTCTTCAAGGTCTTTGGGCGGACCCGGCGGAGGGCCACAACGCCGCCAGGACAAATCTGGAAAAGCCGCAGACCTCAAGAACAGGTCTGCGCTACTTGCTTTGGAGTCAAGCCTGGAAAGGGTGGTCAGAAGCCTCGATGGCTGGAGATGCCGAGCCTGCCTGAAGGATGATATTTCCATCCTGGCTTTTGAGATGGCCCCGGTAGGGTGCTAGGTTCGGAAGTCGGCTGCTTGCTCAGGGGACCCGCGGACCCCGACTTGCCACGTCGAATGACCCTTGCTCTATCTAAGACCACAAGTTCGCCAGCGACCAGTTCCCAATCTTCCTCGGCAGCACGAGCCGCCGCTACCTTGTTCGTCAACAACCCCTTAGGTGCTACTTGGTGCAAGGTCAACAATTGGATAACAGGTGAACGGCTGCTGATACGGCACTTCCCAGTACGGTATGTACTCGTGCGCTGGATCGCCGTCGATCGTGAAGTGGAGAGGCTGATCAGGCTTAGGTTTTAGCCGATTCGGAAGGTCTTCGTGGCGCTGGCCGGTGCGCACCTCAAGCCTCGCATCCGCCGAGCCGACTATCGCGAGTAGAACCGGACCGTACTCCAACGCGTAACGCTCATGGCCCGCGACCTTATCCACTCCTGTGTAGCGCGTCAGCTTGAAGTCCATCGGCAGGGTAAACGAGATCGTGTCGCCATTCGACCAAGTCCGATCCAGGGTCACGTAGGTTCCCGGCTTGCCGGTGGTGGCCAGCGTGCTGTTGACCTGGACTGGCATATTTTTGGCTGCCCAGGTCGGGACTCGTACACGGAGCTTGGCCTGAATGGGCTGAGCCGCCGAGAAATGCAGTTGTACGTCAGGGTTAAACGGAAACTGCGTTCTCATCTTCAACTGCAGCGAGCGCCCGGCCTGCGACCAACTGATGGTCGAGGGTTCGAATAAGTCGACGTATAACCCGTCGGGGGCAATAGAATAGATGTACTCCGGCAGCGAACCCAAAAACCTGGTGCCCTGGCCTTCGCAGCAGGTGTTGACACATATTCCCACCTCGTCGTCTTTCTTGCCGACCATCTTTGCGTGATAGAGAATACCTTTCGTCCCCACCTGGTTAGCCAACGCAACGTTGTAGATGGACTTTTCGATTTCGTTGACGTATTTCTCCTGGTCCGGATACAGCAGATGAAGGCGCTGATTGAATTTGGCCCAGAAAACGTTGCCGCACAACTCTCCTGTGTTACTGTACAAGAAATACGATTTGGGTGGGTACTCATCGAACTCGCAGATCGCGATCGTGCCACCCACGTGCTCCCACTTATCATGGTATAGATCCCAGGCACCCAGCATGGCGTCCCGATAACGACGATCTCCCGTGGCCCGATACAAGTCCAGGTAAGCCTCAAAATCCGTGATCAGATAACAGTGGGGACGATCATAAGGGTACTGCCAAACCACGCGATCCTCACGTTTTGCCAATCCCTCCAGCCAGTAATCCTCCTGGAAATAGCGCTGTACGACCTGGAGGTCTTCCGGCTTACCGACAGGTGTAAAGTACATTCGGGTGTTAGCAATCATGCCCTGCACGCCCTGCGCCGCGCCCCGCAGCAGCCGGGGTAGGTACGAGCAATAATCGAACCAGGCGTAGTATCCGCGCAGTAGGTCGAAAGCCTTGGGATTGCCGGCGTAGCCAGCTTCGATGAGGCCGTGAGTCACCCAGGCACGAGTGTAAGCAGCCCGTTCGGAGAAAAAGATCGTGTCCTCCGGATAGGCCATGATATAGCCGTTGGGCTGGCGGCATTCCTCGATACCATCGACCAACGCGTTCAACCGGCGGCGCAATTCCGCGTGCTCGACCCAGCGAAGCGTATTTCCGGCGCCCATGAGGAATCGCCCGGCGCAGGAACCGGCGAGATCGTCCTCCCAGAACTTGTCCGGCTTTCTCAATCCAGGCGGGTTCGGTTTACCGGCCCGCTCGCGGAATTGCCGGAGCATTTCGTCCACTGTAAACGAACTGAGCAGGTAGCCGATGTTGTTCTCCACGGCAGTCTTAAACAGCCCGTCCTCGAGGCGGACTCCCTTTAAGGGAGCACTCGCCTTGTAAGCTACAGGTTTCCAATCGAGCGCAGGAGTTACATTTTCGGGATGATCGGTGACAATGCCTTCTCCCATGGGGCGCGGCGGCCGGGTCAAAACGGCCAAGCGCTGATTCCCGTAAAGCGAGTCTGCGGTAACCGGGCAACCCTGGGCAATGTCTTTCCCTCCAGACAACACATCGATCTTCGAGATGGCAAAATCGAAGACATCCGGCTTCCGGGCTCTTAATCGTGTAGCCGTCAACCGCACGTAGCGTCCCTTAACCCCGCGGGCAGGATATTGAGTAATCTTATCGCCAGGATTCGGGCCATCGGTGCTGGTGTAGTCCACAATAAATTGGGCAGCCTTAAACTGCGGGGCGTCGGAGGCTTCAATCTTGAACCGAACGGGAAAGCCCTGATTTTGCCCCGTACCATAGCCGCTATCCTGAAGAAGAGCGACGGCGGGGTATAGCTTGACCGCTTCAATCGGCTGACTGGAACGTAAATCCACCTGAACCCATGTAATTGCGTCGGCCCTGTTAGCAGGCTTGGATACGTAAGGTCGATAAGCTGTTGCGGGCGTGAAAGCCATCCGCTCCGCTTTGGCGTTCAAATTGGCCGGGTTATCCGGAATCGCCGCAAAGATCGAACTTGGCCCGAAAACTCGTAAGGCGGTGAGGCCCGCGCCCGTACCTATTGTTTTGCCCAAGAACTTACGCCTGGTTAAGCTCATCGTTTGCTTCCTCCGCTCCAACAGTGGACAAAGCCCTACTCCAATAGCGCGCGACAAAACTTTGTCTCTTCGGCCCTTGAGCAGCATATCATCCGCAATTTCCGTTTTGACTTCCCGGCCAACCGATAATTTACACCTGACAGCCTCAGTAGGCAACGCTCCAGCCCGGTTTCCGGTGCGGGCTGAAGATTGATCGTGTGAGTTTGTCCGCAGGTGGAGCCTGGTAGCGCAGGTCCCGCTCTTTGAACCTGCGGCTCTTCAAGGTCTTTTCGCCAACCCCGTGGCTGGGCCACAACGCTGCCCGGACAAATCTGGAAAAGCCGCAACTCCAGAAAGCGGGAGTTGCGCTACAGCGGGGGAGGGCGAACGCCGTTCGCCCTGACGCGTGAGGGAATCAGGGCGACGGCGCCGGAGATGCTTCGCTCACGCTCAGCATGACAGGCCGGGCGCTGGCGGGGGAAATCTCCCCTGGGGGAGGCTTCCTCGGCCGCCGCCTGCGCCAGCCCGAGGAATGTGCGCGCCGCCTGCGCCCGCGCCTGGGGCAACCGCGCCACTGCGATGCAGCGTCCGGCAGAGCGGCAAGGGCGCATTTCGCGCCCAAAGTGTGGCATTTTGCCCCAGCGTGTAAAAAGTTCCACGCCCGTTTGGCGCTATTACCAGCCGTAGCCTCGGCAGCCACACCAGCCAGACCAACAGCTACCCCGGCCGACGTGACGCCAGCGGGCTCGGCCTCGCAGGCCATAGCCGCGTCCTCCGCCCGGACCGGCTTGCCAGGCCGTGCCTGTCGAGGGAAGTACGGCAACGCCAGCCGCGCGCAGGGAGCGGCGAGTCTGGCGATACTCTTGCCGGTCGCGGAAAAGCTGACCCCTGGCCGCGTCGGTCTGGTTGCTATCCCAGCCGTGCTGGGTGATTGCGGCATGCACGGCCTCGCGGTCTTTCGTGAGTTGCGCTTCAAGCTGCTTGAGACGGTCGAGCTGCTTCTGTTGCTCGGCGCTGGCTTTCTGTGTCGGTTGCGGATCCGCCCGCTGAGCTGCCGTCTGCCCTGCCGCCCAGCCCGTGACGAGAAGCACAGCCCCCAGAGTTGCTGCCAGCCCGTAGGAATGAAAGCGATTCATCTTGACCTCCTCTAAATATGGGGGTAAGGCCCGGGCGAACCCGGGCCTGGTTGGAAAGTGGTAGGGATTAAAACCCCGGTCCGCGTCCACCACGGCCGCCACCACCGCCGCGCTGGCTGCCCTGCGAGCCCGTGCCGGACATCCCGCTGCCGATTCCGCGCGTGCCGAGGCCCGTGCCGGACTCTTGAATCCGCGCGCGCTGCTCGGCACGCTCTTGCGTGCGCACCTGTGCTTGCGCTTGCTTCATCTCGCGCTTGGCTGCGCGAATCTGCTGGCGCGTCTGGCTGGCCTGCTGGCGCGCTTCTTGCGCCTGCGAGCTCTTCTTGCCGTACTGCTTGACCTGGGCGCTCAGGTGCTGGCGGTTCTGAATCTGCTGCTGCTCAAGGTCCCGGAGGCGCTGGCGGAGCTGAACCAGATCCTGAGTCTGGAGACGATCCTGATCCTGGGTCTGGAGGCGATCCTGGTCCTGAGTCTGAAGCCTATCCTGGTCCCGCGTCTGGTCTGGCTCCTGGGCGGCCAAGGGCAGCAGCGTGCCGGCCGCGAGTAGGAGCGTGCCTGCTAACATGTTCATGGCCTTGCGCATGGTTCGATCGAGTTCTTGACGTGTCACCATCGGGTGCTCCTTTCGGTTATCTGACGTGCTCAGTATGATGAACCCGCCGGGGAAGAGAAAGTTGCTGGGACATATTGTCCCTGCGGACCAGCGGGGCCCCCAATGAGATCGGTGAGACTAGTGAGACTGGTGAGAATTACGCCACGAAGTTGCCGTAGTCCTCGAGGGAGAGATGAATCCCCTGGGGTTCTTCCTCGAGCGTGCGAGCGATGAGGGCCATCGTGCGGCGAACCGCTTCGCGCCGGTCGCCGACGCGAGGGTCCTTCTGCAAGATTGTGTTCAGGCCGTAGCAGCAGGTCGCTTGATACATTACGCGGAACAACTCGAATTCTTCTTCGAGTGAGGCAGGCACGGCGTCGGCTTCGGAAAAGAGCTGGTAGAGCGTTGCCCCAGACGAGGCGTTTGCTTCCTTTTCCAATCCCTCGATCAGCGCCCGCTCGGCCTTGTCGTCCACGGCGCGATAAGCGTTGTACGCAGTCTCGCGTTTCTTGTCGGGAGTCTCGCCGATCAGCAACCGCTCCATGAATTGATCGAGTGAGAGATGCGAAAGAACGGCGGGATCGTCCGGGTTGCGCTTGAGCAGCATGACGGCCGCCAGCTTGACAGGCTCCATGGGGTTCGAGTAGATGCGGTTGGCCGGCAGGACGGTGCTGATGTCGAGCATGGACCGCGCATTGTCGAAAGCGATGAGACGCCCACAGAGCTCGGCGAGTTCCGCGTCCGGCTTCCGGTTGAACTGGCGAAGCAGGGCTCCGTCGCGGGCCGTGCGCAGTTCGCGGAGGACGCTCCGGAGAGTGTCGCGGTTCTGGTTGAGGAAGGCGTCGGAGATGTCGGGAATATTCTCTTCCTTGGCAGCCAGGATCTCGCAGGTGGCGAGCGGGAAGTTCTCTGCCATGTTGGTCCGCAGGTAGAAAACCTTCTCTGCTGTGTAGGCGTACGCTTCCAGAGGCTTTGTCAGGTCGAGGTCGGCGAGCGTCAGGCTCAGTTCCTGATTGTCGAGCGTCATGGCGGAGAGGCGGGCACGCGAGTCGTTCCTGTGGTGCTCGATCCAGCGGTACACCCGATAGCCTCGCGCCTGCGAACCGTCCGAGCCTTCGGCGCGCACCACGAAGACGCGACGACCGCCGCGAGTTGCGTAGGTGTACCGCACGTAAACCCAGTCATCGGAATGAAAGCGCGTCTGCGGGTAAGCCATCAGTCCGTAGGAGGCGGTGGATTTCCCCGTCCCTGTGGGGGCGATGTAGAGCACGCCCTTGCCGTTCTTTTCGACGCACGCGCCGTGGATGGAATGGATGCCGCACTCCGCCGCCAGGATGCGTCCCACGGCCCCCAGCACCCAACTCTTGAGTTGGCCGTAATAGGACGTGTTGAAAAACGCGATGGTATTCGCGTCGTGGCTGTAGTAGGCGGCCTCCG
>Ga0315279_10011705_pt1 | contig 10102 bp, 10 predicted proteins | sample YL17G06_20_MG_FD_203694 | JGI IMG/M metagenome (GOLD analysis project Ga0315279, IMG submission 203694) | Sediment microbial communities from Yellowstone Lake, YNP, Wyoming, USA - YL17G06_20 | ecosystem: Environmental > Aquatic > Freshwater > Lake > Sediment | place: USA: Wyoming | collected...
ACTGCCTGCTCGGACCGTTCCTCGAGGATAGTCCCGTCGCTGCGGATGATACCGGATACCCGGCGTCCTTCCCCGCGGGTGCCGATCTGGAGGCTGAAGGTATAGGTATCGCCTGTTGCGGGAGCCAGGGGGATGGCGCGTAACTTCTTGTACTCGCGATAGATGAGGAGTTTCGTCTCGTTCGTATAGGGTGGCTGCAGACCCTTTCGCGCAATGATCGCCGAGAAAACGTCTGTTTCATTCTGGATCTCGGGGAAGATGGTGACGGCTCGCTCCGCCTCATCGCCACGGCCGACGGGATAGTAATCGGGATCGCAGTAGAAGAACTGGCCCTCACCATAGTGATCGAGAAGGAGGTACTTCAACTGCGTCGGTGTATAGGTGGCATTTGGAGTGGGGGATGGTCCGCCCCCGGGTGCAAGGCATCCTGCGATGAAGATGGCGAAGAGGAGGAAGACGAGATGCCTTGGTTTCATCATCCTATGGAGAACCATCCCATCATAAAATGATTCGCATGAACGGGGGCGTGCAAAGTGTACAACAGATAATCTTTACGAGCGGGGTCCTCTCATTGATTGCCGTGTCTTTTTAGCAGGGGATACTTCCGGTGGATCTTTCCATGATGATCAACCGGCCCCGATGTCCTCGTTCCAGAGGTCAGGGCGTTCTCCTATGAACTTCCGCATCATCTCCTTACAATCCGGAAGGTCAAGGTCCACCAGCTCAACGCCATGGGAGATCAAAAATGCCCTCGCTCCTGCAAACGACTCAGATTCTCCGACGATTACCTTTGGGATGCCGAATTGCACCACGGCCCCTGCACAGAGAAAGCAGGGCATCAGGGTGGAGTAGAGAACCGTGCCCCGGTAACTTCCGATGCGGCCTGCGCTGCGGAGACAGTCGATCTCCGCGTGGAGGATGGGGCTTTCCTCCTGAACCCGACGGTTGTGGCCCCTGCCAACTATCTGACCGTTCTTCACCAGCACCGAACCGATGGGGATTCCGCCCTCGGCACGACCTTTTTTTGCCTCTTTGATGGCTGCCGCCATGAACCGGTCCATGAAATCTCCTCTACTGGGGGCCTCTCGCATGAAGGAACCCTTTGTGAAGGTATGAGAAAGAAGGGGATATGAAGAGATCCATAAAACCGAGCAAGGAGAAGGGTGATGGTACGCCCAGGTCGGAATTCGAATCCTCTTGCTCATTTTGGATTGAAATGGCAATCGTTTGACCGATTAACCACTTAAATCGCTCTGGTAAGCGAAAGAACGGATATGTGTGTCCTTTCGCGGTCGATTTTCCTACCCGAATTACCTGTTGCACAACCTCCACCTCGTACCCTGGTTGCGCAACAAGGTAATAAAACCCTTGACGCGCGGGAGACGAATAATGCCGGAAAGTGACGAGAAACCACAGATTAAGTAATAACCTCAATAATATTTTGACCGGGAGATTTTATCCTTGACTCAATTAACGATTTTCTTGATTCTTCATTTATTTTAAGATTTAAAAACAACAAATTGTTTTCAGAGGGAACTATGATGTCAATTTGTCGAAGTACGGTATCTAATTGGTTGTATTTGTCGGCGTAGTTTAGGTAATCATCCAAGAAATTATTCGTAAGGGAAAATTGACCATATTCCCGTTTTGACAGAGACTTGATGATAAAGGAATTCTCCTGTAAAGATTCGACGGTGACCTCAACCCTCGGTTTTAGGATTGTTTTTTTCCGCGTTAGAATATGGATGGGAAATCGTTTATCCAAAACACCAACGTACGAGGATACGGAGACAAGATATTCGGTCAACTTTTCAAGGGCATTATCAAAATTTGCTTTTTTAACCTCGGGCCGTAAATATTGAATTGTTGAGAGTTTTCTTAAATTTCTAAAATCTGTATCGATAACCTTGTTATGTTGTATTTGTTTCAATAGCCGGGTGATGAGTATATCGACCTTCTCTATTATGGGTGAATTTTCGTAAGAAAAGTAGTTTATTCCGTGAGCAAACATGAGAGTTTGAGCCGTTCGCCAAAATCCCTTCATTGAAAAGAAAACAGGACAATATGTGAATCTAGGTTGAAGAATATCAAAACGCTTGATTTCCCACGGAGCCTTCGTATTCACCCTCGAATATTGCATAATATCAACATATGCACCTAGGAATGAGCGTACTTTATCCAATGAAATTTTACTCTTGAAATTCTTTGCCTCTCCTATCAGTAAAAGCGGTTGTATAAACGGAATTCCGAGTCTAAAAACGCCCATTATGTCGATTTGATGTGGAGCACCACGACCGTGAAGTTTTGTGCCTTTTACATTTATTTGTGGTATGTTATGTTCTTCAGAAAAACCAGATTTCTTTACGAGTTCTTTCAATACAACTTCAAATAAAAGCCCTTTGATATATCTCTCATTCTGCTGGTAAGTCTTTAGAGTTAAATTCTTCTTCTTCGGTTTTTTCGGCATAGGTATGGAAGCGATTTAATGCTTTGGCCAGGCAGAAAATTTTATCTTTGAAATTTCTTCCTCTTTCAATTTTCCTTCCGCCGATGCAACTAAAATCTTTACCCCGCCGTCTGTTTGTTTGGTATTAACAACTGCTATTTCTAGTTGAACCGTCCCGGATACTCGAACACCTGATTGAGATATTGCATTCATCACTGACTCAATATAATTTTTAAGTTCTTCGCTATTTGTTTGCATTTAGACGGTCTTTCTCTTCCGTGAATATTTAATACTTTTTCACGCACTCCGCAAGTTGTGGCTAAGTTTTACAATCCGTACCTTATGGCAATTCGCCGTCGCAACTCGTCTGAAAAATAATCAGCATTGGGAGCATACTTATTCCAATCCCGCGCGTCGAAGAATTCCCTATAGCAATCTAACGCTCTTCCATCGGAAACGCAGATTATTTTCGGAGTGCCTTTGAGTTTTTCGTGAGTAATCCCCCAACAGGAACATTTTCGGTAGTGCAATTCGGTATCCGTGACAATCGACCTGCCAGTGGACTCGACAAAAGCATATCCGGTTTCCCGGTAGCTGTATTCCCTCGGCGATTTTACTCCAACCGTCATGTGGTTGTCTTGCACATACTCGAATAGCGCGACGCCGTAACCTAATTCTCGCAGCAGCAGCCCGAGTAAGAGGGATTTTTCACCACAAATTCCGCAGTTATCAAAAATAACTTCATACGGATACCTCATGCCGGTCCCCTGAAACCTGGGGGACGTGCCGTATGGAATTGTCTGAATCAAGCTTATTGCGATTCTCGCATCATCGCCATCCTTCCTCGGGATTTCTGCTATCTTACAGATAAGTTCATCGAGATATCGCCTTTGAAGTGTGTCATTTAGATATTCAAAGTAATCTGCGGGTTCCTTCTCCCTTCTCTCGTAAAAACGTAGTTTATATTCGACGTAAACAGGCATCCCTATCGTGCCTTCAATGCCGTCGAGGGTGTAAAAGAGATTTCTCAATTCGTCTTGCACAAAGTCAATCCCATCTTCCCTTGCGCGGAGCTTTCCAAGGCTTAACCTTCCTCTGTACCTTCCCGCATCGGGCGCACGTCCTCTTCCAATCGGTTACATTGCTCGACGACTGACTTGTTCCAATCCATCTACCCCATTTGTGCATGCCAAATATGCAGGGGGAGCCCCCTTCCTTGGAGGGTATCGTTACCGGCGGGTAGGGCCGTGGTGTCGGTTGGGGCTCCGGAGATGGCTTTTGCAGGTATATTCTCATCTCCTCGATGAGATAGCGATAAAACTCTTTATGTTCCTCATTATCGTCTCGTGCAAGGAGAGACTGCAACGCCGCCGTTGCCTCGGCGAATTCCAACTTCTCTCTCCTCTGCTCATATTCGAGGAAGAGCTGGTATTGCCCCTCATCCAGCTCCCTCATGAGAGGGGCAAGAGGCTCCTCAGGCGGTCCTCCAGCGAATAGCTGTCTAAGTTTGTCCAAGAATCCCATATTCTCATCCCGGCTCTTCGGATATCTGTGTCCGCATACCGGCTGAGGGTTTTGGTTTGAGAAAGTCAAAGAAACTCATATGCCTCTGTTCTTTTCCAGTTCCTTTTTCCAGGCCTTCCGAAGAATAGCCGTCTCAAGTGGATTGGTTGGTGACTTGGCAAGGTTCATGCCCACGAGTTCATCCTGCAATGTTGCTGCATCCATTATTGCCATGTCGTACATTTCGTCTCGGCCTTCCGGCCAAAATTTCAGGATGTAATCGACGCACCATTTGGCCTCTTGGTAGCGCTTTAGTTCAGAAAGGGTAAATGCATAGTTGCATAGCACGGCTAGGTTCATGTAAGGAAAATTGCCCGTCTGACCACCAAGCAACAAGAGGATGACGTCGATGAAACTTGACTTCTTGTTCTCTTCAAAGGCCTTATACCCGGCAGAGTGCTTGTCAGTTCTCATCGATTTCTCGTAGGGTATCAGAGCACGGGAATGTTCCCCGAGCTTTGAGTAACAGAAACCGAGAAGGAACAAGTCGTTGGAATTCAAAGACTCTGGTGAGAGGGCATACGCTTCCTCAAATAACTGTGCACACCGTTCATAGTTCCTATTCCCGAAATGCCCGCGCGCCTCTTCGACCGCCATTACGATTTTCCGGTCCACGAAGAACTTACATTTCCGACGGGCCTCCTCTTCGTCGTGAGCCATGCAAAACATGCCTTCACTACGGGGGAACATCATGCCGCCGGTCCACGTAACAGATTCCTTCCCGTCGACAAGCTCCATAAACTTGGAACAATTGTGCCCTTCCAACAGGTATTTGCACCGTGTGTCATCCCATTTGTCGGGTTTTGATTTTAAGAAATCAAAGAAACTCATACTCTAACGCCGTCTCCTTGGGTTCGGTCTTGGATTTGTCCGGGGATTTGGCAAAGGGGGCCTCTCCTCGCTCTCTCCCCATCGCTCCGGTGTTGAACTTACGGTGTCCATCCACTTGATGGTGTCAAGGTTCAAGGATACAATCCAGTCGAGGTCAACGGGTTTATAATCGGTAAGTTCACAGACCACGTTGATACGCTTCCGTACTCCGTCAATGAATGGGTACCGGTTGCCGTACTGGTCGCGCCCGCCGTGATGGTGCCCGTGAACAATCCAACCCGTGAAATCACGAGGGATAGAACGGTCATCCGGGTCATGCACGAGGAAGAAGGCATGCTCACCGCGTCTGAGAACAGCATAATGCTTCATCCACCTGGAGCGGTCGTGGTTTCCACGGATGAATAATTTTTTGCCGTTTAGTTTGCTTATCCAGAACCTCGGGGTTTGGATCCACGCAAGGTCGCCAAGGTGCCATATGGTATCCCCTGAATTGACCGTATCGTTCCAATTTTTGGTCAGCGCTATGTTCATGTCGTGGGTGCTGTCGAACGACCGGGGAACGAATAAGAGGGTGAGCTCGTGCCCGTAATGCAGGTCACTAATAAGGAATGTTTTCGCGCTTTCCCCGGTAATCAGGCGTTTAAGGCGAGATATCGGACCTTCGGAGCTTTGTCTAGGCCTTGGATATCGACTAGGACGTTTGGGCCTGGGACTCCGAGTTATTCTCGTTCCGGTGGAAATGGTTCCGCCAAGTCGATAGGAACTTGAGCTCCTCGTTGACCGGCGTCGATAAGCCATATTCTATCTCCTCGTCCATTCGGGGTGTTGTTTTCTCAGTACCGCAATCACACCGATAGAGCCAATACCGTGGCAATCCTGATAACATTCGTCGTTGATATCGCACTCTCTGCAAATGGTATAGCGCCATTTCTTGCTAGGGTCTAGTACGAATTTATCGCCTGGTCGGCCTGTTTCTCTCCGTTCAATTTTCCATTCGGGTATCTCGGGCTTCTCCGAAGGAGGCTTCGGCTTCTTACGGATATGCATCTCCCGCCCCCAACCGGGGATGTCTACCCATTCAATTTCCTCGTCGTCTTTCATTCCTTTCTCTCCGATGTTCGCATCTTCATTGTTCTCTCCCTAATGCGTATTCCAATATGCCACGCCCTCGGCCCCGGTGTGGCATCCCGAACCAAAGAGGTTGGTGTTCAACCCCTCAAAGACACAATGCCCGCCACTGGAACATGCAACCACACCTGCCGTATGTTGTGGATATAGCAGGTTGAAACGATGCCCCTTGCTTGTCATCCAGGAGTCAACACCCTGCTGTTCAAGCCCGCTCGAATAGGAGCCGCCATAGTCAAATCCATACGCGTTTTCGGCAACATACTCGCCGGAGGATAGGCCATACTGGGTTTTTATGTTGTCAGGGCAGGTTCCGGTTGTGGGGTTAACATGGTCCATGTAATTATATTGGTCCATGTCGTTGACTCTGGCCATTGCAAGTCTGTACACTCGTGAGTCATATCGGAGCACAGAGACCCCGTTCTGAGTTCTCAGCTGGTTGACATAGGTGAGGACTTCCTGCGCCTTTTCCTCGGTGGTGTAGGTGTCCCAATGGAACCACGAGCTTGCCGTCTCGGTCGGTGTCGGAATAGGAGTCGTGGTTTTTACTGTTGGCTTCGTCGTAGGTCGGGTGGTGAACTTCGCTGTCACAGCTGGAGCAAGTGTCGGTTGGGGTGTAGAAATAACCTGAGGCGTGTTGCTCTCGGTCTTTAAAGACGGAAGGATGAAGATAGCTCCGGCAGCGGCAATCATGAGGACCACAATTATCGCCACAAGACCGAGAATGGAGCTGCCTTTTCTTGGCCCCCAATCCGTTGGCGGTGTATACGGTCGGGAGGAATGGGTGTATAATCGATAGGTTTCCCGCCCGCTCCCGTCGAATATTATGATTGTTCCATCCCAATGGGTGTAGTGTGCAATTTTGTGGGCATGCCTTATCGCTCGCCCTCGGGAGTAGCTACCGCCTCGAAGGACTTCCCATTCGCCGCTAGGTAAAGTGCGTTTTGTGCGATAGTATGTCATTTTTCTCTTCGCTGGTCAAACCTTATCTCAAACACACCTTGCACCTGCTTACTTCCCAATCGGGATTTGACATGGTATTTCTCTCTGTTTCCCAATTTCGTCCTATAAAAATTTATTATTGCTTTAAAATTATATATCTGTTTGTGTGATTCACCAAAAAAGAAGAATGGGACCTGCTAATCACCTATTCACCGGGCTCTTGGGGAGAACTGATATTTCTTTTTTGGATAATTTTTCTACCATTATATCTATGGAAAAGGGAGAAAATCTTTAATCAAAATAATTTTTGATTGCTTTTTTTCTGAAAAAATAAAAGGAAACCCACCTAAGTTATCCCAATTCTTTCTTTCCGATTGCCTGTGGGCTTGTTTTCAGATGCGCGGGTCAAATTGGTAATATAAGAGACGCCCAGGTCGGAATTCGAATCCGAGTCGTCGGCGTGACAGGCCGACATGATAGGCCGCTACACTACCTGGGCACACGATGGCACTTCAAGGTTGATCCCGCCTCCCGGATTCGAACCGGGGACATCGCGGTAGCTGCGCAGTTACCTACACGGCAAACCAGACTACAGCCGCGCACTCTACCAGGCTGAGTTAAGGCGGGTAAGTGCTTTGTAGTATAGGGAAATTTCCTTCATAAACATATCGTTCCCTGTGCCGGGCAAGGTTTTCACCCGATTTTATTTATAGGATGAGTGCATTGTGATCTGGTATGCGAGAAATGACGGACATGGGGTATCGTCTTCTTCACCCCCGGTAACATTCGCGAGAAGATCACTGTTTTCGACACCACCCTCCGGGATGGCGAGCAGACCCCGGGCATATCCTTCACGCTTCCGCAGAAGAAGGAGATCGCAGAGCAGCTCTCCGAGATCGGCGTCCATGTCATCGAGGCAGGGTTCCCCGCCTCGTCGGAGGCCGAGCACGAGACCGTAAAGGCCATTGCTGCAATGGGCCTGGAGGCCCAGATCTGCGGCCTCGCCCGGATGGCGAAAGGGGACGTGGACGCCTGCCTGGACTGCGGCGTCGACATGGTCCATGTCTTCATCCCGACCTCTGATGTGCAACGGATCCACACTATAAAGAAGACCCGCGAGGAGGTCTTCGAGGCGACCGAGGAAGTGGTCTCCTACGCGAGGGAACATTGCGATAATGTCCTCTACTCGGCCATGGACGCCACGAGGACGGACCAGGACTACCTGATCCAGGTCCTCCAGGTGGCTGTCCAGGCAGGGGCAACGGTCCTCAACATCCCGGACACCGTGGGGGTCATCACTCCCTCGGCCATGAAGGAGCTGATCAGGAAGATCGTGGCCTCCGTAGACTGTCCCATCGATGTCCACTGCCACAACGACTTCGGCCTCGCGGTTGCGAACACCCTCGCCGCCGTGGAGGGGGGGGCCTCCCAGGTCCAGGTGACCGTGAACGGCCTCGGCGAGCGGGCCGGGAACGCCGACCTTGCCCAGACGGTCATGGCCCTTGAGTCCATCTACGGGGTCTCGACCGGGATCCACACCCAGCGGATCGTGGAGACCTCGCGGCTCGTCTCCCGGTGCTCGGGGATAACCATCCTCCCCACCCAGCCCGTCGTGGGCGAGAACGCCTTTGCCCACGAGAGCGGCATCCACTCTCACGGGGTCATCGAGTGCTCGGACACCTTCGAACCGGGCATCATGACCCCCGAGATGGTCGGGCACCGCAGGCGCCTGAAGCTCGGGAAGCACGTCGGGCGCCACGCGGTGCGGCAGATGCTCACCGATGTGCACCTTGCGCCGGACGACGGGCAGCTCGACGAGATCGTCGCCCGGGTGAAGGCGGTGGCAGGGAGGGGCAAGCGGGTCACGGACGCGGACCTCTACGAGATTGCCTCGACCGTCATGGGGGTTGTCTCCAACGGGAAGACCATCGACCTCCAGGAGATCGCGGTCATCACCGGGAACCATGTCATCCCCACGGCATCCCTGAAGGCCACGGTGAACGGGGTCGAGCACGTCTACGCAAGCGTCGGTGTCGGCCCCGTAGATGCCGCGCTGAAGGCCATCATGGGGATCCTCCCCACTCAGGTCATCCTGAAGGAGTTCAAGATCGAGGCCATCTCGGGCGGCTCCGAGGCCATCGGCCATGTCGTGGTGGCACTGGAGGACGAGAAGGGGCATATCTTCGACGCAAGCGGCACCGGCGACGACATCGTCATCGCCTCGGTGGAGGCCATGGTGAATGCCATCAACCTGCTCCACCGGGTCAGGAAGGGGTGAAGCCGAAGCTCCCCCTCCCCTCTCCTTCATGTTTCGTTGATCCAGCCGTGAGCACCTGAATGCTCTCCCGGTGCCCCGATCAGCTCGTATGTGTCATCCCCCAGAATCAATGGAAATACATCATTCATGGACGCTCCTGGGGGCTTCGCCTCCGATTCACCCCCGCCGCTGCGGCGTCCCCCCCGTGAGGATGGACCTTTCAGAGGGTAATAAGTTCCTGCATAGCAAGAGAGAACCGCCGTTCACCTGCCCAGTACACGACAGGGGATGCCCGCGGCGGGGGCGGAAGTCCCCCAAGAGCCCAGTAGTAAGACGGATAGAAATCTATCCCGCAAATTCGATCAAGATAGTGGCTCAAGGTCCCCTTAGGATTCGAATTTCCCGGAGGGGGATGGTTTCCCCAATCTCGGTGAGAGGGAGCCCCGATCGGTAATTCAGATCAGGCGAGAAAAGGTGAAAGGGAACTTCACTCAGCCGTCGGCACCGTCGGCTTCTTCCTGTCCAGCGACCCCTTGATCTCGGTGGAGAGCTGCTCGAACCTCGCCTGCATCGCCTTCTCCTGTTTCTCCAGGGACTTCACCCTGAGCTCCAGGGTCTCCACCTTCTCGGTGAGGGAGGCGACCACCTTCGGCTTCTTCTGCTGCACCATCACCGTGCCGACATTCACAAAGATCTCGGCATCCTCGGGGACATCCTTCAGCTCCTCCTGGGCCCTCCGCGACTCGCGGATGGCCATCTCGTACTGGGTCTTCTGGGCCGCGACGGTCTGGAGCTGCTGCTGGAGCTGCTGGAGCATTGCGAGCTGGTTCTGCATCTTGGGCGAAATATTCTCCATGGAACCGATTCCTCCCTCTGGTATATGCACCCAAGACCATTATACGTAACGGTCCCCTAAAATAGCGACATTTATGCCTTTT
>Ga0315279_10011706_pt1 | contig 10102 bp, 3 predicted proteins | sample YL17G06_20_MG_FD_203694 | JGI IMG/M metagenome (GOLD analysis project Ga0315279, IMG submission 203694) | Sediment microbial communities from Yellowstone Lake, YNP, Wyoming, USA - YL17G06_20 | ecosystem: Environmental > Aquatic > Freshwater > Lake > Sediment | place: USA: Wyoming | collected...
GGCGCCCGCGAGGGAATGGAACCGGCCACGGCGGCCCGCGCGGGCGCCTGCAACAGCGAGAAATGCACTTCCAGGCCGCGGCTGGCGTCGCCTGCACGCCGGGCGGCGGGGCCGCGGAACGGCCGGTTATCGGTGGGCCAGGCCACCAGTAGGCCGCCTCGCCCGCCGCCTGCCGCCGCTACCGCCGCCCGCTGGTAATTCCGGCCCACGCTGTCGGGCAGGAAGACGGCCGGCATCCATCTGTCGCCCAGCAGGCAGGTGGCGTAGAAATGCCAGCGGCCGCCGCCGGCGAAAGTGTCTGGGCGGGTGTTGTTGGTTTCCGTGCGGCTGCGGAACACCATCCACAGCTTGCCGCCATCGAAGGCGATCTGCGGCAGCTCGTTGTAGCGGCGAATGTCGGTCGGGACGGCCTCGACCGGATCGGCCTGCGGCTCCCGCCATTCCCCCTGGTCGTAGTACGTTACGCGCGGCTTGCGGCTGAGATACAGCAGGTTGCCGCGCATCGCGTCGTGGCTCCAATCTTTGCCCCAGTTGGGACTGGATTCGTCGAAGGCGATCCAGGGGCGGTCCTGCGGGTCGCAGGCGATGTCGGCGTGGGCTTCGAAATTCGGCGAGCGCGTCACGCGAATGAGCGTGCCCGGCTTGCCCGCCGTCACCAGCCGCGCGTAGATATCGTAGTTGCCCGCGCCGTAGCTGTCCCACGCCACCCACACGCGGCCTTTCGAGTCGGCGGCAATGCTCGGCTCCCAACTGCTGCCGCTCGCTTCGCTCAGCAGCATCTCCGCCGACCACTTGGCACCCTCCTGCCGCTTCAACAGAATGGACGAGAGGCCGTTGCGAAAGCCCTGCCAGACCAGGTAGAGGCGGCCATCGGAGGCGCGCACCAGCTTGTGGAAGAGATTGGGGCCGGCGCCGGCGCCCCCTCCCGCGGTGAGCCGTTCGCCGGCCGACCACTTCGTGCCGTCGAACTCTCGGCCGTACAGGTCCCAGGAACCATTCACCTGCGCCGCCCACACCACCCACACGCGCCCCGCGCCGTCTTCGGCGATGGCGGTGCGGAAGTAGTCGGCGGGCGCCCCGGCCGGCTCCTGCCAGGACTCGGGCTGTGCCCACACGCCAGCAGTCTGCCGGCGAACGAACACGCGATCGGCCGCATCCTTGTAGCCGATCCAGGCCACCCAGGTCTCGCGCTTGCGCGTGGTGGTGATGCTGGGGTAGTCGTCGAGCGTTTCGGCCGAGCTGAGCTGTTCCGAAGGCGGAATGCGCTCCACCTGCACGCGGCCGTTGAGGAATGCGGCCGGCTGCCCGTAGTTCACCTCGTTTTCGCGGAACGAGACATTGCCTCCGGCGCTTTCCACCGCCACCTGCGCGCCGTCGCCTTCCAGCGTAACGAGGAGGCCGGCCGGGATCAGCCGCTCCGTGCGCCCCGGCATTTCCTTGGGCGGGTGGAGCTGATCTTCCATGGTGCCGGGGCGCGTGGTGAGCTGAAAGCGCTCGCCATCGACGCGATCGTTTTGCCAGAAGCGCCAGCCCTCCAGCCGTACCAGCTTTCCGCCGCGCACTTCCAGGCGGCCATCCCACTTTTGTTGATCCTTGTCGCCCGCTCCGAATACCACGCGGAAAGCGTGCCGGGCGGGCGCCTCGGCCAGCACGACGGTCTCCGGCCGTCTCACCGTCCACAGCATCAGCAGAGCCAGGACAACAACGAGCAACAACAGAACAGCATGCACACGCTTCATGGATGCGCATGATATCAGATTCTCAAAATGCCAGGGTGTATCTCAACGCAGAGACGCAGGCCTGCCCCGGCGTGCCGGGGAGCACGCCGAGGCACGCAGAGACGGGGTCGTTCTCTGCGTTTTCTCTGCGTCCTCTGCGCCTCTGCGTTGAGGGTTCGGTTGCGGCGACAGTGACTTTGTGGTTATCTGTGCGCTATGCCGCGACTCATAGAACTGAACCACGCGCTTGAGGACGGAATGAAAGCGTTCCCCTGGCTGATGGACGTGCGCGTCGGCGCGATTCTCGACCATGCGGCCTCGCGGCCCCGGTATCAGAACCAGGCCGAGTTCTACCTGGGCAAGATCGAGATGCCGCTCAACATCGGCACCTACATGGACACGCCCTTCCATCGTTACCGGGACGGAGCCGACCTGAGCGAAATCAGCCTGGACAGGGTGGCCGGCTTGCGGGGAGTCGTGGTGGACGGAGCCGTCGGAGCCGGCCGAGAGGTGCGCTTCGATGCCGCTCCCGCGGAGTTGTCGGGCAGGGCGGTGCTGGTGCGCACCGGCTGGGACCAGCGCTGGGGGACGGAACACTACTGGGAGCCCGGCCCCTATCTTTCCTCGGAGTCGCTCGAGCTGTTGTTGGCGGGGAAGCCGGCGCTGGTCGGTGTCGATTTCTGGAACGTGGACAACACCGAGGACCTGTCGCGGCCGGCCCACTCGCGCCTGCTGGCCGCCGGCATCCTCATTGTCGAAAGCATGACCAACCTGGGAGCGCTGCCGCGCTCCGGGTTCCGCTTTTACGCGGCGCCCCTGCGGGTGGTTGGCGGCGCGGCTTTCCCGGTTCGCGCCTTCGCGGAAATGCCTTGAGGTTCACCCCTTGGCTGCGGCTATAGCTGTGCTGTGGCTCTGTGGTGAGAACACGGATTTTGCGACCCCGCGGTTGAGCGGTCACTTCTTTTTTCGGAACAAGCCTCCCAGCCCTTCGAGCAGCTTGTTCGCCGGGCTGGACGGCTGCCCCAGTTGCTGATTCACGATCTTGCCTACATCGGGCAGGAATGTGGGGTGCTCCAGAGTTCCGCCGACACGGAAGGGCACCGTGTTGGCGCTGCCGGTCGCCTTCTGTAGCAGGCCGCCGACCGGACTGGCGGCGCGGGTCAGGACAACCGAGCCGCGGCCATCCAGCGCGCCAGCCGGGTTGAAGCCGCCTTGCCCGCTGATTTCCATCCCGGGAATGAGCAGGGAAGCGCTGGGAACCCGCGTGTACGACGGATCGGCGTCGAAGGCGACGCGCATGCTCTCAATCGTGGTGTCCTGGCCGCCGGTGTCCACGCCCATCACGCGCACCGCCCTTGCCAACTGCCCGGCAAGGTTGTAGCCGGCGAGGCGGGCGTTGCGCATCTCCACCGTGCCGCTTTCTTTCAGCGCCGCGGTCGGACCGAAGGCGCGCACCGCCGCCGTGAGCGTCCCTGCGGTGAGCGAACTGCCGGCAGGCAGCTTGACTCCGAACAGGGGAAACAATTTCGCGATGTCGGCCAGAGGAGCGTCGCGGAGATCGGCCCGGAGCTCGGTGTCCGGCCGTGAGCCGAGCGCCACCTGTCCGGACAACTGCGCCGCCGCTTTTCCGCACGCCAGCTCGAACCGGCGGACCAGCAGGCGCGACGCATCTTCCGGCACGGTGACCTCGAACCGGCCCGAGAGAGGCGCGAGCGCCGTGCCGCCGTTCACGGCCAGGCGCAATTTGTCGGCCTTGTACGTTCCCTTGGCCTCGGCCTTGGCTCCGTCGCTTTTGAAATCGGCTTCACCGTTGAATACTCCGGCCAGGCCGGGCTGTCCGGCAAACGGGGCCAGCGCTTCCAGCGCGACATGGCGGAAAGTGATGCGCCCTTCCACCGGCGATGCGGCTAGGTTCTGCTTTGCCAGCGGGCCGCCCCGGCCGCTGGCGCGGACCTCGCCAGACTCGGGGCCGGGAGGATGCACGCTCACCGTCCAGTCAAAAGCCCGATCGGGCGCAAATTTGGTCACCGCCACTGAAATGTGGTCGAGCGTGACGCGGGGAAGGTTTTTCTGAAAATCGTCCACGGTAATGGTGCCGTCCTTCAGCCGGATCTCCTCGATTTCGAGCGGCGGCAGGGAAGCCCCCGCCGGCGGCGCCGCCTGGCCGGCCTGCGCCCCGGTGGGTCTGGCGCCCAGGGACTCGAAGTTCCATTCGCCCTTCGCGTTCTTCACCAGGTGGATGAGGGGCCGCTCCAGCACGATGGAGGGCACTTCCACGCGGCCGTGCAGCAGCGGGATCAGGCGCACGCCCATTCGAAAGCTCTTGGCGGTGGAGAAAACCGGGTCTTTGAAGCCCAGCGCCTCGGCAATCTCCGCGTCTCGCACCTGCAGGGATGGCGGGAACAGGCTCAACCCCAGATGGCCGAGCTTCACGTTTCGCCCCAGCGCGGCCGCCAGGCGCGAGCAGAGGATGCCGCGCTGCCGCTCGGCATCGAACGAATGGAGAATCACGCCGGCCGCAACAACCAGCAACGCGACCAGCACCGCCAGCGCGATGCCAAGCTTGCGCACCTCACACCTCCTTCTTGCCTACGTTTTGAGCGTAACAACAAGTGGGCGCATTGACAATGAGCGGCAAAAGTCGTCCCGCCGGCCGGCGGGACGCCAGCGCTACAAGGGGCCGCCCGCCCAACCCGTTGTCGAGCGTTTTCTTCAGGGGTATGATGCGAAAGACAATAGTGAGCTTGTGATGGATCTGCGCAGAGCCTTGACTGTGGCTGTTTGTGTCTTGTGGCTCGCCCACCTGCCGGGCCAGACCCCGGGCCCCTCGCCGTGCGCTGCGCGATTCGGGCAGGACTTCTCCGTCGAGCTGGTTGATTCCAGGTACAAGGTTGCCCCAAGCGGGCTGACGGGCGCCTTCCGCACCGGGCAGTCGGCCGACATTCTGCTCTCCGGCTTTGACTTCAACCGCTCCGGCGGCGGGCTCATGTTCCGCTACAACAGCGGCATCGCCACCGACGGCGCGCGTCTGCTTCTGGTCGACCGCAGCAACAACAGGGTCTTGATTTGGAATCGGCTGCCGGAGACCAACCGCCCGCCCGACCTGGTGCTGGGCCAGCCGAATCTCGACAGCAACGACTCCGGCTCCGGCCGCAAGCAACTGGACTGGCCCATGAGCGTGGCCACCGACGGCCGGCGGGTGGTGGTCGCCGACACCTACAACGACCGGCTTCTGATCTGGAATCAATTCCCGGCCACCAACGCCGCCCCCGCGGACCTGGTGATCAACATCCCATGGCCGTGGGGCGTGTGGACCAACGGCGAGAAGCTGCTGGCCACTTCAACCTCCGGCAGCACCGCACTAATCTGGAACCGGTTTCCCGACCGCGACGATCAGCCCCCCGACCTGCGCCTGCGCGCCGGCGGGATGTTCGGGACGCCGCGCACCATTACTTCCGACGGGAAGTTCCTCATCATCGGCGATCACAACTCCAAGGTGAGCCAACTGGGCCAGGGGAACTTCGTGTGGAAGAACTTCCCTGCCGCCGAGGACGCTCCCTACGACTACTTCTTCTCGGACCCTTACAACGAAGCCTTCGCCTGGCTCCAGGGGAAGTTCTTCGGCAGCGGGCGCCTGGTGATGCTGGGGGGTATGCTGCACTTCTGGAATTCGCCGCCGCAAAGCGCGAGCCAGAAGCCGGACCTCAGCATCAGCGGCTTCCCGTTTCTCGGCGGGGATGGTTCCGACGTGGCCGTGGCCGGCGAGCGGATCTTGGTCTCGGGCGCCAACGGCAACCGCGTCCTGGTTTACAATTCCGTGCCGCAGTCCGCGGACCGGGCGCCCGATTTTGCCCTGGGGAGCCCCGACATCTGCACCAATACGCTGGAATCGAACTTCTTCATCACCAACCCGGTGCCCTCTTCCAACGGCGCCAGCCTGTTCGTCAGTTCGGACTTCGACCGTAAGCTTTACGTTTGGAAGCGCCTGCCGGACGAAAGCGGCGCCCGCCCGGACATCGTCTATCGCCTGCCTCAGCCTCCTTGGCAGAACGCTTTGTGGGGCACGACCCTGGCGCTGGCCGGCGGGCGCGCCGTCTACATCTGGAAGCAGCTTCCCGTGGACGGCGGGCTGCCCGACGTGCAGTTGCAGGAGCGCATCGGCAGCGTGCGGTTTCAGGAGCTGAGGGGCGTGGCCTGGGACGGCCGCTACTTCGTCCTTTCCGACCGCCAGGCCAACCGTGTGTATGTTTGGGAAGGACTGCCGACGTCCGGCTCGGAACCCAAGCTGGAACTCACCGTGCAGAACCCCGGGCGGCTGGCCAGCGACGGCACGTGGCTTCTGGTCTCGCCGGCCGAGGGCCAGACGATACAGGCCTTCCGTCTCGATAGCCTCACTCCCAGCTCGCAGCCGCGGAGCATCGGTGGCGCGGGCCAGTTCAACCTTCCGCAGCACGCGATGGCGGCCGGCGGGCGGCTGTTCGTTGCCGACACCGTCTTCAACCGGGTCCATATCTGGAACGGCATCGACGGCGCCTTGGAAGGCCGGTCGGCGGATGTGGTCCTGGGCCAGGCGGACCGCCGCCCGGCGACGCGGCGCGACGGCCTGTTCTGGCCCGGCGCGCTCAGCTTCGATGGTTCGTACCTGTGGTTGGGCGAGTACAAATTCTCCGGCCGCGTGCTGCGCTTCAGCCTGCAATCGGCGGCGCCGCCGGCCATGGCCGTAGTCAATGCCGCCAGCTATGCGCCCGCCCTGGCCCCGGGCTCGCTGGTCTCCATTTTCGGGACCGGCCTGGCTGGGGCGCCGGTAATCGTTAACGGCATCACCGCCCCCGTTCTCTATACCAGCCCGACGCAAATCAACGCCCAGTTGCCGTTCGAGGTCCAGCCGGGCACGGCCACGATGCGCGTGGGCGCCTCGACGCTGTCGATCCAGGTGGCGCCCGCCGCGCCGGGCATCTTCAAGCTGCAAGGCGAGCGGGCTGCGCTTCAGGCTGCTCGCCCGGGCGAGTACGTCACCATCTATCTGACCGGGCAGGGGCAGGTGCAGCCGCCGGTGGCCACCGGGGCCGCCGCTCCGGCCAGCCCGCTTGCGCGCCCCACGCTGCCGGTAAAGGTAACGGTCGGCGGCCGTGATGCGGAAGTCCAGTACGCCGGCCTGGCCCCGGGCTTCGTCGGGCTGATGCAGCTCAATCTGCGCTTGCCGGACCTTGCCGCGGGCGATCAGCCGGTGGTCGTGACTGTCGGTGGAGTGCCCAGCAACATGGCCCTGATCCCGGTCGCCGGCGCGCAGCAGCCGCCAACTTTGTTGACCAGCGATTTCACGCCGCCCAAAGGCCGCGGCTGCCCGCTGGAGGTGCGAGGGGGACCGTGCGGGAAGCGGTTGTTGAGCGCGCGCTCCGCCGATGGACTCGCTTTCACCCGCACCAATCAGATCGTTACCGACCAGGGGGATGTGCCCGATGTGGTGGTGGACCAGCGCGGCTGGATCTACCTCTACTACGTGGGCGCCACCGTGGGCGCCGAGCTGAACAAGCTGGTGGTGGCAATTTCCTCGGACCGCGGCGCGACCTGGGTCTACAAGAGGGCGATTGTGGAGGGATTCGCGGGCATGTCCGATCCCGTCGATCCCGACGTGCAGATTCTGCCGGACGGCACGTTCCGCCTGTACGTCACCGTGGCGGCGCTTGGTGCGCGCGTCCGCACCTGGTATGCCGAGGGCGCCGACGGCATCCGGTTCCAGCGCAAAGGACTGGCCTTCGATCCGCCGGGCGAGCCGTTGGATCCCTCGACGGTGCTGATCAACGGGACTTGGCACATTTTCGCCGGCGGCAACACGCCCACCTCTGGCGCCAACTGGCACGGCACGGCGGCTGACGGGACTTCGTTCACATTCGACGCGGAGAAGCTGTTCCTGAAAGACGGCCAGGCCCACGCGGTGTCGAACGCCATCCCGGTGGCGGGCGGGTATCGCATGTATGCGTTCACGCACCAGGCCCCGCCGGTGATCAACTCCTTCTTCACCACCGACGGCGTCACCTGGTCGGCGGAACCCGGCGCGCGGCTGGCGATGGACCCGGCGACCGGGCTGGAAAGCGCGGGGGTGAAAGATGCCGCTGTGGCGCGCCTAGCCGATGGCAGCTTCTTCATGGTTTACGTCACTGAAATCGGCCAGACCTCGGCCGGACCCGCGGCTCCGGACCTCGATTTCCCGCCGCCATCGCGTCGGGCCAAGGAGGTGTATTTTCCGTTGCTGGACGAGTCCGGCGCCAAGCGGCACACAATCAGCTTGAGCAGGGATTTGCTGGAAAAGCCGCGCGCGGAGATCGCGGCCAAGTTGACATGGCCGCAACCCCCGCCTAACATCTGGGCAGACAGGGAGGCGTCGTGCGATGCGGTCAACCGTCGCACAATCGGCACCGGGCCCCATCTCCGTTCATCCCCATCCATTCGTGTTTATCCCCGGTGAATCACCCGCTGAGGAGGCCATATGTTTTGGAAATCAGCGCTCGTTTGCGTCCTGGCCCTTGCGTTCACATCGCACGCGCAGACCGGCGCGGGCAACATCCAGGGGACGGTGAGGGACGCCACCGGCGCGGTGGTGCCCGCCGCCAAGGTTTCTGTCAGCCATAGCGAGACGGGGAGGCAGTACCAGGCAACCACCAACGGCGTCGGCTTCTACCTGTTTCCATCGGTGCAAATGGGCGCCTACAACATTCTGGTCGAGGTGCCAGGAATGGAGACCTGGAAGGGCACCCTGTTTCTGCAGACCGGGCAGACGGCTGAGGTCGATGCCGTGCTGAAGCTCGCCGGCACCGCCACCGAAATCACAATAGCGGGCGATGTGACGCCGCTGGTGACGGACACCAGTCCGACCCTGAGCAACGTGGTGGAGCGCGAACGCATCGAGCAATTGCCGGTCAGCGGGCGGTTCTTCCAGTCGCTGATGATGATGACCACGCCGGGCGCCGAGGGGACCGCGGCCGCCCCGCTGATGTGGGGCCTGCGCTGGTCCACCGAATACATGCAGGACGGCGCCGTGCTGGCCAACCGGGAAACCGGCGAGATCCAGGGACGGCCGCCGGGGCTGGACACGGTGCAGGAATTCCGCGCGGAAACCAACAACTCCTCGGCCAAGATGAACCGCCCGGGCAGCGTGATCGTCAGCACCCGCTCCGGCACCAACCGGTTCCACGGGGCGGCCTTCGAGACGGCCAAGAACAATGGCTTGGGGCTGGCGCGCCGGCGCGAGGACTACTATTCAAAGGCCCCGCACCTGGTGCGCAACGAGTTCGGAGCGTCGGGCGGCGGCCCCCTGGTTCTGCCTAAGATCTACAACGGAAGGAACCGGACATTTTTCTTCGTGGCGTATGAAGCTTTCCGCAGCATCAGCTCGCCCACCATCAGCACCGCCATGCCGACCACGGCCATGCGGAACGGCGACTTCAGCGGGCTGACCGACAACCAGGGGCGGGCCATCACGCTTTACGACCCGTACACCACGGATGCCAATTGGAACCGGCAGCCGTTCCCCAACAACCAGATTCCAGTGAGCCTGCGCAGCCCTCTGGCCACCTATCTGTACAAGATCACTCCGGCGCCGACGCTGGCGAACGTGAATCCGGCCATGGGCGACAACTGGTTCGCCCCCGGTCTCAACAATCGCCTGGAAGACACGGTGACCTCGCGCTTCGATCAGCGCTTGTCGGACCGCGATCAGTTGTTCGTCCGGTTCTCGTACGGCCGCCGCAATGGCACGCTGCAGCAGGGCGCGGGGCCGATTACTCTGGATAATCTGGCCAACGGCAACCACCAGGACTTCCATGACCAGACCGGCGTGCTGTCCTGGACGCACACCTTTTCGCCGACGCTGTTTGGCGAGACGGTGGTCAACGGCTCCAGCGAAGACAACGTGCTGTTCCCCATCGGGCAGAGCGTCAACGTGGCGGACATGCTGGGGCTGCCGAATCCGTTCCACGAAAATGGCTTCCCGCAACTTACCAACGTCGGCTTCACAATGACGTATCGCCCGGGAATCAATGCGCGGAACTACATCATCCGTATCTTTAACTTTGACCAGAACCTGACCAAGATCCACGGGCGCCATGAATTCCAGTTTGGCGGCCGCTTCCGCTACGAAGTGCTGAACTCCTTGCCCGACCAGCAGCAGGTGATGGGCGGGCACACCTTCAACAGCCTGGCCACCGCGGTGTGGGACGGGAGAAACCGCAATTCCCCTGCCGCTCTGCCTCAAACCGGAGACAATTCCGCCAACCTGTTCCTGGGCGTGGCCGGCTCCTACTCGGTGCAGTTCTGCCGCAAGTGGTACCGGAATTCGGACCGCGAGTACGCCGCCTATTTCCAGGACAACTTCAAAGCGACCCGCC
>Ga0315279_10011707_pt1 | contig 10101 bp, 12 predicted proteins | sample YL17G06_20_MG_FD_203694 | JGI IMG/M metagenome (GOLD analysis project Ga0315279, IMG submission 203694) | Sediment microbial communities from Yellowstone Lake, YNP, Wyoming, USA - YL17G06_20 | ecosystem: Environmental > Aquatic > Freshwater > Lake > Sediment | place: USA: Wyoming | collected...
TGGTCTCTGTGCCCATGCGTGTTGACAATGTATTTCACCGTCACGTTGCGCTTGTTGATGGCAGAGATTACTGGCGAAATTGGCAATGGGGGATCCACAACCATGGCTTCGCGCGTGTTATCATCTGCTATCAGATATGCGAGGTTGTCGGAAGAGGGATATCGGATTTGATCGAATATCAACTCTGCTTCACATCCCTGTATCCTCGTGGTACGTCAAAGATCTTTCGAACTGAATGCCGTAAACACATGGATTTGGAACTGCCCTACAAGAGAACGCTGAACCGGATTCTCTCCCGCATATTCTTGGATAAGCTGACAATAGAGTAGTATTTATAAATAAGCCCCTTTACCTGTATTCGCATAAAGAAGGCACGCGAGATGGGACTGAATGAGTTCGTGAATGCTAGGAATCGGAGGTCGGAGAATACAGGCTCCCATTATGGCGTGTCCGTTCGCCTGTTTGTTAAGTCTGTAGGCTTTGAGACGCCCGATCAGGTGATCGAGGCAATAACTAAAACTGGCAAAGACCCTATTGATTTGTTGGATCAGTTCGTTGCTAGTTTGACTACTAAGAACCTTGCTCCGAATAGCATCAATAGCTATATCGTGGGCGTCAAGAGTTTTCTGAGATTTCACAAGATCAAACTAGATGCCGAAGATCTTAAGAATCGTCTTGTTCTGCCATCTCGTTATGAAGTTTCTGTAGATCGAGCGTTTGAGGATGAGGAAATCAGATCTATGCTCATGCGTACCGACTTGAAAGGCAAGGTGCTGATCCTGGTAGGATTGACTACAGGCGCAAGAATAGGGGAGATCTCTAAGCTAAGGATTTCAGACATTGACTTTGAGGCCAACCCACCCACCATTACATTTCAACCATCCGCAGACAAGACTAGGCGGGGGCGCACATCTTTCACAACGCATGAAGCAATCAAAGTGATTAGTGATTTTCTAGGCTCCCGGAAATCGTCTGATCCTCAGGGATGGTTGTTTCCAAAGCCCAGAGATGTTCTTACGCCTGAATCTGGGGATAGCCATGAAGCACAGATTAGAAGACTTCTTATTCGTTGTGATCTCAGAACTAAGGAAGGCGGAAGTAGGCGTTATACTCTTCATACGCATTGTTTAAGGAAAACTTTTAGAACCAAATGTGCAGAAGCCAATGTGTTATTCTCTGTCTCTGAAAGCTGGTTGGGGCACGCGGTAGGCCTTGATAGAAGTTACCTCCGTTTGAATGGAAAAGCAATGGCGCAAGAATGGCAGAAGGTTGAACCTTACATTACATACCTTTCGCCACCTGATCCTAAGACTTTGGTAGAATCGAGTGAGCGTTTGAAAGCGTTGGAACTTGAGAACTTGCGTTTGATGAAAGACTCGGTTGATGCTTCAAAGAGAATGGAGCTTTTAGAGGATGAGAACAAGATACACGCTCTTCAATACGAACGGCAACAAAAGGAGATCGAAAAAGCGAGTAGATTGTTTCGCTCCTTGAAGTCCATTAGACGACGAGCAAAGAACTAAGCCCCTCTTTTTATCTTGGCACTTAGCGCGCCTGTTACTGTGTTCTTAGGGCGCGCACTCTCTGATAAGAGGACTCTCCCCTTGTCTTGCCGGGTATGTGCATGACTAAGGTAGGGGCAAAGACACACGCGCCGCGATTCAATCGTGATCATCTCAGTCTTTTCCTATAGGCAAGACGCAAAAGTGAATGCGCCTACCTAGTCGGCTCCCGTTCTAGTTCTAGTCCTATTCATTCAATCTAGTTTGATTCAACCTTGTCGCTTATCACTGAATAGCCGTCAAGCCCCTTCAAAGTCTTGCGATTTATTTCTGGTCAGCAGATGGAGGCAGTTGCGCTCGAAAAGGTAAAATCAAACGACTCGATCCAAGCTGAAAAAATTCCAAAAAGAAAATCCGTTCAAGCAAAGAAAAAGTTACTCAGAGGTTACGCGGGCGATACGCCGAGGTTACCGTCTGTGAATTCACATGCAACAAAGAGCAAGAAGTTTAAGAGGATTCAGATCGGACATTCGGACAGAGCAAAGGGGGTGAAAAAGAAAATGGGAAGAGGCGGGCCGTCAGAAGCACTAAGGATGGATAAAGAATTATTGAAGAAAGTGGATGAAGCGGTGAGAACTGTTAAGGATGAGCTGGGTCAGAAGCGTTTTTGCGACCGCAGAGCCTTTCTAGATGAAGCCGTTCGAAAGTTTCTGATCAGTCAGATGCCATACAAGTAAGGTTGCTCGTTCCACTTTTCCCTCCCTTTTTTCTCGACTCGTGTCAGAACTTGAGGTAACACTAGTGTAACCTCACAAACACAGCAATCCTTGGTACTACTGGGCGGTACCACAAAGCAATCCATTGACACTCTCATAGGCGATCCTTTATTAGGCTCGTTGCGCAAGGTAAACCTAGCTTTGGTACAGGAGGATGAATCGTTGACTACTCGGATTATTCATCTGGTCGTGGATGATGACACATTTCTGCGACTGCTAGTCTTGAAAGGTGAAGTCACAACGTGGCAAGAGCTTCTGATCAATCCTCTGCTACAGAAGCAAGAAATGAAAAAAGGAGATGAGATTTTGGGAAATAAGGTAAGTGGCGAAGCTGCGCACGAAGCTGTAGGTATGCGGATGTCGGACGTTGAGATCAAGCGATTGAACGAACTTGTATCTGCGTCTGCCAGTCGGAACCTTAGCTATGCTGAGACTGAGGAACTTAGCACGTTGCGAAAACGCCAGTCACTAAGAACGGGGCCGAGGCTGTAGATCGTGTCATCTGACGAAGAACGTACTTGGCTTCGGCGTCAAGGCATTCGGTTTCAAGCCCCCGTTATCGCAACAAATCTACCAGAGCACAATCCGAGGCCCCAACCACTACCGAGGCCTGGTATTGTGACCGTGGAAGATATGAGTCCGAAGGAAAAACGAATGATTCAAGAAGGCAAGATTTGGCAAGATGAGAAAGACAATTTGGTGGCTACTGGCTGTTTGTCGAAGCGAGAACAAGAAGAGAAAGCTGCGATTGTCGCCAAGCTGAAACCTGATCGAAATACGAGCGAGGAAGAAAGCTATGCGAGGTATCTTGCTGGCGCGATCACTGAGGATGAGGTACAACGGCTTCGACAATTGCACTTGCGGCATGATCCAAGTAGGGACAGGTGATTTGGATGAACTTAGGAGAATTGGTTCGGTATGTGGTCACGCACGACGATGTGCTAGGAGATTCTAAACTCGTTGTCAAAGCCTTGGTGATCTGCGCATCGACTGGCATTCAGTTTGACATTTCAAAAATTCAGGAATTGAACGCCGCCTATGACAAAGAAGAGACAGCGTTCTCACAGGCTCTTAGAAATGTTGAACTAGCGAAACAGAAAGCAATTGATTTACAGGTTGAGGGATTGGCCCAAAAGGTGGCTGAGATTCTCGATAGGAATTTGGCTGTGGAATTGCCAAATGGCAAACTGGTGAAATTCTCGGACAGTCCATCTTGGGAATGTCAGTTGCCGAAAGGCGAAAGCAAACATCGAGTCGTGGGCCCGGCGCATGGTAGCCGCATGAATCTGCAATTTGGCTTTCCTGAGACTTGTCGGTATTTTGGCAAGATGATTCTTGACGGACTACTACAGATAGACAACGAGTCGGGGCGTAACAAACTCTGCGATCTGTACTTGCAAGCAAAAAGAGGCACGGGCATTCGAATCTCTTGCCGGTCCACACCAGAGTCTTGCAATCATTTCGGAAGGTGCGCCCATTTAGAGTTACGTGTGGTGAAAAGACAATGAGCACTTTATGGGACCGGCTAGACGCTTTGAAGGCTCAGTATCTTGAGTTTTTCAAAGCCTACCAGGAATTCGTGCTAGAGCTGTCAAAAGATGTAGAACATGCGCCTGATGTTAGCCAATCTTGGTTAGACAAAGAACCGACAAAACAGTTTGAGCCTGTCTTGCAGTTTTTCTTTGACTGTATCAAAGGCGCAGTCGAGAAAGAACGAAGCCTCGTCAAAATGGGGCTGTCCCCAAGTGAAGCCGCTGCGGTTATTGCAAAAGAAACAGAAAACAAGCCAGCATACGGACCACCACTAGCGAGAGACAAAGGAGAGCATAGACAGTGAATCATCCAAGTCACGGACGGTTCGACGTGTATTTCACCTCCTACCGTCCTGACAAGGGTTAGGGGTTTTGTGAGGACATTGGCCCCTAGCCTCTCTGCTTCTTTTCTAAGGTGATTTGACTTGACTGTAAAGCGAGAGATGACGCTGAGAACGATTCAGGTTCCGTTAGACTTACTGAAAAACATCGACGCATTTAGAAGGCGAGTCGGCAATCGGTCTAACAATCCTGACGAAATGTTAGTGCGCTGTCTTACCGTGGGGCTCGCGGTCTTACAGAAAGAACCTCTTATGCTGAAAGGCTATCGTGAAGGACCACTTTTCTTGGAGGAACGACAGCCTTGAGCGTAGAAATTCTTCTGAGAAAATATCCGATTCTTCTTGTTGGCGGGTTGCAATTACTGGTTGTTGTTGTATCAAACGGGTTATAAGGTAGGGCAAGAACTTCGAAACAAAAGAGTGGTGAGGCTTGAAGCCTAGAAAGTCCGGTAGGGCTACCGTTCTTGTTAAGCGACATCAAGAACTTGTCGCGGACGGGTTTCTACCGATTGAAGTCGAAATAGAGGGGTTGGTTTCTGATAAGATCCAATGTTGGATCTGCAAGTACCCGGATTTGGTCGGCTACCTCGTTTGGAAGAATGCAAAGACGGGTGAAGTCAGATATACGGGTCTGACTTGTTTTGAGAGAGTCGCCGATAGAATAACGCTCGATGAAACCGACAAATTCCTGTTGCGTTGGGCGGCTACTCATCGAGATAAGATCAAAGAAAGAACCGATCTTAAACAAATTGAGATCATCCGAAAACTCAGTTACAAGAATCCGCTCAGTCGAATTTACGGCGGAGATTGGAAAACAGTCGCTAAGTTGCTCTGGGGCGACTTTGAGTCACAGCCCGACTCCTATGAGCGGCGATTCCTCGAAACCTTGGTTTTTGAACGCGGTAAGTATTGGGTGCCTAGCAGTCCAACCCCTAGACAACGCCGTTTCTTGAATGAGATTCTCCTGAAATATCTAAGGTGGAAATATGTCTGAGGCTGACGATTGCACAGATGAATATGGAGCTTATGACGATGATGTTTGCCCAGTCTGTGGGCGAGAAATGGATTTGATAGAATCCAACGGGCATTCGATGTTAGCTCATTACGAATGCCATTATTGTTGGAAGGAACTCTATGACCAACTTGAAACCAAGAAGAAGTGAGGTTCACACAGCACTCCAAAAAGTGATCACCGACACTGAAAGTTTTTACGAGCGAGTTCTAGTACCACCAAGAGGCAATCCAATTCTTTTCAACAATCCGACCATTCTCGCGTTTGATTCTGAGTTCGAAGGCAACACTTTACTGACCATCCAATTGGCGAAAGGTAAAGATCAGTCCAAAATGTACGTGATCAAGGAACCGGTTCTTAGGTTGCAGAAATTCGCGGAGTGCTTGCGAGATTTCAGTGGACTTGAAGAGGGTACAATCTACCTGATCGTGCACTTTGGAAACGCGGAGGCTCGATATCTTGAGGATTTCTTTCACAACTTCAGAGACATCAAACAGATCCACAGCGGTTTACACTACAGCGGCGAGGTTGGACCGTTCAAGATCATTGTAAAAGACTTGTTCTCCTTTTATCCGATGTCTCTTGAAAGCATCGGGCGAACTCTGGGGTTCTCAAAGTCCAGCCTTGACGGTGTTGGTGGTAAGAGCGTCGATTATTGGATGCCTCACATGAGTGAATTTCTTGAGAACCATCCCCGGGAATTTGAGGCATACGCACGGACAGACGCGGAGATAACGGCGACCGCTTTCAACAATCTCAGAGATAGGTATTTGGAAAAGAACGTCGAACTACTCCAACTCTATACAATGCCAAGCGTTGCATTTGCAGACTTCAGACGAAATGACCTCAAGAAGGCCGCGGCCCCATGGGAGGTAGATCAACGAGTAGCATATCGAAAGAACAAAAAGACCGGTGCTTGGGAGTTGTACCTTAAGCCGGTCATCGTTTTTGATGGTGATTTGAACGTACGAAAATACGCGGGACTTGCGAGTTGGGGGGCTATCAACACTTTGCTGTGGTTTGGCTACCGAAAAGAGAAAGAAGCATTCGCTCAATATCTCGACATCAAATCTTTGTATGTTGCGGCAACCCTACTTCAGCCTTTACCGAACATCGAAACGGAGTGGTCGCCTATTCAAAACTTGGAAGACATCGAGGACATGGAAGGGTTTGCTAGAGTAGATTTCAGATTCAAAGACGATGAAAACTTTCCAAATCTTGCTTGTCAATGCATTGAAATGCCGGGCACTACCATTTTTCCTTTGCAAGGCCGAACACATGAAGCCTTCAGTCAAATCCGCCAAGCCTTGAAATTCGGCGCAGAGATAACAAACATCAAAGGTTATGGATTCACGCCGGGTCCCAATGAAAAGGACCACGACTTGGGGCGGTTCTTGCGTCCAATGTTCGCGGCTAAAGATCAAGCCGTCAAAAATTCGTTGGAATATCTGAGCAATAAGCTACAGATGGTTGCTTTAATCGGTCGATTCAATTACAAACCGCCGAAAGAGGACTTAGCTTCGAAGATCAAGCATTTCAAAACGACAGAGCTAGACTTAGACGAGTACATCTTAAGTGGACGAACTAAACATTTTCGGCTGAAAGACAAGGCTGACAAGATGATTGCCGGTCCTAGTTTTACACCAGAATGGAGCACGCTAATTCTAGCGAAAGCGAGGATGCTGATTGCTGGGATCTGTCACATTGGCGGATGCTTCCATGTTTCGACAGACGGCGGATTCTGGGGCTTGGAGAAAGTGCCGGAAATATTGCAAAGTCCAGAAGTGTTGGAGTTGCGAAGCGTCGGCTCTGACCTCCGGCCTGAAGGAACATTGAAAAATCCTGAAGGCTTTATTGACGAATGCTTTGTTTCTCGGACGCGGTTCTATGCAACTTGGCTTAAAGGTGAAGAGGTCCATCATGCACGACAGGCAATTCATACAATGAAAAGTTCTAAGACGTTTGGCAATCCGTATGATATGATGCTGAGATCAGATATCGCCGCCCTAGCTCCGGTGATTCTCCAAATGCCGAACATGAGACTGTCCAAAGCCCGAGATGTTCTTGAAGGTAAGGCTCCAAGAATGTCTGATCCAATTTACAATTATGGAAATATCAGTTACCACCGGGGATTTCAAACGACGATTTGAGCCGGTCACCGTACAGTCGTTGGAGAATCCTTTTCTCTCAGACAATTGGACTAAGCCGCACCGCTTCATTGAAGATGCTGTTCGATGGAGCAAGGTCACTCGCAATGAAAACTTAACAAGTCTTGAGAAAGCCAGACTACTATCTGATCTGAGTCTGAGACTTCCCGGCGGTGGTAGACCGACTAAGGAAGAATCTGGGCGAAGACGAGAGGAACGCATTAAGACACTGAAATGTTCAGGTAAGACCGAGCGAGAGATCGCCAAAGAGTTGAAAATATCAAAGTCCACGGTCCATGATGTTCTTTCAAGGGCCGGGCAAGAAGGATGAATCTTGCCCGAAAACACCCACAAAAACCCTATCCTATATAGGAAGAGAGTGAGAAAGCGGTTTGGAAAATTCGCCCTTGTCGTGTGGGTCCCCTTGCGTTTAGCCGAAATAAAAATAATCTTATTCGGGGATTGTTGGATTTGGAGAGCTTGGAAAAAGGCTTGTCTATACCGAAACCGCTAAAATACAGTGGATTCTTAGTGTTACGACATGCCCGGAAGAAAGCGCTCACTCGTTAAGATTCTGAAAGGCCTGTGGAACAAGTACATTGTTGGGCTGAGCGTCATCATTGGTTTATTGGTTGGCCTTCCACAGTTATGGAGTTGCCTTTTTCCGACCGCCCCACCACAGGTTATTACTGCGACGACTCTGATGACTGTCGTCGAAACAACAGTCTCAGTCAGCACATCTCACGTCGTGGTCACATCCTATGTCACTACATCATACAAAGAGACCTTCGTCACTACGTCCTATGTGACAACTCAGACGAATATTCGTCTGGTTTTGAAGGTTATCGAACCGGAATACGGATGGATAGTCGGACCGGATAATCTGGCCGGTGTTGTACTACCAAAAGGCAAATCGACGATGATCAAAGTAATGGTCACCAATACGGGCCCTTCATCTGTTGGAATAGCTTGTATGGGAGTTATGATCGAGTTTCTTCCGAAAAAGCCGGAGTATGGAAAGACTGGATTTTCCGGTAGTTACGACGAGACTATTCGACCGGGGGAGTCGGCGTACCTATCTTTTGCCTTCGGAACAAACATAGTACCCCCTCAAGGAACCTATGGCGTGGAGATCACTTTCACAATATACACCCCCGAACCGACTGCCCAGATAAAGGTAAACGGCTACTTCACCTGACTCTTGAAAAAATAGATTTGAAGTGTTGCCTAATTTGGCGACATAATTGATAGAACTAAGCATAGACTTAGTGCTACTCTTCGCTTTTTCGTAGATCGTTTTCAATCTCTCTGGTGCAAAATCGCTGTAGTGCTTTGCCAAAACACTTGTCGGGGTTCTGGGGCGTTCGTTTCAGCCTTAAATAACGCGTAACTTGAATCATTCTACACGCCGTAAGCTACGAGGGATGGCGGATGGCAGAACTCTCATTGTATGAGATAGCGCGCGCGCTCCTATCTTTCTTAACCGACAATTCATTGGCCATATTCGTTTCAGCCATGGTAGCTGTTGTCGTCTATACCTTCTTCGACACGAGGAGAATGACACGGACGGTTACTCAGCGCGCACTGGCTGCTCAATATCGGAAACCGAGAGATTTTGCACAGACTCGCCCCTTACGACTTGATCCAAGCGCTGTGGAAAAACTTCGACTTGTCCTTGAGGAAGAAAACCAAGGTTTTTCGTTTGTAAGAAAGAGTCGGCCGATTGACGAAGCAGAACCAAAAGTCTTCTATTACATGGACGAAAAGACGGTTGAGAACCTCTACTTCCAGTTGTTTCCAGAAGTTGTACCGAAACAAATCACTCAGACTAGAAGTGGTGAGATTGAGAAAGGGGTTCACGGCGAGACACCTATCGTGGGAGGTAAGTACGAAAGGAGTCTGTCTGAAGAAACTGTTACAGAATATGAAGTGAGACAGAGACCGACAATGATGTATAGCAGAGTGGAACGCGTTCTAAATTCTCAGGAAAAGATAACGTACGGACTAGAAGACTTCGAAATCCACGACGAACTGATTGACGACTTCAAAAATCAATGCGAAGAAATGAAGACGGATTTCAAGTTCCAAATTCCTGTCGAACTGCAATCGAAGTGGACCTCTGATAGGAAGAAAGAGCATGCGACGAAGTATGTGGAATTTCTATCCTCTGTTTCTGGTTATGTTCAGGTCCAAGCGAAATTCTCCGTTACACAACCATCTCTGAATGAATGCTTACTTTCGTTCGTTCACCCTCTGAGTCAGTATCTTCCTCCTACAGAAAGGAAGGTAATGATTCAAGTCTCTTGTGCCAAAAACTGTCTGACTCCTTCAGGCAGCAATTTGTTCAAGCAAGGAAGTATAGTCAACCTTACTTGCTTTGGCAAGGCCGTTGGTTTGAATGCCAATTCAAGAACCTTGAATATCGTTCCTATCGCAGTATATTGACGCGCCAGTAAGGTTGCGACAATAGGAAAAATCGCGCAGCAAGGTTTGGCTTTTTGAGACAACTACCACCTCTCTTTGTTTCGGTGAAAATAAATCATAAAGCGGGGAAGTCGTCTTTTCTAGGGACAGACCGCTTAATGCCGTAGCCGTCCTAAGATACCCTCGTTTTCCCGGAAAGTTACTCTAAGGTCAGGATAGTCTTGGATATGCGCTTAGCAGATGTTTGTCACCATCGAAAATTGGATGCTACGATCACTTGGTGGTAGTCTGTCGTACACGATTGGTCTCAGTCAGAATGAATCGTCACCTACTTTAGAACTGCACCGGTCTTCATGTACCAAATGTA
>Ga0315279_10011708_pt1 | contig 10101 bp, 7 predicted proteins | sample YL17G06_20_MG_FD_203694 | JGI IMG/M metagenome (GOLD analysis project Ga0315279, IMG submission 203694) | Sediment microbial communities from Yellowstone Lake, YNP, Wyoming, USA - YL17G06_20 | ecosystem: Environmental > Aquatic > Freshwater > Lake > Sediment | place: USA: Wyoming | collected...
TGGTCTTTTATTTTTGCATAGATCATGACGAACTACCTCCTAAGCTTTTAGTTTTTATGACTTTTAGATTCTGCTTAGATTGTAACCCGTCAATAAAAAAACTTCAAGATATTTTCTTAAAACTGCTTAACTTGACAATGTTAAATTAGGATCCGCATGAAATCTAGGCTTGAGCCGATTTTGTGTATTTATTGGGTAACAGACCAATTAGCAATCACCATTTGGCAATTCACTGTTTACAATTGCTCAAAGTCAATGTAGCACTCTTTAATAAATACCTGAATAAATACATAAGTCGAATTGGTGAAAGTAGCACAAAACCACATTATTGTTACATCTACGTTCAATCGGTAATTTAACATTGTCAAGATAATGAAATATTGTCAATAGTAACTATATGCGATTTCCTCAATCTCGGCGAAGCTGAGAAATCTTATATCCAGTCCCAAGCGAAAGCTGGGACTAAAGCTCGTTGGTTTTACGATTCGAGGATCATAAATTTAGAGAAGTGCTTATCTATATTCTAATTAAAGTTGGTTCCAAGCCCAATATTGGTGAAACTGTGATTTATAAGCTTCTATACTTCATTGACTTTGACTTCTACGAGAAATGTCAATAACCCCACGCATAAATGCGGGGGTATCCTTGCCGAAATGAGAGATGATAAAAATAAAAGTAATCATATTCGTGCTATTATCTTCGATCTTCTTATGTAGCATTATTCCTGCAAAAACTCCTTCAGAAAGCGATTTGCGAAAGCTTGATCCTCTGCTTAGATCAGCATTGCTTAAAAATAGTATAAGCCAACTTGCCCCGACACGAAACATACAATTACAATTCTCGTTCCGCCGAGTAACGGAAGAACAAACCACTTCTGAACCACTGCTGAATACAATAATCAAAGTAGACAGCAATCCAATGAGGATAAACTCCACAGGTGCAAGAGTCAGATCAATTACAGGAAATATTCTCACCGCAGATGTTCCTTTGAGTTCCCTTGATGATCTTATCGCTCTTCCAAACGTCGTATATATTCAATCAGCACGAAAGATGCAGATCAACCGAGAGATGCAACCGGCTTTGGACGTTAGCGTGCCTGAGATAGGTGCTAATCAGGTATGGGCAAGCTCCCCTGCATACACAGGTAAAGGCGTTATTGTTGGTGTTATAGACACTGGAATAGACTGGAACCATCCATCTTTTCTAGGCAAAGGTGGCAAGTCAAGAATATTGTATATATGGGATCAGTCAATACATACACCAGATAAATATCCCAAAGGATACAATTATGGTACAGAATGGACAAAAGATGATATAGATACAGGAATTTGTGGTGAGATTGATGAGGAGAGTCACGGAACTCACGTCACGAGTATCATCGCAGGTGACGAGAGAAGCATAAATGGATTCACAGGAGTTGCCCCGGAAGCAGATATAATCGCTGTGAAAACTTCGTTTAGTGATGCGGATATTATTGATGCCGTAACTTATATTTTTCAAAAAGCAGATGAATTAAAGAAGCCAGCAGTTTTAAATATGAGTTTCGGAAGCCAATGGGGTCCGCATGATGGTACAGAACTCTCGGATCAGGCATTAGATTTTCTTATTTCTAAACCCGGACGGGCTATAACCGCTTCTGCTGGTAATGATGGTGGCAAATCTATACACGTAGGAGCAACTTCACTTCGTCTATCAGAGGGAAATAATTATCCATGGGTGGCTGTTCGTCCTCTGATCGGTGCGCAATTTTTGCCAATTCAAGTCTGGTACGATCCATTTGTTCTTCCGTTACTCGGCGGAACGAGAGCAGATACAATCTCAGTAAGATTATTATTGCCGATAAATAGGAATGGGGATCTCGGTGATCTGGGTATAGGATGGGTTGGAAAAGGTAATTTTCTAACATTCACTGTCCTGCAAGGTCCTCTCAAAGGGGCAGAGATAGTGATTGATACCTCATCTTTAGCATCGAAAGATTTATACCCCAATTTTAATCAAATCTACATTCACATATTCAATAATAATGACTCAAGCATACCAATAGATGACTATACCTATGGTATAGAATTTGATGGAGCAGGAGCATCTTTTGACGCCTATATTCCATATTACGGACTGTTTACAAGCAAATTGCCCGGATCAATTTCTACACCCAACAAGTCTTTCTTAATTTTAGGTGATGGATACAAAACTATTATATCGCCATCAAGTGCAAGCAAAATAATATCCGTCGGTTCTTACATTACGAAATCAGAATGGATTGACTCAGAAAACAGGATCAGGAATGAGAATCTGAATATTGATAAAATATCAGCTTTTTCAAGTCTAGGACCTTTGCTCAACGGTGACTTAAAACCCGAAATATCTGCACCGGGTGAGATGATAGTGGCAAGTTTTTCGTCTGATGCATGGAATAAATCAAGGTATATATATCGTGACGAAGCACACGCTCCATTCCGTGGTACGAGTATGTCATCACCTCACGTCGCAGGAGCAATCGCACTAATGTTCCAGCAGAATCCTAAAATGGATATACAGGCTGTTAGAGATAGGCTTACTCTTACTGCTACTGATCATGGACCGTCTGGTTGGGATAGGGCATGGGGATATGGCAAGCTAAACGTTCTATCTGCAATGAATATACCATCTACTCCTCGTAATATTGAAGCTATACCATCAGATAATTCTGTGACTATCAAATGGTCAGCTAACCCGGAGAATAATATAGCAGGATACAGGTTATATCTGCAATCCAAACATATTGACGTTGGGAAGGTAACCAGTTATAAGCTTGAGAATTTGCCAAACGGTATACCAATATCATTTTCACTGAGTGCTTATAACTCATCAGGCAATGAAAGTGCTAAAACTTACGTAACAACCATAATACCGGGTGAACCAAATACAACTCCACCAGAACGACCTAAAGGTATAATCTTAACACCTATAAATACTGCATTAGACGTAAAATGGTCGAGAAATACTGAATATGATATTGATGGTTATCATGTTTATTACGGATTATCATCAAATAAATACGATAAATTTGTAACAGTTTATAATGCGACGAGTTACAGGATTGAATCATTAACTAACGGTGTTGGGATTTTCGTTGCGGTCAGTGCATTTGACAAATCAGGAAACGAGAGTGCAAAATCAGATGAATTCTTTGCTATTCCAGAACTTTTCCCTTTGTCTGAACTACGCTACCAAAGCGGATGGCCATTAAGAATGGATCACGACATACAATCCTCACCAGCAGTTTATGATGTTGATAATGATGGTAAAATGGAGATCACCATTACTACAAGGAGTGGGAGAGTTGCTCTTCTCCGTTACGATGGTGTTTATGCGTCTGGATGGCCAATTACGATGGATGCTGGTTCTGTTTCATCTCCGGCTATAAGTGACATAGATGGTGATGGTAAGGCAGAGATAATAGTCACTGCAGGAGAAATAATATACGTTTGGCGCTATAACGGTAGAATAGTTTCTGGTTGGCCTCAAAATGCAAAAGGAAACATCATAGCATCCCCTGCTGTGGGTGATATAGATGACGACGGCAAAATGGAAATAGTTGTTGGTTCTCTGGATGGTGAAGTCTATGCTTTTGAAAGCGATGGTTCTTCAGTGAAAGGCTGGCCAATTATTATCAATGATCCGATTCATTCAACCACCGCAATTGGAGATATTGACGGTGACTCAAAAAAAGAGATTGTTGTTTGCTCCGATAATGGCAGTGTTTATGCTTTCAAAGGTGATGGCACTAAAATCAATGGATTTCCTGTATATGCTTATGGAAATATATTCTCTTCCCCGGTACTTGGTGATATAAATGGTGATGGTGAGATCGAGATCGTTGTCGCTGATACAGCAGGTATGGTAAACGTATGGCATCAAGATGGTAGTGAAATATCAGGCTTCCCTGTTAATCTTAAAGGCGCAATAATTTCGTCACCAGCACTTGGTGATGTAGACGGTAATGCTTCGTCTCTGGAAATTGTCATCTGCACAAGAGATGGTAAGGTATTCGTTATCAAAAACAATGGTACTGTTATGAATGGTTTTCCTGTTCCAATTTCGGGTACTGTAACCTCATCCCCTTCGCTTTGTGATATAAATGGTGATGGAAGTTCTGAGATTATTATAGCGGCAAGCACCGATCAGGGTTACACCGGAATGATGTATGCTTTGGATAAATTCGGGAAAAAGGCTGATCTCGTTCCGCCGAGTAACGGAAGAACAAACCCCGGATTCCCTTTTGGTATTGATGGGAATATAATCAACTCAACGCCTGCACTTGCTGATATTGATGGAAATGGTAGTGTGGAATTAATCGTTGGATCAAGTCGTTATTATGACGGCTCAGGCGGACAATTACACGTATGGGAGCTTCCCGGTCGCCCGGGCAAAAATGGATACCAATGGAGTGAATTTCAACACGATCCATCTCACACTGGATATTTTGAGGATGTAATATCGCCATCTTTTATTATCTTACCGATCCAAAAGTCATTGCATGATAAGCATCTTATCGTGTACGTATTAGCGTCAGAAAAACTTAAATCACTACCTAGCTTGAAAGTTGAGATTGAAGGCACTATCATCCAGATAAATCTCGTACAAATCACAAAGCGCATATATAAAGCTGATTTTTTAGCAGAGAAGACAGGACAATACATCTTTACAGTCAGTGGAATAGATATGAATGGAAACACTGGTACTTCATCGAAATCAGCATTTATAAAAGTAGAGTGTGAGTATCGAGGAAAATATCACTTTGCATTATATCAAAATTATCCTAATCCCTTTAATCCGGGAACTTGGATACCTTACGAATTAGAAAAGGCAGAGAACGTTACAATAAGCATTTACAGTTCTGATGGTAAACTAATACGCACACTTAACCTTGGATTAAAACCTGCAGGTAGTTACACCAGTAATAAGGATTCTGTTTACTGGGATGGAAAAGACAATGACAGTCAGGAATCGTCATCTGGCGTATATTTTTGCGTTTTTAAGGCAGGTAATTTTAGAACTGTCAGTAAGATGCTTTTGTTAAAATAAAGATTATTTACTATCATTGGAACTTCCCCAGAATACCATTAGGATTTTCGATAGTATCTGTTCACCATACTCATTGGCATGTACTCTGTCACGGTAAAATACGTGAGGGTGCATATTCGTTGAACGTATGTATTCTGCCCAGGGTGTTGTCATGTCTAGGTAAGCGCATCGTTCTTCGACTGCAAGTTTCTTGAGGGATTTACCATAATCGCCGGTTCCTGAATGAGGGGCTTTGGCAAGTTCTTCTGGTGATCTCGGATCTGCTGTGCCAAAGGTTCCACTAGCTAGGAGAATCTCAACTTCAGGTAAAGCAGAACGCAATTGGTGAATAACTTCACGAATGCTATCCATATCTTTCTGGCTGATACCGTCGATAAACACGAGATCGGGCTTGCGTGGGATAACGTGCTTTGCGATACGGTTTTCCTCTTTATAGTGCTGACAACCACCTCCACCCCTTACATAAACAGTGGCTCGAATATCAGCTTTTGGATAAAACTCACCTAATTTAGCCACCCAATCGGATCTCATGGTATCACTTACAATACTATCGCCCATAGCAAAAATGCGAAGTGTCCCACCTTCAGTCAGGATATGTCGGGTGCGCTGAAGGTTAGTCCAATCCGATGGAGGTGGAGTGAATTTACCCTTGGGCATTTCTGCTTGAATAGTTGCGATCTGTGCTAGAGATCGTATTGGTGTATTGTATATATAGTAACCCTCTTCTGAGACTTCTCCTTCTATCGCAGGTTGAGCGGGTCTCCAAGACTGATCGGGTGGATACTTGGCAGGTAATGCACCTTCATTCGGAAAAGTCACTGGAGAATCTGCCATCATGTCGGCGAAGGCAACCTTTGAAAATACAAGATTGAACATCGCAACGGTGAAGAACAAGAAAAGTAATACAAAAATTACCCCAAAAGAATAGGTATGATAAACCATTTAGGTACTCCTTTTATACTGATTTATGATCCTCGAATCGTAAAACCAACGAGCTTTAGTCCCAGCTTTCGCTTGGGACTGGATATAAGATTTCTCAGCTTCACCCCCAACCCCCCTTGATGAAGGTTAAATAAATAATACGAGTTTTTCAGTTAGCTACATATTCCAAAGAAAAGAAATTCTTCGCTTCTCTCAGAATGACAATTCACGTTCCGCCGTGCAACGGAAGAATTGTCACCCTGAACGGAGTGAAGGGTCTTTCTAGGTCATAAGTGAAAAACTCGTAACATTAACATAATAAGAAATCACTATTTTTGAAAAATATGTCGTTCCGATAGAACTTAAAATTAGCGTGGCATCATTCTTCTCTGATTTCGATCTTGAGGCTTGTTTTCATATTCGGTGAGCTTTTTCATCTCTTCTTCAGACAGGATTTCCTTCAACTTCTCAGTTCGTTTAGCTTTGAGCTTATCTGATTCTACCTTTACAGCTTGCATTGTTTCCCGGTCACCGGATTCTTGTTCTGATTTATCTGCTATTTCTTTATATTTTATCCATGACTCTTGATAAACTTTTCTTGCTTTTATGAATTGATCGTCAGTGACATTCATATCAAGCGAGAGATAAGTCCATGATCTTTCCAATTCCTGCATAATCATAGTTTTCGTATCGAACATGCCGGGGGGCATATCAGGTCGTTCTTCTGATCTTTGAGCATGTGTGGTATATTGAATCCCCAATATAAGTATAGCAGTAACCATAGTCAATGCCATTAATAACACTAAAACACGTTTCATCTTGTGCGAGCCTCCTTTGGGATAAATGAGCTTGCAATATTTGTCATTTCCTTTTTTTGTAACTCACCTATTATTGTATAATAAATTCCTTTATTTTGCCACCTGAAAATAAGCACAGGGATTCTATATAATACCTCACAGTTTACACCATTAATAACTATCCTATCAACTCTATCTTTAGGAGGAGGCGGTGGTCGTAGTGATGACGATGGTGGTGGCGGTTCATTTCTAGGTCCCTTACGCATCTCATTAGAAGGTGATTGGAAAACAGAGAGGGTAGTTAATCCATCTGTATATTTAAGGTGAATGTTTTGTTCCTTGCTAATTTTTATAATATTGATGCTCTGCAAAGCAAACCCGCTTGGTACACGATCGGGAAGTATTATTTCAAAATGTACTTTGTCTTTGATCTTATCTAAATCAGGTTTTTCCTGTGTATAATTCCATATCTCTTCTCGATCGGACTGCTTAAATGGCTTTTTCTTATCCCAAAACTTGCGAGGTATTTGAAAGCTCGTGTCATCAATTACTGGCTCAAAATCTATCGTGCTATATGCAATCACTCTTTGAAGCACTTTCTTTGTATTGTATTGTTCTGTTTTTAACGTAATACTTTTTTCTTTATCAATCCAGATTTTACTTGAAGGTCTATCAAAATTTTTTGGATCTATCTCAATCAGATAAGTATTGCGCCCCGCAACACTCCCACCATCCAAAACCCGAACTTTGTAATTCTTTAGTAAAATTTGAATATTATGAATCTGCGCATCTTCCATCTGATCAGGTTGTAGGAACGGAGGGGGAGGGAAGAATCTTGGAGTATTGCCGGATCGGATCGGAATATTTTCGTTCCCATTAATTATAACGCCTGTTCCATATAATTCATCTGAAGAGATTATCTCAATACGGCGTTTGTCTGGAGCTTTTCGGGTCACATAAACCTCAAAAGCCTGATTACCTGCTTGAGACTGAAACATGAGTGTTAACCTGCCTTCAAAGTCAAGTGAATTATCAGCTTGTACCATCTTTTGAAGTAGATTCTCTGCTTTTGGCAAACCCGCTTTAACTTGAATCGGGATCAGCATTACTATCGCTAAAATAAAGAAGCTTATCCTGAGTAGGCTTTTAATTGATGCCATAATGAGCCTCCAAAAGTGTATCGAGATTAGACTCAGGTTCATCTGTTTTCTTATTCGTCTGTTTAATATCAGTGATGGTAACTGGTAATATATCCGATGGAAGCCTTTGTTCCGCAGAGAATAATGAATGTTCCTCAAGACATATATCAATTGACATTGGACCTGACTCGTTATGATTAAAAAATAACACTCCGCTAAACAGATAAAGCAAAATAGCAAAGGCGATAGTTCCGACTGGCACAAATGCCCATTTGTGTATTTTAAATATACTGGTCTTACGTGGAAGTTGATCAATATTTGAAAGTAGTTTCCGTCTTGTATCTTCCCATGATTCGTTTGTCACCTCTGGAATAGATACCTTTTTGAATTTACTGATCACTTCTTCCATTTTATCTGTTTCTTGGGAACAATCATTACACGCATATAGATGTTGTTCCATCTGTAAACGTTTTTTGAGATCAAGCTCATTGTCTAGTAATAATGTTAGATTTTTGCGAAATTTATAACACTTCAATGCTATTTCGCCTCCTAGTTACCTGATACGTAGCATGATTTTTTCTAAAGCTATTTTCAGCTTTTCTCGTGCCTCATGAATTCTTGACTTAACTCTACCCGTAGAACAGTCGAGTATACTGGAGATTTCATCATAAGATAAACCTTCCATATCCCTCAAGACTAAAATGGCCCGTTCCTTTTCTTTCAATGAGTTAAGGGCTTTCCATACTAATTCCTCTTCTTCCTTTGATAAGAGTTGAGCTTCAGGTGTTCTTTTGTCAATTTGAATTTGAGTTAATTGGACAAAATTTGCTTTTTTGCGTTTTCGGAGTTCATCAATGCAAACGTTTACTGCCAGCCGATATAACCAAGTCGAAAATGCAGACTTAAAATCATATTTGCCTATCTTCTGATATACTTTCAAGAATATTTCTTGTGTTAGATCAAGTGCATCCTCTTGATTATTAATCATTCTGTAAGTTGTGCTGTAAACTTTGTCACGGTATTTGTGAAATAATGTATCAAAAGCTGGAATATCCCCATTCTGGCAAAGTCGAACAAGGTCAGTGTCTTCCATACTGGGGCACCTCAGCAACTCGTTTTCTTTCACGTTTGATATACTTTGAAAATTCACAGCAGTCAAGTTCATTGCTCTCTCAAGAAAAAAGTGACGAGTGACAGGCATTGCAATCGTTGTCTTTGGAAGTTTAGACCATTGTAATGGAAGGGGCTTCAGGCTTCCACTACAACTTGATTTTAACATTTTTTTACGATTACGGTATTCAAGTATTTTTAAACTGTCACTCATCACTCAATACTGATTATTCGTTACTTATTTAGCACGCATATCTTGCCCACGTTTTTGCATTTGCATTTTTCCATCAGGTTTAGCCTTTTTATCATTCTTCGTATTGTCTTTTGCCTGATCTTTTCGTTCCTTCATGAGTTTTTCAAGATTCGCCTTTTGCTCATCTGTCAGGATGTTCTTGGTGTCCATCATGACTTTGATCTGAGCGTATTGCATGTCACCCTGTATGCTGAAGACCTTCTGAATCTGAGTCTTTACAAGGTTCATATCAGGTTTATCTTTTCGCATTAAATCCTGTAATTCGACTTGTGCCAGATCATGTTCAGCTTTCTTTGTTATCATTTCTTTTCTGTGGGCAATGAGTATGCTCTCGACATTTTCTTTTTGTTCTTTAGTAAGCCCAATTTTGTCCATCAATTCGGGTCTGAGCATCATTCCCATACCCATTCCTTTGGGGGGACGATCCATCATTGGTCCATTACCGCGCATCATTCCCATACCCATTGGTCCTATGGGATTTTGTGCCATCATAGGTTTTTCGTTCATATTTCCCATAACCATTGGTCCAGAAAATACGCCTTCATCACCCGGGTCATTAGTCCATTCCTGCGCCATTACATTGTAAGTTAAGCACATAACTAATGCAAGCATAAATATAAGGGTAAAAGTCTTTTTCATTTCGTTGTCTCCTTCTAAGTAGTTTTCAGTTTACAGTTTTTTTGTTTATTCATTTGGAACAGTACTATTCCTGTAATCGTTAAAAAATGCCATTTAGACACAATTGTAGGATGGGTAAATGGTTTTGAATTATTGTTTTTACAAGATTCATCAGCTATTAATTATTGTAAATGTA
>Ga0315279_10011709_pt1 | contig 10101 bp, 8 predicted proteins | sample YL17G06_20_MG_FD_203694 | JGI IMG/M metagenome (GOLD analysis project Ga0315279, IMG submission 203694) | Sediment microbial communities from Yellowstone Lake, YNP, Wyoming, USA - YL17G06_20 | ecosystem: Environmental > Aquatic > Freshwater > Lake > Sediment | place: USA: Wyoming | collected...
TCTACCGCTTCAAGATGCTGGGCTTGAAGACCGGGGTTTTCTCGCTTTGATCTGATGTGATGGATGGTGAAAGGTTTCCTCAGAATGGCAGAGAGGCTAAGAGCCGTCCTTAAGATCTGCCCTCCCCCTTCCCCGTAAGATCCATCAATTTCCATCGGGCTCTCCAACTGAATATTCATTTTTTATAACCTATTAAAAAGGAGGTTGAATGTCAATCCATTTGGGAAGTAAAAAGGAAGTTACAATCCATTTATTTCATGATAGTCTCATTAATGGGTCATGACAGGATCGTCACCAGTAAACAATAAAAATAGAATTACCCATCCGTAGGGGCGGCCCTCCGCGGCCGCCCTTTTGAGGAACCCACAGAGGGGCTCCCCTACGTTTACTATTGGATGGCGGGGACGGAAATGTTATTTTCTAAATAAAATTATTTCAATTGGAGCAAAAGCATTGGCTGAACTAATCGTATTAGGTTCAGGAACAGGCATCCCCTCTTTAAGAAGAGCGTCGCCGGGGTTAATCATCACCTCGGATAGCACTCGAATATTGATAGACAGTGGTCCCGGAACATTGAGGAAAATGTTAGATGTCGGAATGACTTATCAAGATCCTGACCTCATCCTCTATACCCATATCCATCCGGACCATGTTTCTGACCTTGTTCCAATTCTTTTTGCCTGCAAATATGCTGATCTTCCGCGGGAAAAAGAATTGTTATGCATTGGAGGGCCCGGGTTTAAGAGTTATTTTGAAAAGCTGGAGACTATCTATGGCCACTGGATCGAGCCTCAATCTTACCGATTAGTCATCAAAGAGATTCCCGAAGAAACCCTTCTTTATCGAAACCTAAAAATCATTTCAAAACCAATGGCCCACATTTCTGAAAGTGTGGGGTATCGGATTGAATTTAAAGATGGAAAATCTGTGGCCGTATCTGGGGACACGGATTATTGCCAAAATATTGTTGATCTGGGGGTCGAAGTGGATCTTCTTATCCTGGAGTGCTCTTTCCCGGAAGGTAAAAAAGTGGAAGGTCATCTCATCCCTTCCCTGGCAGGGAGAATCGCTATGGAATCACGCTGTAAAAGGCTGTTGCTCACCCATCTCTATCCAGTATGTGATCAATTTGATATTGTCAATCAATGTAGACAGGTTTATAAGGGTGATCTTATCCTTGGGGAAGATTCCATGAGGATCACAATATAGATCGCCTCTGATTTATTTGACAATCACCCGCTTTTGGGATATTTTGTTTCAAAGGAGAAAAAACTTGAAAAGATACAAGATCTTAATATTCTTTTTTATTCTATTCTCTCTTGTCTTTGGGGTCCAGGGACAAACTCAAGACAAGGCCCCCGTTTTTACCATTGAGGTAGATGGGATCATCAATCCTGCGACCGCCAAGTTCATTACAGACTCCATTGACGAAGCAGCTCAAAAGGGTGGTCAATGTCTGATTATACAGTTGGATACCCCCGGAGGATTGATGGAATCGATGAGGTTGATCGTCAAGAAGATCCTGTCTTCCAATATCCCAATTATCGTCTATGTGGCTCCGAAGGGTGCCAGGGCAGCTTCTGCGGGTGTTTTCATCACCATGGCTGCCCACATCGCTGTGATGGCTCCTGGTACTCATATTGGAGCAGCCCATCCCGTCACCTTGGGAGCAGAGGGAAAAGAAAATAAGACGATGACGGAAAAGATCCTGAACGATACAGTCTCTTATATCAAGACCATTGCCAAGTCGAGGGGAAAGAATGTAGATTGGGGTGAAAAGGCAGTAAGAAAAAGCGTCTCCATTACTGAAGAAGAAGCCCTTAAACTGAATGTAGTGGATTTGATCAGCCCAGACCTTCAAGATCTCCTTACTAAAATCGATGGAAAGGTGGTTAAATTTGATGGCACCACACGAACCCTTCTTACAAAGGGAATGCAACCTCGATCCATCCAGATGAGTTGGCGTTACCGATTTCTGGATATCATCTCAAATCCAAGCATTGCCTATATTCTCCTGATGTTAGGGATTTACGGGGTCTTCTTTGAACTTTCAACCCCAGGAGCCATTCTTCCCGGGGTGGTAGGTGGAATCTTCCTGATTCTTGCCTTTTATGCCTTACAGATGCTTCCCATCAGTTTTGCAGGATTAGCTCTGATTCTCTTCGCTATTATCTTGTTTATTGCAGAAATCAAAGTGGTCAGTCATGGATTGTTAGCGGTTGGGGGTGTCATCTCCCTCTTATTAGGTTCTATGATGCTGATCGAAAGTCCAGCCGAATATATGAGAGTTTCTTTGACGGTGATTATTCCTGCCGTTCTGGTCAGCGCAGCCTTCTTCGTCTTTGCGATAACCATGGCGATTCGGGCACGCCTGAAGAAGCCCTCGACTGGAATGGAAGGGCTCATCGGAGAAGAAGGAATCGCTTCAACGAGCATCACTCCCGAAGGAAAGGTCTCCATTCATGGAGAGTTCTGGAACGCCATCAGCGACCAAAGTATAGAGAGGGGGGAAAAGGTTCAAGTCGTCGGTGTGATGAATCTAAAACTAAAAATTAAAAAAATTTAATAAGGAGGAAATAAAATGGGTATAACAGGTCTTCCATCAGGTTTATTTTTTGTCATCGTCTTTATAGTGATCGTAGCCGCCTCAGCCATCAAGATCCTCAGGGAATATGAACGGGGGGTTATCTTCCGACTGGGAAGGCTGATCGGAGCAAAGGGTCCAGGGATTATTTTCATCATCCCTGGCGTTGATAAGTTGCTAAGAATCAGTCTGAGATTGGTCACGCTAGACATCCCGCCCCAGGATGTCATCACCCGTGACAATATCTCCATTAAAGTGAATGCCGTCGTCTATTTTCGCGTCTTGGATCCAAATAAGGCGGTCGTCGAAGTGGAGAATTATCTTTATGCCACCTCCCAATTGGCCCAAACCACACTCCGAAGCGTAGTGGGGCAGGCGGATTTGGATGAATTGCTCTCCCAGAGAGACAAGATCAACCTGAAACTCCAAGATATCCTGGATAAACACACAGAACCATGGGGAATCAAGGTCTCTCTGGTGGAAACCAAACAGGTAGATCTGCCGGAGAATATGCAGAGGGCCATTGCAAAACAGGCAGAGGCAGAAAGGGAGAAGAGAGCCAAAATCATCCATGCCGAGGGTGAATTCCAGGCTGCAGAAAAATTGACTCAGGCTGCAAATGTGATCAGTGTCAATCCCACTGCCCTCCAGCTTCGGTTCCTTCAGACCTTAGCGGAGGTTGCCACGGAGAAGAATTCCACCATCATCTTCCCCGTGCCGATTGACATCCTCAGCCTTTTTTTGAAAAAGTAGTAGGAACGATCTCCTACGTTTCCTTTCAAAACCCTTCTCCAAGATGATCCGGGGAAGGGTTTTTATTTCTTAACTTTTCTTTACCTGTTCCTCCTTAGGTAGAGCCTTTCCCCCTATTCTTAAATAATGATCCATTTGACTCCAAATGCCTTGCAGAATCTGGACCTCTCTTTCATCCATTTGGCTTCTTCCAAATAGCCGTCTCAACACTCGCATGATTTTTTTTGGATGGTTGGAATCCAGAAACCCGATTTGGATGAGAGTCTTTTCCATATGTTCAAACATCCTCTCCAACTGCTCGGCTTGAGCCAATTGAATGGGCTGTTTTGGAATCTCCAATGAGGCTTGGAATAACTCGTAGCAAACGACCATCACGGCTTGCGCAAGATTGAGGGATGGGAATGACTCCATGGAAGGAATCCTGACATAAAGATGACAAAGGGACAGCTCCTCATTGCTCAATCCCTCTTTTTCTGAACCAAAGGACAAACCGATTGAATTCTTCAGAGAGAGGGGAATAAGTTTCTTGGTTAAGGTTTCTGGAGTCAGGAGAGGGCTCCTCTCCTTTCCTCCTCTTGAAGTTGTCCCGATCACACATCCCATTTCAGAAACGGCCTCTCTCAATGTGAAAAGCTCTTCTGCCCTTTCTAAAATCTCTTCAGCCCCTGAGGCTAATTTATAGGCGTTGGGATGGAGGGGAGAGCATCCATTGACCACGATCAACCGACTCAATCCCATATTCTTCATCGCCCTGGCCACCGAACCAATGTTTTCGGGGGATTTGGGCCTGACTAAAATGATCGAAACGGAATCAAGATTCATCTTTCCTTTCATGGACCTTATTATAGCGATGAAAAATTACCTTGACTATCATTTTTTTTTATCTTAATTAAACTCCATAGTTTTTCTCACTTTTGGAAGAGAACATTGATGAAAACGAAAGTCCCCTTTTTTGATTTATCAATTCAGTTCAAATCCATAGAAGGTGAAATTAAAGCTGCCCTGGATGAGGTGTTTCAGACCCAACAATTCATCCTGGGATCTAAAGTCCAGGCGTTGGAAGAAACCATTGCTCAATATTGCCGGACCCGATATGCCATCGGGGTGGGCTCTGGTTCAGACGCTTTGCTTTTATCCTTAATGGCCTTAGGAATCGGGACGGGCGATGAGGTCCTTCTTCCTCCATTCACTTTTTTTGCGACAGCAGGTTCTGTCTCCCGCCTCGGCGCCATCCCTGTCTTTGTGGATATCGACCCTGAGACCTATAATATCGACCCTTTCAAAATTGAGGAAAAGATTACATCGAAAACAAAGGCGATACTTCCTGTTCATCTTTTCGGACAATGCGCGGATATGAATCCTCTTCTTAAAATAGCCAAAGAGGAAAAACTTTCTGTCATTGAAGATGCTGCCCAGGCATTGGGGGCAGAGTATAAACCCAAGGCTGGATCAGAGGGCCTAAGGGCCGGACAGATAGGCGACTTTGGATGTTTTTCTTTTTACCCGACAAAAAATTTGGGGGCCTTTGGAGATGCAGGAATGGTAGTAACGGATAACCCTGAGTTGGCAGAGAAGGTCCGATTGCTGAGAGTCCATGGAAGTCAACCCAAATATTTTCATAAAAGGATTGGTATCAATAGTCGGCTCGATACGATTCAAGCCGCTATCCTTTTAGTAAAATTCAAGTATCTGGAGAAATGGACTAGGGAGAGGCAAAAGAAGGCTGAACGTTACCAGTTATTATTCCAAGATCTTCTCTCTTCTGTAAAGGGCCTTAAGCTCCCGACCATTCAATATCTTAACCGGCATATCTTTCATCAGTATGTGATCCGTGTTCCAGAACGAGATCGGCTGAAACAATTCCTAACAGAGGAAGGGATTGGCACAGACATCTATTATCCTGTCCCCCTCCATTTGCAGGAATGTTACTCCTTTCTAAAATACCACCGAGGAGATCTTCCAAATTCCGAGAAGGCTTCCGAAGAAGTGTTAGCCTTACCGATTTATCCTGAATTGACGGAAGATCAACAGACCGCGGTCGTGGATCGAATCAAAGCGTTCTATAAACACTAACGAAACCATATCTTCCCCTCCCTTGCCGGGAGGGGATTCACCCTGTTAGATAGAACGTTTTCTAGATAACAGGGCTGAATAAAAAACCATATCTAACAGGGTAAAGGGGAGGGGGATGGTTCGACAAGCTCACCATGCATGCACCCTGAGCCAGTCGAAGGGCCACCCTCACCCCAACCTTTAGGCTGAGCTCACCCTACCCCTCTCCCTTCAAGGGAGAGGGAGAAACAAGTAGAAAGATTTTCATATGAAAGGAAACATGGCAGAACGACTCATTAAAAAGATTCTTCAGAAAGAAGCCTTGATTGGAATCATCGGTATGGGATATGTGGGGCTCCCTCTGGTGTTAAGGTTTTGTGAGGAAGATTTCAGAGTTTTAGGATTTGATGTTGATTCTAAAAAAGTTGCTACGCTGAAGAAAGGGAAGAGCTATTTAAAATCCATATCCTCCTCGCGGATTTCCCAATTTGTCAGGAGTGGCCATCTAAATGTGACCGATGACTTTTCACGCCTCGATGAACCCGATTGTATCTTGATTTGCGTCCCTACCCCTCTGACTGAAAAAATGGAGCCAGATCTCCAATATATAGAGAAAACGACCGAAGCCATCCGCCAGAATCTGAGGAAAGGCCAACTGATTGTTTTAGAAAGTACCTCTTACCCAGGCACAACTGAAGAATTAATCCTCCCCAAATTGGAATCGACCGGTTTGAAAGTCGGGAAAGATTTCTTTCTTGCTTTTTCTCCGGAGAGAGAAGACCCTGGAAATAAGCGATTCACGACCCATCAAATTCCCAAGGTAGTGGCCGGAGTGACACCCTCTTGCAAAAAAAATGTTACAACCCTATACAGCCAAATCGTCCATAAGGTAGTACCCGTTTCGTCTCCTCGAGTGGCAGAACTTACTAAACTCCTTGAAAATATCTATCGAAGTGTGAATATTGCCTTAGTGAATGAATTGAAAATGTTAGCGGACCGAATGGGTATTGATATTTGGGAGGTCATTGAAGCCGCTAGCACCAAACCCTTTGGATTCTCTCCATTTTATCCGGGCCCTGGAATGGGAGGACACTGTATTCCCATCGATCCTTATTATCTTTCCTGGAAAGCCCGCGAATACGATTTTACAACAAGATTTATTTTCCTGGCAGGAGAAATTAATGTCCACGTTCCTTATTATGTTGTCGCAAAGATTCAAGATGCCCTCAACGGGAAGGGAAAAAGTATAAAAGGAGCAAAAATATTGATCCTGGGAGTCGCTTATAAAAAGGATGTGGACGATGCCAGAGAATCCCCTGCCCTGGCCATCATGGATCTTCTTCGCAAAAAAGGGGCGGTCATTCTCTATCACGATCCCTATATCCCCGCTCTTCCCCAGTTTAGGAAATATTATTTCAAGTTGAAATCCTCCCCTCTCACAAAGGGGTTACTTCGGAGGATAGATGCTGTCGTGGTGGTCACAGATCATAGCTGTATTGATTATTCATGGGTGACGAAGCACGCTCCCCTCGTCATCGATACTCGAAATGTGACAAAGAATATGAAACAGTGGAAGAAAAAAATTGTGAAGGCCTGATCAAGCAATTCCCGAATGTTCTAAGTCCCGCATTCCCTGCCTGCGGTAGGCAGGCGCAATCGTAAATCCGCTTTTGAATACGCCAACTTTTTTATGGATGACACCATAATTCACATTTCAAGAGCCTGTTGAAAAACTCATTTTTTGCAGGCTGGTCAAAAATGGCCGGATGCAAGGCGCCCGAAATCCTGAGGAGTGAGGCGTACCTGAATGTACGTCGCAACGACTTGCCCTGTTAGATAATACCCTGGTTGAGTTTCGCGTTTATCAGGTCCCATAATATGGGGCGCTTCTTTCTAAGAGATAGCCCTCTTCATCTAACAGGGCGAAGATGAGGGCAACGCCGCAGATGGGCGTTTTTCAACAGCCTGTCAAGACCTGACACCGGGGCTCCTCACTTTACTCTTCAATCATTGAATGACGACTCAGAAATAAAAGAACTTCACCAAAATACAAAGGAACCTAGAAATTGATCACTTCAACTCTGTTACAGGCGATTCCTCTGCCCATAGGTGGTAAACGTAATCGTAGAGCTCTTCGCTCACCGACACCTTGTAAGGAGTAGGGTTGATGTCCCTGAGATGGTCCTCTCTTGTGCTCCGCAGCTGATTCAAAACATAATCTCTGGACTCATTTAATGAAACTTCTGGGTAAACCCTTTTCCCATCCCAGACGCAATGATGGAGTGGAATAACTTTTGAGGGAGTGACATACACACGTTTGATATGGTCAAACGGATGATGGCATAATACACGTTTTGCTGGGTCCGGTGGTTTATCTCCTACTCTTACCATCAGATCCAACAGGCTGTAACCGTCTTCACCGAAAAGACGATATGCCTCTTTCTTTCCGGGTATGGTCATTTTGCTCAATTCCTGGGAAAGTTTTATCCGAGGTATACCCTTTGCCTCAACCAGTTTGTAGACGCATCCCATTGCAGGCTGGTCATCGCATGTAACAAGATGCGTGCCTATCCCAAACGCGTCGATTTCATAGCCCTGCTCCTTGAGAGAAATCAGGACACTCTTGTTAATCTCGTTGCTAGCCAGAATCAGACATTTTGAAAGATCGGGGTCAGTCCTGGCACCTATTTCCTTGAGCATTTTCCTTGTTCCCTTTGAAAGGTAGGAAAGGTCTCCGGAATCCAATCTTACCCCTATCGGCTTGTAGCCTAATTTGAGAAGCCCAAGCGCCACACAAATAAAATTAGGAACGCCTGATTTCAAGGTGTCGTAAGTATCCACAAGCGCTAGAAACTCTCTGGGAAAAGCCTGGGCATACACAATAAATGATGTAAGTTCTCCTTTATTTGTATAATGGAAACCCAATTCTTCTCGGATTTCCAAAACTATTTTGACAAAATCATATGCCTTTCCGTCTGCTCCAACAAGAGTATCATTCTTCAAATCCTCAATGCCTGTAAAAGACTGCACATAAGAGTGGGCATGAGTTCCCCTTATTGGCACACCGAAAAGATAGCCTGCAAGAACATTGCTCGTTCCATCAAACCCGCCCATATAACTGTATCGGGAAGCTGAAACCCCTCCATCTGGACCTTGCGCCCTTCGCAAACCGAATTCAATCAAGCCTTTGTCAAACCCAACAGCTAAGCGATATTTAGCTGCGTTTGTGGTCATTAAGCTGGGATAATTGGTCAGCGTAAGCATGGAAGTCTCGAGCAACTGGCCAACAGCTATAGGTCCTTGTACTCTCATTAAAGGCTCGCGAGGAAAAGATATCGTCCCTTCTTTGAAGGCGTAAATTTTCATTCTGGAACAATCCACGTTCTTGAGCCAGTCGAAAAATCCTTTCTCGCATTGTGGCATCTGTTCCTTGAGATAGGCAATGTGATCATCGCTAAAATGAAAATTCTCGAACAGCCTGAGCTTCTCCTCGAGTCCGGCGTAAATTGCGAACTCTCCGCGAAAAGGGTTTTTGCGGAAGAAAAGGTCAAATACAGCCTCCTCCTCGTGCACTTCGGCTTTCCAATAAGCATAAGACATGGTTATTTGGTAGAAATCAGTCAACATAGGATTCACCAGTTTGTTGGTGGGTTCCATCTTTCATGCCTCCTTTTCTACCTACAAGTCTTCACTCGTTCGACGGCGCGAAGCGCCGCTCAGGGTGAACCCTGAGCGAAGCCCCAGCCTTTAGGCCGGGGAGTCGAAGGGTTCACTTCATGATGACGCTTGAAGTCCATGATTCCAACTAGTGTACTGTCTCAGAAATGACTTTGCACATCTTGTCATTCCGGACTTGATCCGGAATCCAGTCTTTTCAATCTGGATTCCTGCTTTCGCAGAAGGAATGACAGCTCTTAGATCATTGTAAAGCCGTTATTGAGACACTACACTAGAAATGGGCAATAAAAAGGCAGAGCCTTTTCTGACCCTGCGCTTGCGGAATTCACGATGTTATTAGTCAGTCCATAATTGTATAGACACGGAAGACTAAATCCCTCCTTCCCTCCCTTTACAAAAGGGAGGAATTCCCCCTCTTTGGAAAAGAGGGGTTAGGGGAGATTTTCGAAGAGCATGTCTTCTCAATTATGGACTCCTTAGTAAGTTCGGTTAATTTCTTCTAAACCTTTCTTTAAGATTTCCAAACCAATTGTTTTGGAGATGCTGGAGGTACCAAAGGCCGGGACTTCACATCCCAGAGTCCAAGATGTTTGAGGATCTTTTCGACCTGCCCGCCATTGCCCTTGAAACCCTATCAAGAGCTTGATCCCTCTTTCCATTTCCCAAGGTTCGCAACCGATTCATGCCATGAAGAGGCCAGGCAGGCGGGTGGCCTCCTCATCCTCGTCGCCCAGGTTTTTTGGTACTCTTAAAATCATTTTCCTGTTCAGAGATAGGCTACCAGCGATCGCGGCCGCCGCCACGCCCACCCCCAAAACCACCCCCGGATCGGCCACCTGAGCGAGGACTCTTTTCCTGCGCCTCGTTAACCTTAATGGTCTTGCCGTCAAGGCTTGTTCCATCCATCTTGGAAATCGCTGATTTAGCATCCTCATTCTGAGCGAAGGTTACGAAGCCAAAACCTCGGGAGCGCCCCGTACCCCGGTCTGTGATGACCTTGGCTTCGGTGATTTCCCCGCAAGGCGCGAACGCCT
>Ga0315279_10011710_pt1 | contig 10101 bp, 8 predicted proteins | sample YL17G06_20_MG_FD_203694 | JGI IMG/M metagenome (GOLD analysis project Ga0315279, IMG submission 203694) | Sediment microbial communities from Yellowstone Lake, YNP, Wyoming, USA - YL17G06_20 | ecosystem: Environmental > Aquatic > Freshwater > Lake > Sediment | place: USA: Wyoming | collected...
CAATCCAACAAACCGGTCTGCATCATCTCTTTTCCCTCTGTGTTGTTTTTGATAACCATAACATACCGGTTGTTAAATTGGTAGAGTGTTGATAGTAAATTTCGTTAATTTTTAGAGGAACCCTTAAGTCTATGGAATACCCAAATGGTCGCGTGGCTGTTGTTCTTCCTCATGGCGCGTTGTTTCGTAAAGGCAAGGAAGGTACAATCCGCAAGCAACTGTTAAAGATGGACATTGTTGAAGCGGTTATCGGATTGGGCCCAAACATATTTTATGGCACACAGCTGGCCGCATGCATTTTGGTCTTTAGGGCGCTGAAAAAGAAGGACAAGAAAAGCAAGGTGCTGTTCATCGACGCTTCAGATCAGGTGCGGGAGGGGCGCGCTCAGAACTTCCTTGAAAAGGAACACATTGACCGTATCTATGGCTGGTGTCGGGGTTATGAAGATGTTCAAGACCATGTGAAGGTTGCATCTCTTGCTGACATTGAAGCGAATGACTTTAACCTGAATATTCCGCTCTACGTGGAGAAGAAAATAGAAGATAACCTTCCGACCGTCAAAGAGGCGCTCAAGAACCTTAAGTCGGCATTTAATGAGGCGACCAAGGCAGAGGATAAGATGAAAGATCAACTCAAAGAGTTTGGACTATTGAAATGATGACACAGCAAGCGTTAGAAAAATATTTGTGGGGAGCGGCAACGTTATTGCGCGGCCTGATCGATGCCGGAGATTATAAGCAATACATATTTCCGCTTCTGTTCTATAAGCGCATTTGTGATGTTTATGATGAGGAATACCAAAACGCACTGAAAGAATCCGGCGGAGACATGAAGTTCGCTGAATTTGCCGAGAATCACCGCTTCCAGATTCCTAAGGGAGCTCATTGGAAACATGCGCGCGAGAACACCAAGAATGTCGGCATGGCTATTGAGAAAGCTATGCGTCAAATCGAAAAGGCAAATCCGGACACGCTCTTTGGCATATTCGGTGATGCGCAGTGGACAAATAAAGACCGCCTGAGTGATGAAACACTTATCAATTTAATGGAGCATTTTTCATCGGAGACTTTATCGATCAAAAACGTGCCCAATGACGAACTTGGGCAGGGCTATGAGTTTCTCATTAAAAAGTTTGCAGATGATAGCGGGCATACAGCCGCAGAGTTTTACACTAACCGCACAGTGGTTCACTTAATGACCTTAATAATGGATCCCAAGCCGGGCGAGTCGATTTATGACCCTACTTGTGGTTCAGGGGGCATGCTTCTGTCTTGTGTGAATAAGCTTAAAGCTGACGGTAAAGAATATCGGTCGCTTAAGTTATACGGACAAGAACTCAACCTGATGACATCGGCTATCGCTCGCATGAATATGTTTTTGCATGGCATAGAAGATTTCAAGATTGTGCGCGGGGATACCTTGAAACACCCGGTGTTTCTAGAAAAAGATAAGCTGAAGCAATTTAATATCATCCTCGCTAATCCACCGTATTCAATCAAGCAGTGGAACAGGGCAGAGTTTGAAAAAGACCCTTATGGCAGAAATATTTACGGCACGCCTCCGCAGGGAACAGCGGATTATGCTTTTCAACAGCATATCATCAAGAGCCTTGACGATAAGAACGGTCGATGCGCTATCCTTTGGCCGCATGGTGTCTTATTTCGTGATGCCGAGGCAGAAATGCGCAAGAAAATGATCGCGGCGGACGTGGTCGAATCCGTCATTGGCCTTGGGCCGAATTTGTTTTATAACTCGCCCATGGAGGCGTGCATTCTTGTCTGTAATAAGGGAAAGAGGAAGGATCGTCGCGAAAAGATACTTTTTATCAATGCAGTGAACGATGTAAGACGTGAGAGTGCTTTTAGCTATCTAACGGACGATCATATTGCCAAGATTCATAAAGCCTTTATTGGGTTTAAAGATATTGATGGTTTTGCGAAAGTTATGTCGGTAAAAGCTGTTCTTGCGAATGGCGGGAATATGGCCATTTCTCTATTTGCACACGATCAGGATAACGGAAAGTCAGATGTGAAGGAAGTGGCTTTAAGCACGTTATTAAAAGACTGGCAAACAAATTCTGATGCTTTAAGAAAAGATTTGGCGGGAATGATAAGTGAGCTTTCTTTGGAGATGAAATGACGCTTGATACTTCAAATTGGGATAAGGTTGTCCTTGGCGATATCGCGCGAAGCTTGACGATTGCCACAAAGGATCCTTTATCAGAAGGATTTGAAAGGTACGTTGGCCTCGAGCATATTGAGCCCAGAAATATTCATATTAAATCTTGGGGAAATGTCGCAGAGGGTACTACTTTTACGCGAGTGTTTCGTAAAGGGCAGGTTCTTTTTGGCAAAAGGCGTGCTTATCAAAAAAAAGCGGCCATGGCGGAGTTCGATGGGGTGTGTTCTGGGGATATTCTTGTCTGTGAAGCGATTGATGGCGCTGTATTGCCGGAGTTATTGCCATTTATTGTCCAGAGCGATCGCTTTTTTGAATACGCGATTAAGACGTCGGCAGGTTCATTGTCCCCGAGGACAAAATTCAAGGATTTGGCGAAGTTTGCATTTAAACTGCCAGTAAAACCGATTGACCAAAAGCGAATCGCCGATTTGTTGTGGAGCATTGATTCGTCAATACTCATGTGGGATGAGGTCTTAATGTCGATGGATACTTTATACAAAAAATACGGCCAAGATTATTTATTGAATAGTCATTTGGAAAAGATAGAGCTGGTTGAGGTCGCTAATATAAATATGGGACAGTCTCCTCCGGGAAGCGCCTACAACGAAGACGGTTCAGGCATGCCTTTCTTACAAGGTAATGCGGAGTTCGGGGAGGTTTCACCAAAGCATATAAAATGTACTTCCATAACGACAAAGATAGCGTCGAAAGGCGATATTTTGTTATCTGTTCGCGCACCTGTCGGAGAAATCAATATCGCTGATCGTTCATACTGTATCGGAAGAGGGCTTTCTGCCTTATCGATGAAAGATAAGGATCTGAATGCTTTCTTGAAGCACGTGCTGATTTTTCTAAGAGCTGATTTGGAAAAGAAAAGCACCGGATCAACTTTTAAGGCAATTAACAAGCAGGTTTTAGAAATGATAGGTGTTCCTTTCGGTGATAAGGATTTATTATTGGCCGTTTCTGGACGATTAGAAAAAATGACAGACGTTAAAAAGCAAGTTCAAGTTAATGCTGAGAACATAAAACGTATCCAAAAACAAATTATTAACCAAATGTTCGGATAAAATGAAAACGGAAGACATAAATAAATTGTTTGGCAGAATAAATAGAATCAAGAATCGACTTGGCATTAAAGACGGGGCAGGCACCAGCTGGGATTGTTCTCTTGAGAATGGCGAGGTCCATAAATATACATTGAAGGGCATCAAATCTCCTGAAGATGTAGAGGATGATATCGCAAGTGCTTTTGTTTGGTTATGGAGCTTGAAAGATTATATCAAGAAATCTATAAAAGACAAAAATTGGGTCGAATGTCGAGTTAATGCCAATTCTTATTTATCTATTTGTGCCGATTTGGCTAATGGGCTCAAGCACGGAAGTTTAGATCGAGAAAGCCGATCAGGCAAAAAGGCAAAACTGGGTAAGTTGAGGTATAAAATTCCTCAAACTGCGATCGGGAAATTAGCTTTTGGTGCATTTGATGTAAACATTGATGTTAAAGACGCACAATTGGTTGCATGGGAAATGCCCATATTGGATGAACAGGATAACCTCATAGGCGATGCTTTTGAATATTTAGACCATTGTATAGATGAATGGGAATTAATCGCCAACGACCTGCAAAAAGGATCATTATGACTTTTAACGAACAGAACACAATCGAGCAGTATGTTATTTCAAAGCTAACTGGCCAGAAAACAGGCGGTGCGGGTGACAGTGCACGCCCGGAGTACGCTCAAACGGTTCAATGGAAATATGTGTCAGCAGATAATCTTGGCCGTGATGAAGGCGAAGTTATCATTGAGAAGATGCTTAAAGACGCGCTCATTCGGATTAACCCAGAGATTCGCGCTTTGCCTGAGCGTGCAGATGAGGTTATCTATAAGCTCCGCGCCATTCTTTTGTCGGTTAATGATGTCGGGCTTGTCAAGGCGAATGAGGAGTTTACAAAATGGCTTCAGGGTGAAAAGACGATGCCATTTGGCGAAAACAATCAGCATGTTCCGGTACGCCTGATTGACTTCGAGAAATTGTCCAATAACAGTTTTATTGCAACAAACCAATATAAGATTGTCCGCGGCGTGACCAAGATACCGGATATGGTGTTGCTTATAAATGGTATTCCGGTGATTGTCGGGGAGTTCAAGACTCCGGTGCGGCCGTCAATATCTTGGCTGGATGGCGCGGTGCAGATTCATGATGACTATGAGAACACTATTCCAGAGCTTTTCGTACCGAACATCTTCTCATTTGCTTCCGAGGGTAAATCATTCCGTTATGGCTCAATCCGCATGCCGCTTGAAATATGGGGACCTTGGCGCGATGAGTCAAAAAATTACACCGCATTAAAAGAGCTTCTTGGGCTAAAAGAAGTAGAGGTGGCAATTGAGTCGATGCTTAAGCCGTCTGTGATATTGGACATGCTGGAGAATTTTACGATTTTTGCGACTGATAGAAAGAACCGGCGGATCAAGATCATTGCTCGTTATCAACAGTTTGAGGGTGCAAACCTGATCGTTCAGCGTGTTAAGGAGGGCGTGGTTAAGAAAGGGCTCATTTGGCATTTTCAAGGCTCAGGCAAGTCGCTTTTAATGGTTTTTGCCGCGCAGAAAATGCGCCAGGCGCCAGAGTTAAAGAGTCCTACGGTTTTAATCGTTGTTGACCGTATTGACCTTGATACCCAGATTACCGCCACGTTTAATGCTTCTGATGTTCCCAATATCGTGGCTACGGATAGCCGGGAAGAATTGCAACGTCTTTTAAAGCAGGACACGCGCAAGATTATCATTACGACCATGCATAAATTTGCGGAGGCGGATGGCCTTCTCAATGATAGGGATAATATTATCGCATTGGTTGATGAGGCTCATCGAACTCAAGAAGGGGATTTGGGACGTAAGATGCGCAATGCATTGCCGAACGCCTTTTTCTTTGGTCTTACCGGCACACCAATCAATCATCGGGATAGAAACACATTCAGAACTTTTAGCGCAGAAGAGGATTTGTCCGGGTATTTATCTCGATATTCATTTGAGGAGTCTTTGCGGGATAAGGCAACGCTCCCGCTTCATTTTGAGCCTCGGCTTCTGGATATTCACGTTGATAAAGAGTTAATAGATGCAGAATTTGCTCAGATGACGGAAACTTTGTCAGAAGCGCAGAAAGCATTGCTTGTGCAAAAGGCGGCGCAGATGTCCGTGTTTTTAAAATCACCAGATCGGGTGAGAAAGATTGTTGAGGACATTGTTCAGCACTTCCACGAGAAGATTGAGCCACAAGGATTTAAAGCGCAGATCGTGTGCCCGGATCGATTCGCCTGCGAACAGTATAAACAGGAATTGGACAAGCTTATTCCGCCTGAAGAGAGTGTAGTCGTAATATCGATAAATCATTCCGATGATGAGGCTTTCAAGAAGAAGTATCGAATGGATCGGGATGAGCAAGAAAAGATTTTAGACAGGTTCCGTGATCCAATGGATCCGCTTAAGTTTGTGATTGTAACAGCTAAGCTTTTGACAGGGTTCGATGCACCGATCTTGCAGGCTATGTATTTAGATAAGGCCATGAAGGATCACAATCTTTTGCAGGCGATCTGTCGCACAAACCGTGTCTACAAAGACAAAACGCATGGATTGATCGTGGATTATTACGGAGTCTTTGATAACGTGGCCCTGGCCTTGGAATTTGACGAGGCTTCGGTGAGGCAAGTAATTACGAATATCGGGACGCTTAAAGAGAAATTGAAGCAGGCAATGGCCATGTGTCTGGAGCATTTCCCGACAGTAGATAGAAGCGTTGAAGGATACGAGGGGCTTTTGCTTGCGCAGGAATGCGTGAATACGAATACAAAGCGAGATGCGTTTGCGAATGATTATAGCTATTTATCGCTTTTATGGGAGGCATTGTCACCGGATGCTATTCTTAATGTTTATGAGAAGGATTATCGTTGGCTGACAAAAGTCTATGAATCTGTTAAGCCCCCATCCAGCGATACTGGCCGTCTTCTATGGCATGCTTTAGGCGCTCAGACCATGAAACTAATTCATGAGCATATCCATGTTGAGAAGATTAGCGATGAATTAGAAAAGATCATCCTCGATGCCGACGTAGTCGAGGATTTAATGAAGACCCAGGACACCAAGAAGACAAAACTGATAGAGATTGAGATTGTTAATCGTCTGCGAAAGCACAAAGGTAACCCTAAGTTCGAAGAGCTTGGCCAGCGGCTTGAAGAATTGCGTGATAAGGTGGAGCGTGGGCTCATCAATAGTGTTGATTTTCTTAAACATTTGATTCAGTTAGCCAAGGAAGTTGTTCAGGCTGAAAAAGAAGAAGAAACGCAAGAAGAACGCAAGGGGGCAAAATCAGCTCTTACTGAACTTTTTCTTGAAGTGCGCACAGACCAGACGCCTGCGATTGTTGAACGCATCGTCAATGACATAGATGAAATTGTTAAGGTGGTACGTTTCCCGGGATGGCAGTCGACCGCCGCCGGTGAGCGTGAAGTCAAAAAAGCCCTGCGCAAAACGCTCCTTAAGTATAACTTGCATACTGATCAGGATTTATTTGATCGGGCGTATGGGTATATTAAAGAGTATTATTAAATTCAAGGACTATTGTGCCTAAAATACCTTTTGTGATTGGAGATTTAAAGTTTATCAATGGGGTTAAATCTTTTTCCTTGAATTAAATTGAGCACAATGAATATTCTCATATTCTAAGAGGGGCTCCGGTATCAGGTCTACACTATTGACAGGTTTATCGTGGCCGAGGGGAACGTAGTTAAGTTATTTAAGAAATAGACCTAGAAAAAATTGGTGTCATCCATAAAAAAGTTGGCCCATTCAAATGCGGATTGCGGAATTCGGAATGCGGAATTCAAAATACTAAAAGCAGGATGGAGCAGAGCGCCCGCCTACAATAGACATTTTCGGCGGGCAGGCATAGAGCATAGAGAAAGGCTGGCGGGGACGTACTTAAGTTATTTAATAATATTGCCTCTGAATTGTTTCGCCGCCAGATTTCGCAATTGAAGAGCATGCAACAAAGGAGAACATTTTTATGAATAATCCAAGATTGCAGTTGAAGAATGTTGGACAGATTCAAGAAGCAGATATTGAGTTCGGAGATCTTACCGTCCTTGTTGGACCCCAGGCAACAGGAAAGAGCATTTTCCTTCAATTCCTCAGACTTCTATTGGATACAGGATATGTTATCGACGAGATGGGGACACATGGGCTTGTGTGGAATAAGGATATCGGCCATTTTCTCGATATTTATCTCGGTGAAGGGATGCGGGATGTATGGCGCATTGGAGATAACAGCAGTGCTATCATATACAACGGTGAACCGCTTGAATTATCCACTCTCATTCAACGTCGAAGAAGAAGTAAAAAGGAATCCCTGTTTTTTATTCCTGCCCAGAGAGTATTGACACTTGGAAGAGGGTGGCCGCGTCCCTTTTCTGATTATGGGGCAAGCGATCCATTCTCTGTCCGTGATTTCAGTGAAAAAATCCGCTTGCTGATGGAAACCGGATTGGGCCGTGGTGAAGGAGGTGAAATTTTTCCGCAAACTCGCCGTCTTAAGAACGAACTCCGAAAGATACTGGATCGCACAGTATTTCATGGCTTTGGGTTGCGTGTGGATACATATGGTTCACAGAAAAGACTTGTTCTCAAGGCTAAAGGGGCTGACTCTATGTTGCCTTTTATGGTTTGGTCCGCCGGACAGCGAGAATTTGTGCCTTTATTGATGGGATTTTATTGGCTGCTTCCCCCCAGCAAGGTATCCCGTAAGCAGGATGTCGAGTGGGTTGTCATCGAAGAGCCGGAAGCCGGCTTGCATCCGAATGCTATTTCTGCCGTTTTGCTGTTGATCCTGGATCTTCTTGCAAGAGGCTACCGAGTTTGCCTTTCAACGCATTCGCCCCATGTCCTCGATGTCGTATGGGCATTAAAGGTAATACGGGAGCATCAGGCACCTTCTATTAAGGTTCTTGATCTCTTCCATGCGAGAAAAACCGATCCTATGAAGGAAATGGCGGATGCGGTTCTTGGAAAAATCGCGTGTGTGTATTATTTCGATCAGAAAACGGGTCGGACACATGATATTTCCGGTCTGGACCCGGGTTCAGAGAAAGCATCTGAGGCGGGATGGGGTGGGCTCAGTGAATTCAGCGGACATGTGGCCGATGTGGTGGCAAAGGTTGTCAACACCCGAGGATAAGCAAATCATGAGATTTCAAGATGCAGTAGCCAACTCAGATGACGTGAGAGATTGTTACCGAGCCGGACTCCAAGCACTGCTGGAAAGAGACCGCAACAGATTGTCGTTTAAAGATCCTCGGAAAATCAGCGGCAGCCTGAATCTTGATGCTTCGGTAGACGGGTTGTATCGTGACCAACCGCGCTGGGACTATGGCATTGGTATAAAGAAGACGGGATCTACAGATGAAGCGATTTGGATAGAAGTGCATCCCGCAGATGCAAACCAAGTGCAAAAATTGATTAACAAGCTTACCTGGCTCAAGAACTGGTTAAATAATAGGGCAAAGGATTTGATGAGTATAACAGAGAGGGATTCCCCTTACATTTGGGTTTCATCTGGACGTGTCTCATTCCAGCAAACAAGTCCTCAGGCAAAAAGACTTGCATTGGCAGGAATAACATTTCCCCGAGAGCATTATTTCATCGAAACAAGATGAAAATGATCTAAGGAAGACAACGAAAATCGAGGGTCAGGTTTTTGATCTTGAAAAACCAATTGTAAAAAAGGAGAATTCCAATGCCAAGACGGCCACGAATAGCATTAAAAGGGACATGCGCGCTTTGTAAATCGGCGTTTGGTAAATCGGCCATGACAAAACACCTGCAGTCATGCATGGAAAAAAGCCAGATTGATGAGAAATTTACGAAAGATTCATCCTCTTTACTAAAATTCTTTCATCTCCTTGTAGAAGGGCATCATCTACCGGAATACTGGATGCATGTTAAAGTACCAAGCCACGCACGTTTTGAAGATTTGGACAATTTTCTCAGAAAGATATGGCTCGAATGTTGTGGTCATATGAGCGCTTTTCGCATTGGAAGAGAGGAGGTAAAGAAAAGTAAGAAGCTTGAGTATGTTTTGCATCCTGGAATGCGATTAAACTATGAATATGATTTTGGTAGTACCACAGAGCTTATGGTAAAAGTTGTTTCCGAGTTTAAAAGCAATATAAAAACGGGTGAAGTGGGAATCCTTGCAAGGAATGATCCACCTCAGATTAAATGCTCAAATTGCGATCATCTGGCCACACGCATCTGCACAGAATGTATTTATGAGGATGCAGGATGGCTTTGTGATGACTGTGCTGAGGATCATAAATGCGATGAGGATATGCTGCTTCCTGTAGTTAATTCACCTCGAACTGGAGTGTGCGGATATGTGGGGTAGTCTTGTGTGCGAAGACTGGCGGGGACGCATTTAAGTTATTTAAGAATATTGCCTCCGAATTGTTTCGCCGCCCGACTTCACAATTGAAGAGCATGCAACAAAGGATCCGATTGAAGGGTAGGTCAATAAATGAATGAGCGGATCCAACAACTTTACCACTGGATGAATCCTTGGCGTGGGGTCAAGTCTTGCAATCAAACATTTCCAAAATAAGAATGCTGGACGTCATAATATAAGGTGTCATCCATAAAAAAGTTGGCCCTCCTAACAAAAGATCGCAAAGGGCATGGAGCATAGCGCATAGCGACCAGTAGATTTCAGATTTTGGATAGCAGACTTGTAATTTCACCCCTCTTATAAAACTCATACAATAAAAGTTGAATTTAAGGGAATATTCTGATATATTCTGATTATCAGAATAAGGAGGATTTTTATGGAAAATATGGCTACCGCCCCTAAATTGGTGCGAGTCAGAT
>Ga0315279_10011711_pt1 | contig 10101 bp, 29 predicted proteins | sample YL17G06_20_MG_FD_203694 | JGI IMG/M metagenome (GOLD analysis project Ga0315279, IMG submission 203694) | Sediment microbial communities from Yellowstone Lake, YNP, Wyoming, USA - YL17G06_20 | ecosystem: Environmental > Aquatic > Freshwater > Lake > Sediment | place: USA: Wyoming | collected...
GGGACTACAACTCAGCGAAGAATATTTTGCGTTTAGCCAAGGGACTTGGCTTTGTGGAGGCAAACAATGTTTGCTGATGAAACAAGAAGCCCACACTCTTTAGAGGTTGGGTCGTTCACATTTTAGGGTAAGACAAATTTTAAATAAGCTTGATTAGATAAGTAAATAATGACCGACCAATGTATCCTTGAATCGCAGAAAGAGTTCCTGAAAATGCTTCTCGACCTTAAAATCAAGACGCTCAAAGAGGAAGATAAGAACGAAAAGGAGATTTTTGAGAAGACGGGTTTCTACAGCAACAGGGATACAGAGGAGATAGAAAAAGAACTCAAGACCGCTGAAACCGTCTTAAAAAATATTGATAATCTGCCGAGGTGCAAAGATGACCAACGGTGAGCCGCCAAACTACGCACTAATCTTCTTCGGGGGATTATTCGTTGGTATAATCAGCAGTTTAATAGCACAGGTAATCTATGATTACTACAAAAAAGAGTTTATTATAAAAACAGCAAAAGAAATAATCAAAAAACTATGATTTTTTAAAAGATAGAGGCGGACAAATTCCACAGGGCATGGAATACAATCGGGTACGCAAGTGATTTTCCTTCACAATACACCCACCCGAATAGCCCCCCAAGAATAAACGTAAACACAAAACCTGCTGGGTCATACATACCGATAGATAATCTTGGTAAGTGGATAAATCCGAACAAAAACGCCGATATCAATATAGCATAATATTTATTTGAAAAAACATTTAATTTTTCCAGCAAATAACCCCTGAAAAATATTTCTTCAGTAACTGGGGCTAATATAACGCTTGAAAAAAGAGCAAACCCTAAAGTGAAGCATACGGTCTTGTCTAAAATAAAGATTTGTACTATAATTAAAAGAATTGGCATCAATGTGAGAATTAATGCGTTTCCGTCAATAATTCCTTTTTTGAAACCAATATCCCGTAATTTCTGTTTTTTAAGGACAACTAAAATCATCATCTTTGATATAATCTTCAACAGATTTAATGAAATAGGTTTGCATTGAAGGTTTTATCAAATTCCATGAGGACAGAAGGATGTGATATCTATAAAGGATTCAATTCTATCTTGATTCTCCAATCTTATATGTTTTCTTGTAAAGATAAACATCCCCATCTGGATATTCTCCAGACCACGTTCCTTTCTTTAAGTCAACATTAAATCCTTTGTCTTTCACTTCATCTATGTCTACTACACAAGTATAACAGTTATTATCAGAATATTTTAATGCAATTAGGTTTTGCTTTTTCAATGGTTCTGTTTTCATATTGCACCTACAATATATATTTTTGATTTAATAAAATCACTGTCTATTTCTTTGTAAGCAAATTCTACCAGTTGATGTTTGTAATCAAGTCTTTCATCAAAGGTGTATCCATTAGGAAATCGAATCCTAATGATAAAACTGCAATCTTCTTCATTAAATGCAGGAGTATCAACAGAATAATCGAATTTGAATTTCTTTTTATTTTGACGTAAGTGTTTCACCAATCCGACTGCAAATGGAGATATATTTTCCATAATCAAATCTGTTTTTTCATTCTTTAGATTGTTTATCTCTATTTCTATTTGCTGTATTCTATCTTGTAATTTCAATGGTTCTGGAGTCATAGTTCTACACCTTCCTCAACAAATTTATTTAATGGTACAATCATACAATCAATTGTATACCCTCTACTACCTTTCTTTCGTTCTTCCACATGCTTTGATACTTCCTTTTCTGTAAATATCCCATGAATCATTGTTTTTGTTGAGTCAAATATACTATCGTATTTATGAGAATACATTACATATAAGACTTCTGGAGTCATTTTAATCCCCTTCTATATTCATAGAACAAAATAATATCACAATCATTACACTTGCTTGGATAATCTGAACAATTATCTTTATGTGGGCAATTCATTTCAATCCATCCTTGAAGCAGTAGGAGAAGAGCCAATCTGCATACCATTCTTCTGCAACAACATAATTTTTGTTCTCAATTTCCTTTTTATAGATTTTAAATTCATCTGACTTTAACCAACTAGCCCATGCTTTCTTTTCTTTATCTCTTAACATTGCTTCGTAATATTTGTAGTCATCATAGAACTTTCTGACTTGTTGGAATTTGGAGTAGTCCAAAACTGCTCTATGTAATGATGGTCTATACGTTCCTGATTCTAATACATCACCTTTTGTGAGTTGCATTTTAATCCTCCTCAATCATTTCAAAGTCATGATAATCATATTTGTTATCACAAGAATTACATGATACAATAATAATAGAACCACACTCTTCACACTGGTCAGAAGTAATATCTACATCTTCTGAATTACATTTACGACATTTGATTATGAATTTATCTTTTGGTTTTGTATATCTTCCCATTTAGTTCACCTCGAAGAATTTCAGGTCTTTACTTACTATGAACTTTTGTACTTCTTCGTTTGTGTTATTCACCTGCGTCTCAACTTTTGGTTTTTTATTGTTTTTCTTACTCATTTTTTTTCCTTCTCTATTTCTTCAACAGTAAACGCTTGGCTTATGCTCATCCAACTCTGTCCAGTAAAAGGATTGAACTCTCTATAAAAATATACTTTTAGTTTTTTTCCATCCATCTTTTTCCATTCATAACTCTCAAGAGTGCCAAATTCTTTTTCCAATTGTTCTTTGCTTGGATGCAACAAGCTATCAATATTGATTTCGATTTTTTCCTTCAATTTAATCATATAATATTCTCTGTAGTTTCTCTCTCGTTATGTTATTCAATTCTTTCGAACTCTGAAGCGGTACGCATCTCTGCATCTCGGTATGTGGCTCTTTGACAACCTCGCCATGCAGATAATCCCTTACTTCAGCGAGATAGACCCTGAAACCCGTCTTGCCGTCTTCTGGTATTAAAATATGGGTTATCCCTGCGTTATTGAGCATTTTCAACAGTTCTTCGTTTATCGGATAGCCAAGCCCCTTGATATAGAAATGCTTTTCTGGTATTTTGAAATGCAAAACGAATATCCTCTTGTCGTTGACCGTGATTGCTTTCCCCATGAACTTGTAATCCTGTTTCGGATAGAACACTTCCATGTAGAACGTATTGCCCTTTCGTTTAATCATTTCTCCCTCTTTAACATTTTCAAATCAATATACACCCCCAAGATAATAATGAGCCCCATGATAGCACCGACAACAATTTTCTCCTGTATCATATTAAAGGTATTATGCAACCCGCCCCATAAAATCACCAGTATCGAGATGCCGCCCCATAAAATCACCAGTATCGAGATGAATATTAAGTAACTTATCACTTCCGCTCTGCTTATCTTATATTTCTTCATGGTCTTTTCCTCCTCTCCTCTTGATAAAATCTTTATACTCCTTTACATCTAACTCGTATTCTTTTCTTTTCTGGATGCCCCAACCCGAATATTCCCCTTCTTTCTGATGCTGACCGCACATTATACAAGTCCTATGTGTCGGAGTATCATATATCCATTTGTGATTACACATTTTTTTCCTCCTTTAACCACTCCAAATATCTTTTTTCAAGAATTTTACAATTATCTGGAATTGCTCTGGCAAGTTTCAACCATTTTTTGTAACAAGATTTACATAAATAACTTTCATATTCTGAATAATAAACACATTCTGTGCCTTCTTTCCTTTTGCATTTTTCACATTTTGTCATAGTTTCACCTTTTTACCATATTCCTCAAGGTTATTTTTTGTTTCCAACGCTTTTTTTTCCTCAATCTTAAACATCACATCTTCTTTAGTCAGGGGATATGCACTCTCAACATCTACAACAAAACTGATTTTTTCATCTGCCAGTTCTTTCATGCTTTTCTCAATATCGAAACGGTCATTGATTAGATAATATTTGTCATCCCTGCCTTTCTTCAAATCAAACGAGTAGTAGCAGTTCCCACCGGCACATTGAACGCCCAGTTCACTCAATACCCCGTCTATCGTGCTGTTCTTCGAGAGTATATGCAGAACCCTTTCGATATCGCTCTCCTTGAACCAAACTTTTAAGCCTGATTCTATCTTGTAAGGTAACGCAATTTCTTCAACTTGTTCCTCTTTTTTCTTGATAGATACTCCAGCATACGCCTCACTAAGTTCATCATTCCAAAAGCTTGGCAGATTATTGGTAATAAAGCCTTCGAAATCTTCACTTACGACATAGGTACTACGTTTCACATCCTCTTTAGGTAATTTATCAAACTCCCTATCTATTTTTTCGATGAGTTTACGAAATTCATTTCGTTCAAGTTTACTATGCAATAAACTGGGTTTCTTCACCAACAGTACATTAATATCAAGTAATAAAGTTACTGCGAATTTCCTCATGGTATGTGTAACAAAAATAAAAGTCTGATGTTTCTGACCACTGATACTAATCATCATATCCATGATTTCTGTTTCTTTTTTATGCCATTTATGGGCATGAAAAGCAAGGGCAGATTCATCAAAGAGTGCTATGCAGTTATCGGGGAGGTCTTCAGCATCATCTATTGGTGTTATCCATGTTGGGAGTAGATGTTGTTTCTCTTTTGGGAAGTAGACTATGAATATTTTTAGCTCAGGTTTATCAATATGGAATTTTTCAAGTACATGCATCGCAAGTGCTGTTTTACCATATCTCCTTCTACCAATTATTAGAATAACTGAAGGATGTTGAATAATGTTAATTAATATCACCCCTTATTGCATTAAAAAAGGTGGGAGGCATTCTTTCGAATTTATGATGTTCTTGTTTTGTTAAAATAATTAAATTTTTTTCAGTATTTGCTTCATCAAAAATAATTTGTGGAATTAAATCATATGGTAGTATCTTGAAAGAGTTCACTTTTATATCATTTATATATGGTTTTAGACACTGCTCAATATATTTTTTGACAAATACTCCCACTGGATATATGTGATGTACATCAATATCTTCTTTACCATTAAGTTCCGATATCCCCCCTCTTTTTAGTAAGATGTTTTTTCTAATATTATTCCAATTATCCCCATAATAAGGAAAATAACCGCCTTGCCAAAAACCATTATTTTTTCCTGCTTGAGTACCAAATATTTTCGCTCCATTACCTTGACATATTCTACAACAATAAAAATGCTTCCAACCATCTTGTTTATTCTGCTTAAATTCTCCTCTATTACGTTCAAATATTTTTCCACAAAAATCACAAGTAAGAGATATAGCTCCACCCTTCCACCAAAGATGATTTTTTCCTGAATAATTTGCTATCCGTCTATCTGTTTCTTTAGTTAGTCCCTTATTCCACATTACGAGTTCTTTATTAGCATATTTTTTCTTTTTTGTTTTTGCCATTTTTTTTCTTGCTTTTTCAGATATATATTTATTAAAAGCTAAAATAAAAGCCTCTGATTTTGTTCTTCTTGGAATATTATATTTTTCTAATTTATACCATATGTTGGAAGTAGCACATTTAAATGTTTTTGCCATCTTGTATGTTGAATATTGATTTCCCCAATATAATGACCAGAGTAATTCAGCTTCTATTACTATTTCTTTCGCCATCTCAAGACCTACGATATTATTATAAATCAGTTTTGCATTTAAATATTTTGCCTCTATCTTGATTAATTTCAAGACCTACGAAATCTTGTTTTTTATCAAGATAGAGGTTTAGTTCAGTTGTGCCATAATCCTATTGTTTTCTCTATGTTATCCACTCTTTCCTCAAGTTCTAACAATTCTTCCTCGCCTATCTCGTATCCACTTATTGTTTCTATACAGTTTTTCAGTTGCTCAAGTATCCTACAATGCTCTGTTACCAAATCGCCGTATTTTCCATCAAATCTGTTGTAGATTTTCTCATAGATGTTCATATCCTCTTGTTCCCCCATTTTTCGTAAAATTCTCTCCAAGTCATATTCTGCTTATACGCATCTTGTAAATCCCAGTATTTCTCCGTATTGCCTTTCTCTACTGCGTTCAGGTATCTATCAAGTCTGCTCATTTTCTGCTCTTGCAATAGGGGTTATTACATTTCTTGTTTTCATCGAGTTTTAATCCGCATATTTCACAGAAATCTCCATATTTTTTCCACATAGATGATGTTTTTTTGTTGTTTATATCATTCGCAAATTTAGTAGCACAGTTTTGGCATCCGACAGACCCCGTGTGTTCACAGGCGATTTTTTGAACGGCATTACAGTTAGTGCAACGAATCTGCCCAAATTCACCGACCCAATGATGTTCGCATTGTTCATCTCCTTGTTTACCATCGGGGTCGTCTTTTATCCGTATCCGTTCATCACCATTTCTTAGAGTTATGAACGGCACGGTATCCCAGTTTTTTAAGGCATAGGCTAACGCTTTTTTCTTTGTAAGAAAATGGTCGAAATGCCCCCCACACCATGTGCCTAAATCAACTTCCCACATTTTTACTCACTCTCTATTCGAGGTGCTAACAAGAACATATAATATCCGTCATCATAGAATTTTCCAGTAACCTTCAGGGGCATTTGATGTTGCGTAAGCGTTTTCTTGTTGTTGCATCAGGTCGTTAATTAAGGTGTTGTCAAGTTCATGGTATTCTATTGCATCTGCCCATTGATGAGGTGTAAGATACCCTAACAAATGGGTTAATGTTGTATTATCTGGTTTTATTCCATTCATTATTTCATCTCCATTTTTGTCTTTCTTTTATGTGAGGAGAGAGGCAGGGTGAAAGACATAAGCCCTGCCCTCTATCATCTAAAATATAGATGACACGAAATTAAGGATATTTTAAAGTAAATCATCACTATAACAAAAATAGATTTTAGTCCTCTCTTTCTCTTGTGCCTGTGCCTCTTGCTGTGCCTCAACTTGTTTTAGTGCCTGTAATTGCTCTCTTGTCCAACACATCTTTAATCCCTCTTTCCTATTGTATCCCATATAATGCGGTCTATTTCACCATCTGCCCCTTCCCAAGTATCCCATAATGTTACAGGCAATTTTTCTCGTACTTCTTCTTCTATTCCTTGATAGTTTTCAATTTCACCCCAAGGCATCCTCTTTTTTTCTATTGCCTCGTTTGTTAGTTTTATAACCATATTCCTATTTTTTATTCCTATACTTCTCATTATTATCTCTCCTAACTATTGAGTTGTCTTTCTCCCTGCTCTATGTAGTTTCTTTCTTCGTATCTTGTCAGCAAGTTTTTTATTTTTATTTCTTTATCTATTCGCTTGTTGTTTTTATCAATCCTCTTTAGCGTTTCTTTGTCTATCATTTTTGTTTTACCTCGCCCTCTTAAAAGTATTTAATGCACTATCTATGTTCGTTTGCGTACTTGCGTTTAGTATTGCTGTTTTGTTTATTTGTATGTTTGCAGTAACTCATAATCTTGCCTCTTACTGTGTCTATCCCCCTCTCCTCGCTACTGTTCAGTTCAAGGAAATCCGTTCCGAGTGTCGTTGCGATAACCTGTGCTGTCGTGGTTTTACCCGTTCCCGCACTTCCCTCAAATATGAGATGGGGGAGATTATCAATCCTGTCTTTAACTGCCTGTATTATCTCGTTCTGTCCTACTATTTCGTCAAAACTTTTTGGTCTATATTTTTCTATCCAGATATTATCCATTTACTCATCTCTCTTTAATGTTCCTCTAAACACTCTGTTTTCTCCGTCTATGTTGATTGTGGCTTCAGCACTTAAAACATCTGCGTTTCTCCAATTAACCTCTGGCGAATTTCGTTTCGTCATCAAAGGTTTTACTCGGATAATGTATTCTCCTGTCATTTTACTCATCTCCATCTTGTTGTTATAACAACAACTATTTTTTCCTCTTTTTGTTTTTTTCAATCCCCCCTTTGCCCATTTCAGGGATACCATGTATCTTTTTACAATGTTTATCAAGGTCTTTATAACTTTGATATACTTTTGGACACAAAGGACATTTTTCTTTCATATCTCTGCCTCTAATTCATTTCCTATTCGTTTAATTGAGCAATCTCTAAAACCCTGTGTTGTTTCTGCCATGTATTCTATCTCTGCGTTTACAAACCCCTTGTTTTTTATCTCCTCTACTGCCCCTGCTACTCTATCCCCTGCTAAATGGATTTCCTTGTTGTCATCTGTGAATAAATTGATACCGACTTCTTTAACTATGTAACTAATGAATTTCACGTTTTTCTCCTGTAAAAACTTTTTCTTCAACCAACCCATGCCTCGTTTTCCCCTGTGGTAAATACCATATACGTCTTTGACTACTATCCCCTCGATTATTCCTTCCCTTGCGAGTAACTGGTCAGGGCTTGGATAACTGGGTATCTCCCGTATGTGTTCCCCGTTTCTTACCATGAGTTTAAGCATACGCAGAATATCAATATAAGGCACGTCAAACAACAGGTCATTACCATCTCTTATCACATGATGGGGATAAAACGTAACAGGGCATAGTTTACTCATTCGCTGTATCTGGAATTGGTTTTCCAGATGGCTACGCTGTCCAAATAGCCATAATCTGCCTACGCCCTGTTTGTCTAATACAGTTAATTCCCCGATATATGTCGCCCCGTCTTTGAGAACGCCCTGCCGTATCTCATTTACGAGTTCGGGATACCGATATGCCCTTTCGTTGAAAGTGATTTTACTGCCTATTGTCCGAGCATGGTATATTTTGACATTCGGTAACTCTACGTCTACGACTACGTTACCCCCGTCTATTTTCTCTTGGTAAACGTATTTCTCGCAATCGGTTGGTATAGTGTCTGTTTTCTGTGGCTTCATTACTGCGAAACTTTCAATCATTTTTCACTTCCCGAAATGTGCGAATATGATAATATTTTTTTCAAGTTTTTCTGTAATCGAAAGACCATGCTGTTCCCGTTTCTGTCGTGTCAGCATATTTCGTACAAAGTTTTTCCAGTTGATTTAAGAATGTTTCATCTTTTTTTGTTTTTATGAATAATTTTACGTTTAATTCAACCATCTAAAAATCCACATTCCACGACTATTTCTTTCTCTTTTGGCTTTGCTTTGACTTCTATCTTCTGCCCTTGCTTAACCATCTCTAAAAACTTCTCATAGAGTTCTGGATATTGGTTTTCGCTTACTATGTCCATCTTTTTTGTGTTTTCGTCTGCTGTTACTGTGATTGATAGCCCTTCCTGTTTGGGTTGTCTTATTAATCTGTAATCCCTCAACTGCATAAGGTTGAGTTGCCCATCTCCTGCGATTAAGATACCACCGAGTTTATTCCCCTTGCCCTTGTTCGTGTAACCAAAGGTTACGATAAGCCCTGTTTTGTGTTTTACAAGGTAGTTGTAGATTTTGGCTATTACTGGGCTTACACTCTGGTCATTGTTATAGATTTCATAACTTTTTTCGTTCCTGTTTATCGCCCTAAAACCAAGTGTTTCATAGATATTGTCTATTTCGTCTACTACTTTGATTGTTTTATCTATTGTGTTCTCAAGAAACGCCTGTTTTTGTGTTTCCTCATAGATAACTTTGGCTTTTTCGTCTTTCCTTTTTGTGATATTGCCGATTTTGTTTTTGTCGCCACACGCTGAACAGATATAAAACTGGTCTACTTTGCTGTTACATTCGTTACAGATTAGTGTTCCATGATACCCGTAACCATCATCTACTGCGTTGATTATTTTAACGGGTATGTTTAGGTAGTGTTCTCTCTTATTTTCTCCATCTTTCTCTACTTTACGCCATTCCAAATTCATGTTCAAGGTCATTATTTCATCTCCATTTTTGTCTTTCTTAATGTGAGGAGAGAGGCAGGGGTGAAAGACATAAGCCCTGCCCTCTATCATCTAAAATAGATGACACGAATTTTTAATATTTATCCGAGTTAATTAGTTCTTGGAAATGTCTAAACAACTCTGCATTAATATCTTCATCTTCAAGTATCATAGTAAATAACGTAATCATTTTGTCCATGTCGTGTTTTGCGAGTTCTATTATCTCTGCTATCTGGTCTTGGTAGAATACCTGCTCTTTTTTAGTGTTCAGTTCGCCTTCAAATTCTCTGACTATCTCGCCTAAAAGCATCTGCTGTATGTCGCTGTCTGCTTTCGCTAACGCTATTATGTTGTTAATCTCTATAAACT
>Ga0315279_10011712_pt1 | contig 10100 bp, 10 predicted proteins | sample YL17G06_20_MG_FD_203694 | JGI IMG/M metagenome (GOLD analysis project Ga0315279, IMG submission 203694) | Sediment microbial communities from Yellowstone Lake, YNP, Wyoming, USA - YL17G06_20 | ecosystem: Environmental > Aquatic > Freshwater > Lake > Sediment | place: USA: Wyoming | collected...
GTCGCGGAAACAGAAAAACTAGGGACAGTCACCAGTTTCCCAGAAAGCATTGCCAAGAACAGCCTGCACCAGGGAGGGAAACTGGTGACTGTCCCTAGTTTTGCCCAGGACGACGAGTTGCCGGCCCCGAGTTATCGCGGTGTAAAGCAGGTTCCGCTGGAGCAGCATGTAATGCTGCGCATGGATGGGGATGACGACGGCCGGGTATTCGCTGCCCTGGCTCTTGTGGATCGAGCAGGCGTAGGCCAGCATCAGTTCGTCGAGTTCCTGGAAGTCGTAGGCGACATCGCGGCCGTCGAAGCGGACGGTCAGTTCCTGCTCCTCCTCGTCCAGCGCCGAGACGAGGCCGATGTCGCCGTTGAAAACGTCCTTGGGCTTTGGGCATTAGGCATTAGGCTTTGGGCAGGGCTGGCTGCGCTCTTCCCAAAGCCCAAAGCCCAAAGTCCAAAGCCCAAAGCCTCCGTTGAGGGCCGCCTGCAAGACCTGGTTCAGGTTCCGCGCCCCGAGTTCCCCGCGCTGCATGGGCGTCAGGACTTGGATGTCGGCCGTCTTGAAGCCGAACTTCATTAGGCTTTGGGCATTAGGCATTAGGCTTTGGGCACGCCTGGCTGCGCTCTTCCCAAAGCCCAAAGTCCAAAGCCCAAAGCCTCCGTTGACGCGATGCGCGTTCGAGACGCCTTGGGCATTAGGCTTTGGGCATTAGGCATTAGGCTTTGGGCACGGCTGGCTGCGGTCTTCCCAAAGCCCAAAGTCCAAAGCCCAAAGCCTTCGATGATGTCCCGCAAGACGCAGCCCGGCCCGACCGATGGGAGTTGGTCAACGTCGCCGCGTGCCGCATGCCGGGTGCCGCGTGCCGAGTGCCGCGTTCTGAACACTGAGTCTGTCACCCCTCACTCGTCACCCGTCACCCGTCACACCTCACACGTCACTCGTCACTCGTCACCCGTCACCCGTCACCCGTCACACGCCCTTCGTGTCGGCGCCATGCTTGAAGCCGCCGGAAGCCGGCTCGAACTCAAGCAGGCGATGGATCGTCTTCGCCTCCATGCCGCTGGTCTCGGACAGGCGCTTTGCCGCCCGGCCCGTGGGGGCGCAAAGGACGACATCCAGCTTTTTGGCCCAGAGGATTCTCAGGATCGCGTTGACGAGGCTGGTCTTCCCCACGCCCGGCCCCCCGGTGATGACCATGACCTTAGAGCGGACGGCCATGCCGATGGCATCCTTCTGGGCCTGCGCGAGCTTCAGGCCTATCTTGCCCTCGACCCATTGGATCGCCTTCGGCAGGTCAACCGGCGGGCAGGGATGGCGGCCCCTTGGGAGCACGGACAGGTTCCCGGCCAGCCGCTGCCCGGCCTGCTCCAGCGCGGCGAGGTAGACGGGCGGGTTGTCGTCCTGCCACGGACGCCCGGCGAGTTGGCCTTCCTGAAGTTCGTGCCTGACGGCGGCTTCGATGGTCTCCGCCGGAATTTCAAGAATCTTGATGGCCCGCTGGACGAGCCCCTGGCGCGGGAACGCACAATGGCCGTCGTTCGTCAACTCCTGAAGGACGTAGGCGACGCCAGCCCGAGCCCGCAGGTCGGACTGCTTTCCGATGCCGAGGCTGGCGGCGACCTGGTCGGCACTCTTGAACCCGATGCCCCAGATGTCGCGGGCCAGCCGGTATGGGTTCTCGGAGACCTTCTCGATGGCCTCGTCGCCGTAGGCCTTATGGATGCGGAAGGCCCGGCTCGTCCCGACGCCGTGGGAGTGCAGGAAGACCATGATCTTCCTGACGGCCTGCTGCTCCTTCCATGCCGAAAGGATGCGGGCCTGCCGGACGAAAGCCGCTGCCGGGGACTTCCCGCAGCCGGGCCGGCTCCTTCTCGATGATCTCGAAGACATCCTGCCGCTCCTTCCCGACCAGCCGCGCCGCGAACTTGGGCCCGATGCCCTTGACGAGGCCTGACGCCAGGTACTTCTCGACTCCCTCCGGGGTGTCGGGATGCGTCGTCCGAAGGATTTCGCCCCGGAACTGCTGGCCATGCTTTGGGTCGATGACCCAGCGGCCCTGGGCGTCCAGCCATTCCCCGGCGGAGACGCTCTCGCAGCGTCCCGATGACGGCGACGGGTTCCCGCCGGCCCCGGACGCCGACCCGAAGGACGCAGAAGCCCGTCTCGGCGGAATGGAACGTCACGCGCTCGATGCTTCCGGTCAGGTGGTCAAGGGGCTGCCTGGGCATGCCTCCCATCATACGCGATGTCCCGACCGCGGCTATGGCGGGGATGTTGGCGGGTCGAGGAGCGGCGGGAAACGACATCATGTCGTTTTCGGCAGAAGCCCAATGAAGGGCCTGGGGCAGGCGGCTGTAAACATGCCGGTGTAATTTCAATAGCAAGAGGGGAGGAAAACATGGCATGCGCCTGGGCTGGCGCATGCAGCGCCAGAATATCCACGTCTGCATTCAACCTGCACGCCACTTGCTTGCGCGCGGCGGCCGGGCGCTCAGCTTCGGCACTGAAGGCTCGCTGGGTCCGGTGTTCTTTGCAGATGACGCGCAAGCCCGCGTGTTTGGCCGCTTGCGCGACGGCGGAGAAGCGGCTTTTGCCTTGCGCGAACACGAAGGCTGGAAGAGCTTGTACCTGGCGATGCTGAACTTCGGCCCCGAATTGCTCCGCAACCTGGCGCGCTTCGCGGGCGCCCACGTCTGGTGCGCGAGCAACGACGTGCTTTACGCCAACCGCTCGCTGCTGTGCCTTCACACGGCCAGCGCAGGTCGGAAAAGGATAGTGCTCCCCGCGCCTGCGCTTGTCACCGACCTGTGGACGGGAGGAAAGACATCCAATCCTGTCAGGCAGCTTGAGCTGGATTTGGAGCGCTTCAGGACCAAGATGTGGCAACTCGAAATGTGAAATCCGACGGAGAAATCCTAGTGCCTCGAAACTGTGTTGTGCATTTTGCGCTGGTGATGTACTTGGTTGTGGCAATCACATGCTTGAACGTAGCGTGCTCTTCAGCGCCCCGGAAGGGGCCTACGTGACGCACCGCGTCCCGTCCATCGTCTGCGCCCCTGGCGGCGCCGTCATCGCCGCGGTCGAATCCCGCCGGCCCGGTGAGAACACCGACTGGACGCGCAACGGCTTCCAGTCCCTCGGCTCTCTGGCGCTTTCCGCAGCAGACGGCTGCTAAAAAGAAGAAACTCGAAGGTTTCACGGCTGGCTGGCTTCTCCTTCAAAGGCGTACCAGTCCACTGTCAGCCAGTCGCCGCCGCTGTTCTGGACGGTGACGCGGTGCTTGCCGGCGGGGATGGGGAACGAGAAGCTCTGATCGTACTCCGGGGCCGAACCGTCGTTCTTGCCGTCGCGGTCGGGGAGGTCCGCGGCCTTGACGAGTTGCCCGTCTACGAGGCACTCGAGTCGTGCGCCCAAGGTGGCGACGGCCCGGACGTGCACCTGAATGGCGCCGCCTTGGGGCAAGTTTACCTGGAAGGTTGGCGGGTTGCGAAGCTGAGGGTGCAGGTTTCCCTGAAGGAAACCGTTAAGCGCCCACGCCGAAACGTACGCTGCCCCCTTTCTCGACGACGAACTCGTTCTTCTCCGGCCGGTCCCAGCGCTTGGGCGGCACGATTCTCCGCGCGGACATGCTCAGCTCAGGGACCGCGTCGTAATCGAGGATGGCAAGAGCATAGGCCTCCAGTTCCGGGATGCTCACCGTGACGGCCCGCTTGTCGCTCGTAATGCGCCCCGCTCGTTCGCCCTCCCAGTCGGGTGAGACAATGTGAACGGCTTTGGGCAGCCGGGAAGCCGGAAGCTGGATGGCGATGTCCTGGCGGTGAGTTGGCTTCCCGTCCTTCACTAGGCGGTTGATGACGTGCAGGAGCAGAGTGGGCGGATCGTCGCGCCGCCATAGGGAGAGGCTGAGGAGCGGCTCGCGGGTGGCCAGCGGCTCGAAGCCGGCGAGCCGGGCGTTCAGGTACAGCGCCTTGTTGCGTTGATAGAAAGCTGCCTGGCGGGCCACCTCACCGATGGTGCCGTCGCGGAGCGCGTCGTTGCCGAATGGCCCATGGACCGGGAAGGCAAAGAAACCGCCGGCGGCATAGATTTCGGCGCCACGGACTCGCATCCAGAGCCGGCGATCCACCGGCGAAACTTTCATCCAGGGGAACCCGCCGAAGCCCCAGTCGTGGAAGAAGACCACAGGCACGTTTTGGCCGGCCAGCGCCCAACCCGCCTGCACACTGGCTGCCCACTCCTGGAAATCGTGGACAGACCACCCGATTGTGGCAAGGACCCGCCGGTCGGCAGCCACGCTCTGCCCTTGGCTTTTGCCAGCCAATCCCTTGGGCTTCAATTGCTGGCCACTCCCCCCGCGCCACACCCTCTTCACAAGTATTGCAGAAACTCCTCGGCGCTCATGCCGGCTTGTTCGAGAATTGAGTGCATTGTGCCGCGTGGCACGTCCTTTCCGCGTGGAACAATGGCGAGGCGCCTGACGCCGTTAGCATCCACCCTTGTGAATGCGCGGTGGCTGCCTTTGCCTCGTTTCGGGGCGTAAGTGAAACCTGCCCGCTGCAACGCGCGCTCAATCTCTCGTGAAGAGAGAGAAGGCAAAAGACTGCTCATGCCGGGATCTCTAACGTTGTGGCAAAGCGCTCTGGCGCGCTAAGCGTGTCGTGCAACGTTGACAGCATCCCTAGCAGCTTTGCATTCTCCAGGTACAGATCAGCGGCTTCCGTCAGCCGCATCTTGGCCTCTTCGATGTTCCGGCCAAACGATGAAACGCCGAGTTCCGGGCATTTCCCAACAACTTTCTTGCCCTCGTACCAGAAGACACCAGAAAGGCGATAGATTCTCCCGTGAGCTTTCATAGTTCCCCTTTCTGGCAGGCATGTTAAGATACCCCTGCGCCCGCGCAAGGGAATTCTTAGGTCGCCAGCGGCTGTTTTCCCCTGGAAATCAAGTGCAGAAATCAAGTTGCGGACTACCGAAGGCCTCTCCTCAAAGGTAATCACGCCGACAAAGCGCAGTCCCTCACCGGTTTATCCCGATTACTGCCCCACGCCCTTTTTCTCGGGCGCGACCACCGCCTCGACCTCCACCCGCTTGGATGTCTTGACACTCGCCTCCGACGGCTCGTCCTCATCGTTGGTGAAGTAATCCAAGACGAAGCCGACCGGCGAGCGCACTTCGGTGATCTGGTAGATCCAATGGCGCAGCGATAACGGTGTGACTGCGCGCAGTTCTTTGAACGTCGGCAGCAGGCCGAGGCTGAGCAGCCTGAACAGCGCTGAGAGCACCAGCACATAGTAGAAGTGTGTGTGGGGACATGAGCCGATCGCGCGCTCCGGCAGCAGCGGCCCGATCCAGCCGCCGAGCAAAGCGCCCGCGAAGACGCCAATGCCGTTGATGATGTTGAAGTAGGCCACGCAGCGGGCGCGCTTGGGGGCTGAGACGGCTTCGAGTATGTAGTTCCAAGAGCTTAAGCCAAAGCCCGCCCAGGAGGCCCCAATCAGCATGTTCAGGACGATGAGATAATAAGGGTTCGACGAGAAGAGCCAGAAGAACGGGCTGATGCCGATCCAGATGCTCGTGTACTCCAGCGTCTTCTTGTTCCCGAAGCGTTCAGCGAAACGCCCCCAGAACATCATCGTGACGATGGTGGCGAGCGTTCCGGCGATGCTGACGGTCTGCGCCAGCCAGGCAGGGTACTTCAGATCGTACATCCAATACGGCAGAAAATACGGCCCGGCCAGATACGTCCCAAAGTTGATTATGGCCGTGAAAAGCACGAAGTGGACGAAGTTGGATTCCCGCAGCCGCCGGATGAACTGCCAGAACGTAAACTGTGTCTCGGGCGTCGTCGCGTACTGGGGTTCCTTGACCCGGCGCACCTGCAGCAGCGAGTATAAGCGCGCCACGCCCGAGACCGCGAACGCCAGCGCGAAGACCAACATCGCGGTGCGCAGGCGGGAGCCTTCCGCGGCCTGCTCGCCCGCCAGAAAGAGCGCCCCTCCGACTGCCGTCTGAGAGAGCAGCGTTAGCAGCGACACGTTATGGCTGGCCCTGGCGAAGTAACGCTGCCGCAACATCGAGGGCACAACTTCACTGATCAGGCTGCTCCAGGGCGGGGTGGTGAAGTGCCCGGCAGCAAAATACACGTATACCGACGCCAGCAGACACAAACGCAGGAGTGTCTCGTGCTCGCCATTCACCCCATTCACCAGGTAGTTCACCGCCAGAAGCGCCAGCGGCCCCATGCTGGCAATCTGCACGACAAGCGCGCTCACGACCAGCCGCTTACGGCATTTGTAACGGTCCAGCAGGTTGGCAGAGAGGGCTTGAGCCAGGGGCCCCAGCAACTGCGGTACGCCGCACAGATAGCCGAACCACTGCAACGGCAGCTTCAATTGCGCCGCAAACAGGCCGAACGAACACTCCCCCAGGCCAAACATCAGGGCCGAGCCCCAGGCCTGGCGGATGCCCGCCTGCAGACTGGCGCCGTCTGCCTTGCGCACCGAATCGCTGATTCCAGGAGTGTCTTGTGGTGGGAGGACGTCTTCCATCGTCTCGCTCTCCCGAGATCCCCTGCAGTTGACAAACGGCTTACATGGCCAGGCGCTCTTCTGTCCTCCCTGCGGAACACAGCCCCGCGCGGCACGCCAGCAAGTCTTAGTTTAACATCTTGATGAGACGAGAGCGCCAGTGCAACTGAATTCAAGACGCGATATTGCGCCCCTTGATTGTCGCAGGGAGAGCGGACGGGAGTGCAGGCGACACTGGAGGTGGCCGGGCAGGAGCCTTGGCCGGGCATCGCCGTCTTGATTGACGGCAATGCGGCTCCGCGTACAATCCGCCGCCAAGATTCAACTCGGGGCACTTGGAGCGCTCATGTCTAATACCAGAGAAAAGCCGGGCTGCCTGTTGGGCTGGCTGGCGAACCTGCTCGCCGGGCCGGCGGCCCAGGGAACGGGCGCCCTTCCGTACCGGGGAAAGGACTACTTCTTCTCCAAGGCCGAGCGCTCCTTCTACGAAGTCCTGCGCCGGGCGCTGCCCAAGGATCACGCGCTTTTCGCCAAGGTTCGGCTGATCCGCTTGTCGAGGTGAACGATGTCAGCCATGCCCCAGCCTCCCGCGGCGCCGCATTGCAGGCTTTGCAGCAGGACTTTACGGGAGAACGTCGAGGATCACAACGGCCGTTCGCAGCGAAAGCGCCTGCAAGACTGGAGGAGACCGAAGGGTTGGCGGCCGATTCGCTGTCGCCCAACTCAGCCAACTGCTCGCAGGCCGTCAAGGCCCCCAGTTGTACGGGCGGGACAACGCCAGCCGAAAATGACATTATTCCGCGACAAATGAGTTAAGGTATTCGCCCAACCAGGCCCAGCGGTGAGAGATCGGGGGAGGATACAGGGCGCATTGGGCATAGATTTCCTTTAGAGCGTTTGGGATCTGCCCTCTGTCTGCATCCAGCAGCCGCGCGTAGTTGAGATACTGCCTGGCTTGACGGGGACCTCCCAACAACGGGGCCGCGACCTGATCCAGGAACAGGTCAAGCTCCGCTTTAGGATTGGCCGCGCTCCCAAAATTCTCCAGCGCGAGATAGTTCAATTCGGGGCCGGCGCAAACGCGGGAGACCTCTCCGAAAAGAGAAATGGCGTCAAAATTGGCAGTGATGCTCTTCTGAACCATTTCCGCAATTGAATCAGTGGCGAGCTCACCACGCCGCCTGCCCATCCAATAGGTGCTGAAATGGGCGCGCATGACGTTGTGGCGGTCCTGGCTGGAAACGCTCCCTGCCTTCGTCCATTTCCCGGCGTTGGGCCGGACCAGTTGATCGCAGACCCACTGGACATAGACTTTCTTCGGGAATCGCTCCAGGCATTCGTCAGCCCAACCCGGCCTGCGCGTGCCAAAGCCTCCTTGCTTCTTTGGGTCGGGGTGCGGCTCGGGATTGGTATAGGTTTCGCAAACGACCATGGCGTCGGGCGACACGGAACGAATTGCTTCCGTGGCGAGCGGATACATCAAAGCCATGTCTTCCCAGGACAAGACGTCCACATCATATTTCCGGCGGGCTCTGCATTGCGCGCAATGGCAAACCCCGGTGTCGCCGGTCTCCATCTGGACGCCGCCCAAAGGCAGGGTCTTTAAAAGCCAGTGCAGCGCTTCCGCGACATAATCCTGATTTTCCTTCTTGGAGGGGCAGGCGTGATAATTCGACCTCATCTGTCCGCCATTCTCGCTGAGGGCGTAAAGCTCGGGGTGCGCCGCCAGATGCTTGGCCATGCTCCAGGGTGAGTTGCCTTCGTAAAACACTCCGCCATACGCGCACAAGCCCACCCCACAGAGAATTCTTACGTTATGCCGGCCGGCGACATCGCAAAGCTTCTTCGCGGCGTCAACGCCGCCGTGAACGTCCCGCAGTAAACCCCAGATTACTACCGCATCAATATGGTGCTCTCCGCACCACTCCAGCAGTTTGGAATAATCGGCTTCGAACGCCGCCCGGTCGCGGAAGTACGGATTGAGCGCGCCCATGGTCTGAGCCCCAGGCCGGTTCAACGCCCACTCGGTGCTGTGGTCCCACGTCCAGAACATGCGGGTTTTGATCGGGGCGGCGGGTTCCACTGGTTTTCCCTCCTCCGCGTTAGCGCTGGAGAGAGCGGCGGCGGCGGCCAGGCTGCCGCTGCCAACCATGAAGCGACGGCGGTTTATCATGGGGTTCCTCTCCGGATTGAATGTGCAGCAGCCCAGGAATAGTTTTCGGCTTAATTCTGAGAGGTATTCAGCAAAATGCTCCGGTTCTGCTTGCGGCATAGGGCCTATCCACCGCAAAGGCGAGGGATAACAGCGAATACGAGGGGTCGGACCAAGCCCTCAAGCATTTGGCGGGTCGTTCCGCGTACCCGCGGCTTGCGGACCCCCTCGACCGATTTGTTCGGCCTTTCCAGCGGGGTTCCTTCTGATTCCCGAACCATGCAGGATAGCTGTCCCGTCGGGGCTTGGGCGGCGTTTCCATCGGCGGTCAGCGCGGCATTCCCGACATCAGGAATGGCTCCACGTTGGAGCGCACCGGCCTTTTGCGGGGCGCGGCACCTGGCCGACCTGCAACATTGCGGGCGCTACAAGCGCGGGTCGTGGCAGTGCGTTCATGGCTGCAAGATCAAGGACAAGCGGGAGGCGAAGTAGGGAGAACGCGATCTTCCCATCTCACTTGCTTCTGTGGGGCGATGATTCTCGCTGAGGCGTGCGCCGGGTGGTGCAAGACTACTGGCACAAGCGTTCCGAAAAACCCCTGTGAAGAACAAAGCCCCGGCACCTATGACGCCGGGGCTTGAATCTGCCGCTCCAACAACTTGATGGTTTGCTGAACGCCGCCTGCTGGGGGGCGCGCAAAGAGGCTGGGTACACCGGGACCCTGGGCGGCAAAGAGAGGATGTACCGTGAGATGAAAGGCAAGTAGCCAGGCCGCAAGCCAGGAGCCAAGCGCGGCAGGACAAAGAAGATAGGCACGACAGTGGCCAGCAAGCGCGGCGGCCATTTCTATGACGAGACCAAAGGGGCCGCGATAGTGAACGCTGCCCCTGAGGCGCGGAGGTCTGGGAAGAAGTGGTCAGAAGCCCTTGAGGTGGCAAGGGCCGGTCCCGGACATAGGGAAGTTGAAGCACTTCTTCCACGAAGTCAAAACTCTGGTGGTGTTCGAGTTCAACCAGAGTGGAGAAGCTTTGCACAAGACGTATCAAGCCACGCAGGCGCGGGTGGAAGAGTTCCGCGAGTTGGCGGCGCTGCAAGCACAGAAGCGTGGAGCCCAGACAGCGACTGCGGCATCATCAGCGCAAAGTCGTTGATGACTGGATAGGCCTCCCCCCTGGCCTAGTGCAGTTGGAGCCATTTTCGCGTGCCTTCCGCCCATCCAGAGTAATCAACGCCAAGCCCATCTATCATGGCACGCAGGATCGCCGATGGCCTGCTTTCTTCTGGCGCCGCCAAGGCCTCATTAAGGGCTCATCCGACTAAAGCGTACTTCACCTTGTGCAGGCCGTAAATCTTGAGGACGGAGTATTCTTGATCGCGGTAGCCATAGGCTGCGCGCTGCATCGTCTTGATCTTGTTGTTGGTGCCTTCCA
>Ga0315279_10011713_pt1 | contig 10099 bp, 9 predicted proteins | sample YL17G06_20_MG_FD_203694 | JGI IMG/M metagenome (GOLD analysis project Ga0315279, IMG submission 203694) | Sediment microbial communities from Yellowstone Lake, YNP, Wyoming, USA - YL17G06_20 | ecosystem: Environmental > Aquatic > Freshwater > Lake > Sediment | place: USA: Wyoming | collected...
GTTCTGACGCCTGCCGGACCCGCAAAACGCCCCTGCAAGAACGCCCAAGCCCGTCGTGTTCGGCAAACTGGCCTGCGATGAAGCGAGTACCGCTCGATGGGAGCCCGGTTTGCGAAACCGCTGGCCGCAATTCTCTGGGGCTTGCCGCTGCACGCCATTATCGCTACAATATAGATGCGTTGGGGTGTGCGCGCCCCGGCGGGTCCTTCCCTGCTGGGAGATGGTGTAATGGTAACACGGCAGACTCTGGATCTGCTTATCCAGGTTCGAATCCTGGTCTCCCAGCCAATTCCCGAGATGGCGAGTTTCCGGGCCGCTCCCGCCGCCTGAAGCCCGATCCGCAGCAACCGCAACTGCCAACACGCCAAACGGTGGGCGGAAGTGTGCGGTTAACTCGCCGCCCTTCCAGATGCAGTTCGTTAGCTTTTATCGAGGCCAAACAGGCTCAGGTATTTCTCGGGCAGGGAGCGCTTCCGCAAATCCATTCCGGTCACCACGTGTACGGTTTCCCCGGTGGCCAGCAACTGGCCGGTTTCCTGGTTGAGGACCTGGTATTCAAACATCAGCACCGAACGGCGCGCGTGCTTCAGCGCGGTACGAATGGTGAGGGAATCGTCGAATCGGGCAGGGGCGCGGTAGCGACAGCGCGCCTCGGCGACGACCAGAAATGCGCCGTCCTCCTGTTCCATGTCCCGGTAGTTGAAGCCTTGCGCCTTGCACCATTCCACGCGTCCAACCTCGAACCAGGCCAGATAGTTGCCGTAATAGGCGATGCCCATCTGGTCGGTTTCGGCGTAACGCACGCGAATACTGGCATCAACCGGGTGTGTGAGCATATCTGCGTGCAGAAGTGATGAGTGACAAGTGACGAGTGACCAGACAGGTTGCCGCCGTCGCAGGCTGTTGCTTACTCGTCACCTGTCACTCGTCACGGGTCACTTTTCTTGCTGCGTCCTCCCGGATGAACCGGACGATGTTTTCCATGAAGGCGCCCGGCTCCCCCGCCTGCAAATCCGAAACGAGTTGGACCAACCCCTGTTCCACTCCTGCTCCGAAAACCTATGATAGCACCGCGTTCCGGTGATAAAGTCTAACGTCCAAAGTCCAAGGTCCAAAGTCCCAAGTCGGTGAGCAGACGCAGGCTTTGGACCTTGGACCGACACGGAGGAATTAATGCGCAAGACCATTCTGATTTTGATGATCCTGGCCGGCATTCCGTCGGCCGCGCAGATGCTGGTCATGGACAAGGCGGCGCTCACCGAATTCACCGTTCACAACCCGTTTGACCGCTACCCCGACGGGCGCCCGAAAGTGCCGGACCGGGTGCTGGATCGGCTGAAGAACATGTCATCGGAAGACGCCTGGGCGGTGCTGCAACGCGCCGGCTACAGGAACCAGTTTGAAGGGAACTGGAAGATTCTGCATCCGGAACGCAAGCTGATCGGCCGCGCCGTCACCGCGCAATTCATGCCCTTGCGTCCGGAGGTGAACGAGGTGATCAACGCCAAGGCCAAGGCCGCAGGCCTGGCGCCCAGCCAAAACGAAAGGGTCATCGAGCTGCTGCAGCCCGGCGACGTGATCGTCGTAGATTTGTTGGGCAAGATCGAAAACGGCACGTTTGTGGGCGGCAACCTGGCCACCGCCATTTTTTCGCAGAGCGGGACGGGAATGGTCATTGACGGCGCCATCCGCGATTTGGACGGCATCTTCCCCATTGAGATGGCCGCCTATTTCCGCGGCCAGCACCCCACGCCCATCGGCGAGGTCATGTTGACCGGCATCAACATCCCGGTCCGCATCGGCGGCGTCACCGTCATGCCGGGCGACATCGTGTTTGGCGACCGCGAAGGCGTCACGTTTATTCCGCCGCACCTGGCCGAGAAGATCGCCGACAGCGCCGAGGCCAGTCGCCTCCACGACGAATTCACGCAACTGAAAATCAAGGAAGGCAAGTACAAGATCCGCGACGTTTACCCGCTCAACAAGGAATTACAGAAAGAATTCGAGGAGTGGAAAAAGAAGAAGCAGACTCCCTGAGCGGCTCCGTCAATGCCTTTCAACCTTGAACCTTAAACCTTGAACGAATCACTGGGTGACCACGCGCAGATCCGGCCCCAAGCTGTACATCCTGCCGGGCGCAGCTTCGAGCTGAACCTCCTTGCCCGCGTATCGCACCTTGAGCGGCATGGCATTCCTGGCGCGGAACGCGGCCCGCGTGAGCTTGCCGTCGCGCCAGGCGATGTCCACGTCGAAGCCGCCGCGCGCCCTCAGCCCGCTGGCGCTGCCGCTGGGAAACGCCGAGGGCAGCGCGGGCAACAGGTGAACGATGGCCGCTTCGCCGCTCTGAACGCCGGAGAGGCCGGTGGGCGTGGCGTAGGGGTCGTGGCTTTGCACCAGCATTTCCGCGATGCCGGCCGTCGCGCCGAAGTTGCCATCGATCTGGAACGGCGGATGGGCGTCGAACAGGTTCGGGTAAAGCCCGCCGTGGCGGGAGGCGCTTGGCCCGGTATCGACCGCCGGCTGGATCAGGTTCCGCAGGATGCGATGCGCGTGGTCTCCATCCAGGAACCGCGCCCACAGGTTGATCTTCCAGCCCATCGACCAGCCGGTGGCGGCATCGCCCCGGAATTCCAGCGACCTGCGCGCGGCTGCAAACAGCTCCGGCGTGCCGTAGGGCGTAATTTCGCCTCCCGGATAGACGCCCCACAAATGCGATACATGCCGGTGCTGGTTCTTCGGATCATCCTTGTCCTCGAGCCACTCCTGCAGGTGCCCGTACTTCCCGACCTGGTTCGGCGCGATTCGCTTCCGCATGTCGAGCAGCTTCTCGCGCAGTTCCGCGTCGGTGTTGAGGATGCGGCTCGCTGCGATCACCGCCCCGAACAAGCCGCGCACAATCTGGTGGTCCATGGTCGGCCCCATGACCAGGCCGCCTTGTTCGGGAGAATTGCTGGGCCCCGAGATGAGCCAGCCCTTTTCGGGATGTTCCACCAGCGCATCCACGAAGAACAGCGCCGCCCCCTTCATCAGCGGATAGGCGGTGTCGCGGAGGAATTGTCTGTCGCCGCTGAACAGATAATGCTCCCACAGGTGCTGCGACAGCCAGGCGCCTCCGGTTTGCCAGATGCCGTGGTTCGAGGCATTGATGGGAGCGGCGCCGCGCCACAGGTCGAAATTGTGGTGCAGCACCCAGCCTCGCGCGTTGTAGTGCTCGCGCGCCGTTTTTTCTCCGGAAGCGGCCACCTCTCTCAGGGCGTCGAACAACGGCAGGTGGCATTCGGCCAGGTTCGTAACCTCAGCCGGCCAGTAATTCATTTCCGTATTGATGTTGACCGTGTACTTGCTGTCCCAGGGAGGCCGGTTGGAGTCGTTCCAGAGGCCCTGCAGGTTGGCCGGTTGGCCGCCCAAGCGGCTGGAGCCCATCATCAGGTAGCGTCCGTACTGGAACAGCAGCGCGACGAGCTGCGGGTCATGGCCGGAAGCGAAGCCGCGAATCCGTTCATCGGTCGGCAGCGCAGCGGCCGGGGTGGCGCCCAGGTCCAGCGCGAGGCGGCGAAACAGGCGCTGATGATCGGCAACGTGCGCCGCGCGTAACTGGTCGAACGGCTTGCCGCGGACCGCGGCCAGCACGCCGTCGTTCCGCTGCCCGGGGTCTCCGGACACGTCCCTGTAATTCTTGAAATTGCTCGCGCCGGAAAGGATCAGCACCGCGGCATCGGCGCCCGTGACCGCGATCTTCTGGCCTCGGACCTCTTGTTGGCCGCCCTTCGCCAAAACGAGCAACCGCGCCTCGAAGCGAATCGCCGAATCAGCCACGCGGCCGGCCATTGATAGCGTCGGATCAGAGCCGCGACCGTCAGGGAGCGGTCCGGCCGCTGCCACCCGCGTGGCTTTCACGGTGGAGTCTTTGTGCGCTGAACTCAACGAGGCCTCGAACGATACGCTGCCGGGCCGCGAAGCCGACAGGCGCACCACGATCGCCTGCGCCGGCCAGCTCGCGAACACCTCACGGGTATGGAGGACGCCCCCGTGGGTGTACCGCACCGAGGCAACCGCTTCGTCCAGATCCAACTCCCGCCGGTATTCGGATATTTCACCTTCATTGATGTTTGGGAAGTCGAGCAGGAGGTCGCCGAAGGCTTGGTACGACTTCTGCCGCAGCGGCACGCTCATGAACTCTTCCATGCCCAGCTTTTCGGCTTCCGCCTGCTTGCCCTGGAAGAGAAGAGTCCGCAGCGTAGCCAGGTGTTTATAGGCGCCGGGGTGCGCGTAATCGTGCGGCTCGCCGGTCCACACCGTGTGCTCGTTAAACTGAATGCGCTCACGCGCCACGCCGCCGAACACCATCGCCCCCAGGCGGCCATTGCCAACCGGCAGGGCCTCGACCCATTCTCTGGCGGGCTGCCGGTACCACAGTGAAAGCGGCTTCGCCGGCACCGCCGGTTCCGCGGCCGCGCAGGATGCAGCCAGGTAAAGCAGCGCAAGATAACGCATACGGATGCCGCAAGCTTATCAAAACCGGCGTGTCGCGCCCAAAGGAGCGGAGGCTTGAACACAAAGACCAAAGGCACGAAGTCACACAGGATGAAGACACGAAGGCGGCGGGTCGCGGCTTCTTTGAGTCTTTGTGTCTTCGTGCCTTTGTGTTGAGCCAGCGCCCCTGTGATTTTTCGCCGGCGGGCCGGTTCCGGAAGTGCTTCGGTTACCCGGCGCGCTTCTTGCGCTGTGCTTTGCGCCCTGCCTTGCCAGCTTTCCTGTTCTTCGCAGCGCCGGCGTCGGACGCTTCGGTTTTGCCACCCGCCGGGTTCAACTGGTCCAGCACGCCCTGCAGCCGCTTTCGCGCTGCCATGGCCTCGGCGTCCTTGGTGTCCGCGGGCACCAGCTTTTCCTCGAATGGCGCTTCCTTCAGGTCGTACAGTTCACCGCTCTGGTTCAGCTTCCAGACCCGCTCCTTGACGTACCAGTTCTTGCCGAGTTGGACGAACACCCACTCGCGGGGCTTGCCCTTTTCGCCTCGGATCTGCGGCGCAAAGCTGCGGTTGTCGAACTTCAGGCCGTCGGGCATTTTGGCGCCGGCCAATTCGGCGAACGTGGCGTAGAAGTCGCTGAAGTCCACCAGGTCCTTAAGAACCCTGCCCGCCGGCGTCGTCCCTTTCCAACTGGCGATGAGCGGGACGCGCGCGCCGCCTTCCCACATCGACCCCTTGGCGCCGTTGATCCGGCGGCCGCCGATGGTCCCCGACGATTGCGCCGTTGTTCCGTTATCGCCGGCAAAAAGAATCACGGTGTTCTCCCGCAGGCCCAGCCGCTCGATTTCCGAGACCACCTTGCCGACCGATTTATCCAGGTAGGCCACATTGTCGGCATAGAAGTCCTTGCTGTCGGGCGCGCTGTCGGGCGTGCGCAGGATCGGGCCGTGAACCAGGTGCGTGGGGTAATAGAGGAAGAACGGCCCGTCGCGGTGCCGCTTCATGAAATCCATGGCCAATTCATGAGCGACATCAGGGCAGTAGACTTCCTTGTCCAGCTCAATGAGCTGGCCGTTCTTGGTGTAGCTCTTCTGCCAGTACCAGCCGCCCGCGGCCGGATCGGTCAGCCACTCGTCGAAACCCCAGTCGCCCGGCGTTTCACCTATCTGGCGCCATTTGCCTGAGGAGCAGGTGGCGTAACCCGCCTGCTTGAGCAGCCTGGCAATCGGGAATTCGTCACTCGCTTTCGGCCCTTTGCCATCCGCCCTGTTCCACGACTGGTTCGTCAATCCGCCGGTGCGGAATGGGTAGCGCCCGGTGTTGAATTCACAGCGCGTCGGACCGCACAGCGGCGTCGAGTGACCGGCCTCGAAGCGTATTCCCTCCCGCGCCAAAGCATCGATGTTCGGCGTCTTGAAACGATCCGAACCGTAGCACCCAATCAAGTCCAGGCCAACGTCGTCGCTCAGAATGAAAACGATATTCGGCTTTCGCCCACCTGCCGCCCGCAGCAGTCGCGGTGTCGCCGCTGCCGCCATGCCGGCGCCCATCGTGCCAAGAAAATGCCTGCGTGTGATGTTTGCCATCGTTCCTCCTCGTCCGCTAGTGTATCGCTGTAACACTCGCCGGATGCCCTGCTTTTTTCTCCCGGGATTTCCATTGGGGACTCCCAGGGTTCACCCAGCATACACCTACGGCCGCTCATCGCTGGACATGTTTTCAGTTGAGAGAGCTACTCGGCAAGCAGGTCTTCGATCGTCGCCAGCGGCAAGAACAAGCGGCTGCGGGTGTCGGCTAGGGGAGTGAACCCGTACTTCAAGTAAAACCGGGCGGCCTCCTCGTCTTTGGCATCAACGACTGCCGCGAACGAGGCCACCGATCTGCTGTTTCTTAAGGCGCGGTGCAGAGCGTCCAACAGCAAGAACTCGCCCAATCCTTGCCCCCGATGATGCAAGCTGACTGCGAGCCGGCCTATAAGGGTTCCGGGAATATCCGGGTATCTAGGCAACTTCCGCGCTACGCCTGCGGGCAGGTGTCTAAGGCGGATCGTCATCGCTGAAAGAGTATAAAAACCCGCCACCAGCCGGCCGTCCGGCGTTAACACGAAGACGGCGGCAACACGCCTTTCGGCATCCTGCCGCGCTTGTTTTTGCAGGTAGCGGTCGAGCGCCTGGACGCCACAGGAGAAACCGGCGCGGTCGTGTTTGCGGCCGAGCAGTTCGACTCGATAGGCGGCATTCTCAGTGGGCATCGTTCACCGCTTGTTCATCCGCTTGCGGTGCCGATCGGCGGCGGCGCGCAATTGCGGCCTGGGAGGTGGAGGATTCAGCAGGGCCTCGACGAACACTTGCTGATCGCGTTCCGTCAAGCGCAGATTCTCGTGCGCCTCGATGGCTTGAGTCGCCTCCCGGGTGGCGCTCGTTATGATGAAGTCTGTCAGCGAAGTGCCGCGAATGCTCGCCGCATACGCGAGGCGCCGCTTCAAATCCGGCTCGATGCGGGCTTCAAGACGTTCACCTCTCGATGCCCGCCCGCTGGTGCGCTTTCGCAGTGTCATGCACAGCATTGTACGGCATGCGGCCGTACAAATCAACCATTCGCAAGCGGGGCTTTGCCGCAATAAGGAGACAGCCAGCGAAGCCGGCAGCCAGCCCCCAATTCTCAAAACGAATAGGTGTGAAACAGGTAGACGTAGGCGGGGCTGATGCCGGGCGTGGTGTGGCGGATGAACGCGCCCTTAAAAAAGCGGCCGTAGCCGGCGCCCACCTGCAAGTGCCCGTAACGATAGGTTGCGAACAGATCCGCTTCCTGGCCGACATGGCGGCCGGCGGCGCCGGCGCGGCTGCTGGCGATCGGTCTGCCCGCCGTGTTGTACAACGCATCCCGGACGCTGGCCAGCCAGTAAGTGTTGTACATGAGGTTCAAGGCGAGGTTTTTGCGCAGCCCGGCCGTCCCCAGTCCCCGGACGTTGTGGATGTTGCGCCAGCCGAACAGGTCCTGGTGGCCGAAAACGTCGTGGAAGGCCCCATAGAGATGATCGAAGGTGCCAACCCGGCGGGCGTCGGAGGGGTCGCGCGTGCCGGAAGCGAACTTGTAATCCGCGGACAGGTCGACCGTCTTCCGCGCGACGGCGAAACGCCGGCTGACGGCGGAATACCACGCGCCCCCGCGATGAGTTGCGGCGCCTACCTTGCCGCCCTGGACCGCTCCCTCCATGCTATATTTCATGGCCTGGGCCAGCGGTCCGGCGGCGCGAAACCCGAAGGTGCCGATTTCCAGCCGGTCTGTGCCGGCCGCTTTGCTGCCGCCCGCGAATCCGCCCGGCCGGTTTTGTGAATGGCGGAGCGCATACACATCGACCAGGGATTTCGAAAACAGGTTGGGGAATGACATGTACGTGCCCCAGACATGGTCGCCGAGGACGGGGCGGTTGAATTCCTGGGGCCGGATCTTGACGGGCGAGACGAACAGCAATTCCAGGCGGGCGCGCGGCAGCCGGTAGAACAGCCGGGCGTGATCGTAGGTGCGCGCCAGGTTTCCCCACTGCGGTGTCCCGATCAGGCGGCCCTCGCCGTAGGTGAGCATGGCGCGGCCGGCAGCCAGACCCAGCCCGCGGTCACGGTTGGGTGCCAGCTCGAAGTAGGCCTCGTGAAGATCGGCCTGGTCGCGCACATTGGAAGGCGCGTTCGGGCCGTACAACGGCGCCCGCGAGTCCTGCATCATCGCCGAGACTTTCAGCCAGGAGACAGGCTGCCAGGAGAGTCCGAGCCGGGTGCGGAACAGCGCCGTGCTCCTATCGTGTTCGTTGCCGAAGGCGACGCCGGCCCTGCTTTCATAGCGGCCGCGGAATTCGAGCGTGAGCCGCAGTTTGCCGCCCGTCTCGGCTGCCAGGCGGTCGGAGAATCGCCCGCCCAGGTCCCACCAGGGTGTGTTCGATGGAGCCGTAGCCGGCGCCGCCACCGGGGTTCCTGGCCCTTGCGCCCACAAGGAGGCACACAGCAGAAAGGCCGGAAGGAGAACGGCTGGGAAGCGTTGCAATGGCTGATAACCCACCGTAATCGGCGTATCGAAAGTATTCACTTACGGAGCCTGATCGCTCAGCTTATTCTGTCTGGAGCCACATCCCCTACCGCCCGCGCAAGCGGTCGTAGGAGTAACGGCTGGAAACGGTGCCGAGCGACTGGTTGTAGAGCATCGCCACCCCCAGCGCCGCGTTCAGGCGCCGGGTGAAGTCCTGGATCTGGCACAGGTGCTCGGCCAGCGCGGGGACACGGACCGAGGGCGCCACAAGAAATTTTTGGTAGCCGCCGTCCTCCAGCCGCGCGATTGTTCCTCCGATCACGTAGCCGGGAGGCTCGGCGAACTGCACGGAGCCGCCCGGGCCTGGCGCCAGGACGGCGGCGCATGGGCCGTGCTGAACCCGTAGCCGGCCGCCTTCGCGGTTCAACTGGAAACCGGCGAGTTGTTGCGCCAAGGTGTCGAGAACATCAGGTTGACTCGAGTTCGCAGTCGGCATAGGTCGGTATAATAGCTAGGCTACAGGCTGCAGGCTACGGGCTGCAGGAAGAGCCGGATTTGGCCTGTAGCCTGCAGCCTGTAGCCTGTTTCATTCTGTCATTGATGCTGTTGGCGATCAACTGATGAGCCTGGCAATTCCAGGCGCGGAACTGGAGAAAATCCGCGAGCACGCCCGCATCGCCTACCCCAATGAATGCTGCGGCGTTCTGCTGGGGAAAGAGGTCGGCGCGCGGAAACTGGTGGTCGAGGCGCGCGCGCTGGAGAACGCGCAGGGCGAATCGCCCCGGAACCGCTTCCTCATCACGGCCGACGTGGTGCTCGAGAACGACCGCTACGCGCGCCAAAAGGGGCTGGAAATCCTCGGTTTCTACCACTCGCACCCGGATCATCCGCCCGTGCCCAGCGAGTATGACCTGGAGAACGCCTGGCCGTGGTTCTCGTACTTGATCGTTGCGGTCAGCCAGGGCAGCCCGGGCGAAGCGATGAGTTGGGAGCTGGCCGGGGATCGCTCGCGGTTCAACCGCGAGATGATGGCCGCCGCGTTCTAAATCAGTTCTCAGTTGTCAGTTCTCAGTTGTCGGTTTGAACTGAAAACTGAAAACTGATCACTGACAACTCAAAGAGAGGAATTCATGGGTGTCCAAGTCCCGGGATCGCAGCAAAATGGGGTGAAGCTGACCAACGAGGAAATCCTGCGCTACAGCCGGCACCTGATCATGCCGGAAGTGGCGATGGAAGGACAGCTCAAGCTGAAGAAGGCGCGGGTGCTGTGCATCGGGGCGGGCGGGCTGGGCTCGCCACTGACGCTGTACCTGGCCGCTGCCGGCGTGGGGACGCTGGGCATGGTCGATTTCGACGTCGTTGATTTCAGCAACCTGCAGCGGCAGGTGATTCACGGCACCAGCGACGTTGGCCGGCCAAAGCTGGCTTCGGCGCGCGACCGCCTGAAGGAAGTCAACCCGACGGTGACCGTCATCCCCTTCGAGACGCGCCTGACCAGCGCCAACGCGCTCGGAATCCTGAAGGACTTCGACATCGTGGCCGACGGCACCGACAACTTCCCCACGCGCTACCTGGTCAATGACGCCTGCGTGATGCTGCGGAAGCCGAAC
>Ga0315279_10011714_pt1 | contig 10099 bp, 7 predicted proteins | sample YL17G06_20_MG_FD_203694 | JGI IMG/M metagenome (GOLD analysis project Ga0315279, IMG submission 203694) | Sediment microbial communities from Yellowstone Lake, YNP, Wyoming, USA - YL17G06_20 | ecosystem: Environmental > Aquatic > Freshwater > Lake > Sediment | place: USA: Wyoming | collected...
AGCATGTCTCGGCCGAGGTGCTGCGCCGGATGAACAAGAACCTCCCCCCGCTCGAGGAATTCCGCCGCCTGTTCCATAAGATCAATAAAGGGCGGAAACAGCATCTCAAATATTACTTCATGGTCGGCCATCCGGGGAGCGGGCCCAAAGAGGCGAGAGAGCTGGCTGAGGAGATCCAACGCCTCGAAAGGGAAGGGGAGAAGCCGGTCGAGGGCGTCCAGATCTTCACCCCGACGCCGATGACCGTCTCGACTTGCATGTATCACACGGGACTCGATCCGGCTACGGGCGAGAAGGTCTATGTGCCGCGGACGTTCGCCGAGAAAAAAGAGCAAAAGCGCATGCTTACAACATAGGGGGACACAATACTATGTCCCCAATTTTTTATTTGGGGCCGCGCCGCACTCAAATCAACATTGACGGTGCGCCGGTCGGGGAAGCAAGTGTATGAACTTATTGACAGAGATTCTCGGCTTGAGATATATTCATGTCAAGCGGAAAGCGTGAACGATTTGATGGGAAAATTGGATAGCTGTTATTTCCGCTAAAGGAAAATTCCTTCTCACCATAAGTCAATATACAATGAAAGCATCAAATCAAAGAATCTTTTTGCCGGGGCGCAACGCAGAAGAATTAGTCCTCACGTTTGCTGGTAATATTGTAAAACACCTCGGAGTGCAGATGTATGCTGGACGGCCTGTTCCAGCTATCGCAGAGCTAATTTCAAATGCCTGGGACGCTGACGCGACAGAGGTAAAAGTACAATTGCCTCTGGACGTGCCCTGGGACCCAACTAATGCGATCCAATTCATCGAAGTCTCTGATAACGGTAATGGCATGACATGGGATATGGTCCGGGATGCGTACCTTGATGTTGGCCGGGATCGTCGCGAAGCTGAGAGGACTGATCGATCACCCGGCGGTAGGCTGCTCCAAGGACGGAAGGGAGTGGGGAAGCTGGCTGGATTCGGAATCGCTGATATTGTTGAAGTGCAAACGGTCAGCAAAAAAAAGGATCCGGCATTTGATGATAAGGTCCTCATTTGGTTTAGGCTCTCCCTATCTGACCTGAAAAACGCCAAAAGAGTTCCTGCGCCGGTTGATTTGATTTATGCGGGGCCCGTCTACAATGCTCCAAATGGACACCGTGAGAACTTTGGGACGACTGTTACGCTTCGGCAACTCCATGAGCGGAGATCGCAGAACAGGGATAGGTTTCATCACAGCATGGCTCAGAGATTCCTGCTTATTGGGCCGAAGTTTCACGTTCAGATTAACGGAGAGGATCTCAAAGCAGAGGACATTAAGCTTCAATGGCGATGGCCTAAAAAAGACTGGGCGCCTGATGAAGTGAAGGGCTGTGGACCAGTCCAATATTGGCTCGGGTTTACTCCGCAGCCACGGAAACAGAATGAGGGCGAGTTGAGTGGCATTCTTATTTATACCCGCGAAAAGATTTCTCAGGAATCCACCTTTTTTGATATCAGCGGAGGCGTTACTGGCCAACACGGATTACGATATCTCGTTGGGATGGTCAAAGTTGAATGGCTCGATAAAGGCATAGATGCTCCCGACCTAATAGCGACTCACCGCGGGGCAATTGCATGGGAAAGCCCGCAAGGCCTAGCGTTGCAGGAGTGGGGTCAACGGCTGATAAGAAAATACCTCGCAGAGTGGGCTAGATTGCGCACTGAGCTTCGTGAAAAGCAAATACAGGTGTTGCGTCCCGAATTGAAGGCTCGTATTGAACTCTTATCTCCATCTTATAAAGAGGTTGCGTTACGGTTTTTTGATAAATTCAAAACAATAGAGATGGAGCCAGATGAATTCGAGGACATTCTATCGTGGTTTCTTGATGCATTGGAAAACGCAACATTGCGCAACATTCTTCAAAAACTCCGCGCGACCGATATCGCTGATCTCCAACAGCTAGATGATCTCCTGGCCAAGATGGAAGTACGCACGGCAGTTACTCTACTCCAGATTATCGAAAGCAATCTTGCAGCTATTGAAACACTCGAAGCGATGCATAAGGGAGATGCGAAGGAACGTGGTGTTATCTCTAAGCACCTCGAAAGAAATCCGTGGCTTATCGATCCTACGTGGATGCTCAATAAGCCCGAAGGACGCGTCAGTACTTGGATACAAAAAGAGTTCAAATTGAAAGTAAAGGGCAGTGAAGGTGACGCTGACCGTGTAGACTTCTTTTGTGTTGCTGTTGGGGGTGTCCTCCATATCGTCGAAATTAAGCGCGGGGCCTATGAGGCCCAGGCCGAAGATATTCTTCAAGCTGACAAATATAGGGGATATGTCAAAAAGCGTTTTGAAGAATTGACGGACCCAAAGGCAATCAAGTATGGATATGTTCAGAGTCATCTGATTGCAGCCAAGCTAAACAAGAGCGCGGAGAATATCAAAAACGCGTATGCTGACAAAGGATGGGTGTTTTTCACAACATGGGACGATTTAATCGAACGTGCAAAACAGTGCCACTATCAGTTCAGGGAAATCCTAGAGAGACGAGCCTCGGAAAGACCCGAGGGTATAGAACCTGATATCGACTAATTAACCCTACATCTAATGTTCAGAATAAAATATCGATAGATGATATCAAGAAGAGTAGCGCGGAAATTTAGTGAAGCAAACTGCGACGGTAGAAAAAGCTTATATTTAAGACAAAAAAGCGCCTATGAATAAGCCTATTGCTATTGACCTATTCGCAGGATGTGGTGGATTGACTTATGGACTAAGAATGGCTGGATTTGATGTAGCTGCAGGAGTTGAGATCGATCCAATTGCCGCATGCACTTATAGGGATAACAATCCCGACTCTGTACTTATCGAAAAGGATATTCGTAAAGTTTCTGTGGACGAAATCTTGGAAGCGGCTGGCGGCAAACCAATTTCTCTATTGGCCGGCTGTGCCCCTTGCCAGGGTTTTTGTTCTCTTACTGCTAAGCTAAGGAGAAAAGACCCGCGTAATGAGCTTTTATTGGTTATGGGAAAGATAATCGAAGGAATCCGGCCTATGTCCATCTTGATGGAAAATGTTCCAGGTTTAGCTATACGCGGAAAACGTGTCTTTATTGACTTTCTCCGAATTCTCAATCGATTGGGATATTTATATAACTGGCGAATTGAGCAAATGGCTGATTTTGGAGTACCACAATCGCGGCGCAGGCTTGTGCTTTTGGCTGGAAACGGGTTTCAAGTGCCCTTCCCAGAAGCTACTCACCAGCGGTTTCCCAAATCCAATTTAAGGCTACATCGCTGGATAACGGTTCGAGAGGCTATCAGCAAAACAGGGCGCCCCGTGACGCTCAGTACTGCGATGAGAACGGGAGGCCCTCAGGCTTATGGTTGGCACGTGGTTAGGGACCTGCAACCACAAACCAAGAAGCGTCTGAAAGCTGCTAAGCCTGGGAAAACATGGCTGAGCGTCGATGATTCATTAAGACCGCAGTGCCACAGGAAAGGATATGTCGGCTTTACCAACGTCTACGGGAGGATGTCATGGGACGAGATTGCCCCAACGATAACGAGTGGTTGCACTACGCCGTGCAAAGGCAGATTCGGGCATCCGGATCGCAGACGCTATACTATCTCTGTACGAGAGGCGGCCTTACTTCAGACATTCCCAAAAGACTATCGATTTGCCACCAACGAAATGGATATAGTATGCAGGTTAATCGGCAACGCAGTTCCACCTTCCTACGCGAATGTAGCTGGCAGGATGGTTTTAACTATAATTAGACGGCTCGGGATTGGAGAAACATTGAAGCATAAGGATGCATAGCAGATGAGACAGTGGCCGGGAGATGCTAACAAAGAGCATACCACTTTCGGCAGATATACGAGATCTCAATTAATGTCCCTAGTACGCAGCCGAGGTAATACAACTACAGAATTGCGTCTTGTGCAATTGCTCAGAAAAGCTAGAATTCGTGGCTGGAGAAGGCATAACTTTTTACCTGGGAGTCCCGACTTCGTATGGGGATCGAATAAGCTCGCGGTTTTCGTTGACGGCTGTTTTTGGCATGGACATAATTGTGGCAAAAACATAACTCCAAAAACTAATGCCAGAGAATGGAGAGATAAAATAGGGCGAAATAAAACGCGCGATAGGCGTGTAAATTGCATCCTGCGCCGCCAAGGATGGGCTGTAGTTCGTATATGGGAATGCCAACTTGCCAAGAATTCTGACAAGTGCTTAGGCAAGATAAGAAAAGTCATGGTTGCTCGTAATTCAGCGATGTAGCCCCATGCCGAACTTGCTAAGGGAGGAACGGGGCTTATCGTATCTCTAAGAACAAGGGTTTTAAAAATTTACTTTTTCGCTTTGTACTTTCTTTGAGCACGACCCAATTTGATAAGTGGATTGGCATCGTTTTCTTCATATTATTTTTTATATTTGCGCTTTTTAAATTGCAAAATGGATAATTTAGCAAAATTCCCACCAGACCAGTCCCAAGCCCTAAATATCGAATAAGGTCATCAGCTTTTTTTTCTAAATATTCAACAGAATTTACAACAAATTGAAAGTTTGTTCTTGACTGTTCTAATAACACGTCGGCATTTTTTACGTTAGGATAATTGATATTTATTTAGTGAAATCATCAATCGCATTAATTTCCTTATTTTTCTCTAGAATATTGCGCCTTGTTTTGAAAATGCTCATATCATTCTCCTTTAATTTCGATTCCCCATTTGATTAAATTTGACTTCATCATATGCCGATGATATAAGGAAGACAAGTCATAAAAGGAGGCAGAATCATGGCCCTATCAACCTGTATAAAATGTGGCGGTACTCTATTTGAAACAAAAGAAGCCACCCCAAGAAATTCAAATTTCAAACTCACGTTCATTCAATGTAGTAGTTGTGGCGGAGTTGTGGGGGTCATGGATTTTTACAACATTGGTCAAATTATTCATGAACTCGCGGATAATTTGAGCGTTCCTCTCAATAAGTAATATTCGATAATTGTTTATGCCTGTTTTTTTAAAGGCATAATTCCGTATATTTAGATTCAAATGATCAAGAAAAATGTCAATGAAAGCGTGATAAAAATGTCAGAACAATTTAGAAATCCTATCAGTGAAAATCAATATAAAAAAAGGCTTATACCAAGGCGTGAAGATGTAAGAGGAGCTTTTTTTAGAGATCATACTGCTATCATACATTCTTTGCCATTTAGAAGATTAAAACATAAAGCCCAAGTCTTTTTCGACCCAAAAAATGATCATGTGTGCACCCGAATAGAGCATGCATTACACGTTGCTTCTATTGCAGCGACAATCTGTAAGGGTCTTGGGCTCAATGAACAAGTCGCTTATGCAATAGGGCTAGCGCATGATCTAGGCCATCCTCCCTTTGGACATGCGGGGGAAAGCGCATTAAAAGTTAAAGCTAGCTCAATTGGGGAATTCATTCATGAGGTCCACGGATTGAGGGTAGTTGACATTCTGGGCAATCGAGGAACTAGCCTAAATCTAACATTCATAGTTAGAGACGGCATTATTTGCCATTGTGGTGAAAATACGGATAAAGAACTTAATCCAAGAAAACAGATTTTAGACTTAGCTAAAATTAAAGACAAGGGCAATATTCCCTGTAGCTATGAAGGATGCGTGACTAGATTATCAGATAAAATTGCCTATTTGGGCCGGGATTTAGAGGATGCAATTTATGGCGGATTCATAAAAAGAAGAAATATTCCTCCAAAAATTAAAGAGGTGCTTGGCGAAACAAATGGAGAAATTATAGATGCACTCGTATTGGATGTGATCAAGACTTCAAAAAGGAAAGGCACGATTTCTTTCTCTGATGAGAAATACGAGCTTATCAAAAAGCTTTATGATTTTAGTGTAGAAAAAATATATAACCATAAAGCTATACTCAGGTACCAAACTTATTGCACTAAAATCGTAGACCAGTTATTTGATTATTTGAAAGAAATATATGATAGCTATGGAAATGACTATAATAGATATAAAAAAAGTCCCGTTCCTTTAGATGGAAGGTTTGGGAATTATTTAAAAAAAATGAAAGCAGTTTATAGAAAGAAATCTAATGCAAAACAGATTGTTACCGATTATATTGCGGGCATGACAGATGGATATGCACTAAGATGCATGAGAGAGATATCATTGCCAGAAGAATTGTCATTCGAGCGAAAGAATGTTTGTTGTCAAGCAGGCTAAGGCTTTCCATTTGTCAGCATTTTCTATGTAATAGTTAGGCATAGCTTTTAACCTCTTGGTTAATCCACTGCAGCGCTACTTCTTCACTCTTCTCAATAGCCATTTCCACACCAGTTTTGGCGATTTTCAAGAGAGCCTTTGAATTATGCTGTGCCTCAGCTGCTATTCGTATTTGTTGCTTAATGGTATCCTGAATTGTTGATGGGAACATTGGAATGGGGAAGTTGAGAATATCGCTATCATTTATAGTTGGATACGATGTGCCTGAATTGAACTTCAAAGAATATTCAAGATAAGGCTTTGTACGTAATAATCCAGCCAGAGTCTCTTTATTAATGTCCGAAAATTCTCGTAATACTGTGAAGGCAGCGCTTCCTACCAAATCATCTGATTCCACTATTCCAATAGCACCCCGATACGGTCGTACTTTAGATACAATGACATCGTTTTTATCAAGTTTAATCTTTGCGTTAGCCGGTAGCTCGTACCCATTTAGAGATAATGGTTCAATAGCGCCGTCAGATACTCTTACACAACCTATTTCAACATAGTTATAGATTTTACTTGACTCCTTTTTGAATCCCTTCTTATTTTGCTTGAATTTATTGCCTATAACGTCCCACCCATTTTTATAATATTTTACGGTGTTTTCCACTTCGTCATATACGGGCTGGAAGTGTTCGGCATCTATCCGGTCAGCAGACTTTGTATCTGAGAAGTTTTTGACGAAGGAAAGCTGGTGCTTTGGCTTCCAACCCAAAAGGCCAAGTTCAGAGAGAAGAATTTTTTCGGCATTGAAATAGAGGTCAGCAGATTTCCTTTTAAGCGCCAAAGCCTGCTCGACATATTTTTCTACCAAAATTTGAAAAGAGTCATTGAATATAGGAATTTTGATAGTACTGCTGTCGTTTAGGTTCAGATGCGATTGTATATTACCACTAAACCAGCGTTGCATTTGCAGAAGGCCATAACTACAGTTTAGAAATACTGCAAGATAATGACTATTTACTACTGAATTATCTTTCAGTTTGATAGCTATAATGTCTTGGGACACGTTGCAAAAGTCTATGCTCACCAAAGAAGCAGCAGCATATGCAGTCTTAGAAATCACTAAGTCCCCTTTTTTCAGAAATGTCCTTTTGTTCTTTTTATTTTCTAATTCAGGTATTCTTACATAGCTGTCATTAAGTAAAACATCTCCTAAATCGCCTATTCTTATAAACGGAATACCCTCTTTTTCAAGATAGCATTCAGCCTTTATATCGAATATGCCTTTCGCGAATACTTTTACTTCTTTTCTTAATGTTGTATGTTCCTTTTTCCCTAATATGGCCTCATTTTTCAAATATTTAGGTAGATAAGCTTCAGCATCAATACGGAAGTCTCCCACAGTTTCTTTAATATTTAACACGGAATACTGCATACGTTATTTCCAGAAACTCAGTCCTTCTTTTTTCGCCCACTCAATGAAAGCCTCAGCAATGCCGTTTGTTAATTCACCACCTTGATTATGGAGGTCATGGTCAACAATAAAGTGCCCGTATTTGTCCAGCTTCCGTTTACCCTCACCATTTTTGACATAGACATATTCGCCGGAATTGTCCTTGCCAGATTTTTCGGAGACAGCAAAGAAGATAGGATAGTCATTCTTTTTCGGGCAGAGCTTCTCATCCCATTTCTGGAGAAATAATAAGCTTGTCTTCGTGCCCGTGTGAGGCTTAAATGTGTTATTCTGTAAACCCACCACCGCTAATATGCGTGCTTTCTCTGCAATAAATTCCCTCCTGATGTCTTTATCAGAAGTATTATTAAACCGCCCTTGAGGCAAAACTATTGCCATCCGTCCGCCGGGTTTAAGGAAGTTCAAGTTGCGCTCTATAAAAAGAATATCCCTACCAACCTTTGGCTTAGGCTTGTTCTTTCCGTTATAACCAAGTTCGTATTTATGTATTATGCGTGATTCCTTTATATCTCCGGCAAAGGGCGGATTAGCCATCAGAATATCAAAGAGGAATTCCCTGTACGATTCCTTGTCCTTGATTAACGTTTTTAGACGCTTGAAACCGTTGCCATAGGTATTCAGCCATTCAGGATTGGTTACAATCTCATTCCACCTGTCATAATCCAGTGAATTTAGGTGTATGACGTTTGTCTCACCGTCACCGGCAATCAGGTTTAGCGTGCGGGCGACACGGACGACCTTTTCGTCAAAATCAATCCCAAATACCCTGAGTACATCTTCTTTTTCTTCCTGCGAAATGTCGGCATTTTCAAAGAGGTGTCCAGTCAGCTGAAAGATAGTATGAACCGTGAAGCCACAGGAACCGGCAGCGGGATCTATCATGTATTCGCCCCGCTTTGGATTTAGCATCTTTACGCACATATCAATGACATGCCGGGGTGTAAAATACTGTCCCTTCTCACCCTTTGATGATTTGCTCACCAGGTATTCAAACGCTTCATCAATAACCTGCAGGTTTGAGTTGAATAGTTTTACATCCTGAAGGCTTGAGACGCACACAGAAAGATGAGATGGTGAAAGGTCAATCTTTCCTTCATCAGGAAAGATTCCAGACCATTTGTTTTTAGCCTCATAAAATAATTTCTGGATCTTCTTTTTTAGTTCACCCTCTGACTGGCCGGTATTCCTGAACTCCATTACTCTAAAATTGTTGCTAATCCTCAGCACTGTGCCGTCAGATTTCAAAAATTCTTTAAGCTTCTCGTAGTCACTGTATTCTGGCTCTGTCAACTGTGCATGGACAATTGAATCCAGTACAGTTTTATCGTTCTGACTCTTATATTCATCATACAATTTGACGAATATGAGCTTGAATACCTCCTCGAATACATCCACGCCCGCATTAGCCAGGACTTCATCTTCCATTTCAGTGATTATGTCTTTTAGTGATTTGCCCTCATTGGGTATTTTGTCCCTAATAATGAGATCCCGCCACGTGAATTGCTCTTTCAAAATGTCTTCAAGAGTCTGATCTTCTTTGGGGATGTCTGTAATATCCGCGAATATATTCGGGTCCTTACGGTTATAATGGGAAATTTGTCCTCCGTTTGTCCATACGCCGATGGGCGCACCGGTGGCGTTGCAGTACGACTTTAGTTGTTCTTTACCCTCTTTGAGCTTAGGCTTCTTAACCTCAACAATGATGTACTCAACGGTAGGTCTATCCTTATCAAATATGACAATGTCGGCTGATTTTACCTCACGGCCGAAACTGACCGGATCCTCAAACTTCATTCTCTTTTTTGGATAGCCATATTTGTCTATGAGTTTGGCTGCGTAGAGCTGGCGAATTATCTCTTCCGGTTTCAGCAAAATATCTTTGTTTCTTATTATGCAGTTTATATAAGCTTTCCCGTCTTTTGAAATTATTTTGGACTCCAGGTCTTTTGTCTCTGACTCTGTAAAAAGCGATATGCTGTATTCGGAGTCTTTTAATATGGATGATAAACTAAATATATTGGTCATTTGTTCACCTTCTTGGCAAATTGCGACAGCTTTTATGTAAGCTTACCGTTAGGCACGAACAGTGTCAAGTAATCTGCAGGAATCCGCATGGAGTCATGATGTTGCTCCCTGTTTGGAGACTGTGAAGAAAAATAACCTAAGATTACTTTAGATAGAAGATTTGACGCTCTGGGCCAAACGTGGGACTGCTTGATGACAAACAGGTGGACGTGAACGCCAGGGACAAGATAGTTGGACACCACCAGGAAAAGCCGAGTGGGAACACCAAAAGGAAATGGTCGAGCTATAATGGTCTTATTGATTCAGACCAAAAGGAGTCGCAATTTTAGGTGTATCTCCTTAAAATAAAAAAGGAGGTACAGTTGGGAAAAAGACGAACGTACGACGACAATTTCAAAGCGAGGGTGGC
>Ga0315279_10011719_pt1 | contig 10095 bp, 8 predicted proteins | sample YL17G06_20_MG_FD_203694 | JGI IMG/M metagenome (GOLD analysis project Ga0315279, IMG submission 203694) | Sediment microbial communities from Yellowstone Lake, YNP, Wyoming, USA - YL17G06_20 | ecosystem: Environmental > Aquatic > Freshwater > Lake > Sediment | place: USA: Wyoming | collected...
AGTTCGCCCGGCGGGTGGAATTCGCGCTTGACGGCCCGCATGACACCGGGGTCCACCCAATAAAGCTTGGGATGTTTTCGCTCTTTCACCCGCAACCTGCCCTCATAGGCCGGCAATAACCAAGCCAGGTGAGTGTCCGCCAGGATGTCCAGGTAACCGGCGACAGTCGTCCGGCCCACGCCGGCATCGCGCGCAAGGCCAGCCACATTCAGCACCTGCCCATGGAAGAGCGCCGCGATGGGCAGGAACCGCGCGAACCCAGGCAGGTTTCGCACCAGCGCCTCCGCCCGGATTTCCTCCTTCAGGTAGAATTGAACATAGGCTTCAAGGCTTTCCTCCCTGGCGCTGGATTTCCAGATGAGTGGGAGGCTGCCGAAACGCAACACCTCCGCCAAGTCGAAATCCGTTCCGAGCTCCTGTGGCAACAGCGGCAGCATGACCCTTCTGAGCGCGCGGCCAGCCAACAGATTGGTGCCCGACTGCTTGAGCTTGCGGGCGCTGGAGCCAAGCAAGACAAAGCGCAGGCGCCGGTCCTCAATGAAGCGATGCACTTCATTCAGCAATGCCGGGCAGCGCTGGATCTCGTCCACCACAACCCACTGGCCAGCCGGCACGCGCAGCAGCTCGCGACCAAAGAGCCTGGCGTCGCGCAGGTAGCTTTGGAAAAGCCCCTCGTCCAAAAGGTCGAAGCGCGGCGCGGTTGGAAACGCCTGCTTGGCCCAAGTGCTCTTGCCAACCCCTCGCATTCCGAACAGGAAGAAACTCTCTGGCGGCGGTTGCAGTAAGCGCGGGTAGGTGGAAATTGCAGTCATGCTGGCTAATTTACCGGAAATATGACATCATGGCAACACAAAAACGGCTCCGGGTTGAGAACAGAGTGGGTAGCCCTATTGGGGCGGCTAGGCGCAATACCAGGTACTTAAGCTGCGGAGACCGTCGAAAATGGCCGATACCATGGATGACGCACCTTTGAGAATCGGCCGCCCTCGATTGCCGAACAGTTTTCTGTTGCCCGCGCAAACCTTAAGTACCTGGTATTGCGGCTAGGCGGCATTCCTGGCGCTCCAGATCTCATCCCAGCGGCCGTTGAGATCCCAGCAACGCAGCGCCAGGATGTTTTCTGCGCCCTCTTCGTCCCAGCGCATGCCGGCGCGTTTGCAGCGATTGGCCACCACATGTTTGCAGGCGCTTTCCACCACCCCGCTGCCTAGCGGCAGATTTTGCGCACGGTATTCCGGATATCTCATGCGCTCCCGATTCTCTTCAAAGTAGCCAATGTTCCGATAGGCGATCCAGCGCGGATCCTTCATCCGTTCGTTCTCGCTGAGGCGTTCGAGTGGCGTGCCCAGCTTCTGTGAAACCGCGCGAATGGCTGCGCTGACCGCTTCCACACGTCCTTCCCAGAGTTCCTGCTCCCGGGCCTTTACCCAGGCCCACAGTTCTTTTTCCTTGTTGCCGAAGCGCGCGCGCCCGACCGCCCACACATGTTCCATGGCATGAAACCAGTCCAACACCTGGATGGCCTTCGGGAAATGCTCCTCTGCTGTCTTCCATACCCAGGCCGCGCCGTCCCCGAGAAACACCAGCACCTCCGCTGCCTGTGCCCCCCGCTTCTGTGCTTCAAGCGCCACTAATTCCCGGAACTCATCCACCCGCGCTTGCGTCGCCTGGTACGTCTTGCGCAACGCTTCTCCCTGCTGGTTGAACTCAAAAACCACCAGGGTCTTCACTTCATGAAAGAAGTGCTTCAACTTGCCCTTGCCTGGCACCGGACCCTTCTGTGCCGACTTGCGCTTGCGGTGCTGTACGTCCGTGCGACCCACCATAACCCCATCTACGCCCACGGCCAGTCCTCGCGGTCGCTCCTCGGCGGGTGCGCCTTGTGCCCCGTACTGTGCTGCCGCCTCGTGCCCCTCACGCGCGCGGAGCAACGCCCCCAACCGCATGCAGACGTTGCGCACTGTACTGCTCGCTACTTCACATATACCCAAACGCCGCAACGTCGCCGCAGCCTGCTTGAATGCCCCGTTCTTCCCCGCCACCGCGATCCGGTCTTCCGCCAACTGGGTAAAGTCGCTCTGGCCTCGTAGCTCATCCCCCCAGTACTCCTCCGCCCCACATGTGGTCACAGCGGTAGTAGTGCCGTTCATCCATGGTCATTTCGCCCACCACCCCCCGCAGCACTCGCGGGCGTCGCTCCTTCCAGTGCTTCACCTGCCCACAGTCGCACGGCAGTGACGACGGACGTTGCTGCTCCTTCATCCGCAGTCGCCAGTAGGTCTCCAGCACCACCGCAGCCAGCGCCTTGCACTGCGCTTCCACCTCCGCCTCCAAGCTCCGCGCGTCGTGGGTCGTTCCGTAGCCATGTACCGCCTTCAGGATGCTCTTGAGCATTTGAGCAAAAAAGGACATCAAGTCCGCCATCGCCGCTGCCGATTCCATTGAGTGGGCCTCCGCTCCCAAGTTGGGTCAGACTTCACCACCCAAGTCATCGGCAGTTTTGTGTGAGGCCTTTTTTAATTTTGCTCCATTTCTCCGCCCCAATAGGAATACCCACTCATGCGCGGGAGCGTGGGGGTGCGACACTCATATCAAGCGGGCCGGAACGCGCCTTGCAGGACCGCCCTGCGTTGCTGTAGGATTGGCACAAGAGAAGGAGGACCGGTTCATGACGTTTACGGGTCTTCTGGTTCGCGAAGGTGGTGGCTTCTACGCCTTGTGTCCAGAGCTTGACGTGGCTTCCCAGGGGCGCGATGTGCGTGAGGCCAAAGCCATGCTGAAGGAAGCGATTACCGGCTACCTGGAAAGCTGCATCGAAAGCAATCTTCCTTATCTGCGGCCTGTGCCAAAAGACGAAGACCCACGCGAGTGCGATGCAAGGGACCTCGCCGCGACATATCGCATTTTACCTCACCGGTGGTGAAGCGTCTGGAGTAAGGAGAGGAACGCCCGTACCGAACCACACTAATCCCCGATGGGGAGAGAACGAATGAGAATCCTCGCTGCATGCTGGCTTGTGCTGGGTCTCGCCCATCTGTGTTGTTGGGCTGAAGATGAGGCAGACAGACGCAGCGTCCGGCTTGCCCCTTCCCAGTTCAGACTAATCCGTGAGGTCGACTTCGAGGGGCGGGATCTTTTCGAGTTGGCCATCAAAGCGGGGATGTATAGCAGAAAGGGCAACGAATATCTGCCCGGGGCTGAGAGAGGAGCGGTCTCAGCCGGCGGACGAACATGGCACGGAAGCAACGGCGTAGGTCTTGTGGCTTACGATCCGGGGATGAAAAGATACTACGTTTACTACTTCCAGGAACAGGCAATACCAGGGCACCACCTTGACATCATCCATGCAGATGATGAGTTCATCTTCTTCAGCTACGGATATCACAAGGATTGGCCCGATGTTCGCGGGAGCCTCGAAGTCTACTCATTGAAGTTCAACCGGTTCGCACGAGTTGAGGCCGTTTCGACAACAGGCGGGAAATTCGGGGCCTTCCTATGGGACGTCCTAAAAAAGGAAAATCCCCTCGGCATACCCCCGCAAATGGGCTGGGATGAGCGAAATCTTGCGGGGCGAGATTGGGCGGACCTCTCTGAGTCACGTCTCTTCAGACCTGATCGCATTGTGGATGAGGGCGGGGTGTTCAGGTTTTCTTATCACCTCGGCTGGAAGATCGACGAATTCACCACGGCCCTGCAATTCAGGAAAAACGACCTCATCAAGGAGTTTGAGAGGCTGTCACCTAAGAAGACTGTTGGTGGAGAGCGCCACTGACTATTGACCACTGACGACCGCCCCGACATTTCAGTGCAATCCACGCCCCGCCTGCTATACTGCGGCCTGAACCTCAAGCAAAGGAGAGCCGGTTGATGGCCTACCCCAAGATCCCCGACTTGAACCAACTGGTCCGTGACATTGGGCTTTACGCCCAATTGCAGCACGAATACGGAGCCACCGGACTGGAACCGATTGTGGCTGGAGCGGAGAAGGCTTTGCGCCAGGCGCTGCGGCAGCTCAGGGCGCGGCTTGTGGACAAAGCTCTGTCCGCGAAGGAGCCCAACGATTTGCCGGCCATACAGGCCGCACGCCCCAAAGGCCCGCGCAGGCTGTGGCCGAAGTTCGAGAGCGAACTATACACGTCACGGATTGGTGGAGCTTTCACCGGGCGCATGGCCGGCTGCACTCTGGGCGCGCCCGTGGAATTCTGGCCGGTCGAGGACATGGAGAAGTGGGCCGCGGAGATTGGCGAGCCCTTCCCGCCGCGGGACTATTGGCCCAGCATTCCCAATCCCCACAAGCTGCGCTACTCCGTCAGCCGCAACGATGCTTACACGCGCGCCAAGATGAACGGCGTGCCCGTGGATGACGACATCACTTACACGCTGCTGGGATTGCTGATCGTCGAGGATTTCGGGCCGGATTTCACCGTGAACGAAGTGGGCAAAGCGTGGCTGAAGTACCTGCCCTACGCCTGCACGGCTGAAGACGTGGCTCTGAAGAACCTGAAAAAAGGCGTTCCGGCAACGAAAGCGGGCGAGACGGAGAATCCGTTCTGCGAATGGATTGGCGCCGACATCCGCTCGGACCCCTGGGGCTACATGGCGCCGGGTTGGCCCGAGAAAGCCGCGGCCATGGCCTACCAGGATGCTTATATCAGCCACCGCCGCCAGGGCATCTATGGCGAGATGTTCTTCGCCGCCACGATCGCGGCGGCCTTCGCCGTGGATGATCCCATCGAGGCGCTCAAGATCGGCCTGACTGAGATTCCCAAGGACTGCGCTATGGCCAAGGCCGTGAAGTGGGCCTTGAGCGCCGCTCCAAAGATAAAGAACTACAAGCAGGCCCGGGAGGCGATGGAGAGGAAGTTTGCGGGCATGCACCGCGTACACACGATCAACAATGCGTGCCTCACCATCTGGGGCCTGGCCATCGGCCGCGCTGACTTCACACGCGTGATCGGTGAAACCGTGGCCATGGGAATGGACAACGACTGCACCGCCGCCACGGCTGGTTCGATCGCCGGCGCCGCGCTGGGCTTGAAGAACATCCCGCCACACTGGTACGCGCGGTTCAACAATGCGGTGCACTCGTACCTAAAAGGCCACCCAAAGTTCGCGATTGACGATCTCCTGCGCCGTTACGCGGCCGGAGGCCAGCGGGTCTTTTCCTTGGGCGAATGAGGCAGGATACTCATCCCCTCGGGTGTATGTGTTGGTTGAAACCAGTGGAGGGCGCGCAGATGTCCGCAGAGATCAACCGCCGGAACTTCATCAGAGGATCGTTGGCGCTCTCCGCCGGCGGGGCGCTCGCGTCAGGGCTTGGCAAAGGCCAAGCCACGGCTGATGAGAAGCCCGCCGCTCCGCAAGCCGCCGCGACTCCCGAAGAGAAGCTGCCGTTGGGCAAGCTCGGCAAGCTGCAGGTGAGCCGCATGTTGCTGGGCGGCAACCTGCTGACCTGCTACACCCACGCGCGGGACCTCAGGTTCGTCTACAAGCTCATCAAACTCTACAATACCGACGAGAAGATCCGTGAGACGCTGGAGCTGGCCGAGCAACATGGGATCAACGCCCTGGCCATAAACATCTCGCCCGGGACGATGAAGGTGTTCGAGCGGCACCGCAAGCAGGGCGGGAAGATGCAGTACATCATCCATCCCACGGCAAAGATCACGCCCGACCTGGGGGACTACGAGACCGAGCTGAGACAGTTGGCCGATTTTGGGATTCAGGCGACCTACGTGTGGGGCTGCTGGGGAGACCAACTGCTCGCCGAAGGCAAAGTCGGGCTGATCGCCAAGGCGGTCGAGGCGGCCAAGAAGCACAATCTCCTTTCCGGCGTGGGCGCTCACGACCTGCGGGTCGTCGAGGAGTGTGAGAAGAACAAGATTCCGGTGGATTTCTACGTCAAGACTTTTCATCATCACAATTACGGCAGCGCGCCGCGGCCAGACCAGGTCAAAGGCCCCACCTGCGAAGTGCCGGGCTACTGGTGCCAGAACCCGGACGCGGTCATCGAAGTGATGAAGAAGGTGGAGAAGCCCTGGATAGCCTTCAAGGTGATGGCAGCGGGAACCATCAGGCCCCAGGACGCTTTCAAGTACGCCTTCGAGAACGGCGCCGACCACATACTCGTGGGCATGTTTGACTTTGAGGTCGCTGAGGATGTGAAGATCGCCAGGAACGCGTTGGCCGAACTGAAAAGGACGCGGCCCTGGAGAACTTGAGCTTCTCACCGCAGAGGCACAGAGACGCAGAGAAGGGATTTTCGATTTTCGATTGCCCCGGATTGGGAGTTCAAATCTAAAATCGAAAATCCAAAATCGAAAATGTCTTCTCTGTGCCTCTGTGGTGAATAGAAAGGAAACAGCCATGAAAGAACTGAATCGCCGCAACTTCATCAAGTCGTCCCTGGCGCTTTCCGCAGGTGGAGCGGTGGCGGCGGGCCTGGGACGAGGCCGGGCCGCGGCTGACGAACCGGCCGCGCCGAAGCCTCCCGCTGCCCCATTGAACACGCTGCCTATGGGCAAGCTCGGCAAGCTCCAGGTCAGCCGCATGCTCCTGGGCGGCAACCTGCTCACACATTACACCCACAGCCGCGACCTCAGATACGTGTACGATCTCACGGCGCACTACAACACTGAGGCGAAGATCATTGAGACTTTGGCGCTGGCTGAACAGCACGGCATCAATACGATGTCCATGCACAATCCGCCCGAGCCTATGAAAATCCTCATGAAACACCGCAAGCAAGGCGGGAAGATCCAATGGATCATCTGCCCGACGGCCATCATTGATGCCAGCATGAAGGACCACGAATACATGGTGAAGGAACTCATTGATCAGGGCGCGGACGCGATCTACATCTGGGGCGTTCGCGCAGATCCCCTGGCCGCCGAAGGCAAGGCGAATCTCATCGGCAAAGCCGTCGAGGTCGCCAAAAAGCTCAACGTGCCGTGCGGGGTAGGCTGCCACGACTTGAAGGTGGTCGTCGAATGCGAGAAGGCCCAGGTCCCCGCGGACTTTTACATCAAGACCTTCCATCACCACAAGTATCCCAGCGGACCCAGGCCGGATCAGATCAAAGGCGCGTACAACGAAAACCCGGGTTACTGGTGCGCTGATCCGAACGCGACCATCGAAGTCATGAAAAGCGTCGAGAAGCCCTGGATCGCCTTCAAGATCATGGCCGCCGGCGCCATACCGCCACAGAATGCCTTCAAGTACTGTTTCGAGAATGGCGCGGATCACATCCTGGTGGGCATGTTCGATTTCGAGATCGCCCAGGATGTGAAGATCGCCCAAAAAGCTCTCGACGGCCTCAATAGGACGCGAGCCTGGAAAAGCTAGGGATTTTCGATTTTCGATCTGCCGTAAGGAGGCAACTGGGTGGAAGGCAGTACCCGGTCACGCGCGCCCCGGCGCGTCGGGGCCCCGGTCAGCCGGGGAAGGCCGCTCGCACGGAGGGACAGAGAATGAAACGTGGCACGCGGGATTCAACGGCAACGGAAGCTCCCTTCGCCCGCCGCAATTTCCTTGGCGGCGCGCTAGCTGCGATGGGTTCGGCGGCGTTGCTTAAGTCCGCCTCAATCTCCGCCGAGGAAAAACCGGCGCCTGTGGAGTTCAAACGCAAAGTCAAGCTGGGCATTGTCGGTTGCGGCCAGAGAGGATCCTGGATCGCCAAACTGTTCCAGCAACACGGCGGCTACGACCTGCACGCCGTTGCGGACTACTTCCAGGACGCCGCCGACGCCGGAGGCAACCCGCTGGGCGTGGAAAAAGCCCGCCGCTTCAGCGGGCTGTCAGGCTACAAGAAACTGCTCGACAGCGGCGTGGAAGCCGTGGTTCTCATTAACGTGCCCTGTTTCCACGCTGAACAATCCAAGGCCGCTGTCGAGGCCGGTGTTCACGTGTACATGGCCAAGCCTGTCGCCGTGGACGTGCCCGGTTGCCTGGCGATTGGCGCCGCTGCCAAACAAGCCACGCAGAAACAGCGTTGCTTCTTGGTTGACTATCAGCTTCCCACGGAACAGCCCAACATCGAGGTGGCCACGCGCATCCGTGAAGGCGCGCTGGGCCGGCTCGCGCATATCGTTTCGTTCGGTTTCTCCGGGGCGTGGAGCGACCCGCCTAAAGGTCCCACTATCGAGGACCGGCTGCGCGGAGAGATATGGCTCTCCGACATCGCGCTCGGCGGCGACAATATCGTCTCCTATGACATTCACATCATTGATGGGATTACCTGGGTCATGGGCAAGCGCCCTGTCAGCGCGGTCGGCAAGTCGCGCATCTGCCGGCCCGATCCGCACGGCGACCGCTGTGACTGCGGGGGCGTAGTGTATGAGTACGACGACGGCGTCATCTGGACCCACTTGGTCCAGGCCATGAACAACAACGCCGACCTGACGACCATGTCGGCGGGCTTTTTCGGCGCGAGCGCCATGGCGCGCATTCAGTACGGCGGCAAGGTCTTCGTGCGCGGCGGGCCGAAGCACTATGCCGGGCAATGCGGCAGCATCTACGATGACGGCGCGAAGCGAAACATCGCCGAGTTTTACAGGAGCATCACCGAGGGACATTTCGAGAACCCGACGGCCCAGCGCGCCGTGGATGGCACCTTGACCGCGATTCTCGGCCGCGAGGCCTCAGCTCGCCGCCGCTTCCTCACTATGGAGGAACTCCTCAAGGAGAACAAGCGCCTTGAGGTGGACCTGAAGGGACTGAAGGCCTGACGATTTCCGAGAATGAGTAACCGTCCAGTCTCCGAGCGGCGCGCGTCAGCAAGCTGTCCGCTCCCTTACGGTCGCGGCTCGGACGAACGGTTACGGAATATGTTCCTTGTTGACTATCATGGCTCAGCAGGATAGAATCTGGATGATCTCGTGAAGTCTTCCTTGAGGAAGAGGAGAGATATTCGCTTCTGCGGCTTACCATTTCGGACTGTGTTGCGGACCGCGACGGACGCGGGGCTCGGAGTTGGCCTCGCGCTGTCGCTTCGATGGCGGTTGGCTGTGTTCGTGCTGCTGACCGGGGTGCTCTGGAGCGGCGGCTCTGTATGCGGGGCGGAGAAGGCTCCGCCCGCTTTCCGCAACGACCGCATTCTGGTCAAGCCCAAGGCCGGCGTTAACTTGGGGACCTTGCACGCGGCCGCAAACGCCCATGTCCACCGTACGTACAAAGCCATCGGCGGTCTGCAGGTCATCAAGCTGCCTCCGGGGGCCAACGTTAAGGCCGTCATCGCACAGTACCAAGCCAGCGGCCAGGTAGAATACGCTGAGCCTGACTACGAAGTCCACCTGGTAGACACGCCCAACGACCCCTACTTCACGGACGGCTCGCTTTGGGGCTTGTACAACTACGGCCAGAACGGCGGCACGGCAGGCGCGGATATTCACGCAACCCAGGCCTGGGACATCCGCAATTCCTCGCCGAATATCATCGTGGCCGTTATTGACACGGGCATTCGCTATACCCACGAGGATCTGGCGGCCAACATCTGGACCAACTCTGGCGAAGTCGCGGGCAATGGTGTTGACGACGACGGCGACGGCTACATTGACGACATTCATGGCATCAATGCCATAACCGGGAGTGGCGATCCCATGGACGACCACGGCCATGGCAGCCACGTGTCGGGCACTATCGGCGCGGCGGGAAACAACGGCATAGGGGTGGTGGGAGTTACCCGCCAAGTCAAACTGATGGGTTGTAAGTTCCTTAGCTCGAGCGGCTTTGGCAACACCACGGACGCGATCGAGTGTATTGACTATGCCCGCGTGCACGGCGCGAACATTATGAGTAACAGTTGGGGCGGCGGCTCCTTCTCCCAGGCGTTGAAGGACGCAATCACCGCCGCCGGGAACGCCGGCATCCTCTTCATCGCCGCCGCCGGCAACAGCAGCAGCAACAACGACGCGACCCCCACGTATCCTGCCAGCTACGGCTGCGATAACATTGTTGTCGTGGCCGCCACCAACCGCAACGATGCGCTGTCCTCGTTCTCCAACTACGGCCCCACCACGGTGCACCTTGGCGCTCCGGGCGAAACCATCATCTCCTGCTGGAAGACTTCCGATTCGGCGTATAACACAATCAGCGGCA
>Ga0315279_10011720_pt1 | contig 10095 bp, 8 predicted proteins | sample YL17G06_20_MG_FD_203694 | JGI IMG/M metagenome (GOLD analysis project Ga0315279, IMG submission 203694) | Sediment microbial communities from Yellowstone Lake, YNP, Wyoming, USA - YL17G06_20 | ecosystem: Environmental > Aquatic > Freshwater > Lake > Sediment | place: USA: Wyoming | collected...
CCCGCGGCTCGGTTCGCAGCAGGTCATTCCAGAAAATCGGGTCGCCGCGGTTCCCTTCCGTCTCTTGGGTTCCGCGGACGATGTAGTCCTTGGGAATGGCCACCGAGATTTGTCCGGCGCGCTGCCCGGAGGCGCTGGGAGCGGGCTGCTGTGGCGCGGGTGGCGCGGGCTGCTGGGGCGCGGGCGGCGCGGGCGGGCGTTGTAGCGGCGTCAGCGCTTCGGCCTCGGGCCGAATGACCCCCACGTGTCCTTCGGCCACCGCCTCATGAGTGGCATAGCCTTCATCGAAAATGGAGACGCTTCCTTTGCGCGCCAGCACATAGGTGGCGTCCGACAGGCGCGAGACCTGGTAGGACCGTGAGACCCCCGGCGCGGCGCGGATGGAAACTGCCTCGCCGGCCAGCCGGACCTCGCGCAGGCCTTGGTGCGCGGAGGTGACCAGCAGGCGCCCGCGATCCAGCTCCGCTGACACGCCGTCCGGAAGGCTTCTTAGCGTGATGCCGCTGTTTTCGTCCAGCAACAGCTCATCGCGACCTGAGATGGTAACCAGAACTCCGCCGCGCTGGCTGGTTTGCAGCTTGTCGCCATTGCGCAGGGCGATTCCGGCGCCACTCACCGAATGTCCGTTCAGCAGGACAGGGCCGTTCACCTGGGCCGTTCCGACCTGCGGGTCACCGGCGGCAAGTGAAACGCTCAGTCCAGCAAGGACAAACAACGTTACGAAAAAATGGAGATGCATGGCTGTTTTCACGGCCCCCGTCCGTGTGCGATTCTGAATCCAAACCAACGGGCGATTCATCTATGTAGCTGAGGACGGTTAATCAGAAATCAGATGCACCGTCCGCCCGGGCAATGTAGTGAAGTCGAGTGTTCAAAAGTGAGACAGTACCGGGAAACTATACAGGGCAGATCGCTAGAGGCCATCCGCAGCTAACAGCCGCCTGGCGCAGCAAATCCGCGCTGCTTCAGCACTGAAAAGGCCCCGCTGCCCAGCCGCCCCACAAGAACGTTGTAACGCCGGCGGCTCGCCCCAGGGGTCTTACGCCCCTGGCAGGGCAGAGCGCCTCCAGGCCAGCCAGACACCGGCGGTACCATTGGCAGCGGCCGGGTTTCGCTTTTTTTTCGCTTCCGCAGGGCGGCACGACACCTGCTTTGAGAAGAACTGGTATGATGGTTCCTTCAGCCCTATGGTTGCTGCTTGCCGTGGCAACCCCGGCCGCAACAGCGACCCCAACGCTGTTTCCGCAACAGCGGCTGATGCTGAGCCATCAATGCCTGCTTTCATCCGAGGAAATTCAAACCTACTGGAATCGGGCCTTGAATCTGGCGGACAAAGTTCACCCGGGCGCCAGCAGCGTTGCTGTCCCCGACGTCCTGCTCATTGAGCTGCCTGATATATTCCCCTGCGAAGGCGAAGGCGCCCGCAACAACAGCAAGTGCCTGGGATGGTTCAACCACCCGGACTCCGGCCCCGCCGTGATCATGTTTACCCACAAGCAACACACCTCTCTCGTCCACGAGTTTCTCCATTTGATTCTGTGGGAACTCAATGACGACCGGTGGAGGTGCTCCCTGCACAGCAAGGACTGGGAGCGTGGGTGCCCCGCTTTCTGACCCCGCTTCGCTTCTGACACCTGGCACGCGGCGCCTGGCGCCTGTTTCCCAGTGTGCTGTCTCATAAACAGCCCGACAATGGCCAAGGCAGAAAGCGGAAGGCAGAAGGCAGCAAGCATCTGCGTTTGCCGCCTTCCGCCTTCTGCCTTCCGCCTTCATCGTTGTAGACCTATTTCAGAGACACAACACTGGTCACCTGCCGGTTGCCGGCTCCAATCTGACGTCATCCAGCCAGAAATGGCCGCTGATCTGGGTCGGGAAGGTGCGGCTGCGGGGCCGCACCAGCGAGATCCGGGCGAAATGTTGCGCCGGCCCGGTGGTGAATTCCGCCTCCAACCGATTCCAGGGGGAAGTGCGAATGGTGGCGGCGGTTTCCACCACCGGGCAGGGGGAACAGCCGGGGTCGGCCAGGCGCAGGCGCGGGCCGCTGTCCGAAGTGATTGCCTCGGAGCGGGCCCAAGCCGAGAGCCGATAGCTTTGGCCGGGGACCACCGGCACGAACTGCGCGACCGGTTCGTAATCGCGGTTGCGTTCGCCGACGAAATCGACGCGCAGGCAGCAGGCGCCGGAGTAAGCGTCGCGGTCGGCGAAATCCAGCCACAGGTCCTGCTGTGGGACCCATCGCCAGTCGAAGCCCCCTCCGACGGGAGGGTGCTCGAAGTCGCCGTTGAAGACGGCGTTGCCGGGCTGTGCGGCGGCGGCGGGCACCACGTCCAGCCGGCACAGGTCGCTCCAAACCCTCGCGGCCTCGCCGGCATCTCCGGCGGAAATCAGGCGATCCACGTAGGGCTGGGCCAGCGCGAAGGGGAACGACCGGCCGGCGGCGGCGATGGCGTTCCAGGTCGTGCGGGCCAAGTCGAGCCGCCCTTCCCCGGTCAGATACCGGAGCAGCGCCAGGCGAAGCTGCGGCTGAGGGGCGTTGGGCATGAAGTGCGTCTCCAGCAGGCTGAGGTCGCCGATGGTCCGCGAACTGAGATTGAAAACCATGGGAGCGTATGCCGGATCCTGTTCCAGCAGGCGCCGGGAGTGGGTGAAGGCCCGCTCGGTGTCGCCGGTACGCGCATAGAAACTGGCGGCCAACCACTGCACGCGAGGCGCCATGGGATCCAGAAGCAGCGCTTGTTGGAGGGCGCGAGCGGCGCCTGCCTCATCGCCCAGGCGGTCGCAGGCCCTGGCTAGGTCGGTCCAGATGGCGGGATCGTGCGGGGCCAGGGCGGCGGCGCGTTCCAGCGAGGAGCGGGCCCGTTCCCGCGCTCCCTCCTCCACACTCCACAGGGCCAACCATCCCACGCGATGGTGCAGCTTCGCGTTGGCAGGGTCCAGCGCCAGCACCCGGGCCACCACACCGCTATCGGATTCGTCCAGGGCCCAGGCAGCCAGCGCGGCCCGCACGGCCAACAGGCCCAGCACGCCCGCAGCCAACAGGGACACCACCGCGAACAGCAGCATTCGCCAGGCAGAGACCAACGGAATGCGGATTGCCGAATGCGGATTGCGGAATGACCAGACCATGTCGGGGGCAGCAAACAGTTGTGAAACGCGGATGCCGAATGGCCGCAACGGCCCACAACCCAGCAGCGGTCAGGGACCTAAGTTGATGTCTTGCGCGAGCCAGAGCCGCCTTTCCCGTAGTAATAGTGGTAGTAGCGGTAAGCGTATGCGGAATAGTAGTACGGTTCGGAGCTGAAGTTGACGCGGTTCAGAACCACGCCCAGCACGGTGCAGCGGGCGTCGCTCAGCGTGCGAAAAGCACGCGCCAGGGTTTCGCGCGACGTGCTGCCGGCGGCGGTGACCAGCAGGGCGCCGTCGGCGAAGTGCGACATCACCACCGCATCGGTAAAATGGGCCAGGGGCGGCGAATCCAGCACCACGTGGTCGTAAGTCTCCCGAAATTCGCGGATCAGCGCTTCCATCCTGGGGGAGGAGAGCGCGTCGGCGGGATTCGCGGGAGGCGGCCCGCAAGGCAGCACCCACAGGTTCGGCACCGATGGCACGCGCAAGGGCTGCAAGGGGACATGATCGCCCAGCATCGTGGAAAGCCCATAGGTGTTATCCAAACTCAGGACTGTATGCACGCGCGGCCGGCGCAGGTCCGCATCAATCAGCAGCACGGAAGCGCCTCTTTGCGCCAGCGCGATGGACAGGTTGATGGCCACCGAAGTCTTGCCCTCGCGCGGCATGGCGCTGGTGACTACGGCAACGCGCGGCGGATCGGGCACCTGCGACAACAGGAAGGAAGTGCGCAGCTTGCGGTACGATTCGGCAAAGGCCGACTCCGGCATTCTGGTTAACAGCGTCCGCCTCTTCCTCTCCTCGCGGCCGCCAGGCAGCACCGGCAAGACCGTCCGCTCGCCCGGCCGGCCGCCGGTGCGGCCGTCCAGCATGGGAATAATTCCCAGGGAAAGCATGCCGGTGGCCTGTTCCACGTGATCCGGCGTCTTCACCGTGGTGTCCATGAATTCCTGGACAAAAGCGCAGGTGATGCCGAGCACCAGGCCCACGACCAAGCTGATGGCCATGTTCGTCAGGGGGCGCGGGCGGATGGGCGCCAGCGGGGGCAGCGCCTGATCGACGATGTGTACGTTGCTGGCGCGCAGGCCGGCGGAAACGCCCGCTTCTTTCATGCGCTGCAGCAGCATGTTGTACAGGTTTTGGTTGGTTTCCGCCTCCCGCTTCATTATGCTGAACTGAATGCCCAACTGGTTCAGCTTGGTCGCTTCCCGCTTCTGCTGCTCGACGGCGCGGGACAGCGCTGCCTCGCGGCTCACGGCAGAGCTGTAATCGGAGGCCAGCTTGCTGACCGTCCGCTGCTCCTCCTGCTCGATCTGCCGGGCAGCCTCCTCCATGCGGCTCTTGAGCGCGGCGACAGCCGGCCAGGAAGAACCGTACTGGGTCTTGGCGCTGGCGTACTGGTCTTTCAAATCGCCGAGCTTGTCGCGCAGGCGGGAAAGGCTCTCGCTCTGCAGGGTGTTAGGCAGGCGGTCCTTGCCGGAGGCCAGCCGGTATGACGACTCTTTCTGGATGCGGTCGCCCTGGGCGTCGGTCATTTGGCGGGTCAGGTCCGCCAGTTTTTGCAGGGTAACGTTCTGCTTGTCGTCGATGTTGATGGCGGCATTCACCTGCTCGTAACTAACCAGCGCCTGCTGCGACTTCTCGACCTTGGCCTTCAGCGTGTCCAGCTCCTGGGTCATCCATTCGGTGGCCTGGGCCGTGGCCTCATATTGCTTGCGGAAGTTATATTCGACATAGTTGCGGGCCAGCATATTGACGACGGCCGCACAGCGGGCCGGATCGGGGTCCTCAAAGGAGGCTTCCACCAGGCGGCTGTCGCGGACCAGCTCGACCTTGAGTCCGCCCTTCAGGCGCCCTATCAACAAGGCCTTGCGGCGATCCGGGTCCTTAACGGCAAGTGCCGCGCCCGCGAACTCGGCATTGCGATCGAGGCCCAGCCCCTGGATGGCCATCCAGGCCACCTTGTCGCTATTCAGCACCTGGACCTGCGTTTGCAGGAATACGATGTCGGTCCACTGCTGGATTTGGTCCAGGCTGTTCAGCGTGGTTCCCTGCCGGTCACCTTCGACCTCCAATCGCACGGTGGCCCGATAAACGGGCGTGGTTTTAAACGAGGCGATAGCGGCCAGGCTCATGGCCATCAGCACCACGGCAATGACCGTCCAGCGCCGCTTAAAAAGCAACTCCCAGCAGTCGCGGAGCCGCGGCCCGCTATCGATGTGGGGCGAGACGAGGTCGATGGTGGGATAACGCCGGTTCACCTCGTCCGGCGGCATCGGCACCAGTTCTTTCGCTTCATTCATCGGAGTTTCGTATGATTACTTTACCGGCGCCAGATGACGATGCCGGTGGTGATTTGGAGGGCAGTTTCCGCGGCGCGGCGGATGACCTTCTTGCTGGTGCTGTCGGGGATAAACAGGATGTCGTTGGGGTGCAGGACGGCGTTGGTGTCCTGACCGCTCAGGATGCGGGCCGCGTTGATGGGAACGGCCGTTTCGTTGCCCTTGCCGTCCTTGCGGATGATGGCCGAGCGCTCGGGGCGGGCCGTGCCCTTCAGGTCGCCGGCCAGGGCCAGGGCGTTCAGCACGGTCATCTGCTCGTCGTTATGGGTCAACGGGAAGCCGCCCGGCCGCTGGACGGCGCCCAGGACGTACACCACGCCGGCGCGGGCCACAGTGATGGTGTCGCCGCCGAGGATGGGCACATCCAGGTTCAGGTCGCCCCCGTTCAGCAGCTTGGTAAGGTCAACCGTGATCGTTTCCGGCTCCTTCGCGGCCCCCCCGGTCGCGCTGCGAAGGGGGCGGCGGATGATGGCCATGGTCCCCGCGTCCTCGGCCAGCCCCCCGGCTCGCGCCAGTGCGCCCATCAGCCGTGTGGGGTCCGACGCTTGAAACACAGTGGGCGCGCGGACGGCGCCCAGGATCGCCACCGGCCCGCTGTGCTGCTCCTTGATGGTCACCTGCACCTGGGGGTCGTTCACCAAGTTGTGCTCCGCAAGCAGGCGCCGGATATCCGCAGCCACTTGCGTCACTGATTTTCCTGCCGCCAGCAGCTTGTCCTGGATAAACGGCATGGTCAATGAGCCGTCGTAATCCACTACGAAATCGCCCGAAAGATCAGGAACCTGGAAGACCCGAATGGTCAGAACGTCGCCCGGACCGATTCGGAAGCTGAGCGAGCGCGGATCCGGGGCACGCGCGCCGCGTTCGATCTGCTCGTTGACCGTGCTCAGGCTCCTCAGTTGCTGGGCTTGAACCGTGCCGCGCGGCAGCAAGGCCAGGCCGGCCATCACAACCAGACAGATTGCGAGTTTCCTTTTCATGCTACGGCCTCAGGACGGCAGCGCTTCTCTCAGCCGGTGATGGCCGGAAGAGCGAGTCCCTTCCTATACCGATTCTTTCCACGCGGTAGCCGTCGATCTCGACGCCAACTGACCTCTGCAGCATCTCTACGGATAGCACCAAGCGGTCCCCTCGGGCCTTTCGTACCAGGATCCCTTCGACTCCGGCCAGCGGCCCGCTGCTGACCCGCACCCAATCGCCGGCGTTCAAGAAGGGGAACGGCTCGACGAGCAGCCGGCTGTTGACCGCGCAGCGGATCGATTCAATCTCCTGGTCCGGGATCGAAGAAGGACCGTCAGAGGTGCCCACCAGGCAGTAAACGCCCGCAGTCTGGAGCACGGCCAGGCGCCGTGCCACATCCATCCGAACAAACAGGTAGCAGGGGAACAGAGGCTTTTGAATTGTTTTCACCCGATCCGCCCATACGCTGCGCACATTGTAGAGCGGCAAGAACATCTCAATGCCCTTGCCGGACACGCTGCCGGCCACAGACTTTTCGTGCTGATGCCGGGTGTGGGCCGCGTACCACCTCTCGTTGTGTTCGGCGCTCATATGAATATCAGCGGCGAAGTCTTGCTCCATACACGGCTCCGCCCTCTGACTTACAGAGGCCGCCTCCATTCCAGGCTGCTTGCGCCACTCAGTTCACGCCGCTGACGGCATCCAGCAGAAATGTGTGCCGTCCCCGGAACCGCACGGCGGTCTCCCATTGAGTTCCGTTCTCTACCCCGACCGCCGCCGAGACTTTCGTCACCTCCGAGGGAAAACAGATGCGCACGCGGCCCTGGGCGGGATGGTCGCAATGCACATAGAGCACAATCCGACTTCCGATCCCTAGCTGACGATCCAACAGAAACAGCGCCCCCCTCTTGCTTATCTCTTCCAACTGCCCGCTGGCCTCGGCTCGTGGGCCTTTCCGGTTGCCTACCTGGACGGTTATGGGCACACGTAACGGAATAGGCACGCTTGGCCGCCTTGCCGCGCTACCTCCCCGGGGCGAGACAACGTCGCTGCGATTCACTTTGGTGACTCGAAGAGACACATTAGACTAGGCTAGAAAACTCTAATGCAATGGGGCACCAGTATGAAATTCGCTAGTTCCAAAGTGGTAAGGCAGGGCAGGAGAGTGAGCCTTTAGTTGTATGATACTTTTTATGCCTTTGCAGGCAGCACGCTGTGCGCCCAGCCGGTTCCGTCCGTTAGCCCAGGGCGGTCGGCGGCTGCGACGTGAGCTTTCAATGAGGAGGGCGCCGAGCCAGAGATTCTTGCGGCTGGTGTCATTCGATAGAAAAGCAGCCCGGCTTCCAGCCGGCTGGGGACCTGCAGCTTTTGGAAGATAGAATAAACGTGCCTCTTTACGGTCGCTTCGCTGATGCAGAGCGCCGCGGCAATCTGTCGATTGCGTTTCCCGACAGCGATTAACGAAAACACCTCCCATTCGCGCCTGGTCAGTTGATTGGACTTCGTGGGCATCTGGCCATCGCTCTTCATTCCCTTCTCAAACAGGGAGGACATGATCCGCCGTTGCGCCCATAGCTCGCCCCGATTGATGCAGCCAAGCGCCTTAAGGAATGTGCCTCCGTCCTGCGACTTCGAAAAGCAGCCGTGAGCCCCTGCAAGAAGCATCTCCTTAACCAGTTCATCAGAGGGATTTTCGTATATGACCGCGATTCTTGCTGTGGCAAAGTGCGACTTCAACTCGTGAAACAAAACATGGTCGACAATGTCGCAGTCCGCCTCAACCACGATAAGATCAACACTGGCTGGCGGTGCTTCGGTCCGGTCCAGGCTTCGGATGCCCTCCACCTCCCACCCGACCCGTATGTCTCCCGTGCCGCTAAGCAGCGCCACCAGTGCACGCCTGATGAGCGCGTGTTTGGAAACAACACCCACTACCATGTTAGCGCCCCCCCGGTGTCAAAGTTAGCCTTGGGGACGGCCCGCTTACCATGGGCATGGAGTCATAAGGCCGTTGCCGAAACCGTCAAAGGAAAACAGTTGCGGGCGCCGACGGGCGCCGATTGGAGCACGCATTCTTGACGTTGTTTGCCGGCTCGATAATCCAGTTGTGCCCGGTTCAATAGCTGGATCCCGCCGCAGAAAACGTACCTCTCCCCCTGCTCCCCGCCCCAACTCCAGTGACAGTATGGACCCGTGAAGTGCGCATTGCAAGAGGTAAAAACACGACTGTCTTATCTGGTATATTACGCGCCGACCACGGGCGGTCGCGTACTTTTCTTCCAGGCGCCGGTCTTGGAGCTGCTTTTCCAGGACAGCGTGCTGGCTGGCGTTGCCGGCGGCCCGCCCGTACGCCGGGTTGCGTTGCTTCTTAGCGCATGTTTACTTTTTCGCCCGTAATCCGCTGAAAACACGCGGGCGTTTTTGCGTCTGGTCACTACATGACCGCCTCCTGGCCAACCGGCGGCTCGGGCGGGTCCAGTTGGGTAATGCCGAGCGCCTTCAGCACCTCCGCGGCATGGCGGCTGCCACGAGTCAGGCACAGCTTTTCCCGATCACCGATTTGCACTTCTACACAGCGCACGCTCTCCAACGCCCGCCAGGCGAAGGGAGAGGAGAGCGTGCTGCCGCCAGCCTTGAGCTTCTTTTCCATGGCCCGGTCCAGCAGGAACGCCAGGGCCGCCACCAGCACATGGGACTGCACTCGCTCGGCGGAGCGGTGATAAACCGGACGCACCTCCAGCAACCCTTTCAGGTGCGAGAAGCCCCGCTCAACCTCGTTGAGTTCCTTGTAGGCGGCGACCGCCTCCAGCGGCGACAAGTGCCGCTCCTCGGTTTGCAGCACGTACTTGCCTTCGTATGCCTTCTCGCTGGCCGCCATACCCACCTCGCATTCCTGCCATTGGTCGCGTGCTTCCGCCTCGCGGATGTACTGGTAGGTGTCTTTGCGATTGCGCCGCTGCAAACCCACCAGGTAGCCTTGCCCCGCCTCGCGCAGTTGCTGCCGAGTCTGTGACTTCACCATGCCCCGGTCCCCGACCATCACCACCCGGTTCAACTCGAAGCGCCGGTTGAGCAGCTCCCCGTGAATGCGCGGGGCGCACCCCAGAGCGGATTCTCGCGGCTGATTTTGCGGATCAGATCGCGGACCTCTCTTGGAACTGCTGGTCGTCCGACCTGGCCGTGTCGGATCTTCCATGTCCAGAAAAAGCGAAGGCCCTTCCGGTGCCAGGCAATGACCGTTTCCGGCTTGACGATCACCAAAGCAGATCGCCAGTCGCTCCAGACGCCGCATAGCGAGGCCCACAGAATACGGTCTGCCGCAGTCAGCTTCGGTCGCTTCTTGACTGAGCGCTGGAGGACACCGATCTGGTGGCAGAGGGCCAGGTTTTCTAGTGGATTTCTCCTGTGCCAAGCGTTCCGTGTGGACATTCGTGTGGACATGGAGCCAAACACACTCTGTGCTCCGAGACTAACCCTTTGAAAGGAATGGTCGGGGCGAGAGGATTTGAACCCGAATGCGGGCAAGCCCGAATGCGGGCGAGCCTCCGACCCCCTGGTTTACCCGCAGTCGGGTCCCGAACCCGAATGCGGGCAAGCCAGGTGCTCTACCAGCTTGCCCGCATTCGGGGCTGAGCGGTCCTACTCGGGCACGATCCGGCTCAACTCG
>Ga0315279_10011721_pt1 | contig 10095 bp, 7 predicted proteins | sample YL17G06_20_MG_FD_203694 | JGI IMG/M metagenome (GOLD analysis project Ga0315279, IMG submission 203694) | Sediment microbial communities from Yellowstone Lake, YNP, Wyoming, USA - YL17G06_20 | ecosystem: Environmental > Aquatic > Freshwater > Lake > Sediment | place: USA: Wyoming | collected...
GGAACAAGACTACCGAGAGCAGAAAGACCCACCAGGGGGCCGTGCCTTGCAGCCAGATCGCGTTGGCGGCCGTGGTCTTGGTCATCGCGGTCAGGTAGGAGATGCTCATCACCGCGAAACAGGCGGCCAAGGGCACGAGCCCGATCCGCCACCGCGGGCGCCGGACCGTGGGCAAGAGAATCGCCGCGGCAAACAGGGCCCGCCAAAACGCCAGCAGCGTGCCGCGCACGTCCTCGTCCCAGACGTCGAAAATGCGATTCTTGGCAAAAAACCCGCTCGAGCTCCACAGAAGCGCAGCGCCCACCACGTAGAGCCGGCCCACGAGCCGGCTGGGCTGGCGAGGGGGCAAGGAAGGAACGGCCGCTGGCATATAAACGGCGATTATACGGCAAACTTGCCCGTCGGGCGACCCGGGCCGGCCTGCGATCGGTAGCGGCTCCTCGTTTTCGTGCTTTCGTCCTTTCGCGTTTTCGTGCTTCTTTCGTGGCATCAGCCGGGCTATGGCATTCTGGGACCTTTCGTAGGACAATTACGGCGATGGAGGTGACCCATGGCGAATCTGACTTCGGTGGGGGGCGTCGAGCGCAAGATCCGTCGCACCGAAGGATTCAGGGTGCGAATCCTCAGGCCCCCCGACACCAGCCGCCGCAGGGACGTGCGGAGCGACAAGCAGAAGATGCCGCCGTACCACTACACCAATGCGGCCGACGGCGAGTGGACCGTAAGAAAGTGGAAGGAGTCGCGGTTCCATCCCACGTACCCCGGTTTCGACGTGGACGTGCTGGAGCGCAGCGGCAGCGTCGCCGGCGGGCTGACGCGGCTCGTCACCGTGCGGGCGACGTATGAAGGGGGAAGGGGTTAGGGGCTGGGGACTGGGGACTGGGGGCTGGGGACGACGCGTAGCGGGCGGGCTTGCCCGCCGTTCAATTGTGTGCGTAGGACGCGTTAGGGGCTCGTGAGAAGTGCGAAGAGAAAAGTGAAAACTGACAAGTGAAAAGTGCAAATCGGCCGGTCAAGCCTCATTTTGCACTTGTCACTTTGCACTTGTCACTTTTCACTCTTGATTGCTCTTGATTGCTCTTGATAGCTGACGAACCTGCTGAGGAGAGATCCTGCATGAACATCCCAATTTCCCGACGTGAGTTTGTAGCGGGCGCCCTGGCGGCGGCCGGCGCCCTGTCGCTCGATCGGTCCGTTTCTGCCGCGCCTGCGCCCGGCGCAGAGCCGCCCAAGGACGAGATCCCGCTGGTGGACTATCACGTCCACCGCGACGGCACCACCCTGGAGAAGCTCCTGGCCATCTCGCGCCAGAAGAACGTCAAGTTCGGCGTCGTCGAGCACGCCGGCACCAAGGAGAACAAGTACCCGGTCATCCTGTCGAGCGACGACGAGCTGAAGCAGTACATCGCCAGCCTGGAAGGCAAGCCGGTCTACAAGGGCATCCAGGCCGAGTGGCTCGACTGGATGACCTGCTTCTCCAAGGAGGTGGTGGCCCAGCTCGACTACGTCCTGACCGACGCATGGACCCTGCGCGACGAGGCCGGCAAGAAGGTCCGCATGTGGGACTCCGGGTTCCGCGTGGGCAATCCCGAGAAGTTCATGGACCGCTACGTCGATTTCCACCTGGAGCTGATGGAGAAGGAGCCGATCGACATCCTGGCCAACGCCACTTGGCTTCCCGCCGGCCTCCAGAAGCAGTACAAGAAGCTCTGGACGCCCAATCGCGTGCAAAAAGTGATCGACGCCGTGCTGAAGTACGGCGTGGCCGTGGAGATCAGCTCGCAGTACCTGGTGCCGCAGTTCAACTGGCTCCGCGCGGCCAAGGCAGCCGGGGTGAAGTTTTCGTTCGGCTCGAACATCCGCGGCCCCGGCGTGGGCAAATCGGACTATTGGCTCGAGGCGATCAAGGCCCTCGGGCTCAAGCGGAGCGACATCTTCACGCCGGCCCCGCCGGGGAAGAAGGCGATCGAGCGGCGGTGAAGATGAGGGGGTGACAAGGTGACGGGGTGAGAGGGTGACGGGGTGACAAGGTGAGAAGATGAGGGGGTGAGAAGTGCAAAGTGAAGAGTGACAAGTGAAAAGTGCAAAATGGCCGACGGGCCCTCATTTTTCATTTTGCACTTTGCATTTTTCATTTTGCATTCTTCTCTTACCCCTCTCGCCCCGTCACTTACGCTTCTGCTCCATCCATTCAAAGTCCAGCGTCGCCGGACGTTGCTCCGCGTCTGCCTGAGCGGTCACAATCGCGCGAAGCCCCTTGGACGGGGCCAGCGCGGTGCCGAGGTCCGCTTCCCACTTCACGTCGGCAAAGCCCTCCGCCGGCACTTTGACCTGCTGCGGATTCGGGCCCACGATGGGGACTTCCTTTTCGTGGAAACTAAGGCGGAGCTTCAGTTCTCGCGGCTGGTTGCCGAGGTTAAAGACCCGCACGGCGACCGGCATCTTCTTGGGCGGCCCGGCGCGGAAGCGGTAGCCCTCGGAGGTCGGCTCAACGAGCTTGTCGTCCCACTGGTAGCGGAGAATGATCGGCGACGGCGCGGTGCGTTTTGCCCTCCGCTCCCCGGCGGCCTTAGACAGGGCCGCGGCCTTCGTCGTCGCGTCAACCCGACCGAGAGTGTCCCCCGGCCGGAACCAAACGTACACCATCCCATCCGGGACCGGAATCGCGCCCGAAGAGGTCGGCCCGACCTGTCGCCCGTCGATCCCCTCGATCCGCCACACGGGCAAGTCGATCTGCACTGTTGCCTTGGGGTCCACACGGCCGGTGTAGACGACGGCGATGGTCTGGCCCTTTGAGCGGAATACCCGGGCCCGCAGAACCCGCTTGTCATTGTGCTTCAGGTCGCCGAAGTACCGACGGTCAGCCAAGACGCGGGCCACCTGGGCATAGGCCGCGAAGGACCGCAGGGGCGTGGCCCGCTTGTCCATCATGCCGAAGTTGTTCTTGCCCTCCTCGAAAAAGGGGTAGACGAAGGCAAAGTAGCGGTCAATGCCGCACGCCTTGGCCTCCACGGCCTTCATGGTGATGTCCAGGGCGCTTTCGGCGTCCTGATCCACGGGGGGCCGCTCGGGCCCGGTCTTCCACGGGCGCCCGCACTCGGTCAGCCAGAGCGGCATCGACTCGTGGCCATAATCCTTGAGCCACGCCCGATACTTCTCCACCAGCCCCTCCATCTCGGGCGCGCGGCTGTAGGTGTGGAAGCTGAAGACGTCGATCGAGTCCAGGATGCCGTTGCGCGCGGCGGTGTCCAAGAACTGGCGATTGCAGTGGGCCATCACGCCGCCCACGACCGGCACGCGGATCTTGGCCTGCAACGGTCCGAGACTCATCCTCTCGCTCAAGTCGGCCGAAGGGCGGACGACGGGCGCGCGGATGTTGGCCTGCGACAGACCAAACGACACCGCCTTGACCACGGGGACGTACTGGTCGGCCGGCAGATTGCCGCCGAAGAAGATGTCGGGCTCGTTCCAGACCTCCAGCCCGCCCCAGGTCATTTGCCACTCCTCGGCGATCTCCTGCCAGCAGCGGTCGGCGGCCAAGAGGTTCTCCGGGTACCTGGGGCCGACGCGGCCCATCCAGCGGGGCCCGTCGTGGGCCATTTCGAGCACTTCAACGCCGTGTTTGAGGCACGTCCGGCGGAGCCTGTCGTAGTGGGCGCTGGTCTGCGAAATCCAGAGGTTCGGCGTCGGGTGGACGGCTTCCCACGTAAGGCGCTCGCGGATCATGCGGATGCCGCTGCGGCGGGCCGCCTGGACGAGCCCCTCGCGGATCTCGTCGTCGCGCACCAACCACGAGAGGGCCCCGTCAATGCAGAAGAACGGGTCCATTCTCTCTTGCGACGCCGGCAGCGAGACCAGGCCGAATCGCTGCTTGGTCGCCGGGAACTCGATCTCGAAGAAGCCCTGGCGCGGCTGGAGCGTGACTTCCACAATCCCCCCGTCGAGCAACTTCGCGCGGCCCGAGCCCTCCGGCTTGCCGGAGTAGTCCAAGAGCGAATACTCCAAAGGCTCGGCCAACGGGCCTCCTTCGATCTTCCATTGCAGCCGGGCCGGCTTTTCGGGCGTGACGAAGAACTGCGTCACGCTTACCGGCTTGAGCGTCGCCCCGAGAACCGCGCCGGGGAAGGCGAGAAACGCAAGACTCCATACGAGCGATCTTGGCATTGGGCTTTCTCCAAAGCTACTTCTTTCCCATCACCTTCTCGACCTCCGGCTCGATCGCCTCGGCCCAGATCTGGTAGCCCTTGGGGCTGAGGTGCAAGAGGTCGGGCATGATCTCCTTGCTGAGCGTGCCGTCCTTTTCGAGGAACTTGGGGCCGATGTCCAAAAGCGTGACGTTGCCGCGGCCTCCGCCCCGCTTGGCCAACAGCTCATTCACGCTGGCGACCGCTTGGCGCTGCGGGGCTTGGTTGTCTTTGCCGCGGGGGAAGATGGCCAGCACGAGGACCTTGGCGTCGGGGACCTTCTCGCGCAGGGTGCGGACAATGGCCCGGATCCCGGCCACGATCTCCTCCGGCTTCTGTCCGCCGGTGTTGTTGGTGCCGATCATCACGACGGCGAGCTTGGGGGAGATGCCGTCGAGGTTGCCGTTCTGCAGTCGCCAGAGCACGTGCTGGGTCTGGTCGCCGCCGATGCCCAGGTTCACCGCGTTCCGCTTGCCGTAGAACTCCTCCCAGACCTTCTTGCCGCCGCCCTCCCACCCCTGAGTGATCGAATCGCCGATGAAGATCAGGTCCACGTTGCCCTGCTTCACCCGGGCGCTGATGCTCTCCTGGCGCTTTTTCCAGCCGGCGTCGTTGCGGGGGGCGGGCACGGCCGCCGCGGGGCGCTGCTTGGGCTTGGCCGATTGCTCCTTGGTTTGCGGCGCGGCCATTGCAGCCGGCAGGGCGAGGGACATAATGAGGACGAGGGGCAGGGACACGGATCGCAGGCGTTTCATCAGAGTTGCTCCTTGCATCGGGACAGCGTCGGACAGTGAAACCGAACACACGGCCGCGGTAGGCGTTAAGATATCCTCCACCCCTTGAGAATGCAAATGGAGGCTCCCCCGTGTCCTCGATCTTCCTCGCAGCAGGCGCCTTGGCCACGTTGCTGGTCTCGGCCGGGCCGGACCAGAAGCGTCTCGACACGTTCGCCGTGCAATGGGAAGACCCATCGCCGGAGAAACCCTGGCTCCGCCAGGTCCGCGTTGTGCCCGCGAAAGGGACCGAACTGACCACCGAGCCGCTCGGCCCCCGGGAGGGGATGCCGCACGGCCTGCGCGTGCGCCTGGCGGCCAGCGGATCGTTTTGCGTGGAGCTGGCCGACGATTACGGCTTCACCCTCTCGGCCGAGATGCTCCGGCGGGAGCCCTTTGTGTGGCTGAAGGACTTGGGCATCTTCGCCTCGGCGCAGGGCGACTTTGCCTCGACCAAGGCCGCGCGGGAAGCCCTGGCCGCGCAGGTGGAAGCGGCACGCAGGCAACCCTTCCGCTCGACCAGCGAGAAGTACTTCGCGTGGAATGGCTACGACGAGGCCCGGCCCAAGCAAGACGACCGGGCCTTTGAGTTCGCGTATCGCACACCCCGAGCCCACGCGCCGCGGGTCGGCGAGGCAATCCGGGCCATGCCCGACGCCAGTTACGACTACTTCTGCCGGCGCGTCCCCGACGTGAAGCACCACCGGATGTTCCTCGGCTGGCCCAACGTCTGCCAAGAGTTCTACGTGCTCTCCAACGGGAGCATCGGTGTGAGTTCCAGTTCCGCGCTCGGCACCGGGCACCCGGCGGCCGACGATTTCGTCGTTCATTTCGGCGAGGGAGCCACCCCGACGTTCAAAGGGCATGGCGACCGGTCGGTGACGCAGGGCATCGAAGACGGATACCAGATCATCGTAAAGACGCTGTGGCGCGAAGACGGCTCCGTCTTCCACGCCACCGCACTGGCCTACCCCTTGACCGGCGAAGAGGTGCGGACCGGCTACGAGCCGCTTGCCGCCTTCGTGCAACTGGGCCGTCTTAACAGCCCGGACCCCTTCTGGCTCAAGATCCGGCCGGACCATTGGGGCGCGGGCAAGCCGAAGCCGCTTGCAGGACTGGCCAAGGCGCGGATCGAGAGCGGCCGGCTCTGGGCGGGCACGCGGATCGTCCTGGCCTTCGATGGTGCAGCGGCCACGGTCGAGTCCGCCTCGGACAACGAGGTCCTCGTCAAGCTCGTGCCGCATACGAACCAGATAGACCTGGTGATCCCTTACATCGCAGTGGACGAGAAGCTGGTGGAAGCCGGCCGGAGACTTGGCTTCGCCAAGGCGCAAGCCGCCGCGAAGAAATACTGGGACTCGCGCCTCGCCAAAGGAACTCAGATCAGCCTGGCCGACCCCGTCGTGGTCAACATGTTCAAGACCCTCTACCCCCGCACGCTCGTGACCGGCGATCTCGACGCCCAGGGCGACTACGCCCTGAAGACCAGTCCGTTGAACTACGATTACGTCTGGCTCCACGTGACGGCCTACGGGATCGAGGCTTTGGCCCGCCGCGGGTACTTCGAGGAGGCCAAGCAGTATTTGGAGGCCGGGTTCCGCTGGCAGGGGTCGCAGCGGTCGGAGGCGTCGAAGGAGTACACGTCGTGGGACGGCTTCTTCACGGCCCCGCCCCGCTATACGGCCCTCTTGTGGCTCAACTATCACGGCTGGTTCCAATGGGCGGCCGCGAGGTACTTCATGTATTCGGACGACCGCGCCTGGCTCGACCAGAAGCTCCCGGCCCTGTTGAAGAGCCTGGAATGGACCGCCGCCCAGCGCAAACTCACGAAGCGCGACAATCCCGACGGCACGCGGCCGCCCAATTACGGCTGGCTCCCGCCCGGGCGCGTGACCGACGGCACGGCCGGCACGAGCACGTTTACCGACTGTGTGAACTGGCTCGGACTGACCGAGGTGGTCAAGGTGCTGGAGCGGACCGGTCACCCGCGCGCGGCCGAATTCCGCCGGGAGGCCGACGACTATCGGCAGTGCATTGTGCGCGGGCTGCGTTTGGCGGCGCGCCAGCGCGAGCCGGTCAAGCTCTGCGACGGCACCTTCGTCCCCTACGTGCCCGGCTACTTGGAGTCCAAGGGGCACGAGGAGACGATGTGGTACGCCGGCGTGGTGGACGGCGGCTTGGAGGGATTGGTGCAGTCGGGCGTGGTCGCGCCGCACGACCCCCTGGAAAACTGGGCCTTGGCCAACCTGGAGGACAACCTGTTCGTCATGGCCCCGAACCTCGCCGACGAGGGGCATTTCGCCGGTCACATCGCGGCCTATCTCCGCCGCGACGAGCCCAAGCACGCGGTCTACACGTTCTACAGCCTTCTGGCCACGCAGAGCGACCGGCAGACGCTCACCACCTTCGAGCACCGCTCCTGGGGCGCCAACCGCATTTACGACCTGGCCCCTTGGGCCATGCACTACTACGGCAGCACGCTCCTGGCCATGCTCTGCGACGATGAAGGGGACGAGCTGGTCTACTGCCGGGCGACGCCGGAGGCATGGCTCGCACCCGGCAAGGAAATCCGCGTCGACCGGCTCCAGACCCGCTATGGGCCGACCAGCTTCCGGCTGAAGCGCGAAGGCGAGCGGATCACGGGGACCATCGAGCTGCCGACCCGCTATCGGCCCTCCGCCGTCCGGCTCCGCCTGCGGACCGAGGGCTCGGTGAGTTCGGTGCGGCTGGGCGGCAAGCCGGTCGAGGCCGAGCGCAGCACGCCGCGGGCCGCGGGGCCGACGTTTGCGCTACCGACCGCCGCGGGCCGCGTGGACCTGGAAGCGACGGTCCAACAGTGACCTCGATCCGCAACAGGCGGCAATCGCCTGGCACAGCAGGTCGGCCACGCTCTTGGCCCGCATCTTCTTCATCAAGGTGGCTCGGCGGCTCTCCACGCCTCGGACGCTCAGCCCGAGATAGGAGGAGATCGCTTCGTTGGACATGCCGTGGACGACCAGATCCAGGACCTCCCGCTCCGCGTCGCTCAGTCGGCCGAGCCGTTTTTCAATCCTGGTGCGGTCGAGGAGTTCTGCGTGGTGTTCGGCCTCCCACTGGACGGCCTCTCGCGCCGCCTCGGCGAGTTCCCGCGGGGAACACGACTTGGAAAGGAAATGAAACGCCCCCAACCGGATGGCGCGGACGCCGGCCGCGAGGTCGCCGCGCGTAGCCAAGAGGAGCACCGGCAGATGGACCCCGTGATCGGCCAGTTGCCGGAAGACCTCTTGCTGCCGGCCTTCGGCAAGGCCCCAGTCCAGGAAGACGCACCCGGGCCAGGCAGGATCGCAGGCCGCGAGGAAGTCCTCGATCGAGGCATAGCATTCCACCCGGAGGTCGGCCGCTCGGAGCGAGTCCTTAAGCGTCTGCCAGGTGGCCCAGTCGCAACCGACCGCGAACGCGGTCGGTTCGTCGTGGAACAGCGGACTTTCGATGTCGGGGAACATCCGTGTACCCGCTTGCGTGTCTCTAGGAAAGGGCCCGCAACCGTAGGTTATGCTTCAGCGTGACACCCCGCAGCAGGGACCGAGCCGGGACACCGGCTGGCCGACCTGCGGGTCTCCGGGTCTGGGTCGAACGGTGAGTCTAGCGGGTTGCGGCGGCGTTGGCAAGTTATTGGAGAGTTTCCGGCTTAGGGTCCAACGGCGTTGACAGCCCGACAGCCGGGGCTAAAATAAGGGGTTTCCCCGCTGCCGGCCCCCCCTGCACTGGGGTCGTTTTGTTGGTTGTGTAGCACGGGGTTGTTGCGCGTGGCGTGGGTAGACTTCCGAAGTCTATGAGACTTCCGAAGTCTGACCGCTAAGCCTTCGGAAGCCTGAATTGCCCACCGAAAGAGCGGGAGCATCTCCTTGCAGGACGCCATCGAGAAGGCCGACGTGCTGATCGAAGCCCTGGGCTGGATCCGCCAGTTCCGCGGCAAGATCACCGTCATCAAGCTGGGGGGGAGCGTCATGGAAGACCCCGGGGCGATGACCCACCTGTTGGTGGATGTCCTCTTCATGGAGACGGTCGGGATGCGGCCGGTCCTGGTCCACGGCGGCGGGGCCGCGATCAGCCGGGCCATGGCCGAGTCCGGACTGGAGCCGCGGTTCGTCCACGGCCGCCGCTACACCGACGAGGCCACGCTGGAGATCGTCGAGCGGGTCCTGGCCTACGAGATCAACGAGGCCCTGGCCGCCCAGGTCGAACTCCTCGGCGGCCGCGCCAAGCCGCTGAACTTCCGCACCACCAACGTGCTCTTCGGCGAGCGGATTTGCCTCAACGGCGACGGCGGCCAGCCGATCGACCTCGGACAGGTCGGCCACGTGACGCGCGTGGACTGCGACACCATCCATAAGCTCTGCGACGACGGCGTTGTCCCCGTGATCCCCTCGATGTGCCTGGCCGGCGACGGCGGAAAACTGAACGTCAACGCCGACACGGCCGCCATGGCGGTCGCCCAGTCCCTGACCGCCGAAAAACTCGTCTTTCTTAGCGACGTCAACGGAGTCCGCCGCAACAAGAACGATCCCGATTCGCTCATCCACTCGCTCACAATCCGGCAGGCCCAGGACCTGATCGATTCGGGGGTCGTGGACGCGGGGATGATCCCCAAGCTCCATGCCTGCGTGGAGACCCTCGGGAAGGGAGTCCGCAAGGTCCACATCATCGACGGGCGATTGCGACACTCGCTGCTCTTGGAGATCTACACCAGCCGCGGCGTGGGCACGGAGATCGTGCCGGGAGAAAGTAGACAGTAGACACCACCCATAAAGCCGCGACCGGTGGTCGCGAACCCGTTCGCCGCGATCGGTGGTCGCGAACCCCGTCGCCGCGACCGGCGTCTAAACACTTTCGAGCGCTGATCGCTGACTGCCGATAGCTGACCGCTGAAAGCTGAAAGCTGATAGCTGCTTCCCAAACAGGCTCTAAACGGACACGCACGACACATGGAAGCCTCATTGAACTCCCAGCAAACCGTCAACCTCTTCCAGCAATACGTCGTCCCCAACTACACGCGCTTTCCCGTCGCCCTGGCCCGCGGCGAAGGCTCGTACGTGTGGGACAACGAGGGGAACCGCTACCTCGATTTCTTCCCCGGCTGGGGGTGCAACCTGCTCGGG
>Ga0315279_10011722_pt1 | contig 10094 bp, 7 predicted proteins | sample YL17G06_20_MG_FD_203694 | JGI IMG/M metagenome (GOLD analysis project Ga0315279, IMG submission 203694) | Sediment microbial communities from Yellowstone Lake, YNP, Wyoming, USA - YL17G06_20 | ecosystem: Environmental > Aquatic > Freshwater > Lake > Sediment | place: USA: Wyoming | collected...
GACTCTTTTGGTCTCGGCGGTGATTTTGGCCTGCTCGCTTATTCGAACCGGCCAAACCCAGATTATCTTTTCGCCGTCGGCGACGATGAGGATTTTACTGCGTATTTTTTGGGGGATTTTTGCGGCGGTGAGAAATTTGCCGATTTTTTTCTCGGCCGGCAGACCCAGCGGCCGGAACCGCTCGCCGGTCCGACGCAAACGGACCGACAGCGGAAGTTTGAGCTTGTCCAGGTCGAATCTTTCGATGAAGCTGTTTTTTTTTGCCTTGAACTGCTCGATGGTTTCCTGTCCGGCGGCAAGAACCGCCGCCTCGATCAGGTATTGGCCGAATTTGTTGCGGCCGGGGATTTTGAACCTCACGCTTTGGGCCGGCCGCTTCCGTGCGCGGGAGATTTTCAGCGGACGCGAAAAGAGCAGACTGCCGGATTCGCGGCAGACAAAAAAACGGCCGGGCAACACTACTTTTTTGCCGCCGATATTTTGTTCGGCCAGGCTCAGTAATCTGTCGTAGTGCTGCTGCGTCAAATTCTTTTCGCCGCAGCCGATGCCGGTCAGGGCCCGGCGAATCAGCTCAGTCCGGACAGGCACGGGCTCATCCAGCAGACCCTGCAAGTTCAGGGCGATTGTGCTTTCAATAGTCCGGGCCAATTTAGGCCAGGCCTGCTCTGCGCAGGTGAAGACCCGGCCATAGAACTTACGCGATAACTCGGCAAGCTGCGACAATTGTTCTACTATTGAGCCGGCGCAGTCCTGCTGCAGTTGCGGCAGAAGCTCGTGGCGGATGAAGTTGCGCTTGTATGTGCAATCGATATTTGTGCGGTCTTCGCGCCAGCTTAGATTTCGCTTACAGAGATAATCAGTAATCTCATCTCGCCGGACGCACAAGAGAGGCCTGACGAATTTGATTGTGCCGGCGAAGGTGCGGACAGGCCAGATGCCCGCGAGGCCGCGGAAGCCCGTGCCCCGAAGCAGCCGCTGCAAAATGGTCTCTGCGTTATCGTTTTTGTGGTGGGCGGTCGCTATGGATGTGCAGTTGCCGGCTTTCGCAATCTCGAGCAAACTCTCAATCCGCAGCTCGCGGGCGGCGGTTTCAATCGATAGTTTGCCTTGCCGTGCGAGCTCCTTGACGTCCAATCTTTTCGTGGTCATCGGCAGATTCAACGCGTCTGCCTGGCCTATGGCGAATTGCTCATCCGAATCGGATTCGCTTCCCCGCAGCTTGTGGTTGATGTGGGCGCACAGAAGTTCAGCGCTCAATAATCCTTCGGCCTTCAGGGCGTGCATCGCATATAGAAGGGCTGTGGAATCCGCTCCGCCGGAGACGGCAAGCAGGATTTTTTCTGCGGGGCCGAAAAACTCGTTTGCCTTCACGAACTCGGCAACTTTTTTTTCAAAATCGCAGGGCATATTTTATTTTGATACAAAAAAACGGGCCTGATTTCGACCAGGCCCGCGAGCTTAATCGGAGAATTCAAGCATCCGTCTGTGTTACTGGGTGCCCGAGCCGGCTTTGCTCAGCTCGTCGATGCGCTTTTCTGCATATCCCTTCCAGATGCTGTTTCCGGGGTCTTTACCTTCGGTCTGGACCGCCTGCAGGTAAAGCTCCAGCGCCTCTGAGCGACGATGCATCTGGCTGTCTAAAATATACGCCGCCTTGAACCTGGCAGGATAAGGCGTTGCGGCATCCCACTGATACGCCCGCTGGTAGTAGAGAATCGCGATAGAGTAATCCTTGAAGTGTTCGTAAATACCGCCGGCCTTGAACGCCGCATCATCAATCTTATCGCTGGTGGGATACTTCCTTATCAGTTGATTGTATTTGTCGAGCGCCAGACGCAGCAGGTCACTATCCTTGACGATGACCAGCCTCTCCGCCTCTTTCTGCATCTCGACGGCCGCCGCATAAAGCTGGTCCGCCTCGGCGATTGCAGCGGACGCCTTCAGGTCCGCGCCGGCTATGGTCGCCTCGATGACGTAGTTGTATCGCGGCATCTGCTCCAGGGCGGCAAGCTCTGTTCGTGCCCACTGCAGTTTCAGGTTGTTGCCCGTCCTGCCATAGTAATCTATCAGCGCAACAAGACCCTGATGATACGTCTCGCGGCTGGTTGCGAGATGTTCGATGAGGTCTGTTTCGGCGCCTTCGGCGGGCTTCACCACAGGCAGACTGCGCGGCTGACCCGTGTCGGTCATCACGAGCTGGCCCCTGCCGCTATCGACCTCGGTGCAGCCGACCAGGACGTTCAATAAGATTATAGAAGCTACGGTTAAAACTATCTTTGCCATAATGGCCTCCTTTCGAGCCAAAGCCCAAAATTGGGCTTGAAAGACTATGGATGTCCAATCGAAAAACGATTTCGTCAACCTTCGAGCAGGCTGTCAACCACGCCGAAGGCGTTAATCAATAATCAATATCATAGATCCGCCGTCGTCTGGCGGAATCAATTATCAATCAAAAGGTCCGGCTGGTCAAGAGCAAACAGCTAAAAAATTGGATGGCGAAGAAAATCTCGAAACTGCCAAAAGGGGCAATAAAGGCATTCCATTGTTTGACACCTGGCAGCGGGCGTTTCAACTTCCTGGCGGTTTTGTCTTATGCGGCAAAGCTCGGGTCGTCATTTTTTATTGATTGTCCGGCTGGAAAAAGATTATCATATTCATTTATGAGAATTCCGCTGACAAAATATGGCTGGCCCCAGGTGGTCTTCCTTCCGGCTGCGGCGCTGGCGGCAATGGCTGCCGTTATACTGGCTGAAGCGGTCTTTTTACCTCTGTGGGCCGTCGGTCTGGCAGAAGCAATTTTAGCGGCCGCTCTTGTATTTTGTTTGATGTTTTTCCGCGACCCGAGCCGCTTTTGCCCCTCGGACAAAGCGATTCTATTGGCGCCGGCGGACGGCCGGATAACGAATATCGAGGTCGTAAAAGAGGACGGCTTCATCGGCGCTGCGGCGATGCGAATCGGGATATTCATGAGCATCTTCGACGTGCACATCAACCGCGCCCCGTGTAATGCGAGGGTCGAGCGCATCACCTACAAAAAAGGCAGATATAAAAATGCTATGAATCCGCACTCCGGACGGGTCAACGAGTCCAATGATATATGTCTGGTCAGGACCGACAGCCCCAAAGACAGAATACTTGTCCGACAAATAAGTGGTGCCATTGCAAGGAGAATTGTTTGTCAGGTAAAACCAGGTCAAAAATTAGCTGGCGGCGAAAAGTTTGGTATGATAAAATTCGGGTCGAGGACGGAATTGTATGTGCCCGCCGGTGAAAATGTAAAGTGTCTGGTTGAAATTGGCGACAAAGTTAAGGCGGGCCTGACCACTCTTGTAAGGTATGAACGATGCGAAGATTGAGGACGAAAGGCGCTAAAGAAAGTCTGCTGCGGCGGGTGCGAAAGCAGCGGCTGAAATATATTACGGTGCTGCCGTCGCTGGTAACCATTCTCAACGGCGTATGCGGATTCATTGCCATTATTTTTGCCGGCAAAGGGGTGAAGCACGGAATGGGGGGCTTTTCTTATTTTGCGATGGCCGGCTATATGATTCTGCTGGCGATGATTGCGGATATGCTGGACGGCCGGCTGGCGCGGATGAGCCAGAGCACGTCGAGCTTTGGCGGACAATTAGACAGCCTGTGCGACATAATCAGCTTCGGCGTGGCGCCTGCATTTTTAATGCTCAAGGTTATGGAGCTCAAACTCGAATCGGTCGGTTTCGCCGGCGACGACATTTTCGGGCGCTTCGCGTGGTTCACAGCGGCTGCGTATATAAGCTGCGCCGCAATTCGCTTGGCAAGATTTAACGTGGAAAATGAAGAAGATGAGTCGGCACATATGAGCTTTATGGGGCTGCCGACGCCCGCTGCGGCGGGAGTAATGGTGAGCCTGGTAATATTGCATCAGGAGTCGCTGCCGGGGGTCGATGCCATTATTTATATGCTGCCGTTTGTTGCGCTGGGGGTCGCGTCGCTTATGGTCAGCAGAATTCGCTACCCGCATATTCTCAACCAATACATAAAAGGCAAGAAACCTTTTGCACACCTTATAAGGGTGCTGCTTTTGCTCGGGCTGATTATGTGGAGCAGGCAGGCGGCAATGGTGATAATCTTCTGCGGTTTTGCGGCGGGCAGTCTGCTAAAGTGGTTTTATTACAAGCTAATCCACAAAAAGCAGTTCGTTGTGGCAACCGAGCATGGAAGCTTGATGGCTGTGGATGAACCTGAAGCCGACGAGCACGACGACAGCAGCGACGAAACTGAAAATTAAAAGCGTAAAATTGGACGCGACATCAGCATTTCACGCTTGCAAGCTTTTTCCCCCAATTCCGTATCAGCGTTAATTTCTACTCGCACGTTCATCAGGCACGCCGCCACTTTCCTTTGGGAGCTGCAATGGCGGGTTGTGCGGCTATACTGCGTGTGGGAGCGGCTGCGTCGGGCGCCCGGCGGGTTGGCTCATCCGGTAGTAACGCTCGACGACCCCGACAAGCCGGGCCAGGACCTGGCGGCCCTCGCGGCTTGATTCAAGACCGACAATCTGCAGGCCGACACAGATGCTCCTGCCGTCCGCCGTGGGCAGGATGTGTCGAATCTGGGCGTTGAACATCAGCGGCGTTTCATACGGAAGAGGCGTGAACCGCAGGCCTACAAACTGCCCTTCTTTGAAATCCGGCTCCTGAGCGGGTGATGGTGCGCTTTCGGAAGGACTTTTGGCGGCATCGGACTGCTCGGAGGAGGTCAAGCCGCTGTCGATTACAACCTGTGCGCCGCCGGCGGAGATGTCGATAAGTCTGCCCTGATAATAGCGGTGGACCTGGCCTGTCGAATCGGACGATTCTCTGCTCGGCTGGTCGCCCAGGGTGCGGTGCCAAAGGACGACGTTCACCTTCAGCGATTCGGGAACGTTGACGCGAAAGTAGCTTCGCCGCTGGACCACTTCAACGCGGTCAGGCACAGTGAGCACTATCACGCCGCCGCTCGAATCCTGTGCCGGTTCAAGGTCCACAATGCTGGTATCGAAGACGAATTTGCCGTATTCGTATTTGAACGATATGCCGACCGGCTGCTGGAGCTGTATGTTTATCGGCAGCGGTCTTCCGGCGCCGTGGATGCTCTCGGCACGGAACCTCTCGGCGCCAAGGTCGGCAAGAATGACCTTTGCAACGTGCCATTTGCCTTTGGACAGATACGACATAATGGCGGGCACTCTTTTATCGACTGCTGTCCGGAGGATTTCCCGTGGTTCGACCCCGCGAAGAGCTATCATCTCGTTCATCTCAACCTCCCCAGCCCGCCGAAGGGCGGACTTTAGGATCCCCATTTGTCGTAGAAGCGGCGAATGAGGTCCGAAAATTTTTGCATTTTATTTGCGCTCTTGCAGAAGCAGCAAGGTCGCCTGTTTTTTAAGAGCAGGCAGAGGGCTTTTTGGGTCATAAGGCCATATTTGGTCTGCCTGCGGGAGGGTTTTCTTCACAAAACCCCTAAATAAATACATACAAATAATTCCGGCATAAGCAAAATATCCGCGGCCCGGGCCCGTAGGGTCCAAGACCCAGGCCCGGTCCTGCAAACCGGCGATGTCTTGCGATTTTTCGCGGCAAATGTGAATCTTCGGCTAATAAGCTTGAAAAAAGGATGCGATTGGCTGATAATTATTGCCATATAAATGAACGGAATCTATGAAATAAAAAGGGCGTGGGGTGATAGGGCGGCCTTTTTAGGGCTTTTCGTCCTTTCTTTGCTGATTGCCTACCTTATAACGGCCTCAAGGTCGGCGCTTCTGCTTTCCAGTCCGGTGGAATTAAATTACACGGGGCTGTCGGCGGCGGTCCCAAGCGGCAACGGCTGGCACAGCGACAACCGATGGAAGTATCACGAGGACGCATTTATTTTAAGCAGCATCTTTGCGCCCGAGCCCGGCAGGCCCGCGGCGGTGGTCCGCTGCCAGTATCTGTTCGCCGCCAGGGAAACGACGCCGCAGACGTGGTTTGAGGAAAAGGCCTCCGGAGTTAACGGCACGATTGTGAGAAGCGGCCGGATGCAAAAGGGAGCGCTCGTTATCGATTGGGCGCAGGTAAAAAAAGAGGGGACGCCGCTGAATCTATTTTTCGGCATATCCGAACTGCCGAACAACAGGCGGCTCAATATCGAGGTGCATCAGGTCAGGGGCGATGCCGGCCTGGCAGACAAGGTATTCGAGCGAATTGCGGACAGTTTGAGATTCAAAGATAACGGCCTGCTCGAAGCCGGCAGCGAAATCGTCGCAAAAGTCAAAAGCAAGGGTCTTGCCGGTTTCCTGGATAATCAGAACCAGCAGGTCTTTTTTCTGATAAAGACCATCGGGACGCGGACCGAGCACGTAATCGGTTTCACGATGGACGTGCTGGTTGATGTCGGGGGGGGCGCCAAGCCCAACATACAGGGGGCGGGTCTTTACTATACTCGGTCGCCGTACGGACAGGAGCAGGTAACGTCTTTTCGCGGCGACAGCAGGCTCGATGAGTTCGTCTGGAAAAGCGAAACTTACGGCCCGGCCGGCAGGAGCGGCAGCGAAATAGCGATTGATAAAGGCGCTGCGGCGACCGTCAGAAAGTTTGATGCGCAGGCGGAGGAGAAAACTTATCGGCTCGGCTCCGCCGCGATACCGAGCATCTTTCTCCAGCAGGTGCTGAGAGAAATGCTTGACGGCGACAGGAAAGAAATCGTCGTCGATGTCATCAGGTCCGATGGGACAATCACGCCTGCATTTATTTCCAGAATCGAGCCTGAGGATATCGCCGAGGGCGAAGAAGCCGCATATAAGCTGGATTTAGGTTTGCTGTGCGATGGGGGCTTTGCCGAACTGGTTTATCTCGACAAACAAAAACAGATTTCGAGGAAGGCGCTTCACGTGGAAGGCACGTTGACTTTTGAGCGGGCGGCGCTGAAAGATATTTTAGAGAAGTTTCCCGAGCGGGCCGACACGATTTTGCGAAGCGATAAAACCCCGGATCCCAATGCTCTGCAGGAGACAGGTTATTGACCGCTCAGGCAAACCCGCTTGCAGAATAGGAGTTGTTCGTAGTTCATTGTTCGTAGTTCATTGTTCGTAGTTCATTGTTCGTAGTTCATTGTTCGTAGTTCATTGTTTGCTGTCTATGAGCTCAAAACTACGAACTCATAACTCATTAAGCGTGTCCATCAGGGCACAAAAGTATTGATAAACAGCCGGAATACAATATGCTATCTGCCGGCTATTGAGCTTCCGGGAACGAAATTATGCGGACGAGGCGCTTAGGTTATACCGATTTGGAGCTGACGACGGTCGGGCTTGGGACGTGGGCGATGGGCGGGCCCTGGCAATTCGGCTGGGGGCCGCAGGATGATAACGATGCAGTCGCCGCAATATTGAAAGCCCTGGATTTGGGTATCAACTGGATAGACACCGCCGCCGTCTATGGCCTGGGACATTCGGAGGAGCTTGTCGGCAAGGCCCTGAAGCGAACAAAGCATAAGCCGTTTATTGCGACAAAGTGCGGGCTGTTATGGAATGAGAAAAGAGAGAAGGTGCCCTGTCTGAAAAGAGAGAGTATCCGCCGGGAATGCCACGCGAGCATAAAGAGACTGGGCGTTGAAGTTATAGACCTCTACCAGATGCACTGGCCCGAGCCGGCCGAGGACATTGAAGAGGCCTGGGAAGAAATGGCCAAGCTGGCGGCTGATGGAAAAGTCCGGTACATAGGAGTTTCAAATTACGATGCCAAACAGATTGAACGCATCCGCAGGATTCATAAAGTTGCGTCGCTTCAGCCGCCTTACAGTATGCTTCATCGGGAAGTTGAGGACGGATTATTGGGCTATTGTGCCGAGAACAAAATCGGGGTTGTGGCTTACAGCCCTATGCAGAGGGGCCTGCTTACGGGCAAATTCAGCCGGCAGCACCTTGCGACTTTAGCTGCTGATGACCACCGCAGGCGAAATCCAGATTTCCAGGAGCCGCAGTTTAGCGCCACACTGGAGCTGGTCGAGAAGCTAAATAAAATAGCAAATCGCAACGGCAGAACTTGTGCCCAGCTTGCGATAAGCTGGGTGCTTCGCCGGCCTGAAGTTACGGCGGCTATCGTGGGGGCGCGGCGGCCTTCGCAGATTATCGAAACCGCGCCGGCAGCGGACTGGGACTTGAGCAAAAAAGATATTGATGAAATTGAACGGCTTCTGGCTGAACGCCAGAAGAAACTTGTCTCTGAGTGAACCTTAAGTGAGAGAGAAAGTAATGGTCGAGAAATCGAGAAATCGAAAATCGAAAAATCGAAAATCGAAAATCGAAAATCGAAAATATACAAGTCCGCTGGTTGAAAGAAACGCCTCGAAGGAAATGGCTGAGCTTTTTGGGGCGCAGAAGAAATTCAGCACCTGGCGAAGACTCTGGCTGGAGCTTGCAAAAGCGGAGAAAAAACTCGGCCTGAAGATAAAGCAGAGCCAGATAGACCAGATGGCCAAACACCTCGACGATATTAATTTCAACAAGGCCGCCCAATATGAGAAGCAATTTCGACACGATGTGATGGCGCATATCCATACCTTTGCCCAGGTCGCGCCGAAAGCGGCGCCGATAATTCATCTCGGCGCCACGAGCTGCTACGTCGCCGATAACGCAGACCTGATAATTATGCGCGAAGGTCTGCAGCTGGTTGCCGCCAAGCTGGCAGTGGTAGTGAATCTGCTCGGCGGATTTGCAAAAAAATATCGCTCGCTTGCGGCGCTGGGCTTTACGCATTTTCAGCCGGCCCAGTTGACCACCGTCGGCAAAAGGGCGACACTTTGGGCGTACGAGTTTGTGATGGATTTGGAGGAAGTGGAGTACAGGATTGCGACACTGCCGTTTAGAGGCGTCAAAGGCACCACCGGCACGCAGGCTTCCTTCCTCGAACTTTTCGACGGAGACCACAATAAAGTCAGGCGGCTCGATATGGATGTCACCAGGGCGTTTGGATTCAAGAGGGTCTGCGCAGTCACCGGCCAGACGTATCAGCGGAAAATCGATACCTTTGTTATAAATTGTCTCGCCTCGGCTGCGCAGTCGGCCCACAAGCTGTGCAACGACCTTCGGCTGTTGGCGAACCTCAAGGAGATGGAAGAGCCGTTCGAGCAGTCGCAGGTCGGCTCTTCCGCGATGGCTTACAAGAGAAATCCGATGCGATGCGAGAGGGTGACAGGCCTCAGCCGGCTTGTATTGAGTTTGGCAACCAGCCCACCGATGACCGCATGCGAGCAGTGGTTCGAGAGGACCCTCGATGATTCGTCCAATAGAAGAGTGGTCATCCCTGAGGCGTTTTTGGCGGTCGATGGAATTCTGCAAATCCTTATCAACGTCCTCGACGGCCTTGTTGTGTATCCGAAGGTGATAGCGGCACACGTTGCGGCGGAACTGCCGTTTATGGCGACCGAAAATGTCCTTATGGCGGCGGTAAAGGCCGGCGGAAACAGACAGCATCTCCACGAGAAAATAAGACAGCATTCCCACGCGGCTGCAGAGCAGGTTAAAAAATTCGGCAGGCCCAATGATTTGCTCGCCCGTCTCAAAGCGGACACCGCTTTTGCAAAGGTCAACTTTGCCCGGGTGCTGGACCCGAAAAATTACGTTGGCAGAGCGTCCCAGCAGGTGAACGAATTTTTGAAGGACATCGTGACGCCCCTTCTGCGGAAATACCGAAAGAAATTAAACCGTAAGGTCGAGCTGAAAGTCTAAAGCAAAACATTTTAATGAGCCACAGAGAACACAGAGGGACACAGAGATAAAGATAATTTCTAAATTCTCTGTGAACTCTGTGGCAAAATGAAAAGGTGAAATGAAATGATTAAGGCCGAATTGATAAGACGTATCAAAGAGACCGCATATCTGGAAGGCGATTTTATTCTCCGCAGCGGCAAGCGAAGCAAATATTACCTCGATAAATACCTCTTCGAGACCTGCCCGGACATACTGAAGGCCCTCGGCGAAGAATTTGTCAAACACATTACCGGCGATGTCACACTCATAGCAGGGGCGGAGCTTGGCGGCGTTGCACTGGCGGCGGCCACCGCGATGCAATCAGGCAAAAACTGGGTAATCGTCC
>Ga0315279_10011723_pt1 | contig 10093 bp, 9 predicted proteins | sample YL17G06_20_MG_FD_203694 | JGI IMG/M metagenome (GOLD analysis project Ga0315279, IMG submission 203694) | Sediment microbial communities from Yellowstone Lake, YNP, Wyoming, USA - YL17G06_20 | ecosystem: Environmental > Aquatic > Freshwater > Lake > Sediment | place: USA: Wyoming | collected...
CGCGTAGTCGCGCACGCGCCGCAGCAGGCGGTTGGCGATGCGCGGGGTACCGCGGGCGCGCTTGGCGATCTCGTGCGCGCCGTCGTCGCGCACCTCGATGCCGAGGATGCGCGCGGAGCGCTGGACGATCGCCACCAGCGCGTCGTCGGGATAGAAGTCGAGGTGGTGAAAGATGCCGAAGCGCTCGCGCAGCGGCGCGGAGATGAGGCCGGTGCGCGTGGTGGCGCCGATAATGCAGCAGGGGTTGATGGGGATCTTGATGCTGCGCGCGTAGGGCCCTTTGTCCTGCACGAAGTCCACGGTGAAGTCCTCCATCGCCCCGTAGAGGTACTCCTCCACCACCCGCGGCAGGCGGTGGATCTCGTCAATGAACAGCACTCCGCGCGGCTCCAGGTTGGTGAGGATGCCGATGAGATCGCCCGGGCGCTCCAGCGCCGGCCCGGAGGTGCCGACGAGGTCGGCGCCCATTTCGGCGGCCACGATATGGGCGAGCGTGGTCTTGCCCAGGCCCGGCGGACCGTAGAACAGCGCGTGATCGAGTGGCTCGCCGCGCCCCCGCGCGGCCTCGATGGCGATGGCCAGATTGTCCTTGACGTGCTCCTGGTCTATGAACTCGGCGAGGGTGGTGGGGCGCAGCCGGGTGGCGCAGGCGTCGTCATCATGCTGCTCATCCGGCCCCAACAGGCGCTCGCGAATTGGCTTGTCTTCTTTCACTTGCGGGTCACTTGCCGCGCATCTTGTAGCTCAGGTTGAGCAGCTCCTCGACCGTCTGCGGGCGCTCCCCCGCCGCCAGGGCGCGCTCGACCATGTCCCTGGCTTCGACGCGGGTGTGGCCGACCCTGGTCAGCAGCTCGATCGCCTCGCTCTTTATGTCCTCGGCCGTGGGGGCGCGCTCGGCCTCGTCGCGGATGAGGCAGAATCTGCCGGCCTTGCCCTGGAGCTTGGCCACGATCTCCTTGGCCTTGCGCGCGCCGACGCCGGGCAGTGCTTGCAGGGCGCGCAGGTCGCCGTCCTCGATGGCGCGCGCGATGCGGCTCACCGGCGCCGCCAGCGCCTTCACCGCCAGGCGCGGCCCGATGCTCGCAACCGTGATGAATTGCTGAAAGAAGTCGCGCTCCAGCTCGTTGCGGAAGCCGATCAACACCTGCGTCGCGCGCGAGTGCTCCACGTGCAGGTACTCGTAGGTCACCAGCTCGAGCTGCTCCCCTTCCCGCGCCGACAGCGATTGCAGAACGCCCGCAGGAATGAGCACCTCATAGCCGATGCCGTTGACCCCCAGGATCACCCCGTAGGGCTTGCGCTCCAGCACGCAGCCGGTCATGCGCGAAATCACGCAGGCACCTCCGGCGCCGCGCGGGCGCATCGGCCCGTCATCGCGCGGCCGCCTTCTCGCGCAGTCGCCCAGCGTGGCACAGCGCGAGGGCGAGAGCGTCGTACATGTGATCGTCGCGCGGCTGCGAGCGGATGCCCAACCGATGGCACACCATCTCGCGCACCTGGCGCTCGCTCGCCCGCCCGTTGCCGCACAGCGCGCGGCGCACCTGCGAGGCCTCGTAATGCACCAGCTTCAGCTCCGCGCTCCCCGCCGCCATGCAGATCACGCCGCGCGCGTGCGCCATGAGGATGGCGGTGCGGGGGTGATGGTACTTCGAGTACACCTCCTCGATCGCGACGACGTCGGGGCCCCATTCCTCCACGACTTCGACGATCGAGTGGTGGATGCGGCACAGGCGTTTGCTCAGCTCGCGCCCGCCGGAGCGGATGACGCCCGCCTCGACCAGCGCCTCGCGCTTGCCGTTGACGTCGATTATGCCGTAGCCGCTGGCGGCAAGCCCGGGATCTATGCCCAGCACGCGCATGTTTCAGCACCCGAGCGGCCCGGCACGCCTATCCAAACCCCGCGCCGCTCACGCGCGGCTATTATAGCAGCCCCCATGTGGGGCGTAAAGCGCGGCGGCCCCGCCAGGCCCTACGGCAGCTCGCGCCCTCCCTGCACGGCGCTGCGGTACTCCGCCACCCGGCGGTCAACGATCTCGGCGAACACCTTCATCAGATCGGCCGGGGGCAGCCCGGACCCGCCGCCGTACGGCTGCTCCGACTTGCGCTTGGCGTTGTAGGGCTCCGCGGGGTACCCCTGGGCCGCGACGTACAGCTTGCCGGCGACCGCGCCGGATATCTTGAGTGCGTTCAGTTCGCTCAGGGTTTCGTTCACCTGGTCTTGCGCCAAGCGCGCCCGGTCGAACCTCCCCGCGTGATAATGGTACCCGACGGCGTAGATCATCTCCGGATGAGTATTGCACCCCCCGCCGATGACCCCGACCGCTCCCCGATCCAGCGCGTCAAGATAGAAGTGCTCGGCCCCCGCGATCATGCCGAAGCCGGTGGCGGCGACCACCTTCGCGATGGGATCGAAGACGGCGTGGTCGGTCGTCGAGAGCTTCATGCCGCCGATCCGCGGAAGGGCGACGAGACGCCGCATCAGGGAGGGGGTCATGCAATACTCGGGCAGCATCCCCGGCGGCTGATAGATGACGATGGGGGTAGCGATCGCGTCATTGACCGTGCGATAGTGATTGAAGATGGTGTCTTCCAGCGGCGTGTTGGGCTCGGCCGGAAGGGCCGACGGCAGGACCAGCACCACCGCGTCCGCCCCGCGCTCCTGGGCGAATCGGGACAGCTCGACTGCTTGCGCGGTGTATCGCGCGGGGTCGGGGCGCTGCTCGGGGCTGCCGTTCCACTCGCCGGCGCACCCGGCGAGGACGCCGATCTCGCCCGCCGCCTCGTTCACCACTGCCTCGATGAGCCGGCGCGCCTCATCCACCGTGAAGGCGTACATCTCCCCCACCCCGGAGCGAGCGAATACCGAGCTGACGCACTTGCGGCTCTTGAACCACTTGACGAGGTTGCGCGCGCCGTCGAGGTCGAGGCGACCGTCGGCGTACCGCGGGGTGAACATGGGCACGATGACGCCGGTCAGGAACTTCGGTGCTGCAGGTGCTGGACGGACTTCCACGGCTGCATGTCTCCTCTCCACTAGCTTCTCATAGTATCTGAAGGGCGTCTACCCCAGCGCGGTGATCAGCCGCTGCGTCCACCTCGCGACCTCGGAGGTCTTCAGGCGCTCGAAGCCGATGACGTAGGTCTCGAAGTCGTCGCCGATGGGATCCTTCCACTTCGCCGGTATGCGCGAGGCGCCGTAGATGACGCCGAGGATCGCGGCGGTCTGGCCGGCGGAGCAATCGGTGTCGAGGCCGCACATGGTGGTGATGCACGCCGCGCGCTCGAAGTCGCCATCGCCAAACAGCAAGCCGATGACGACGGCGCAAATGGCCGGGAAGGTGTGCACCGGATGGTATTTCCCGGCGTGGCTGCGCGCGGCCTTTTCCCACGCCTCCTGCCACGAGCTCGATTCGTCGCACCAGCGGATGCTGTCGCCCACCACCTCGGTGAAGCGCGAGCGCGCGGGCACGAACCCGAGCCCGACCTCCAGCAGCCGGCGCGGATCGCGCTCGACAAACGCCGCCGCGATGAGCGCCGCATCGTAAAGCTCGCCATAGACGCCGTTGCGATCATTGGAGATGACCGCGTCACGGCAGGCGTATGCGACCGCATCGGCGGGGCGCCCCGGGCACAGCAGCCCCCACACCTCGCCCCTCATCTGGGCGCCGATCCACTCCCGGTAGGGGTTGTCCACGAGCCCCGACTCGGGCGGCATGATGCCCCGCTTGAGGTTGGCGAGCGCCACCTCCTCGGCGGTGTAGGCCTTTGGCAGCCGCTCGACCCATTCGAGGGCGAGGTCGCGCGACGTGAAGTCGCGGCCCTTCTGCTCGACCACGTGCAGGGCCAGGATCTCGTAGGCGGTGTCGTCGTTGAGGGTGCTCGGCGGCTTCTGCACGTAGTCTGTGATCTCGCCGTAGGTCTTGGCGATCCCCTCGCGCGTCCAGCCCTCCACGGGGCCGCCGAGCGCGCCGCCGATGTTCTTGCCCAGCCAGCCGCCGTGAATGCGGTCGAGGATGGCGGCGTCATCGAGGGTCATGCCCGCCAGCGGCGACGCGGGGGGCATTTCGGCCTTGATGCCGTCGAGGTCCGGCGGCTCGACGTAGGGCCAGTCGGGCCGCATGGGGCAGTGACGCAGCGCCTCGCGCGCCTGCGCCGTCAGGCGCATTGCCCGGTCGGGCTGGTTGGCTTCCACAGCCTCCGCCGCCTGTCGCACGAACTGCTCAGCCGCGCTCACGTCGCGCCCCAGCTCCCGTTCGGCGACAAGGGTCTCACCACAGAAGCTCAGCAGCTCCTGGGCTGCTTGGGCTCTCGACTTCTTCTCGGTCATTCCCGGGCTCCCCGTATGAGTTTCTGCGCCTCCTCGCGACGCCCCTGCACGGGCTCGTTTGACACCCGAAATGGCGACGGGTAGAATGACATCGGGCCGCTGCACACCGCGGGAAACGGACTCATGGGTCGGATATGAGCAACGACGAGCAACAGCGCAAATCCGTCCTGGAGCAAGCGCAGGCCAGGCTGCGCGGGGCTGATCCCGAGCGCGTGGCGGCGCTCAGCGGGGCCGAGGTGGATGTGGCACACCCGCCTCGGGTGTGTCCGGGAACTCACAGCCGAGGGCGGCTCCTTCGACAGGCTCAGGACAAGTTGTGCCACACGGGCCAAAGCGTCCTCACCCTGCGCTTGCTCGATCAGACGCTCCAGCTCACTCACCCACGACTCGAGGTGGCGCGCGCCGACGGCCAGCCCTGCCCGCAGTGGCAGGCGCATCTGCTGACCTACTACCTATCCATGGCCGACGGAACCAACCCCGCCGGCACCTGGGTTGCGCTGCGCGATCTGCCGGACGGCATGTTCTATCAGACCGCGTACCAGGGCTACAGCGGCGGCAACCTGGTGCGGGCTTTCGGCAACGACGTCGAAGCCTTCAGGGCAGCCTGCCGCGCGCTCGGGGGCGAGACGCTGAATACGGGCGACGCGGGGTACCGCTTCCTGGTGCTGCCGCGCGTGTGGCTGGCGGCGATCTACTGGCTGGGAGAGGACGCCATCCCGCCCTCCGCGCGCGTGCTGTTCGACGCCGCCATCAAGCATTATCTGCCCACCGATAGCTGCGCCGCGCTCGGCGGGTGGCTCAGCAACCGCATAATCGAGCAACATCGAGGCAGCTAGCCTGACATGGCCCGCGTTCTGCTGGTCAACTCCAACCTCATGCAGCCGCCCATCGCACCCATCGGGCTGGATTACGTCGCCGGTTACCTCGACGCCGCGGGGCATCAAGTTGAGTTGCTCGATTTGTGCTTCGAGGCAGACCCCGAAGCGGCCATCGCGGCACGGCTGGCGCGCGGCCCGGAGCCCCGGATCATCGCTATCACGCTGCGCAACACCGATGACTGCTACTGCGGGAGCAGGCAGTCCTTCCTGCCGCAGCTCCGCGAGATAATTCACGCCCTGCAGGCGCACGCCGGGGAGGCGCTGCTGGTGGTTGGCGGTGTCGGCTTTTCGCTCATGCCGCACGCGATCCTCGGCGAGCTGCCGGGCTGCGCGGGCATCGTGGGCGACGGCGAGACGGCGCTGGCTGCGATTGCATCGGCGTTGGATCGCGGCGAGGATGCGGCCGCCGCGCCCGGCTTCATCGCGTCGGCCGATGGCGATTGGCGCGCGCAGCCGCCAGCCCACGGACCTGTGGATGACGTGCCGACCGCGCGCAGCCTCGTGGACAACGCCCGCTACTTCCGCCAGGGTGGGCAGGGTGGCATCGAGACCAAGCGCGGGTGTGCGGGGCGCTGCATCTACTGTGCGGACCCCGTGGCGAAAGGGAGGCGTTATCGCCTGCGCCCGCCGGCGCAAGTCGCCAACGAGGCGGAAAGCCTGCTCGCGCAGGGCGTGGACTGCCTGCACACCTGTGACAGCGAGTTCAACCTGCCGCCCGACCACGCCCTGGCCGTGTGCGAGGAGTTCATCCGCCGCGGGCTGGGAGACAGGCTGCGGTGGTATGCCTACTGTTCCCCGGGCGCCATGACTCCGGAGCTGGCCCAGGCGATGCGGCGCGCGGGCTGCGTCGGCATCAACTTCGGCGCCGACAGCGGTTCCGACGCGATGCTCGGCCGGCTCGGCCGCGACTACACCGCGGCGGATGTCAGGCGCGCGCGGGAGCTGGGTCGCGCAGCCAGCGTAACCGTGATGTGTGATCTGCTCCTCGGCGGCCCGGGCGAGACGCGCGAGACGGCCGCCGAGACCATTTGCCTGATGAGGGAGATCCAACCCGATGCCGTCGGCGTAGCCATAGGGCTGCGGATTTACCCCGGCACGGAGCTGGCGCGCATCGCCGCCGCCGAGGGGTTCACACCTGACAATCCCAACCTGGTGGGACAGGTGGACGACAACCCGGGGTTCGCGCACCCCGTCTTCTACCTATCCGCGGCTCTGGGAGGGGATTACACACGCGCCCTGCACGACGAGCTGCGCGACGATCCGCGCTTCTTTGTGGGCGGCAGCGGCGATGAGACGGACTACAACTACAACGCGAACGAGCTGTTGGTGGCAGCGATTGCGGCCGGCGCCCGCGGCGCGTACTGGGATATCCTGAGGCGCATACGGCTGGGGGATAGGTAGAGTTGAGTGCCGGCCAGGTGGCCCCGGACCCCCGCGTGCGCAAGTACCCTGAGCGGGATTGGGGCCGAGGGTTAGTAGGCTTTGCTGCGATGACGCACACCGGCGACGGTGACAACGCCGGCATCATCGTTGATCTCGTACAGGACCCGCCAGTCGCCTATGCGCACGCGCCACGTCGGCGGCTCGTAGTCCCGCAAGAGTCGGCATCCAGGCGGGCGGGGATTGTCTCGGAGATCACGCAGCGCAGCAACAACACGGTCTGCAACGCCCGCAGCAAGCCGCCTGATGTCGCGCTGCGCCGCGGGGGAGATAATGACGCGGCGGTGGCGCAGATTTCAAATCTGCGCTACCCGCGCGGCTCGCAGGCGAGCCTCGAACTCCTCTAGAGGGATTGGCTTCCCCTTTACCTTCTTCCCATCTTCCAGATGGCGGGTGTCGTCCAACTGCTCTGCGGCTTCGATGAGTTCCTCGTACTCCTCGAGGGTCAGAACCACTCCGGTGCGCTGGCCGTTCTCGTCAACCAGGTACTGTCGCGGCTTCTTTGCGGCTCTTGTTTTCGCGCGGGTTGCCATGGCAACGCCATTCTATCCCGACTCGCGGGCCACGTCAAGGCTGTGCTATGGATGACCGTGCTATGGATCACCGAGCTGATCGAGATTGGGATGCAGCCGCCGACGGTTGGGGAGAATTGCTCTTCAGCTCAGAACTTCAGGCCGAGTTGCCCGCTCATGGTCTGCGCGCGGTAGCTGTAGCGGGCGTCCGCCGATTCGCTGGCTATCCGCCGCCAGTCGAGCGTGAAGTTCAGGCCCTGCCCCAGCCCGATCTGCCAGCCGAGGCCAAGGGCCTGGCGCTTGCTACCGCCGGGATAGCCCGAGTTGCTGCTCGTCTCCCACTCGGCGAAGGCTTCCTGGCGGCCGGTCAAGGCGTAGCTCAAGCGGGCGCGCACGCTGGAACTCGCCATGCCGCGGATGTCCGCTCGGGCGTATTCGGCGTAGCTGGAGTATGTGTCGGCCGCCGGGTAGGCGCCGTAACCGCCGCTGCCCCCGAAGCTGCCGCTGGCGGCGCCGCTCATCCCGCTGTAGCTGAGTTCGAGCTTGACGCCGGGGCCGAAGGGCCCGACGGTCGCGCCCAGCGACATGATGTCGTTGGATGATCTCCCGCTGGCGCCGAGGTAGGCTAGCTTCTGCCTGGTGTACTGGCCCATGAGCGCCAGGTCGCCCGACGGCTGCCACCAGAAGCCGCCGCTCCAGGAATTGCTGTCGCTGTTGGTGCCGTAGCGGCCCTGGCTCATCTGGGTGTCGTAGGCGAGATTCAATGACAGGTTGGGCGCGAAGCTGTGGCGCATGTTTATCAACTGGCTGCGACTGCTATAGCCGGTGACGGCGCAACCGTCGGCGCTCACCGTCTCGCCGGTTGAACTGGCGCGATATCCCAGGCTGATGGTGGTGCTAGCGGCGGGCGCGTACTCGACGGCCACGCGGGTGTTGCTCGCGTCGCTGCTGCCGCCGCCCTGGAGGCTGGTCCCACTGCGCGCCAGGTCGCAGGCGACGCTCAGGGCCGTGCCGGGCCGGTACCACAGGCTCAAGGAAGTCCCGCTGCCGCTGCCCGCGTAGGCTTGCGCCAATGCGCCGGCATCGAACGGCGACGGGCCGTAGATCGAGCCGGAGTCGGGGAATACGGGCGCCTCCCCTTGCCGCGCGTGCGAGCTGCGGCGATAGGTGGCCGTGGCCCCGTAAGCACCGCCGCTATAGCCCACGGTCAACAGCTGGCTGCCCGTGTCTTCCCGGAGCGGCTGGCCGCCCGCGCCGTCGAGCATGCTCCAGGAGCCAAAGTACGACAGCGACGGCCAGCCGGCGTGCGTGAAGTCCAGGCTGAATTGGCGGCTGGAATCGCGAACCAGCAGCCCCGAGGCGTCGCCGTCGTAGGAGTAGGGCCGGCGATAGTCGCGCATGCCGGCGGACAGGCGCAGACCCGTCATGGGAGCGAAGCCGATCTGCCAGTCGTAGCCGCTGCGAGTCCGCTCGTAGCCGACCGACTCGAAGGGGGCGAAGCCTCCGCCGGAGCTGCGCAGATTCGCCCCAAGCGTGAAGCGATCCCAGTCGCCCCGCGCGGCCAGCGCCAGGGCGGTGCCCGCGCCACTCGACGTGGCGGTGCCTCCCCCACTCTGTGCGATCTCCGCGTCCAGGGCCACGTGCCCACCGTCGGCATAGTGGGCGTCCAGCCCGACCAGCGACCGATCGCGGGCCGCCGACTGCACGGTAGTCACCACGCGGTAGCTCACGACGATCGACACCCCCGCGGGCACCGGCTCCAGGAAGAAGATGGAGCCGTTCGAGTAGTCGATGCGGTAATCGCGTCCCTCAACCTGCAGGATGCCGTCCAGGCGCAGGCGCTCACTGCCGGGCTCGATCGGACGGTAGCTCAGGACAAAGGGGCCCACGGAGTTGTTGCCCAGCCAGCGGTCTTCGCGCGCGGCCGAGGTGGCGGCGCCTGTTCCCCGGCGTTCGAGGGTGAGGTACGTCGCACCGAGGCTGAGACCTCGGCCGAAGGGCCATGCCCCTCGTAGCCCCACCAGCGTGCCGGCGGCGGCCCCGGGGCTGTCGTATTCGTAGCTGATGGTGATCTGCGAGGTGGGCGGGATGATGAGAGTCGGCGCGAACTGAAGCAGGCCGATCTGGTAGTCTATGCTGTAATCGGCGCCGCGCCGCATGGGCCGGCCGTCGACCATCACCGCCTCGGAAGCGTCCACAATCGGGGTAGCGGCCAGATAGTACGGGCCCGAAGAGTTGCGGCCGTAGATGGTGTCGGTGCGCACCGATGGCTTGGACTCCGACGCCACGATGGTGAGAGCCCCGCGGGCGAGCTTGCTCTCCACCTGGATGCCGCGCAGGCTGCGCTGGAAGCACGCGAGACGGGTGCCGTCGAAGGCCACCGCCAGGTCCCCGAGCTTAACGACGGCATCGGCGCCGTCGTAGGTGAATGTCAGCCTCTGGCGGCTGGGGTAGTACGGCCCGCGGGCGAAGGAGGCATCGACGCGCAGATCGGGCAGCAGTTCGCCGTGCACGACGAGGTCGGTGCGATGCTCGAAGCCGCCGGACAGCGCGAAGTTGTCCCAGCGGTAGGCGCGCTGGTTGACGTCGCCGCCGGAGACACGTTCCTGGCGGAAGGTGAGCGATTCCTGCCCCCTGATGGACAGGGATGCGGGTCCAAGCTGCAGCTCGGCGGCGTGCAGCGGCGATGTCGCAACCGTGCACATCGCCGCCATCACGATCACCAGCGACGCGGCGCCGACCGCCGCGACTCGGACTCTGTTTTGCGCCCGCACAGATCGCACTGACTTCACCTACGAAGGCGGGGGTGAGGGCGGCGGGTCGTCGGCGAGGATGATGTCGGGGACGGTGATGACGCCGGCCGAGACCTCGATCGTGTCGCTGTAAAGGGAGTAGCCGATCGCCTCGACGGTAATGGCCTGCGGGCCTATGGGAAC
>Ga0315279_10011724_pt1 | contig 10093 bp, 7 predicted proteins | sample YL17G06_20_MG_FD_203694 | JGI IMG/M metagenome (GOLD analysis project Ga0315279, IMG submission 203694) | Sediment microbial communities from Yellowstone Lake, YNP, Wyoming, USA - YL17G06_20 | ecosystem: Environmental > Aquatic > Freshwater > Lake > Sediment | place: USA: Wyoming | collected...
CAAAGAATTACTCGATTGCAGCTAATCCCTGAAATACTAGCAAGTTCAGGGTCAATAGCTACCGCTTGAATGGCTTTCCCTATTTTAGTTTTTTTCAATAGAATCCACAGTGCATAAACAAGTATTATGCTAATACTGATAATTAGTAGCTGAGTTGAAGTGATTCTAGCTCCAAAAATATTGATTCCTTCTTCTATTGTCCCTAAACGGATGCTTTTGGTATCATTCCCGAATATCAAAGATATTATATTTTGGATAATAATGTAGATTCCTAAGGAAGCAAGAAGAAGAATAAGTGAAGAAGCTTTTTTTCGTCTTAATGAACGATATATATATATTTCAATAAGACAGCCGAGAGTTGTGCCTAATGCTATAGCAAAAAATAGAGAAATTAAAAGTGGGAATCCGAGCCAAACCTTAAAGAAGAAAGATACATAGGCACTGGCAGTGAAGATTCCTCCATGTGCAAAATGAAAAAATCGTGCGCAATAAAATATTAGTCCAAACCCCCCGGCTACAATCATTATCCAACCTGCGCTTATCAATCCATCTATTATTGATTGAGACATCTTAGTAATGCATGTAATAGAAATCTGTTAATTTTATCCCATCACTACAGACTTACATAATTCCTCTTTTTTATTCTTCATAATATGTACATCTCCATCTTGAGAAATAATGAAACAATAAACGTCCTTCTCTGGTTTGCGCTCTTCATCATGATCATTAAGAAAAGAAGCCATAAAATGTAATACGGATAAATGCCTAATTCCCCATTCAGCAGCCTTCCTTTTTATATAGCCACTTTCAACCTTTGTCATAAATTCATTAAGCTTATCAAAGCCTTTTGCTGCAAGTTGTATTCTTGAGGAAATCTTGCCTGTTTCGATATTAATTATCGTTGCACCATCTTGAATTATTAGACGCTTAAAAGTATCAAGATCGACAAACTCTAAATTATCTGCTGGGAATAATTCAATATTAGCGGCTCCTTCGGGCATATCAAAATGTTTTTCCTTAAATTGATGTTTATCGTGAAATAGGATAATGATGCCTCCTGCAAATGGGTTTTCGCTAACCTGCTCGATGGTTGGCGCTAATATATTTTTTATAAAACGCTCCCAGTTCTGGTTTTCGATTTCATTTGTTTTCCTAAGCGTTTTTATTTCTTCAATTAAATCGGATAATTTTATTTGGTATTTGTCAACCATATTAAGCAAGGGCATCTGCCAATTTCCATATGAGCTAGATCGAAAAATAAGTCTATGAGATTCGTCAACATCTCTTGAAAAAATAGTTGCTTTGCCGAAGGCATCTACCCGAGCTATTGTCAAGCCAGTTTTAGGAATAATGCGCTTTATGATTTCACTAAAGGTACTTTCGTGATATTCTTCTCTCAAATCTGAAATGTAATAAAGTACGACAGTTCCATCATATCCAATTTTGATGCATATGAACCTATATTGTTGTTCTATAAGAGAAAAATTTCGTCGGACAAAAGACCTTAGTTTATTTTGAAAACACTCAAGGAACTTTGGATGCTCTCCATATTTTGGGATTCCCTTAGAATCAGCAATATTTATACTATAAATAGGAGCGAGAACTTCTCTAAACTCGACATCAGAACCTATAGCTATATTAATACTCAGAGGTTTGCCTTCGTGCTTCGCTCCTCGAAGACAATCAGCAGATGCCAGCGCAATAATGGGCCAGTGAATTTTTTTCGGATCGAGGGTAACGCACAGTTTTTCTTTGATGGCATCTATGTGTTCGTCATTAAAGAAGTATGTTAATAAACGACGAGATTTTTCAATATTAATATCACTAGAATTGATAATCGCTCCTGATCTGGAAGCAAAAAAGGATAATATCATTAATGAAAACAATATTCGTCTTGTCTGCTCAATATGTCCCTCTAAATTATCAATTTGAGAATAAGTCGTTAAGGCCGAGCAAAAATCTCGTTTTTTTGGATCATCTTCCATAGGTGATTCGTCTTTCCAACTATTCATATTTTGTATGGCTGCCCGAGCTGCAATTCTAGTTCGATTTTCTGTTATTGGATCTACAGTGGAATAACATTGAAAGGGGAAGACTGTCATCGATTCGCCTAGTAAGTCTGTAAATACACAAGCGGCTTGAATTACACGAAAGAAGAACTGAAGGTCTTCCTCGGGATACGGCCATTCTGGGATTCGTTTCCCCGCTTTATCAGGGTCAACGAACCTATAAAACTTTTCTGCCGCATCTATAATTAAGGAAGGGTTTTTTTCCATCAAGAGAAAATACATAGCAACTTCTAATCCTCTTTTTTTTAGCAATGAAAAGGCTCTTTCGTTATTTTCAGGATGCTCAAGATAATGGAAAATTTTTCGAAATTCTCCAATTTCGCGAAGAATTGAATCTTCACTGCTTCCTTGTTCCGGCTTAATTTCGATGGCCTTTTTAACTTGCTTAATCAGGAGCCTCGGGATTTGTCCATTCATTGTTAGATATCTGTAATATTGCGGAGGGATAATTAGCCGAATATTGGGAGGAGATGGCAAACCGGTGTCATTATTAGCCAGATTTATTGTTAAGCTTACGGACTGGACGTTTAAAGTTTGCGGGGAAAGTTTACTAGCCTCTTCTTCTTGTGGCTTTTTCCCATTAGGTGGCTTTCTTCGTTGTTCTGTCCACAGAATACAATTTTCAGAAAAAGACGTGTCCCTTCCAAATATATACAAATAGGTATTCAGAAGACTACTTAAAAAAGCATGAATCCAATCATCATCATTATATTTCCAACTTTCGGGCTTAAGCTCTATAACATTGGATAACAGTTCTTTTTTGCTAAACGAGAAGGGTGAATCTCTGCCTTCTTTTAATAGGCTTGACCGATAATGAAAAGCTGCGTAATTGTAGTCAAAATCCTTCATTCCAATTTTGATTAATTCTGATGCATTTTTTAATAGGATTTCTATATTATTATTATTCGTAAATAACGCATCAAAAATTCTTTTGAATTCTTTAAAAAGCGGATCTTTCAATGTTAGCACTCCGATCAAAAATGACGAATTTCCCATCACGGACTATTTTATAAATCAAGGATTTTTCTACTGCGCCATTTGGTAGAAATTTAGTTATGCCCGAGGCTCCTTCAAAAGGAGCCATTGAAAGAAAGTATTCCCTTATTTGAGTAGCATCATTGGTTGTCGAAACTATGGCTTTAGCAATAAGCAAGGTCGCATCATATCCTGTTGCGCTATAAATTCCCGGATCAATTGAATACTTATTTTTAAACTCATCGATAAATTGCTTTACTAAAAATGGAGCGTTTTCGTACTCCAAGCTCATGCTAGTATATATGACACCTTCTGCAGCGTTTCGTGCAATTCTAAGAATATCCTCCCCCTCAAAAGCGGTATAACTAAGCCATTGAGGTCTGAATCCCATCTCGAAAGCCTGTTTGAGAACCTTCGCCATATCCTTGGTATGACCGGGCAAATAAACAACTTCAGGATTGGCTTTTTTTACTTCGATAATTTGGGCTCTGAAATCCAGACCATCTTCTCTGAAAGAAGTCTCAGCAACAATTGAACCCCCAAGCTTTCGAAAACTATCACTAAAAATAGATCTAGCGCCCTCGCCATAGGCTACGTCTGCAAATAGAACTGCCGCTTTTCTGAATCCGAGCTTGTTAAAAGCAAATTCTGCTAAGAGTTTCGACTCTACTGTTGCATCATTGATATTGCTAAATACATATGGACCGGCCTTTCTAATTTCCGGGTTTTGAGCTCCTACATTAAAAAGGATAACTTTCTTCTCATTTGCCTTAGGCGCGAGCGCGAGAACTACTCCGCTAACTTCCGTAATTATTACTTGGATCTTTTTGGTAGAAGTTAGCTTTTCAAAGGCAAAGGCAGCCGTTTTCGGATCGGTAGCGGAATCTTCAAGCGCCATTTTCATTGGAATACCTTTGATCCCGGCATTTCTATTGATCTCTTCTATCGCAATTTCTACCCCTCTTCTCACTTCTTCTCCGTATTGTGCTCCACTGCCTGTCATCGGCAAAATTGCACCGATTGATAAGGTGGATATTTTCGAAGGGCGAAATTTCCATAAGGCAAACGCAATTAAGCACGTAGCTAAGATTATAAAAATATATAACGTTAGCGTTTTTTTCTTAATCATTGTAATTTGCCTCCTTTGAGAAATATATCATTCGGATGAGAGAAACCTTATTTAATTGTTATCTATTAGTTAGCATAAAGCCTATTTTGTTGTCAATGGAAATGACGTTTAAGCGCATAACAAATAGAACGTGAAACCGATCCTGCAATCTCATTTTTAATTTATTTCTTTTTGTATTCTGGTATGGTCATATTCTAACATAATCGGATTATGTAAGATTAACGGTTTAGACATGATTTTTATTTAATTTGAGAATATAACGTTTCAAAGCCTATCAAATTTAATATTTCTTCAGCCACAAAATCAGGATTAACATAAGGCTTTAAAAAATATGATTCTAAGAAATCCTTACAAATATATTCAAAATGTGCATAATCTTTATATTCATTTGGATCCTTAATTTTAAAATCTAACTCTTTTAACAAATCATTCGTCAGCTTCTTTCCGCATTTAAACTGAAAAGGAGAAAAAGCCGCGATAATTTGCCGATAGCTATCTTTGTCTTCTTTTTTTTTGAGTTCGGTATTGAATATGTCATAAAAAGGAGATAGAGGTATTTTTAATGATCTATATTTTTCAAGGTTCGAAAAAGTTGAACAATCGCGATACTTTTTTATATCCAAAATCGGCCTAGGAAGTTCATAATATCTCATTAGAAATATGTCGTATTGGCCGATGTAATTATTATTTTTTATTTGGTTATCTTTTATTAAAAAGCAAATTAATCGCCTAAACATTTCATCTTTTGTATAATCAGTACTCGGCTTTTTCTGCAAATAACCAAAATTATCTTGATCTAAATATTTTTTTCTTTTCTTTTCCAGTTCTTTAAAAGAAGGGATATTTCCATCTATCCAAATTGCCTTCATGGTATCTTTGGTTGCTTCGATCCAAACCATTCGGTCACCAGTGTAGTGTCTCGCAATTTCTTTTCCATATTCAACGCCATATTTTGCCTGTAAACAATGGGAACTTATTTTAAAGACGGAACACTAGTTACTCCTTAACCTATAGATTTTAAATGCTTATATATATTGTTTTGCTAGCTCTTCGCATCCCCAAAGTTGAGAACTCGTTTTGTAGAAAGATGTCGTGGAACTCTTTGTATTGGATGGCCGTGTCTAGGACAGATTCGTAGATTGCTTGGATGAGAGGATAATTATTGAAATCCTCTGGAGACGTTAGATTCATTTCGAGCTCGTAATCGATTGAGCTTGAAGATATAACCACTTTCAGATAATATTTAAAAGCGTCGAAGTTTGCCATATAAGGGGAAGAACCGATTGGCAGAAGAATATCGCCTGAATTCGAAACTAGAAATTGATGGCCTTTTCGGCCTAATTGAGAAAAAGGACTGGAAAGCCATAGACTTTCTCTTTAATAGCTGCTCGAAATATTGCCGAATAATATTTTCGAAAAAGAATTGGTTCATTAATAAGGAAGACCTTGACGCAGCTATAAACTTTTCAATAGGCAAAGCCATTATAAAGTACAAAATATGCGGAAAGTATTGGGGGCTTCTCGGAACGATTTTCACCCACGAGGTTTATGAAATACTAAAGCCTATTTATGAAGAAAAGGGGATGGGGCGAAGGGTAGACGAAGAAAACGTTGATTTCGGGCAAGAGGAACCTTGCCTAGCAAGAAGTGATGCGGCTTTGTTATTAGAGAGAGCCTTGTCAATGAAGCCAGAAGAGCATCGGAAATGCATCCAGCTTGAGCTTGAAGGCTATAGCGACGCGCAGATTAAGGAATTCTTGAGCACGACAAAGAGCATAAAAGACCTGAAGCATCATGCAAAATTGAACCTGAAAAAAGTTTTGATAGAGCAATTTAGCTGGAAGTCAGGAAAAAGTTAGAAAAAGATGCGAAAAATTCTTGGAAGCAGAGTATATGAATGTGAGAAAGACCAATTGAGGTCGAAATGAGCTGTTTTGATGAAAAAAAGATTTATGAATATTTAGATGACATTTTAGAAGCTAAAGATAAAGAGGAAGTTGAAGGGCATTTAAAAGAATGTCTCGCCTGTCAGAAAAGGGTCGCTGAATTGAAGGCATTTGAGAAAGATCTTAAACAGTTCTGGAGGGAATTCCGCAAAGCATGCCCGTCTCCTGAGGAAATGTATGAATATAGCCTTGGGAAGCTAGGCAAGGAAGACGCAGAAAGAATTTCAAAGCACCTCGGTATTTGCCATATATGCAAAATGAAATACGAAGAATCCGAGAAAATGGCCGAGGAATTTGAGAAGCTTGCATCTTTAGGAGCTGGTGCTGAGGCTGTTCCAAAAATTGCTTTTGGGGACGCGCAAAAGAAGGTATTGGCAAAAATTGCAGAGATCTTCAATGAATTGGCAAAAAAACCAAAGGAGATTAAGGAATCTTTTAAGGGTATTTGGAGAAACAATTTTCCTTATGCTCAGCCCATTGGATTAAAGGTCCTGCAGCCTGCTTTTGGCAGAGTCCTTGAAAGGGCAGACATAGGAAAGGGATTTGAAAAACAGGTAATCCAGGAAGAAGGAAGCCCATTTGAAATAGAGCTTGCTCAATTTGGGAAGCGGCTCAATATTATTTTTCGCACAGATTCAGAATGGTTCAGGTACTCCGTCGTTAGATTTGAGATGTTTGAAGAAGAGAGAAAATATTCTGGCATATTATCCGTGATCGATGGCATCGGAAAATTTACCGTAAATCTCGAAGACAAAGATTTTAAGAGACCAGAGAAGAACCCATATAAAATCAAAATCGATGCCATTAGCTCTGTCGAATTATTGGCTGATTTAACGGATCCTAAATCAAGTCGGATCTTTGCGGAATTGTCGAAATCAGGCGATGCAGAGATGAAGAAATTTCTCGCAGAAGTCATGGGGAAAGGAAAATCGTAAAACAACCTCACCGTAATGAGAGAAAATTTCCTCAAGCTTTACAAAGAGAATAAGCTTATTGAGGCTTCTGAGATATTTCTTTCTTTCATTGGAAAAAAGACATTTGACGAATTAGCCGAGGAGCTTGAATGCGTTGATGTATTCTTAAGAAAAATACTTCCTGCTCTCATAGACAAAGAGCCTACGTGGCTCATAAAGAATTCAGATCACGCCGCCAAATTCCTTGAATTAGCCCTGAATGCTCAGAAAAGAGATTATCTTCCTTCTGAGATGTCGCGCCACGCTACCCAGCTCAGGTGCTTTTTGGCAATCGCAGATGCGCTGAAAAGGGATTTGTTGGGCGTCCATAAAGAAGTCCTTTTTGCTGCGGACACGGAAATCGAGGAAAAGGACGTTGATGAAAAGCCGCCTTCGCATCTTGAAGGTTTTTTGAAGAAGAACGGGATAAGCGCCGCGCTTCTGAGCACGTTTTTCACCGCTTATTTCAATTATCTGCGGCAGATAGGAAGAGGAGACATTGTCGAGAGGGTAGCCTGGATCATAGAAAAGGGCATTTTTGAGCTTGAAAAAGAAGAGACAAGGTCAGGAGTTGTCAGAGGACTTTTTGTAAAAGATCAGGATAGGTCAGGCGTCATTAAAAACATCCTCGTGAGGATTGAAGAAGGAGAAGAGACGATTGAATATTCTCATCTGGAGAGAGAGGAGCTAGGGGAAAGCATAAGAGATGCTGCTGACGTGGCAAGAAAGGTTGCCCATAATTTCCTTGTCCAAAGAGGCTATCCCGAGGGGCTGAGCAATAGAAAGGTCATTTGGCAGATTGTCAGGACAAATGGCAAGGCAGAAGACATGAGCATCTTCTATGACGGGGCTTCGATCTGCCTTCCCCTGGCGACGGCTATTTTATCCTATTACCTGAGCCAGCCTGTTGCTTCGGACATTGCCATTACTGGCGCTTTTAACATTCACAGCATCGAGGAAGGCCGGATCCTGGGCGTGGCAGGGATTCAGGCTAAAGTCGAGGTTGCTCTTGAATCAGGGATAAAAAAAATCTTTGTGCCCATGGTTAACAAAAGAGATCTAGATCTTGCCGCTGAGAAGAGGGCAGAAGAGCTTGGGGCCGAAATTGTCCCGGTCCAGAAGCTTTATGATATTTATACGAACTTATTCTACAAACCCAAGCCAGAGACGTTAGGCTCAATTATTAGAGACGTCTTCAAAGGAATCTCAACCTTTCTACACATCAGGAAGCTTAAAGCAGAAATAAAGCCCGATTATATGGAGCAGGAAAAGCACATATGGCTTGTGTCCGGGATTTACGCGCTTTTATACGTCCTGGATGGCTTGGGAATTTATTTCACTTATCATAAGACTTCCTTTCTTTCTTCAGCAATAATGATCTTGGCCGGAGCAGTCATAATTATTTTTGGACTGATTATCTGCTTTATCTTGCCTCAGGTAATTTTAGAAAGGGAGAAGAGAAGCAGTTGGCATATCAGCATAGGAATCACTTTTTTCAGCATGGCGATCGTTTATTCCATCTATCTTCCAATGATTCCTTTTACAACTATAGATTTGTCGAAAATCTTTGATTGGCCGCCTATTCTGGGGGTACTCAAAGATTTCATCATATTATGGATGTTTGCCGCTCTCTTTGTGACAAATATTTATAATTACACCGTTGCCCTAAACTTCTTAATAAAGCGGCGTCAGTTTGTCACTGTTAGAAATATTTTAAAAGGTCAGGAAGAGTCAGAGGCAATGCTGCCTACGGCCGTTATTCGTTTAGGATGGAAGGAAGGAGTACTTGCCGCTGCGATCGCCGCGGTCTTCCTCTTGATTTTCGAAATGATTTATTACACGGCCCTTTATGAAGGGGTTAAACAGAATGCCTTTATCGTCATATTCGGGATAACTAGGGATGCGGTCTTTATTATTGCTGGTGCTGAGGTGTTGATTTGGTATAAAAATGTGCTTTCAGAGATAAGGAAAAGAGCAGCTTCTTAATGGGTCAATAAAATCGTTCATGGGACGAATGAAATTGCTTCGATCTCGTCTGGATACTTGTTTGCCCTAAATGAAAAATCCTCGATCTCTTTCAAATTGAAGTCGATTTTACCGCTGTTGTCTATCCCTATTATAGCCGCGTTGTAGAGTCCGCTTTCTTTCATTTTCTCAGCAACTTTGTATGGATAGTCAGCCATTTTTTCATTGTATTCGTTGCAGAAGCTGTAATCGTAAAAATCGTCTATTAACTGCCCAAATAGCGCTTCTGGAATATTTGGGACTTTTTGCTGATATACGAGCAAATCTATGCCGTCATGTTTCCTGCCAATGATAAATATCGGATTCAAATCATAACCGTAGACCATGCTCGCGCTTATCTTGTTTCCGCTGGCATTTAAGAGATCGTTAGGCGAAGGAATTAGCTGAAAATTCGGATGGAAATGTACAGAAACCAAAGGATAGATACTGAAGCTTGATTCGATTCTCTTATGATATTTTTCTAGTTCATCCTCGAATCCTTCTGTTGAAAAAGAATTTCCTTCAAATACTCTCGACAATTTATGCGTGTCTTTGCCTATCGGCTTATAAATCTTGTAAGCGGTCTCATGACCTGTTCGTTCGGTTCTCTTTCCAGCTTTTATGTTCGTTTGAATAAATTGATCTGAGCTGAATAGGTTCTCTAAATAGTCCGGTGAGACAAACTCAATGTCTTTTGCCTTCATATTTATTACTTGTACGTGACGACTATATAAAACTTTCGCATTTAAATAACCGGTCCTCCTTTGCGAAAAAAATGCCCGATCCGAGTATTTGTTAAGTGAAAGGAGGACCTAAATGGTTCAGACAGTGAAAGAAGCTTACAAGGAGGGGAGAAAGGCTGCGAGCCTTGATCCTCAGCAACAACAGGAGCGGCGGGCGAACGTTTTGGAAAGAACGGAGGCGCTTGCGAATGAAATGATCGAGAAACTCAAAATTCAGGGAGCCATGATCGTTCAGGAAATGAAGCAGCTCGCCGAAAGGTTTCAGCGCCTACTC
>Ga0315279_10011726_pt1 | contig 10091 bp, 9 predicted proteins | sample YL17G06_20_MG_FD_203694 | JGI IMG/M metagenome (GOLD analysis project Ga0315279, IMG submission 203694) | Sediment microbial communities from Yellowstone Lake, YNP, Wyoming, USA - YL17G06_20 | ecosystem: Environmental > Aquatic > Freshwater > Lake > Sediment | place: USA: Wyoming | collected...
GTTGAGCTTGTTTTTGAATATTTAAATGGTAAGAAAGAGAAGTATTGCAATCAGAACATTTGGGTATATAGCCGCATTGGTTGCAAATCATAAAACTCGAAAAGCCCCTCTTGTTTAAAAAAAGCACCATCTGTTTCTTTCTCTTTAAACTTCTCAAAATAGCTTCCTGAAGTGCATAGCTGATTATCTTTTTTTTAGACTTTTCTTTAGTCATATCTATTATTTTATTTTTTAATAAATTTTCATCTTTTGCATGGGAGATTAAATCCACCCCGAGATAATTCTTTTGAAGAATATTCTGGTAAGATTCAATGGATGGGGTTTCGCTACTTAAAATCAGGGGAATCTTCTCCAATTCTGCTCGTTTTAAAGCAACTTCTCGAGCATTATATCTGGGTGCTCTCTCTTCTTTATATAAACTGCTATTTTCTCGGTCAACAATAATCAGGCCCAACTTATTAAAAGGCACAAATATAGCTGATCTCATCCCTAAAGCTATATCTACTTGTGAATTTCTTATTTTAATCCACTGAAAATATTTAGCTTTTTGACCAATCTTTTCATCAAAGACTACCATATTATCCTTAAATTCTTTTTCCAGCAATCTGGCTAATTCTGATAAATGAGACTCTGTAGGAGCCAATATAATAGTCTGCTTTCCCTTCTCTAATACCCTTCTTATACATCTGAAATAAAATTCCACCCTCCTGGTAAAGTCATTACTGCGCATTAAAATTGCTTGAAACTTTTGCTTTTGGATAATTTTTTCTATATTTTTTAAGGGGGATTCTTTTTCTTCTTCTTCCGGAAATATATTTTCCTTATCCGGGGATTTATCATCTTCAGATAGACGGGGTTTTAAGGGTGGAAGGTCTATTTTATCAAATTTGCTAAGCCAAGCCTTCCGGGTCTTAGGCATAACATAATTTAGCGTCTTTTCCCAGGAACAGAGATAGTAATTAGAAATCCATTTGGTTAATCTTACTACCTGGGGAGTCAGTAGGGGTTTTTTATCCACTATTTGCAGGATATTTTTTAAGCTTTTTATATCTGATTCCGGTAAAAACCCCACTAGGCATCCGGTGGTTACCTTATTTCTAAAAGGTATTAATACTCTCATCCCTATAGATATTTGGTCTCTTAAATCTGGGGGAATACAGTAGTGAAATACTTTATTGAAATTATATTCTAAGATTACTATTTCTGCATATTTCTTTTCACCATACATATTAATAAACTCATTAATTCTATTGTTCACTTTATCTTTAGAATCTCATCTAAGATCTTTTCGGCTAGATCACTTTTGGGCATCAGGGTTAATTCTTGAACTATTCCTTTACTATTGATAAGCTTAGCTTTATTATCATCTGATCCAAACCCGGCTCCTTTTGCTGATATATCATTAGCTACAATTAAATCTAATTCTTTTTCCTCCAATTTTTTAAGGGCATTACCTACTAAATTTTCAGTTTCAGCGGCAAATCCTACTAATATTTTATTTTTCTTTCTCTTCCCCAATTCATAAAGAATATCAGAAGTTCTTTCCAATTCAATAACCAATTTTTCAGCTTCTTCTTTTTTAATCTTTCCCGAGAATACTTTTTTGGGTCGAAAATCAGCCACTGCAGCGGCTGAAATTATTATATCTGCCTCTGAAAAGTATTTAAAAACCTCTTTTTTCATTTCTTCGGCAGACTCAATTAAAACTGTTTTAATTCCTTTTAGGGCAGCTAAACAATTTGGTCCGGTAATTAAAATCACTCTTGCTCCTCTAGCCTGAGCAATCTTTGCTAAAGCAAAACCCATCTTGCCAGAAGAATAGTTAGAAATAAATCTTATTTTATCAAGGGGTTCTCTGGTACAGGAAGCAGTAATCAACACAGTCTTATTTAGATAATCCTTTTTAAAAGTTAAAGCATACTCAACTTTATCTACGATATCCCCAATATCTGCTAATCTACCCTCTCCTATTTCTCCGCAAGCCAAAGGACCATATTCCGAATCAATAAATTCATAACCTAAAGCAGATAGTTTTTTAACATTTTCTTGATAAATGGGGTTAGATATCATATTTTTATTCATTGCCGGAGCAAAAACAACTTTCGCTTTAGAAGTTAGCACGGTAGTGGTTAACATATCATCAGCAATGCCCTGGGCAATTTTAGCAATAATATTTGCTGTAGCTGGAGCAATTAATATTAAATCAGCCCATTGGGCTAAAGAAACATGGGTGATTTTTATCTTATCATTTAAAGAAAACAAATTATCTACTGTGGAATGTTCAGAAAGAGCAGAAAAGGTCAAAGGCTGTACAAATTTTGTGGCTGATTCAGTCATAATAACAAATACATCTGCACCTTTTTTCTTCAATAAACTTAATATTTCTGCTGCTTTATAAGCAGCTATACTTCCGGTAACTCCTAGTAGAATCTTCTTTCCTTTTAACACCTTTTTACCTCACCATATTTCGTATCTCGTTAAACTTCTGGCTCCTGACTCCTGAATTCCATTTTTATTTATATCTTACCAATCATCTAACTCTAATTCTTCTATATCCTTAATTATACTTTCTTTAATTTTTTCCTCAGATTTTTGGGGTTCTTGAACTTCTTTAAGATACACTTTTCCTGCTTTTATCTCTTCTAAAGCAATTAAAATTGGCTTATTATGTTTGGATTTCAGTAAAGGTTTACTACCAGATTGTAACTGCTTTGCTCTTTTGGCTATCATCATAGTTAATAAATATTTATTTTCTTTCACGCTTGGTTCTCCTCCTTCCTCTCAGTAAAAATATATTATTTTTATAATTCAAATCTATTTTTAATCACTTATTATCTTACATCTTTCAGCAATTACTATGGATTTTAGTTTTTTCATGGCCTCTTTTATATTATCATTAATTACTAAATAATTATAATTTTTCGTATATTTCATTTCTGTATGAGCGTCCTCTAATCTTTTTTTGAGGTCTTTTTCTTCTTCTGTCTTTCTTTTACGCAATCTATCTTCTAAATCCTTCCAGGAGGGAGGGGCTATAAAAATAAAAACACCATCAGGAAATTTTTTCTTAACTTGCATAGCTCCTTGTACATCTATTTCTAATAATACATCTTCTCCTTTTTGAAGTGTTTCTATTAAATAATTTATAGGCGTACCTTTGTAATCTCTATGTACTAAAGCCCACTCTACGAATTTATTCTCTTTTATCATCTTTTTAAATTTATCTTCGGATACAAAATAGTAATCTTTACCTTCTGCTTCTCCCTTTCGAGGAGTGCGGGTAGTCACCGAGACAGAATATTTTAAATCTGGGAAAATTTTAAATATTTTTTTTCGTAAGGTGCCTTTGCCTACCCCGGAAGGACCAGAGATAACAAATAGTAAACCTCTACTTAATTGCGTATTGCGTATTGCGTATGGCGTATTGCGCTCAGAAAGAAAAGGTAAAAAGTCTTTTTCATCGGTCATATTTAAAATTACCTACTTGGTAACACTTTCTTTTAATTCAAGATTTTGTCCAGTAGCTTCAGTGAATCTATGGGCAATAGTTTCAGGTTGAATGGAAGATAAAATTATATGATTACTATCAGTAATTATTATTGCTCTCGTTCTTCTCCCATAGGTAGCATCAATTAATTTTTTCTGAATTTTTGCTTCTTCTTTTATCCTTTTCATTGGTGCGGAACCTGGACTTAAAATAGTAATAACTTTGGTTGAATTCACAAAATTACCAAAACCAATATTTACTAAATCATTTATCATTTTCAATATCTCCTATTATTCAATATTTCTAGCTTGCTCTCTTATCTTTTCTAATTCACTTTTCACTAATATAACTAAGGAAGTTATCTTTAAATTATTATTCTTTGAACCAATGGTGTTTGTTTCTCGGTTAATTTCTTGAATAATAAAATCCATCTTTCTTCCTGCGGATTCCTTAGAATTTAGTAAATCATTAAATTGAATAAGGTGGCTTTTTGTTCTAATAATTTCTTCAGTGATGTCACTCTTTCCAGCAAATATAGCTGCCTCTAATTCAATCCTTCCTTCATCAACATTTAAACCATTGGTTAATTCTTTTAATTTGCTTAAAAAATTGCCTTTATAATCCTGTAAAGATAATTTTGAATATTTTTCAATCTTGTCCATTAACTTTATAATCTTTTTTACCCTTTTCTTTATATCATTAATAAGAATTTTACCTTCTCTTTCTCTCATCTCCAATAAAGAATCTAAAGCTTTATTTACTGCTTCCTCTATCAAAGGCCACATCTTACCAGTTTCTTCTTCTTCTTTTACCACTTGAAAAATATCTTTAAATTTAATTATAGAATCAATATTTATTTCATCTTTGAACTTATATTTTTCTTTTAAAATTTTTAAGGCTTCACAATAAGAATTGAATAAGTTTTCGTTTAATATTACTTTTTCTTCTCCAGGATTATAGTTTTCTACTTTTATTAATATATTTACTTTTCCCCTGAATATCTTTTCCTTTATAAGTTTCTCAATTTTTTGTTCAATTTCTAAAGATTGCATCGAATTTTTTATCATAATATCACAATATTTATTATTTAAAGTTTTTATTTCTACTAAACATTCTTGGTCTCTTCTTTTAATCTTTCCTACTCCATAACCAGTCATACTTTTAATCAATTTTACTTCCCCTTACCAATTATATTTTTATAAATTATAAACTTCACATTAATTTTATGGTAATAGTTACTGCTTGTCAAATTAATCTTGAAAATGTTTAATATTCATTTATTTATATTCTCCTCTTTTGCTTGATTATCTCTTTACAATAGATTATATTAAAATTAATATAATGATTGTAACCCAAAAAGTAAACAAAATGGTAATGTAGGGGTCGGATTTATCCGACCCGGTATTGCGGGCTCGATGTCTACCTGTGCGTTTCCGCACGCAGACAGGAATCGAGCCCCTACAATATAATAATAACCAAAAAGTCATAATTTACTATAAAATTATCTGCAACGCACCATAGATATAATCTTTTGGAAATATTTTTTTACTATCATATTAATAAGGAGATTAAAGTGTCTTTGGATAGTATAAGTTTAGAAGCCATCAGAAAAGAACTTCTGGATAAATTTAAAGATGAAAAGATAACCAATATTATTCAAACTAAAAAATATAAAATTATTATGGAAGTAAAACCTGATAATTTTTTAGTATTAAATGGTATAAATAAAAAAAGAGACACCTTTTATATTCATATTTCCATAGACCCATCAGCTATGGAAATTTATTTTTCTGAATCCAAAAATACTAAAGAGACAATTAGCTCACCCTTTTTGAACTTACTCCAAAATCACCTTATCGGTGGAAAGATATTGGATATAAAACAGCCAGATTTTGACCGAATTTTGCATTTTATTATTCAGCCCTACCTTAAATTTGGTCAAACCCAAAACCAAATACTAATAATAGAATTTATGGGCAAACACGGTAACATGATTCTTCTTAAAGAAAATACAATAATAGAAGGTAGTATAAAATTAGTAGATTCCAATATCAACAGATACCGAGAAATTTTGCCCGGTAAATTTTATATCCCTCCTCCTTCTCAAAATAAATTAAATCCTCTAAAAATTAACCGGAAAGGTTTTTTTAATATTTTTTACTCCCTGGAAGATAAAAGTTTAAACCTCTGGAAGCTGATACAGAACAATTTTATAGGTATAAGCCCACAAAATGCAAAGGAGATGGTTCTGCAGGCAAATTTATCCCCGGAAAAAGATGTTTCTAATGCTTCCCAGACAGATTTGGAAATGCTCTGGACTTCTTTTAATAGAATTAAAAATAATATTAAAAATCACATTTTTCAGCCAACCATATTTTTAGATCCGCTATCCGAAAAGATAAAAGCCTATTCTCTAATAAATTCTATCCAGTTTCCTCAATGCCATAAGCGAAATTTTAAAGATGCGAATTCGTGCTTAGAATTTTTATTTACTGAACTGGAAAAAGAACGAGAAATTCTATCTATACAGAATAGGTTGGACCAGATACTCAGTAAAAATATGCTAAAAATAAATAATAAGATAAACGACTACCAAAAAAAGCTTGAAGAAGTGAAAAATTGCGAAAAATATAAAATAAACGGAGAACTGATCAAAGCAAATCTTGCCGGCATTAAAAGAGGAGACACAGAAATTAACGTCATCAACTATTATTCTCCTCGGCAGGAAGCTATAACTATACCACTAAACAATAAATTAACACCTTTGGAAAATGCCCGGTTATATTTTAAAAAATATAAGAAAACAAAAGATAGCTTGGAAATAATTTTAGAACAATTAAATAATAACCAGTTAAAGCTTGATCAATTAACAGGATTTCATAAATTATATAAACAATATAGTAATTCTCTTCCTAACCTGCTCAAAATTTATAACGATTTAATAAAATTGGGATTATCTAAAAAAATGATTGTTCCCCTTAAAAAACGGGAAAAGAAAAAAAATAAGCTACTGCCGGCAAAATATATCTCCAAAGATGGCTGGGAAATCTATGTGGGGAAAAATAACCATCAAAATGATTTTCTAACCTTTAAATTGGCTTCTGGTAATGATATTTGGCTTCACCCAAAAAACATCCAAGGAGCCCATGTTATTATTAAAAATAGAGGTAATAAACAATCTCCTCCACTTGATACCTTAATTCAAGCTGCTAATTTAGCAGCGTATTTTAGTAAAGCTAAAAAAGAAAATAAGGTATTAGTTGATTATACTCTTAAAAAATATGTGAAAAAACCTAAAAATGCTAAACCGGGAATGGCTATTTATTCCCAAGAAAAAAGTCTTTTAATAAAAATAAATCTCCCCGAGATTAAAAATATGATTTCTCAAAATAGCCAGTAATCATTATTTTTTAATCTCTTCTAAGGTATTAATTAATTCTTGCATATCGTTCGGTAGAGGAGCCTGGAATTCCATATATTTCTTAGTAAAAGGATGAATAAAGCCTAAGATATGAGAATGTAAGGCTTGCCGTTTTATAGTTAATTCCTGCTTTCGGGGGCCATATACTTGATCGCCAACCACCGGGTAGCCTATAAAAGCCAGATGAACTCTTATTTGGTGAGTTCTACCGGTATGAATAACTGCTTCGAGTAAGGTATAGTTTAAAAATTTCCTTAATACTTTAAATTGGGTGATTGCTTCGCGACTATTCCCTTCGATTACTGCCATTTTATTTCTATGCTTTAAACTTCTGCCAATTGGTGCATTAATAATTCCTGAATTATTCTTTATGTTTCCATGAACCAAAGCAATATATTTCTTGGTGACCTGACGATTTTTTATCTGACTGGATAAATCGAGATGGGCGAGATCATTTTTTGCAACTACCATTAAACCTGAGGTATCTTTATCTAGTCGGTGAACAATTCCGGGTCTGATTACTCCATTTATACCAGATAAGGAATCTTTACAATGATACAGTAAAGCGTTAACCAAAGTACCAGAATACACTTTTCCGGTAGGATGAACAATCATACCGGCTGGTTTATTAACCACAATCAAATATTCATCTTCATAAATAATATCTAAAGAGATTGCTTCTGCGTTAAGCTTTAATTCTTTCTCTTCGGATGAATATAAATTTATTTTATCCCCCCTTTTTAAGGAATAACTTGGCTTAATTATATTATTATTTACTTTAATTTTACCTTGAAGAATTAAATTTTTAATTTGAGATCTGGAAGGATATATTTTTTCTTTAGTTAGATAGAGGTCTAGTCTTATTTTGTCTTTATCCTGATAGGAGATAATTCTTTCTTTTTCCATAATAAATAAAATCCTACTTAAATTAGTCGTTAGTCGTTAGTATATAGTAGGACAAGCGTCTCGCCTGCCTATTAATATACAGCTAAAAATTTAAAGCGACCTGTCTGCGTGCAACGCACAGGCAGAAAAGCGAAAAACCATAATTCAAAACTTAAAATTTTTTTCTTTAATTATTAATTTTAAGCTATAGTTTTGCGCTTTTCGCTTTCTTATTATACGCTAAATACTATTTAATATTCTGGCTTCTGGCTTCTGACTTCTGAATTCTTTCTTTTTACGTTAATTTTGCTTTCTCTTTTTTAAAATATTCATATATATTAAGGAACAAAATATGACCCCTAGACAAATAATCTGAGTAATATTTAAATAATTTAAAATTTTATTATTTTCAGAAAATCTAAAAAATTCTATAGTAAAACGAAATATCGAATATAAGATTAAAAAACTTAAGAAAACATATCCATTATATTTTTTATGCTTTTTAATCCACAGAAGAATAAAAAATATTAAAAAATCATATAAAGAAGAGTAGAGCTGAGTAGGAATTACCGGAAGAGTAGAGGAGCTTCCCGAGACAATTAATCCATCTTTTAACTGTTGCAGATATACCGGAGGCATATTTAAAGCAGGAAACTTTAATCCATATTTTTCTGATACTAAACCATAACAACAACCATTTAAAAAACAACCTATCCTTGCAATCCCTAACCCAATAGCAATAGAGGGGGCAACAATATCAGCATATTTCCAGAACGATATTTTACTTATCTTAACATACCACCAACATAGAATATAGGCTATGAAAAATCCTCCAAAAAAGCTTAATCCACCTTGCCTAAAATATAATATTCTCACCGGGTTCTTTAAATAATAATCAAGATATAATAAAATATATCCTAATCTTCCCCCTATTATCGCACCTAAAATAACATATAAACTTAGATCTAAAATTCTTTCTGGATCTTCTCCATTTTTTTTTGCTCCCTGCATAGCTAAAAAAATACCTACCACAAAAGCTAAAGCAAGCATCACACCATAAGAATAGATAGAAAATGAACCAATGCTAAATAAAATTCTATACATTTAAACTTACTCCTTATCTTCTTCTTTATCTTCTTCTTTCGAATGGAATAAAAAATGAATTAATAATATTAACATTCCGCAAACTATTGATGTATCAGCAAAATTAAAAATTGGCCAGATTCTAAAATCTAAAAAATCTATTACCAGTCCTCCCATTCTTAGTCGATCGATAAAATTACCCATGGCACCACCTGAAATAAGTACTAAGGGGATAAACAAATATGAATTTTTTTGCACAATTTTTTTATAAATAAAAATTACTAAAAATATTGAAACAAAGGCTGCAATTATAAAAAATATGATTTGATATTTAAATAGTCCAAAGGCAGTTCGGCTATTTTTTATATAAGTGATATGAAATACCCCTTTAATTATAGGTAGAGATTCATTGAGCTTCATTTTTTGTTGAATGAAAAATTTACTTATTTGATCAAATAATATTACCAATGTTGTCCAACCAATAAATCTTCTCATATTCCCTTTTTATTCCTTAAAATTATTATTTATTACTATAGCACATTTGTGGCAGATAGTAGGATGCTTTGTATCATCTTCCACTGTTTCACTGTAACACCAACATCTCTCGCATTTCTTACCCGGGGCTTTGGTTATTAATACTTTAACAGTCGGAATTTCTTCCCCCGGATAGACCTCAGGTGGTGGGTTTTTTTCTCCATAAATTACTTCTACCTTAGAAACAATAAATACAGTTTCTAATTGACCTGTCTGCGTGCTAACACGCACAGGCAGGTTGGTAAAAGAATTTAAATAATCATAGGTTTCTTTATCTTCAGTATAAATATTTACTTGTGCTTCTAAGGAATTTCCGATAAATCCTTCTTGCCTCTTTATTTCTAACGCCTTTAACACATCTTTTCTTATCTTTAAAATTTTATCCCACTTTTGCTCTAAATCTTGGTGAACATATTCTTGGTTTATTTTGGGCCAGGAGGCAAGAAAAATACTTGCTTCATCTTTTTTGATTTCTTTTACGTGTTGCCAGATTTCTTCGGCAGTAAAACTTAATACTGGGGCAATTAATTTAACTAAATCATATAATATCAGATATAATACTGTTTGAGCTGATCGGCGTTCTGTAGAATTCGAAAAAGAAGTATACAGCCTATCCTTAATAATATCTAAATAAAATGAACTAAGCTCAATGGCACAAAAATTATGAATTTCATGGTAAAG
>Ga0315279_10011727_pt1 | contig 10091 bp, 5 predicted proteins | sample YL17G06_20_MG_FD_203694 | JGI IMG/M metagenome (GOLD analysis project Ga0315279, IMG submission 203694) | Sediment microbial communities from Yellowstone Lake, YNP, Wyoming, USA - YL17G06_20 | ecosystem: Environmental > Aquatic > Freshwater > Lake > Sediment | place: USA: Wyoming | collected...
CGCTTCGCCACATCCACAAAGTGCCCCGTGCCGTCGTTGCGGACCATGACTTGGTCCTGCACGTACTCGTGGTGGGCGTCGCCGTTGGCGCAGAAGATATCCAGGTGGCCGTCGTTGTCGTAATCGAACAGGCACCCGCCCCAGCCGGTGTACTGGCCGAGGATGACGGCCAGGCCGCTCTCGGTGGTCCGGTCCTCGAAATGGTCGCCGCGGTTCATCAGCAGGCAGCCGAAGTTCATGTCGGGGATGAAGATGTCGAGGCGTCCGTCGTGGTCGACGTCGCCGATGCAGGGTCCCATGTGCGAGACCCCCTGGCCGCCTTCGCTGAACGCGAGGCCCCGCTGCAACGCCTCCTCGGCGAACTTGCCGTTGCCGAGGTTGCGGAGGTAGTAGCATTCCATGCTGTCGTTGGCGACGAAGATGTCCAGCAGGCCGCGGTTCAAGAGGTCCGCGGCCGTGGCGCTCATGGCCCGGCCGCCGGGCTTGTAGACGTCCGCCTGCTTGGTCACGTCGGTGAACGTGCCGTCGCCGTTGTTGTGGTACAGCGTGTCCGGCTGGCCGCTGTAACTCAGCGGGCCGGGGTAGCCGGCGGCGGCATAGTACGAGCGGAACTTGCCGGCGTCGTACTCCAGGTAGTTGGCCACGTACAGGTCGAGTTTGCCGTCCTTGTCGTAGTCGAACCACACGCCGGAGAGGCTCCAGTGCTCATCGCCGACGCCCGCTTTGTCGGTCACGTCGGTGAAGGTGCCGTCGCCGTTGTTGTGGTACAGGATGTTCTTGCCGTAATTGCAGACATAGAGGTCGATGTTCCCGTCGCCGTCGTAATCGGCGGCCGAGGCGGAACAGCCGTAACTGTCGCCGCCGCCCACGCCGGCCCTGTCGGTCACGTCGGTGAACGTGCCGTCGTGGTTGTTGCGGAAGAGTTTGTTCGAGAGTTTGCCTTTGAGTTTGCGGCCGGTGTTGTCGTTGACGTCGGGCCGATAGCGGCCGTTCACGAAGTAGATGTCGAGCCAGCCGTCGTTGTCGTAGTCGAACAGGGCCACGCCGCTGCCCGTGCCCTCCACGATGTTGCTCAGTTCCTCGTCGCCGAAACTGTGCTTGAAGTGAACGCCCGACTTCTCCGTGATGTCGGTGAAGGTGGGCAGGTCCGGCGGGAGTTGGCGGCCGGCGTCGGGCGCGAGGCCCAGCATCGCGCCCGCCAGCGCGACCATGGCCACCATGACGATGCCCAGGAGTCCAGCCTGTTTCATGGTCGCCTGCCTTTGCGTTGCCTCGTCTCAGTTGCGTCTCGCGCCGCCGGAAACGCACTGCCAGGGCGCTCCCAAGTCGATCCACTTGACGAAGATCTGCCGCTCATCTGCCGTCAATGGTTCCCCCTTGTCCGGCGGTATGGGTTTGGCGTCACCCTTCGCCGCGGCGCCGTCCCAGGGGCGCGACGTGTTGCGGCCGAAAAGGTGCCACACCAGGCGGCTCGTGCGGGCCCGGCCGGGGTCGACGTACTTGCCGCGAGCCAGCGCCTCGGCGCCGGTTTCGTCCGGCGCCAGGAGCGTCTCGTAGACTCGGTCAGGCGAGGGCGGCGACGCCGCGTCAAGCACCGGCGGGCTGCCGCCCTTGCCGTGGCAGTTCATGCATTTCTTGGCGATGATCGGCATGACGTCGCGGCAGAAATCGACGGAGGGCCGCTCTTCGGGCGGCGGGCAGGCCGATACCGAGGGCACCGTCACCGCGGCGGGGAGCCGGTTCGTCGGCGTGCGTTCGCCGTCCTCGTGGCAGCCGATGCAGCCTCGCGGCTCATGGTTCTTGGCCCACACCCAGCCGCACGTGCGGAGGGCCAGGCCGTCGGCGTCGAGAAGTTGCAGTTCCAGGGCCGTGCTCGCCGGCACCTCAAGGTTGAAGGACCCGTCGGCCGCGACGGGGAACTCGCCCAGAATCCGCCTGGGGGCGAGCGGTGGACAGCGGCTGGGCGCCGCCGGCGCGGCCTCCGGCCCCCGGCGCGATTCGGGCGCGCCGGCCTTCATCGGGATTCCTTCGAGCAGGCGCAGGCGGCTGATCGCTCCCGTCGCCGGCCCCCCGCGGCCTTTGAGGTCTCCCTCGTAGACGTTGAGGCAGTACAGTTTCCCGAGGGGGTCCTTTTCGTTGATCACACTTGAGCGGCCGTCGGGCACTGCCCGGCCGGCGATGACCTTGGCCTGGATGTTGTGGTACTGGGGATCGTGGAAAACGAGTTCCATCCGCTTCGTGGCCGGATCGAACCGGTACACGCCGTGCGAAGCGCCGCCGTCGCGGGGCCGCCACGAAACCAGCAGCGTGCCGTCCGGCAGGAGCGAGGGCGTGCCGAACAGGCCGTCGGCCTCGCCCGTGATCGCGCGATACGAACGGAGCGGACGCCGCAGGGCCACGCAGGAGAGCGTCCCCGCGCCGTCCCAGGGCACCTTGTCGGCCTCCACGAAAACCGCCAGGCCGCCGGCCGTTGCGCAGGGCATGTGCTTGACGCGCTTCCCGCCTTCCAGGGCGAAGGCCGCCGAGTCCATGCCGTCAACCTGGATGGCCCACAGGTCGATGCGTCCCAGCGGTCCGTGGTCCAGCCTGGCGCGCTGCCAGGTGGCGTAAAGCAGCCGCCCGTCGGGCAACATCGTCGGGTCCATGTCGCTCGACAGGTTAGAGGTCAGGCGCCGCGGCTCCGTGCCGTCGAGTCTCGAGGAGTAAAGGCGGGTGACCGGTCCCGTGCCGCACTCGTTGACCTGGGTCGCGTCGGTCACCACGAACGTGATCTGGAGCCACGGCGCGGTGGCCGTAATCGTGTAAAGCGTGGCCTGGTACCCCGGCTGGCGGCAGTCGCCGAGGCCCTGCGTGATCTGCCTTACGCCGGAACCGTCGGCGGCCATCTCGTAGATGTTCCAGTTGTCCTGGGCCGTCTTCTTGCCCGCCAACAGTAGCCGCTTGCCGTCGAAGGAGACGTCGGGGTCGCAGGCGCTCTGGAGGTCTCCGCTGAGGATCCGCGTAGAGCCGTCCGGGTTGACGAGGGCGAGCCGGGCGCCGTCACCGTACGGTGCTCGCAGCATCCCCCGTGCGATGGGGCCCCGCTTCTGGGCATCGGTTCCGACGGGAAGTTGCGTAACCACGATGGGCTGCTCGAGATGCGCCCGAGCGGCCCCCGCTCCGTCGGCGCGCGCCGCCACGGCGCCCAGGGTGATGCCGAGCACCAAGATAAGTGGAGCGGCACACCCGTGCTTGTGCGCAGGAAACAATCGGCCCACCCGACCTGCCCTCCCTACGGGTTCCGTCGGCTGTCACACCTGTACGGCACCGTGTATCGGCAACGCAGGCGGATTCGGACCATAGATGTTGGGCTTCAGTTCTCCGCAGACATGCGTGCCGCGTTTCGCGCCGCCACGTCGAAACTATGAGTTGCTGTCCCCTTCCGCCTACCTCAGACCCGCCTGTCGCGGTATTATAGTCTATCGGCTAGAAAAGGTGCGGAAAAAGTGGAATCTCCGGCGCCCCGGCCGCCTCAAATCCAATCCCTTGTGGCGGCGGTGGTCATGCCAGTACCCCGCAGGTTCTTCCGCCATGTCAGGCCTGGGGTTGGGGTTGTCGGGATCGCGATTCTGTAACTTGCGGTATTTGGCGGCACGCCCTCAGGATTTCCTAGACCGGATTTTTGCCGCATCGGGTTTCAAAGAGGGTACAATCCAACCCCGTGAACAAGGCCTTCCCTGGCGTAAAGGAGATCGGACGATGGTCGAACCAAGACGTTTCCCGAGCAGGTCGCTCTCGGCGAAGCCGACGCGGCGGGAGTTCCTCAAGACGGCGGCCATGGCCGGGGCGGCCCTCGTGGCGCCGGCCGTCATCCCCGGCTCCGCGCTGGGCAAGGATGGCGCGGTCGCGCCCAGCGAGCGCATGGTGATGGGCGGCATCGGCCTCGGCGGCCGCGGCACGGGCGACCTAGGGTGGATGCTGCCCGAGGCCGACGTCCAGTTCGTCGCCATCTGCGACGCCCGCAAGGAGCGACGCGAGGCCATCAAGAAGATGGTAGACGGCCGCTACGGCAACACCGATTGCGCCATGTATCGCGACATTCGCGAGTTCCTGGCCGCGCGCACCGACGTCGACGGGGTGCTCATCGCCACGGGCGACCGCTGGCACGCCACGGCCGCCGTCATGGCCATGCGGGCCGGAAAGGACGTCTACTCCGAAAAACCCTCGTGCATGACCATGGCGGAAGGCCAGGCGGTTGTGGCGACGGCAAAGCGGTTCGGCCGCGTGTACCAGACCGGCACGCAGCGCCTGAGCGAGGGCAACTTCGTGTTCGCCATCGAACTGGCCCGGACCGGCCGCCTCGGCAAGTTGCACACCTCCTACGCCCACATCGCCCCGTGGGATGCGGCCGAGATGAAATTCGATTGGCTGCCCGCGCAGCCCGAGCCGCCCAAGGACGTCGTGGATTGGGACGCGTGGCTCGGCCCGTGTCCGTGGCGGCCGTACAACGCCGCGTACGTCGGCGGCGGGTGGCGAGGCTACTACGACTTCCATACCAGTTGCATCGGCGAATGGGGCGCCCACACGTTCGCCCAGTGCATGGCCGGCATCGACCAACTCGACACTTCGGCCGCCGAATACCACTACGTCGACAACCCGACCGGCGACGGCATGGTCACGGTCTTCCCGAACGGCGTGAAGATGATCCTTTCGCGCGGCGACAAGTACTGGCACGGCTCCTGCGGCATGCGGTTTGACGGCGACGAAGGCTGGGCCTCGTGCGCCGACGGCTACTCGAAGGCCGAGGTCTCGCCCCCCTCCCTCATGGGCGAGTTCAAGAAACTCGTCGGCGACTACATGGCCCGGACCCAGCGGCCCATGAACCACATGCGCAATCTTCTCGACTGCATCAAGACGCGCCGCCTGACCGTCGCCAACCCGGTCGTGATGTACCGGTCCATGAGCACCGTCCACGCCGCCAACATCTGCATGTGGCTCAAGCGAGATATGAAGTTCGACCCCGTCAAGGAAGAGTTCGTCAACGATCCCTACGCCAACCGGCTGCGTACGCGTGCCGCGCGGCAACCGTGGATTATCTAGCGGCCTATCAGGCCCGGAAGGGAAATGCGCCATGTGGAATCCGAAAACGACGTTCGTTCTGGCGGCGGCGATGGTGCTGGCGGGGGCCGCGGTGGCCTTCGGGCAAGGCGCCCAGCCCTCCGCCAAGGCCGAGGAGGCCAAACTCATCGCCGTCCTGAAATCCGAAGCGACGCAGAAGGAGAAGGCCGACGCCTGCCGGGAACTCGCTCGCATCGGCACCAAGGACGCCATCCCGGCCCTGGCGGCACTCCTGGGCGATGAGAAACTCTCTCACATGGCCCGCTACGGGCTCGAGACCATTCCCGACCCGGCCGTTGACGACGCCCTGCGTGACGCCCTGGGCAAACTCAAGGGTCTCCCGCTCGTGGGCGTCATCGGCTCGATCGGCATGCGCCGCGATGCCAAGGCCACCGATGCACTGGCCGGACTGCTCGAGGAGAGCAATCCCGACGTGGTGCAGACCGCCGCGCGGTCCCTGGGCAAGATCGGCACCTCGGCCGCCGCCAAGGCCCTCGGCGCCGCGCTCGACAAACTGTCCGTGCCCAACCAACTCGCGTGCAGCGAAGCGCTGATGCGCTGTGCGGAATCGCTGGCGGCCCAGGGCCAGAACGACGAGGCCATCGCCATCTACGACCGGTTGCGGGCCTTGCAGGGCCCGCACCAGGTACGGGCCGGCGGCCTTCGCGGCGCGGTTCTTGCTCGCGGCAAGGAAGGCCTGCCGATCCTGCTGGCGGCCATTCGCGGCGACGACTACTCCCTGACCGAAGCCGCCGCCCGCACGGCGGTGGAAATGCCCGGCCCCGACGTGACGCCGGCCCTGGCAGCCGAAGTGGCCAAACTCCCCCCCGACAAGCAGGTGCTCATCATCCAGGTCCTCGGCAAGCGCGGCGATCCGGCCGCGCTCCAGGCCATCTTCGCTGCCGCCAAGAGCGGTGAGAAGGCCGTCCGCGTGGCGGCCCTCCGCGCCATCCCCGAAATCCCCAGTGCGACGTCGGTGCCGGTGCTCGTCCAGTTGATGGGAGACCCCGACCGCGAGATCGCCCAGGCCGCGAAAGACGGCCTGGCGGCCATGTCGGGCCCGGAAGTCGATGCCGCCACCGCCACCATGCTGAAGGACCCGGACGCGAAGGTCCGCGCCGTTGCCATCGACCTGCTGGGCCAGCGCCGTAGCGCCAGCGCCGTGTCGGCCCTCCTGAAGGCGGCCGAGGATGCCGACGAATCGGTCCGCGCCGCGAGCCTCAAGGCCCTGGGCGATGTGGGTGGCGTCGCGGAACTGCCGGTGCTCGTCGGCCTGCTGGTGAAGGCCAAGTCGCCGCCGGAGATCCAGGCGGCCGAGGGCGCGGTGTCGGCGATCTGCATCCGGCAGGCTCGCCCTGCCGCCGGAAAGGTCGTCATCCAGAAGGCGGTCTACGGCGCCCTGCCCAACGGCCCCTCGGCCGATGTTACCAAGAAAGTCGCCGAGATGGTCAAGGCCGGGGCGCTTTCCATCGAAGCGTCCAACGCCAACTTCGGCGATCCGGCCAACGGCACGACCAAGCAACTCCGCATCGAGTACGCGACGGAGGGGGCGGCTGAAACCAAGACGGTCAATGAGGGCGACGCCATCGCGCTGACGGCCGTCGTCACGCCGCCGGCCGCCGCCGACGCCATCGTGGCGGCGCTGGCCCAGGCGCCGACCCAGCCGAAACTTGCCTTGCTGCGGATTCTGCGGTCGGTCCGCAGCCCGAAGGCCCTCGAAGCCGTCCGCACCGCCGCCGCCGACTCTAACGCCGAGGTCAAGGACACGGCACTCCGGGCCTTGTGCGAGTGGCCGACCGTCGATGCGCTGCCCGACGTCGCCCAACTTGCCAGGACTTCGGCCGATCCAAAGGTCAAGACGCTGGCCCTGCGCGCTTACATCCGCCTGATACCGTTGGAGAACGCCACCCCCGAAAGGAAGGTGGCGGCCCTCAAGGACGCGATGGCCCTGGCCGAGCGCGCCGATGAGAAGAAACTCGTGTTGGCGGCGCTCGGCGGCATCCCAACGGTCGGCGCGCTGGCCGTCGTCACGCCGAGCCTGGGCGCGGCGGACCTGAAGGAAGAGGCGAGCATGGCCGCCGTGGCCATCGCCGAGAAGATCGTGCAGACTCAGCCGGCCGAGGTCGCGGCGGCCATGGAGCAAGTCGCGAAGGCGACGGCCAATCCGCAAGTCGCCAACCGCGCCAAGGCGCTGCTAGGACAGGCCCAAAGCAAGTTGAGGACCCGGTAGCGGTCGAGGGCGGGCAAGGACGTGGCGGCCGGTTCCGGGCCGCTTAACGGCGAACTCCGCACCCCGCATGAGGAGACCACGGCATGTCCAGAATCGCGATGTTCCCTCTGGGTGCAGCCGCCGTCCTTGCCGCGCTCGTCGCGGCCGGCTGCGGGTCGGAGAAGCCTAAGACCGAAACGTATGCCAGCCAGGAACGGGGCTTCTCGGTCACGTTCCCGTGCGACTGGCAGAAGTCGACGACCGGCTACGGGATGGACCTGGAGGTCGTGCCGCCCAACCAGGTGGACTCGGGCGGGTTCCGCGATGCCCTCTTCGTTCGCGTCGAGGGCATTGGCAAGACTATGTTGCTGGATGAGTTCTTCGCCGCCAAGGTCGCCAAGATGGCCGCCGTCGTGCCCGACTTTAAGGAGATCGAGAAGGGCCCGACGAACCTGAACGGCCAGGACGCCCGGCGCCTGGTCTGGTCGTACGCCCACGGCAACACGCCCGTTCAGAGCATGGCATACTTCCTCTTGAGCGGGCAGCGCGGCTACACGATCGCCGGCAGCGCCCGGGTAGACCGCTTCGCGCAGCGAACGCCCGCGTTCGAGGCGGTCATGGCGACTTTCAAGGTCGAAGGCGCCCCGGCGGCGGCCGCCCCGGCCGCGCCTGCGGCAACCACGCCCGCGGCGGCGCCCGCGGCGCGAGGACCCGCCACGACCATTAAGACGGTTGCCGTTGGGGAGGATCAAGACAGAACTGCCCGCGCCGGCCATCCGCTGACGCGCTGTCCGGGCGGGCTCACTTGGGCAGAGGGACAATTGCGCCGTCGGCCCGGATGACCTTCGCCTCGCCCGAGGCCATCTTCAGCCGGATGCTGTTGAACGCGCCCGTTGAGTTAGAGAACCCCACCGCCAGGAACCCGGGCCGGGGCGGGCCCCAAAGGCCCTGATGCGAAAGGGCCGACTCCGGCCCCTTCCAGTCGATGAGTGGCTTGCCGTCCAGCGTGGCCGTCACACGCGCCTGGCCTTCGGTAACCGCGACCTCTACGTTGAGTTGGTACTCGTGGCCGTTCTCCAGGGTGTGCGGCCTTATGGACGTTTCGTTGGAGGCAGCATCCCGTCCGTTGACGTTTCCGAGGCCGGCCGCATGGCCGTACCACGCACTCATCATGAGCGTGACGCCTCGCGCCCCCACTGGCAGGATGAAGCCCACCGAGTCTGTGCCCGAAACGCGTACGAACCTGGCCTGAAGTTTGTAGTTCCCCTGCGGCGCCACGGGTATGACGATCTTGGTGTGTGGCGCCGCCACGGGTCCGACGATAGCCTGGCCCTTGCGGAGCCATTTCCCTTCGCTGGCGTCGCGGGCGGGGTCAACCAGCGCGAGCACGTCGGCCCAGACATCCACAGGCCCGCTCTTTCGCGGCGGGCCGCCAAACTTCTTGATGTCCTCTTCGACTTTCTTAAGCGCCAACGAAGCCTTGGTCCGGTCAAGGTCTGCCGAGGAGTGCATGGACAGAAAACGTTCGTAATACGCCCGCGCCCGGGCGAGCATGGCGGCCTTGGCGCCGGCCCCGGCCGCGCCGGCCACGCTGCGATACCACTCACCCAGTTCCATGCAGGCCAGTTCCGGCGCAGTCTCCGCGCCCTTGGCGGCCGCAGGGACATACTTGCACAGGGATTCATCGGCTACGCCCTCAACGTACTTTGCGGCCTCGGCGGGATTGTCGAGGTCAACGAGGCACAGCCTGACCAGGCACTCGCGGGCGGCCGCGTTCTGCGGGTCCTTGGCCAACTGGCCCTTGAGTTCCTCGACCTCGCGGGCGACCTTGGCGGCGTCAGCCATCGCCCTGATCCGCGAATCAATCTCGGCTCGCTTCTCGCTGCGTACGGCCGTGGCCACGCGCAGCGCCCTGCGGCAGAGGGCGGTGGCGTCGCCGTATGCCGCGGCCCGGGCCTTCGCGTCGCACGCCACCAGCAGGGCGTCGATCAGCGCCTCGCCGACCTTAAGGCGTTCTTCGCTGCGGCTGAGGTCGAACTGCCTTTGGCGCACCTCGACGATTCTCTCGGCGCAAGCGGCAGCATTCCCGGGCGCCTTTGCCGACAGCAGTTCCATTGCCGCCACAGCCGTGGCGGCCCCCTCTGGGAAGGCCCCGGCCAGGTCGCAGGCCTTCTCGCACAGCAGGGCCATAAACTCAGCCTGGCTTTCCGCCTGGCGGGCGGCATCCAGGAACCGACCTGCAAACTCCACATCGTCCTTATGGTCGCGCGTCGCCTTGACGCGCCGGACATCGGCGCCGTAAAGAGACTCGAAGGCCTCAGCGGCCTTTTCGGCGGCCGTCTTGTCGGCCTCGGCCGCCCGAACAGCACCCGGCAGAATCACCAGGAGACCCAGGACGGCGATGCGCCCGCCTGCCACATGACCCATGTGCGATTCTCCGCCAACTCGGGGGGGAAGCCGAAATGGTGCTCCTATTGTGAAAACTGGCGCGCACATTGTCAAGTGGGAAAGCGGTCGCGGTTCCCTGCCTCACGGCATCCGCCAGGAGTACCGGCGATGACAGAACAGGAAGGGGGGCATTCATCCGCATGCCCCTCACAGCGTCCAGCCTTTCCGGTACTCCCGCTTCACGTACTGATTCAACTCGGCCAGGTTGGTGGACTTCATGTTGGGCCCATCCCATTCAACCTTCCGGCCCACGCCGGCCCGCATCGCCAGGTTGCCTACGAGCATCGCTTCCTGGAATGGGCCGGCGACGTCGGGGAAGTTGGAGCACGGCGGCTCG
>Ga0315279_10011728_pt1 | contig 10091 bp, 9 predicted proteins | sample YL17G06_20_MG_FD_203694 | JGI IMG/M metagenome (GOLD analysis project Ga0315279, IMG submission 203694) | Sediment microbial communities from Yellowstone Lake, YNP, Wyoming, USA - YL17G06_20 | ecosystem: Environmental > Aquatic > Freshwater > Lake > Sediment | place: USA: Wyoming | collected...
AATTTCTTCTGCATCATTCACTTTTCTTGCACTGTTTTTATTCATGTTTGTGAAGAGAGGTTTTTTCAAGAATTTTGCCCTCAAAAATATCGAATGGAAAGAAATGGAGCGCTTCGGCAAGCTTCTACTACCCATAATGTTCGTTTCAGGTTTAAGTTTCATTAACCAGATTGTTGATAAAACAGTTGCCTCGTCACTTTCGGCAGGCTCTATCGCAATACTAAACTGGGCACAAATAGTCTATATTTTACCTGTTGGCATCCTGTCGACTTCTCTTGCAACTGCAGTTTACCCAACATTTTCTTCACTTGCAGTCGAAAAGGATTTTTCAGGATATGCTGAAACTTTCAGAAAAACAATTTCTATTTTAGCTTACATTATAATTCCAATATCCATAATATTTATCTTTCTCTCAGAGCCTATTGTAAAGATTCTTTTTGAGCGCGGAGCCTTTACTACAAATGCAACAAACGCTACAGCCTTTGCAATCTCTATGTATTCACTCGGGCTCTTCATTTACTCAGCAAATGATATAATGACAAGAATTTTCTTCTCCTTCAAGGATACAAAAACACCATTTTACAGAAGCCTTGTGACTGTTGGACTGAATATAGTGGGGAACATCACCCTCTCAAAAATCTTAGGAACAGGGGGTATCGCACTTTCAACCTCAATTTCATCAACCATAGGTTTCTTTATGTATGTACATATGCTAAGGAAGAGAAACTACGTAAAAGGACTCAGTTACAGGGGCGTGATTAAAGAAATATCCAAAATCTTAATTGCATCGATCTCGGTTGTAATACTCTCGTATGTTTTTAAATCATACATTATCAGTGCAAAAGGCTTTTTTAACACAATTGGCCGATTCATAATTGCCTTTATCCCGATTACAGCTACATATATCCTACTCAGTTTTATCCTCGGGTTAGAAGGCTTCAAAACACTATCAACCTATACAAAAAATTTCACCATAAAAATAAAGAACAGGAAAAATCTAAAATAAAACAGTAATAAAAAATCTTCTTTTAAGAGAGACCGCCACTGCTTCACCTCAAGGTGAAAAAAAGGAGAATTGTTACCCCGAATTTATTTCGGGATCTCCTCAGAGTAATTCCGGAATCCTTAGACCCTGAGACAAGTTCAGGGTGACAAAAAAAGAGGTTCATTACAGGGGGTCTTTTTTTGTTATTACACATTCCCTTCCTTGCGTGAGCAAGCGAAGCTATAGGCAACGAAGTAATCTCATCTTTCATTTCCCCTATACCACTCAATTGTTTTTCTTATCCCTTCTTCAAGAGAATACTTTAGCACAAAACTCAATTCTTTTTTTGCCTTTTCTCCATTAAGGCTAATTCTACTTACTTCTCCTTTTCGAGGCGACGCATATTCAGGCTTTATTTCACGCCCCAATACCTTTGAGAAAATTTCTATAAGTTCATTTACAGATGTTTCTCTACCCGTTCCAATATTATAAATCCCTTCTTTCCCTTCGAGAGCCAAAACATTTGCCCTTACCAAATCAGTAACATAAATGTAGTCTCGCGTTTGTGTTCCATCTCCATAGATTACAGGTGTTTCACCTTTAAGTATTTTTCCCGTAAATATTGCAACGACACCTGCTTCACCTAAAGGATCTTGCCTTGGACCATAAACGTTTGCATCCCTTAAGATTACTCTTTCAATGCCGTAGAGCCTTTTAAAATAATTGAGGTAATTCTCCACGCAATACTTTGAAACACCGTAGGGAGAGAGTGGCTCAATGGGAGTATCTTCAGAGGCAGGCAAATTAGAAGATTCTCCATAAAGTGCACCACCGGTTGAGGAAAAGATAATTCGCCTCACACCATAGTTAATAGAAAGTTCAAAAAGGTTTATAGAGCCAATTATGTTTGTTTCAGCATCAAATGCTGGATCTTCAACTGATTTTCTTACATCAATCTGAGCTGCATGATGATTCACAACATCTGGTTTAAACTCTCTAAATACAAGCTCAAGTGATTCCATGTCTAACAAATCAACATTGTAAAATTTAACTTCAGGATTTATATTTTCCTCTTTTCCGGTTGAAAGATTATCTAAAATTGTTACTTCATGACCGTCTTTTACAAGGGCATCAACAACATTAGAGCCAATAAAACCTGCCCCTCCTGTTACAAGTATTCTCATAAATTACCTCCTTATTTCCTTTTCTTTGGCGATAAAAACAATTTCACGGTATTAAACATTACATATATATCTGTGAGAATTGCGTTCCTTTGTTTTGCATACAATAGATCCATCTTGAGTTTATCATCAGAAGGGGTATCATATTTACCATGAAGTTGAGCAAGACCTGTAATTCCTGGCTTTACCTTTAACCTCATATCAAAGTTTGGCGTATCTTTTTGAATTTTTTCCATGAATTCAGGCCTTTCAGGACGTGGACCAACAACGCTCAAATCTCCTTTCAAAACATTAATAAACTGAGGGATCTCATCAAACCCTGTTTTTCTCAAGAATTTACCAACCTTTGTTATGCGAGGATCATCTTCAGATGACAAAACGGGACCTGTATACTTTTCAGCATCTTTAATCATCGTTCTGAATTTTATCGTTTTAAAAACTTTTCCATTCACCCCTGCCCTTTCTTGAAGAAAAAATACAGGTCTTCCAGAGTCAAAAATAATACCCAAAGAAACAATTAGCATCACGGGAGAAAATACAGTCAACGCAACAATAGAAACAAGTATATCTATCGCACGCTTTACAATTCTTTCAACGCCAGAAATATTTACAAGATTAATCTCAAAAAGAGTCAAATCATTAACAAAGTGAGTTCTCGGGTTCAATAGTAAAAGCTCGTAAACTCCTGGTACAAGATAAACAGGTTTGTCTCTATCTGCAAAAAACTTGAGCAATTCGCTTTTTTCTTCAACAGTGAAGGTATCATCCACAACAAAAAAATCAAAACTATTTAAAGCCTCCCTAACTTTGTTTAAAAAACTATTACCCTTAATAAGCATTAATTCTACTGTTGTTTTTCCTGCCCTTAGGCTTTCTAAACATTCCGAAACTGCCTTTGCAACGCTTTCATCTTTTGAAAGCACCAAAACCTTCAAGGGAGGGGCTACCTTAATGTAAATCTTATTAACCACCCAGTGTGAAAGTGCAAGAAGAATAATTTGTATTATAAATGAATAAATAATTACTGTTCTTGGGACAGCAAATGCCCTCAGGAAGAACGATAGTGCAAAACCAAGAATAAAAATAATAAAGCATGAAAAGAAGATTCCAAGAAATGTTTCATAAAAATCAATCCCACTAAACTCATAGAGACGGTAGATAAAGAACAACAATAAATAAGCAATAACTACGTAAGGAACAAAGGCCTTGATGCTCGTAATATTTACAGCATTATAAGGGTTACCCAAAACACTTTTAAAATAAACCCAAATAAAATAAGAAAAGTAAATTATAATAAGGTCAATTGAAAGTTGAACTAAACTATAAAATCTTTTGCTTCTTCCCATCACCGCTCCTTAAACGTCTCCTACATACCAAAAACTTCAAAAGACTTAATTGTATTCGCTTTCAAGAATTTCCTTATACAATACTTCCATCTGTTGTAAAATAACATCTAAACTAAATTCTTTCTCTATCCTCTCTCTACCCATTTCCCCCATTGCTCTTGCAACCTCTGGATGCTCTATTAAGTAAATTATTTTTTCTGCAAATGCTTCCACATTTCCAAATGGAATCAAAAAACCTGTTTTGCCATCAACAACCAAATCCCTCACCCCACGTATATTATACGCTACAACAGGCTTTTCCATTGCCATTGCCTCCACAACAGAAACGGGTAATCCTTCTCTTGAAGATGTAAAAACAAAAATATCAGAAATACTTAAAAGCTCAACCACATTTTTTGTATATCCAATTATGAAAAAATCTTTCTCCATCCCCAACTTTTTTGATAAATTAACCAAATAATCCTTAAGAGGTCCATCTCCTGCAATTAAGCATTTTAAAATCTTCCCTCTACTTTTTAAGTCAAAAAGTGCTTTTAATATGTGGTCAAAATGCTTCTCATGCTCAAGCCTTCCTATTGAAACCAAAAGTGAGTCTCCTAAATTACCAATAGTCTTTCCTTCGATACTAAATAAATCTTTTTTCTCCACTTTTAAGGGATTAAACCTTTCTGTATCTACACCAACTCCTTTTACGTAGAAAACTTTACCATTCGGAATCATTTTTCTTTCAACTGCAATTCTGTAATCATCTTTGTTAATTGTTATCAGCACATCCGTAAATCTCCCAGCAAATTTCTCTAAACGATAATATACAAAATTTTTAAGTTTATTTCCATGTTCGTGGAAGTGAAAACCATGAGCAGTGTAAACAATGTGTGGGGCTCCTGCAAGTTTTACAACAATTCTCCCAATGAAACTTGCAACTGGAGTATGAGTATGGACCATTATATATTTATTTTTCTTTATAAGTTTCAAAAGTATCGCAGCAGCCTTAATGTTTGTAAAGCTGAGCGGATTCCTGCTAAAAGAAATATTATAAACCTTGAATCCCTCTTCCTCAATTTTCTCGGTGAATCCCACATTAGAGCAAGCTACCTCAACTTCATAACCCATATCTCTCAGCAGCTTCATAAATGGAATATGAAAGTAATAAATGTGTGAATCTACAGTAGCAAGAAAAAGAACTCGGTTTGCTTTCATCAAACGCTCCAAATAGGAACAACCGAAAGGACAAGCCCTAAAATCCAACTGAACAATACTGTTAATAGGAAGATTACTATCATACACCCTCACATATTTCAGAATAAAGTTCAATTAATCTTTTTTCCATGTTTTCCCAAGAGAAATTTTCATAAAAAACTTTTCTCGCCCGTTCTCCGTGTTCTTCCCATTTCTTATTGTCCCAGAATTCAATATTCTTCAACGCATTCTCAACTTCTAATTTGTCTCCATAATTAACCACAAAACCCAGGCCATATTTACGAACCGTGTTATCCATGCCTGTCCCATTTGCAACAATAATAGGCTTACCAAGCATCATTGCTTCAAAGAGTTTATTTGCACTCGAGTACCTGTGATTTGGTATAGAAGGGTCGTATGTAGCAAAAAGTACATCAGAAGAGGCATAAATACTAAGCGTTATATCATAAGAAATCTTACCAACAAATTCAATATTTTTTGCGCCATTAATAGAACTTACAATTAAATCTTCATCTCCACCATAACCGCCTAATATCAATTTCCAATTACTATGTGCCCTAATAACGTCTATCATTTCCAAGATTCCCCTTTCTTTCTGAAACAAACCAACGTAACCTACTACTAAATCAAATTTATCATCTCTTCTTCCAGAAAGATTGGTACCCACGAAATAGTCGGGAGAATTATAAACTACAACAAGTTTTTTGGACTTAGAGCCCTCTATCTGTTCAATACGTGATTCATCTGCAATAATAACAGCATTAGTAAAACCGATTAAAAATAGGTCGATTTTCCTAATCATTCTCCGCAGGAATGCAGGAACATTCCTTAACATATCTGCATAAAAATCAAAAATATCATAAACAACTTTTTTCTTATAAAGAAACTTACATAATAGAGCAGGGATTACTGTATCAAAATCGCATGAATGCATACAGTCATATTTTGTTCTATTTTGAGAAAGCCAAAAAAACAACGCAAATTGCCATCTTATAAGGTACTTAAGGTTTTTTAAACCACGCCCAAACTTTGCTCGAAGTTTTATCCTATAAATTTCACCAAAATCACTACTCTCTTGAGGCTTAAATATGTCCTCCCTATCCCACCCAACTATCAAAACCTTAAAACCATTCTTGGTTAAAGAACGAGCTTCTTTCGCAACTCTTGGGTCAGGAGAAACTGGATTTGAACGAAGGAAAACTATACTTTTCATCTTCGATTCCTTAATGTGTTTATGAGTTTTAAATAAGATCCTGTTGCAGATTCAAGAAAAAAATGCATTGCTCTATTCTGCAACATATCTAAAGGCATAGGATTTGTAAGCATTTTAATAATAGCTTTTGATAAAGCAACTGGGTCTCCTACAGGTACAAGAACGCCATACTTCCCACCTTCAAGTATCTCAGATGATCCACCAGGGCAATCAGTAGATATTACTGGAGTACCAAGTGCCAACGCCTCTACTAACACAAGGGGAAACCCCTCAAACTCTGAAGATAAAACAAAAAGAGAAGCACTTTTTAAATAAGGGTATGGATTATCTTTAAAACCCAAGAGTTCTACTTCGGAATTTAAATGAAGTTCACTAATAAGATTTTCAAGATAAGACCTTTCCTCCCCTTCTCCCAAAATAACTAACTTTGCTTCCATTTCTTTGTGTACAATAGCAAAAGCTTTAATTAAATTTGGAAAATCTTTTTGCTTATTAAGTCTTCCAATTCCTAAAATAACAGGGATTTTAGAATTAAACCAGGGGTGGTTCAAAGGCTCTTTACTCATTTCGACTATTTCAGATGTCAAAATTGGATTATAGATAACTTTTATTTTTTCCAGTGGAAAATAAAACTTCCTGCTAAAATCCTTTGCAACGCTATTTGAGACAGCGACAACACCATCAGCCCAATGTAAACTAAGCCAAGTAGATATTTTAACCAGCCAATGTTTATATCCCGGAAAGTCATCAAGATATTTAGAGACGTTATGAATAGAATATATTACAAACGGACGAGACTTAGCAATATAAGAGATTCTCACAGCAACAATTACAATCAATTCAAAACCATCAAAAATTGGAAATATTGCATCCAGTTTTCTGTTCCTAAAATACTTAACCTTCGAGATGTATCTAAATCAAATACATTTACTCCATTTGGTATTCCACTCAAAAACTCCCCTTCTGCCTTTGCTAAAATTATATCAACATCAAATCCATTCTCTAAAAAACCTCTATTTAAAGTAATAACTACTTTTTCAACTCCTCCTCCTCTTAAAGCGGGGAGAATAAAGGCAATACGAGGCTTATTCATATTTTGTCTTCTCCTAAATATTGTCTCTTGGATTTACAAAAAGAATTGTATCGCACCAAGAATAATACTTATGAGATAAATAGAATTTAGCATCTGGCAAGGTTTCTAAAATAAACTTAGGGATCGTAATTATATCTTCTGGTTTGTGGTAAACAGAAATCGCCATTTTTGGTTTGAATCTCTTTATGGTTTCAATAGCTCCTTTAAGAATATCCATTTCCGCACCTTCAACATCGAGTTTTATGAAATCAACGCTTTCCAAATTTTTTTCTTCCACAAAAGAATCAAGTTTTATACTTCTAACGCTTTCATTACCCTTAAAAACAGTTTTACTTGAACCAGTGCCTGTTGAAAGAAATTCAACATCTCCATTCCTATCTGAAAGAACCTCCTGAATCGGGATTATTTTATCTTTCATCTTATTTCTCTTTATATTATCAGAAAGGATGCCAAAATTAAATTGGTCTGGCTCAAATGCAAAAACCTTTCCTGCGCCTTTTGAAATAAACCAGAAAGAAGTTTCTCCAAGAAAGGCTCCACCGTCTATTACATAATCATCCTGAGTAACCTCTAATTTCCCTTTAATTCTATATTGCTCAAATATCCAGGAGTCTGCAGTTTCCTCTATTCCCGAATTAAGATAATAGCCACCAATCATTATCAAACTTCTATATCTATCGAATTTCAGCTGATTCATTTTTCTCAAGTACTCTTCTTTGCTTATTTGGGAGGGGTAAATTTCTCCTGCAATCTCACCTAAAAATGCATATGCCACTCTGTATTTTATAAACCAATCAAAGGTGGATTTTGATTCTTCGTCAGAAAGTATATTATAAGCCTCGTCAAATTTTTCAGGATTCTTAAGAGCAAGTAGGATCGTTCCAACAGAGCTCCATTTACCCATTTTATTATATAAGTTATTTTCTAATTCGTCAACAACAGACTTATACATTAAATGCAAACCAATTTTTTCTAAAATTTGATTAACTTTATGCTTCTGTCCACTTGAGCTTTTATTTGAGATATTTTGATATTTAATTCCAAGTTCACTTATATATCTTTTGTAATTAAATTCCTGAGTCTTTTGAAAAGCTTCTTCAATTATCAAAAGCGTATGTGAATTTTTCATTTTAAAGCCCTTTCAATCATTAGTTTAACTAAACTTTCAAAAGTTACTTTTGGTTTCCATTCTGTAATTAAATCCTTCTTCATTTGTCTCCTCCTAAAGTTGCCTTAAAACTTTCTTCGTATTCTTTTAAGATTTCTTTGCTTGCAGCCTCAAAACGCATCACTAATACTGGCTGAGTATTGCTTGCACGGATTAATCCCCACCCATCGGGGAACTCGCAATCTCGCTTCTATCTGCATTCAACTTATCAATCAAATACTGCACCGAGAGCGCAATAGCAGGTGCGGTATTTTTACCAACAGGTTCAGTAATAATATTTTGTGCAAGAAGTGATGAAAATTTTTCGCAGATTTCTTTAGTGTAAAAATAATAATCCTTATTAGTAATTGTAACGATATCTTCTGGTCCAACCATTTTTAAAGCTCTTTGGTAAGAAGCTTCAATCAAAGGAGTGTTATCCACAAGCTTAAGAAATTGCTTTGAATAATTCTCCCTTGACATTGGCCATAGCCTTGTGCCCTTTCCGCCTGCCAATACAATGCCTTTCATAAATTTACCTCTCTTTAATAAATTTTAAAAAAGTAAACTTTCTCAATTCTTTCTTAATTGTATGAGAAAGTACTTTATTGCGAAATAATTACATAAATACTCAGTGGACTTGAAGTCATTACATATTCCTATAAAAAAATCCCCGCCCTTAACTATGGAGACCCTGAGACAAGCTCAGGGTGACAGAGGAGGGTTTTTGATTCAGCCCAGGGTGACAGAAAAAGAACGGGCGGGGCATTGGGGAGGGTAGTCAATCGAAGGGGTTATGCTTCTCCTTTTTGAATTACCCCTCATTTAAAAGCGGAAATTCGTCGCTAAGACTCGGAATAACAGATGGGATTTTATTAAAAAATACTGAAAATCTTTCCTGAAAATCTTTTTTTAGCATTAAACCTTGCTTCTTTTGAAAAATCTCTATACCCCCTCTGCATATTTATATATGAAGGGAGAGAGTGATTCCACATTATGGCAATCACTCTCCATTCCTGACTAAAAATTATAAAGGAAGAGATATTGAAAAGAATGAACAAAAAGCAAGAAATTAAAAAAGGTTTCACTCAAATATCGAATGAAACCCTGGAAGAAATATTTATCAAAGGACTTTTGAGTCAGACAGAAATGAGGATTGCCCTTTACATTATCCGCCAGAGTACTGGCTATCATAGAGATTGGATGAATGAACGCACTGTGCAAAAGATGGCAGATGATATTGGCATGCGAAGATCGTTTTGCTCTAAAACAATAAACCAAATGATCAGGAAAAACAAAATCATAAGAGAAGATAATAGATTTAGGTTTAATGAAAATTACAAAGAATGGATAGTGTCCAGTAGTAGGAACGCTCAAATAGTGTCCCGTAATTTGAACGGTGACTGTCCAGCAATAGGAACGGTAGTGTTCAGTAAATGGAACGGTACAGACTCAGATAACACAGAGTACATCAACGCTTCGGATAACCTTAAATATACTTTAAAAGAAAGAATAAATAAAGAAGAAAGAAATATTAAAGAAAGAAAAATCATCTTTAACAGCGAAACCTTCAAATTAGAAAACATCCCTAAAGAGAAACTTGAAAAATGGAAAGAAGCGTTTCCCCAGGCAAATGTTGAAGCGGAATTAAAGAAGATGGAGGCCTGGCTCACTGCAAACTCTAAAAACAAAAAAGTGAATTATGAAAGATTTATAGTTAACTGGCTCGGCAGGGCGATAGACAGGGCAGTGTCTAAAAAAGAGCCTGAAAGAATAAAAAGGACGGGCTTTTATGATGTAACAGGAAGGAGGATTGATTGAAATGTTAGACATAGGATTTGAGGGTAAACCTACTGATAAAGAGTGTAGGTTACAAAGGATTAAAAAAATGCCAACATTGCCTTACTTGCTTGAGGCCGAGCAGTA
>Ga0315279_10011729_pt1 | contig 10090 bp, 10 predicted proteins | sample YL17G06_20_MG_FD_203694 | JGI IMG/M metagenome (GOLD analysis project Ga0315279, IMG submission 203694) | Sediment microbial communities from Yellowstone Lake, YNP, Wyoming, USA - YL17G06_20 | ecosystem: Environmental > Aquatic > Freshwater > Lake > Sediment | place: USA: Wyoming | collected...
CGGACCCAAATCTCTGCATCTTAGAAGCTTCTCCATGGTATTCCTCCTTCTGCTCGAAGAAACCAAAAAAACCAGGACAAAATTTTTCTTCTTAATTTAAAATTAATCATTCCTTTCTTCCCAGGCAAGATTTAAAACCACAAGAGAAAATTTTAGAAAATCCTTGACTTTTCTCCTCTGAATCCTATAAGTTATTTTCCAATTGTTTCTCTTCCTCAGGAATGGGAGGACTGGAAGGGAAGTAACGGCAGTTTCGATAAAAGATGTTCAAAAAAAAGGGAGGGAAAAGTTAACCCTGTTGTTGCATTAAATTCGGCGCCCGGATTCATCAACCCTTTACCAATTGAGGAACGCCCCTTAAATCAATGTCATCTGCTGCATCAATCAATTGGTGACCCTGTGGAATAGGTTTTACATCTTCTCTGAAAAGATAAAACTCCCAATAGTAGAGCAAATAATACGTGATGCTATCGAATATGATTCTTATTCCACAGGGGAAGAAATGACCAAAATGCTGAAAAACCGACCTTTTATGATGGTATTCAGTTAGTTCAATCGCATCTTTATGCAACAACAGGGTTAACCCTCAGGTTTTTTAATAAATAAAAAAGGGATCAGTTATTAGAGGAGGGTCATAACTGATCCCTGCCAGTACATCAAATGGGGGTGAAACAAGGAGGGGATATGGGTTTGATGTACTGGTTTTTTTATGGATAAAATATACGATAAAAATATTAAAAAAGGAAAGAGGTTCTCACCAGCGGAGCCTGGTCCACGATCATATTTACGTACCAGGATCTTGACAAAAAAACCGGCGAATTCGGCCTAGGAAGATTCGTGTGGCCCGCTATCAAAAACGGGGCGGAAAGTTTATCTCCCAATCAAAATTCAATATTTCATCTGCTAAACAGGCAAAACGGATTATAGAAATTATCCGGAACTGGCTCCCCGAGATGGATGAGAAGATCGACGCTGAGGATTAGCAAATGTAGACTGGTTCTGATTACTTTTGAGATGTACAAATATTGGAGGGCTAGCCTCCTCCTAATTCTTCATATATTTTTTTCGTCGTTGGAGTGGGGATACCCAATTTTTTCCCGAGATCGATAATCGTGCCGCCGAAAAGTTCCAACTCACTATTGCCTTTCCTCTGGTTGATATCTCTCTGTAACGAGGTTTGTGTGTCGCGAGGAAACATCATTGCCTTCTTGAGAAAAAGATCTATGATTCCTTCAGGCAATCTAATATTTCTCTTTAAAGCAATGGAATAAATCTCATTCATAATCCCAATGACCTCTTCTTTCAACGAAGTTTCCTCCAAAATTTCTCCAAGAGTTCGATTATAGCGAGCCGAGATCAGGCCGAAACTTGCTATGAAAATATACTTCTCCCAGATCGCGGGATTTGCATCCTCTTTCCATTCATAATCAATTGAAGATTTTTCAAAGCCCCTGAATATTTCATGGGGGATGTAATCGGGATAATTTTGGTCTTTTCCAAAGATAATTTTTCCTGGTTTTCCAATAGAAACGACCCCTGGTTCTGCGATATAAGCGGAGAGGTAAACGCAGGCTGGAAGAATGATTCCAGTCTCAATTTTATTACGAAGTCTCTCCTGAATGTCTGCGCCATTCAAAAGAGGTAAAATAACAGTGTTCTCCTTTATATGATCTTTAATGGAAGTTGCAACTTCCATGAGATCAAATCCTTTAACGCAGATCAAAAAGACGTCAATTTCGGGAAGCTCGCTGATTCTCTCTGTAGCAAGCGTTGGTCTACAAGTAATATTTCCCAGCTCAGGAGATTTAAGGACAAGTCCATTTCTTTTAATTGCCTCAAGATGCTTTCCACGGGCTACAAAAAAGAGATTGACAGGAGAATCAGGATTTGAAGAGAAGGGATGGGCCAATTTCCCTCCGAAATAGCCTCCCACACCACCAACACCAACTACAGCGACATTTAGCTTGTCCATTGCTGAAAGATACAACAACCTTTTTACTTTCGCAACAGGATCTATGAAATATGGACGCATCCCAGAATAGGCCGGGGGGAACGTAGTTAAATCTGTTAAGTATTGCTTCCCTAATTCCCTATCCAGATTTGAAGTTTTGGGGGCTTGAAAGGGTGCCCTTTAATGGGTGAGCTTATTGGTTTTTCCATAGTCATTCGGGATCAAAAGCGCCAAGTAATGCCAGGAGGTTTGCGTAAAGGGATTCTATGATAGCTGAACTTGGGATAGCCCACCATCATGGAACCAAAGGCCTGATGCCCCTTGGGAAGTGATAAAGCCTCTATCATGGGAGGGAAAGTAGTGGCCACTGCGTTAAATAAGCCGGCCCAACAACATCCTAAGCCCATACTGTTAGCTGCCAGCTCAAGATAAGTCAAAGCAATGGGGCAAGCCATAGAAGCTGTACGATTGTTTTTTCCAGCATGAGCGACGATTACAACAGGCGCATCTCGGAGAAATACATTTTTACCAGATTTCTGGCGTTTCAACATCCTCTCCATACCCAGGAATAAAGCTAATTCGGGCTGGTTGCTGATCACCCAGCGCATCCAATCGACTGCGATTGTTTCAAGATGGCGCAACTCATCCCTGTTGGCCAAAACCAACCACTCCACGCATTGGGTATTATGTCCAGTCGGAGCATATCGGGCAGTTTCAATGAGTCTGGTAAGAACCTCCCGGGGTACTGGTTTGTCTTCGTAAACTCGTATTGATCGGCGACTTCTCAAAAAATGCTCACACTGCTCAGCGGTTACTTGAAGAGCCTTTTGTATGGGAGGACATTGCTCCACAGGCATTTCACGATGGGTCAAGCTGCCTGTTGGACAAACGCTCACACAATGCCCACATCTAATGCACTCTTCCTCTGCATCGGCAGTCGGTTTCGGATAACCACCCTTTTGGAAATCAATAAGTCCGAAAGGGCAGACTGTGGCGCAGATTCCGTCCTGACGACACGTTTGTTGATTGACTTCAAACAGATCCATACTCAACCTCTTTTAGTTAATTTGTGAACATTTATTGCATAACCGAAATCTTGCCTCCGAGTCAATCCCATTTTTGGGGGCTCTGGAGATCACAGGGTTCGACTCCATACTTGATGCCCGACGTGATAGAATAGTTGTTTTAAAAATTCGGAGTTGGATTTGGAAATAGAAACGGCAGAACCAGATGGCCCTGCCCTTTCATCTTCATCCCCCCTATTTCCCTTTTATTAAAGGGAAGAGTATTATTTACTTATTCATCAAATATTCGTGGATCGAATTGGCGGCCTTTCTTCCTGCGCCCATGGCCAGGATGACGGTTGCCGATCCAGTCACAATATCTCCTCCTGCCCAAACTCCAGGTTTGGATGCCTTACCGGTTTCAAGGTCAGCCACGATATATCCCCTCTTATTCAGTTCCAGACCCGGGGTAGTTGTAGGAAGAAGTGGATTGGCACCCGCACCAATGGCCACCACTGCCATATCACACTCCAATTGAAATTCCGAACCTTTGATGGGAACAGGTCTTCTTCTTCCTGACTCATCCGGCTCCCCTAACTCCATCTGGAGGCATTCCATTCCGGTCACCCAACCATTATCGTTTCCAAAGAATCTTGTGGGGGCCGTGAGAAGGTAGAATTGGACTCCCTCCTCCTCCGCATGGTGGACCTCTTCAATACGGGCTGGCATCTCTTCCCTTGATCGGCGGTAGATGATCCGAACAGTATCCGCCCCTAATCGGAGGGCTGTCCTGGCTGAATCCATTGCCACATTCCCCGCTCCAAAAACGGCAACGTTTTTCCCTCGGGCGATCGGGGTATCATATTCTGGAAAGAGGTAGGCCTTCATCAAATTGGATCGGGTCAAATATTCGTTGGCCGAATAGATGCCACAGAGATTCTCCCCCGGGATGTTCATAAACTGGGGAAGCCCTGCCCCCAAACCCAAAAATACTGCATTATATTCCTGAAGCAGTTCATCCACGGTCTCAATTCTTCCGATCACACAATCGACCTCTACCCTCACCCCTAATCGCTCTAAATAGTTAACCTCGGCCTGGACAATCGCCTTTGGAAGACGAAATTCCGGGATGCCGTAAATCAGGACACCACCGGTTTTATGAAGGGCTTCAAAAATGCTCACCTCGTGTCCTTTGAGAATGAGGTCCCCTGCCAATGTTAAACCAGCCGGTCCCGATCCCACGACAGCCACCTTTTTACCAGTGGAGAGAGCCTTTTCAGGAATAAAGACCTCCCCTTTTTCCCTCTCCCAATCCGCGGCAAACCGTTCCATTCTGCCAACGGCCACGGGTTGATCCTTTTTTCCAACAATGCACACCTTTTCACACTGGTCTTCCTGAGGACAAACACGTCCACAAACCGCAGGGAGGCTATTGCGTTCCTTCAGTTTTCGAGCCGCACCTATAAAATCCCCATCTAAAATGAGTTTAATAAAGGCCGGGATATCGATCTCCACCGGGCATCCTTCAATACATTTCGGTTTTTTACACTGGAGGCAGCGACTTGCCTCCAACTGGGCCAATTCAGGCGTATATCCAAACGGAACCTCATTAAAATTCCTCGCCCTTATCTTCGGTTCCTGTTCTGGCATCTTTTGCCTTGGGACTTTTGGTTTTTCCTTCTTCTCTTTCTCCGCCATCTCAAACCTCCCTTATCTTCCTGTGGCTGTGAATCGATCCATGGATGCCTTCTCTTCTGTGAGATAGGCCCGTTGCCGCTTCACCAGTTCATCATAGTCGACCTCATGGCCGTCGAATTCCGGGCCATCCACACAACAAAATCGTGTCTTACCCCCCACCGAGACCCGGCACGCTCCACACATTCCTGTTGCATCTACCATGATGGGATTCAAACTGACCATTGTCTTGACCCCATATTCTTTCGTCATTTTGCATAAAAACTTCATCATGGGTACAGGGCCAATCCCCACGATCAATTTCACATCTTTCTGCTGATCCAGAATTTGGCGGAGCACATCGGTCACGAACCCATGGTGGCCGTAGCTCCCATCATCTGTTGTCACCCTAAGATCATGGCTAGCCGCTTTCATCTCCTCTTCCAAGATCAGGAGGTCTTTCGTTCGAGAACCAATGATGGCAATCACATGGTTCCCTGCCTCTTTGTAGGCCTTGGTGATCGGGTACATCACTGCGACGCCCGTTCCACCCCCAACACAGATCACCGTTCCCAGTTTTTCAACATGGGTTGGTCTCCCCAATGGCCCGATGATATCGGTGATGCTATCACCTACATTGAGGGTTCTCAGGAGAGCAGTCGATTTTCCCACCACCTGAAAGATCAGGTCGATCGTCCCTGCAGACGGGTCTATCCCTCCCATGGTCAAAGGGATCCTCTCTCCTGTTTCGTTGGCCCGTAATACGACAAATTGTCCTGGCTTTGCCTTCCGAGCAATTCGGGACGCCTCCACCTTAAAGTGGCACACCGTCTTCTCAGCCATTTCCCTTTTATATAAAATCTTATGCACTATCCCCTCTCCTTTCTGATAATTTTTTCACAAAGTTTAGCCAATATATATATTAAACAAAAAACAATGTCAAATTTTTTAAGAATCTCTCTCGAAATTTTTCATGGCCGATATATTATTGAGCTTCACAAAAGTAATGGAACCCAGTGCTTTCTTCTACGTCCCCCTCCCCCTCCCCTCTCCCCCATTTTGGGGGAGAGGGGAGGGGGCATGAATTGTCAATCCGCGTTCCATTATTTATACGAACATCAATAATGTGATCAGAAAGGCTCAAAGGAAGGGAAAAAAATATACGATCACAAATTTAGCTTGACATATGATGAAATTTAGATAATAAATATAAACACCTGAACTTTATAAAAAGTTTTGGAAACCCCCAAGGCTCTTTAGAAAGTCCTGGGGGTTTCAAATTATTGGAGGAGGGAAAATATGAATTTAAAGCTCTATGTAGGAAATATTCCCTTTGGAGCATCAGAGGAAGATTTGAAGAAGCTTTTTTCGGAAGTGGGAGAAGTTCAATCGGTCAAAATTGTTACCAATTCATATTCAGGACGGCCGAGAGGATTCGGTTTTGTGGAGATGACCTCCCAGGAGGATGCAACAAAGGCGATCTCGATGCTCAATGGCAAGACATTGATGGATCGAGCTTTGATTGTTAACGAGGCCAAACCTCCGCAGAAAAGAGGCGGTGAGTTCAGAGGGAGAGATAATAGAAACCGTTAGAATGACCCATGACAGGGTGAGGAGAAACCTTTGGAGGTTAAAGTTCAAGACAACCAAATCGAGAATGCCATCAAATCCCTGAAGCGTCAACTCATGAGGGACGGCATCCTGAAGGAATTGAAGAATCGAAGATCCTATGAGAAGCCTTCGGTGAAAAAGAAGAGAAAGCAGAGAGAGGCAAAGAGGAGAAGGTGGAAGGCCGCTCGTAGGTATTCAAGATAGGGTTCCTTCCTCTTGTCTGCAATAGGCAGGAACCTAACGATTTTGGCCCGGGGCATTAATGGCCACCCAGAAGTCTCCTCCCTTTGTTTGGAGAAAACCCTTCCTATAGAGAAGGAGCATTGCATCTGAAGAAAAAACACCCACATCTTTAAAATCAAGGATGACCCTTTCGATCTTCGTACTTAAAGTTTTTTTAAGCCTCTTCACCAACTCCTTAGCTCCTTCCCGATCGATCGATCCTTCCAGTTTTACAAAAAGGGTTTTAAGCCGCTCATTATAAACAGAAGAAAGCTTAAGGGTATCGTGAATCAGGTCCCAGGTATTCTGGAGAGGAATGGAATCATTCATTCTCTGCAATATCCTGGAGAGGCTTGGAAGATAGCCTTCCGGTGTCTTCTGGGCAATGCTCCGATAGGCGATATTAGAGAGAACTCGGGTGAAGAATCGCTGTTGGGGATGGAAAACCCTCTTGATGATAGACTCCCAGGAATACGCCTCTTTGCATACCCAATTAAATCCACGTTGAAGCGTCTCTTCCGTCATCAACTTCGGCTTGTAAACCACCGTCGCTCCATTATATTTGGCCCAATCCTTGTGAAGAAGTCTCCCCTCTGATTCCATTCTTTGAAATAATGCTGTTCCCGGCAAGGGGGTGAGGATGAAGAAACTGGGCAGTTCGATCCGATTCCTTTCACAGAATCGAAGGGTCTTCTCAAAGACACCCTCATCATCATGGTCCAATCCGAAAATGAGTCCCGCCACGATCATGATATCGTAGTCGTGGACAACCTTCATGGCATCCTCAAATTGAGAAACTCGATTAAAGGTTTTATTCACCTCTTTCAAATTTTCCGAAGAGAGGGATTCGACCCCGATGAACAAAGAGACGCATCCACTCTCCGCAGCGAGTTTCAGAAGCTCGGGATCCCGGGTTAAAGTCATACTCGCCTGGCTGGCCCATTTCTTTTTAAGAGGTTTTAATTGCGTGAAGAGTTCTTTGGCATAATGACGGTTTCCTGCAATATTGTCGTCGATGAAGACGACAAACTCTCCGTCCAAGCGCTTCACCTCTTCAACCACTTCCTCCACAGGCCGACAGCGATAAGTCTTTCCAAAGAAATGGGTGACATGACAGAAATCACACTGGTGAGGGCAACCCCGGGTTGTTTGGACACAGTTGATCGTCATATAGGCCTCTTTACAAAGAAGATCGAGCCTGGGCGGAGGGATTCCCTTCATGGAACAGTAAGCATCGGCCTTATAGAAAGGTTTCAGATGGCCATTCTTGAGGTCTTCGATCAATCCTTCCCAAACATTCTCTGCCTCACCGATCACCACAGCATCCACATGCTCTTTGGCTTCGAGGGGAAGGCTTGAGGCATGGGGCCCGCCCATGACGACCGGGATCCCCCTCTGCCGAAACTTTTGCGCAATCTGATAAACCCTTGAGGCATGCATCACCATTCCGGTAACGCCGACCAGATCGACATCCTCTTCGAAATCGATCGGCTCTACATTTTCATCGGTGATCTTCACCTCGATATCCGGTGGTGTGAGAGCAGCGAGCGTGGTCAGGGTGAGGTGGGCAAACCAGATGGTTTTGATCACTTTTTGTGAGTGGCTAATGTAAGAGTTTTCGTAGGCTGGATCAATTAATCGAATCTTCAAACTGGTTGCCTCTCGAAACGATCCCCTGTTTTGAAATGATGCAGGTGGAAGAAAAGAGGTATCTTTTCAGAAGTAAAGGCAATATACCTTATCCTCTGAGAGGTGTCAATGGTAAAGTTTTTTATCCGGGGTTCTCAGAAAGGTTGTAGTAATTCGTTTTACAGGAATCTCTTAAGAAGGTGAGAGATTCCCTGACTTCATTAAAGGATTTCTTCAAGGACTCGTACTTTCTCTCCAGATCCATATTCTGGGCCAGGGCCTCCTCCAGTTTGGATTGGAGTTCTCGGTTCTCCTCAGAGAAAAGGGAGGCCTCTCTCTCCTTCAACTTTCCCTTGATTTTAAGAACCTCGTTCTGCTCTATCTGGGATTCAAGGTCACGAATGCGCTCTAAGGCTTCTTCTCGCTCCTGGGTGGCTTTCATCAGGGCTTCCCTCATCTCTCTCAATTCCAGTTGAAACTCTTTTATTCTCTCCAGAGCGTCCGCATTCTCCTCTTGGAGGTAGATCGATTCGGACTGAAACTCTTTAAACCTCTGGTGTTCGTTGCTGAGGGCTTCCAGTTGGTGGCGTAATTCTTGATTGTCCTGGGCCAATTGATGGATAGTCTTCTGATAGGAAGTCAGATCCATCTCCAGCGCCCTTTTTGTCTGGGCTGAGGCAAGAAGCTGAGCATGAAGGTCTTCGATCAGTTTCAGGACATCCAGACCCTGTTCTGTCTCTATCCCTTTCTTGGGAGATTCGAAGATCACCTTCCTTTCCGTCTGGTTTTCCGAAAATATCATTTCCGGTGCTGTTTCTGGGCGATCTTCTTTCAGCGGCTGGGGTTCCGCCTCCAGAGGTGATGGAAAGAGTTCTTCCAGCTTTCTGATCTTCGGCATCTTTTCGGCGACATTCTTATCGAATCCATCGGCCGTGATCACCTGACTTCTTGGCTTCATCCTTTACCCTCCTCAACCACTCGGCCTCCCTCATCCCCCCTTCCCCACCTTTGGAAAAGGAAGGAAGGGATATTATTTGATACGTTCTCTCATGTATTCATCCATCACCCTTAACATCTCAATAATCTTTTCCACTTCCGCTTTGACCCGGTTCACCTCTTCCAAAATTCGATTGGCCTTCTTCAGATCAAATTCCAGGGCGGATCGGACAGTCAAAGAGGAACGAAGTTCAGAATAAAGCGTATCGATCCGCTCCGTTAAATCATCCTTTTTCGACTCCTCCACAGGTTTCTTCAAATGAGAAATGGACATAGGTTCCGCAACATCCCAAGGCCTTTCAATCGGCTCTTTGTTCAGTGTGTTGGGGAATTTCTGTGCGACGTTGTTGGTGAATTCATCCGACATGATCAGCTCCTTTCGGTCCTAATATTTCATCGATCAGGCTCTGGATATCCGCCGCACCCTTTGACGATTGGGCGAATAAAAAGATTGGAGTCCCTTGGCTGGTTGCCTCTGCAATCTTTGTATCCTGACGGATCATTGTGCTGAGGAGGTATTTGTCGTAATGGGTTTCCAGTGCCTTCTTCGAACGTTTGCAGATTCGATGGGATTCATTGTAACGGTTCAGAAAGATGAAGATATTTTCAAAAACAAAAGAAAAATCCTCTTCGATCGTGGAGAGGGTTTCGAATAGAATCTTAAGGCCATGGTAGGAAAGGAAATCGGCTAAGACAGGGATGATGAGGTCGTTGGAGGCAAGGATCGCATTGAGGTTTAAGAGCCCGATGCTGGGGGAGGCGTCCATCACTATCAGTTCGTACTTTTTTTCCACAGAACTGAGGAGCCTCCTCAATCGAAATTCTCTTGAATTCATTGAAAAGAGTGAGAGCTCCACGGGTGAGAGGTTCAGGCTGGAGGGGATGATATCCAAGGTGGGGAGATCCGTTTTGATAATGACCTTCTCGATCTCCTCCTTCTCGATCAGGGCATTGAACAGGGTCTTAGGGTATTGTTGATTATTGAGGCCCAAACATTGGGTCA
>Ga0315279_10011730_pt1 | contig 10090 bp, 5 predicted proteins | sample YL17G06_20_MG_FD_203694 | JGI IMG/M metagenome (GOLD analysis project Ga0315279, IMG submission 203694) | Sediment microbial communities from Yellowstone Lake, YNP, Wyoming, USA - YL17G06_20 | ecosystem: Environmental > Aquatic > Freshwater > Lake > Sediment | place: USA: Wyoming | collected...
CGAAACCGTTCGTGTGGACCAAATCCGCCGACGAGATCCTGGCGAGCATTCGCCGCTTCGCCCACCGCACGACGGACGCTCACGCGCAACAACTTCTGTCACGAACCACTGAGACGGGAGACTAGAGCTGTGCGAGATGAAACACTGGGATCCAGCGCGCTACGCGAACAAGGACCAAGCGTTCTTCGAGCAGGGGATGCAGCGCGCGTTTGCCGAAGGGCGCAGGCTACTACGGGAGGATGGAGTGGGTGGCGTCGTATTCGCCCACAAGACAACGGAAGGCTGGGAGGCCCTGCTTTCTGGGATGATGCGCGGCGGTTGGACGCTTACCGGCTCGTGGCCAATCGCCACGGAGCGCCCCGGGCGACTGCGCGCACAGGAGTCTGCCGCCCTCGCTACCAGTGTCCATCTCATTTGCCGCCCGCGCCGCGACGATGCTGGTGTGGGCGACTGGGCCGACGTGCTACGCGAGCTGCCGAACCGTGTCGGCGACTGGATGGAGCGCCTGCAAGGCGAGGGTGTTCGCGGCGCCGACCTCGTCTTCGCGTGCATCGGGCCGGCGCTCGAGATCCTCAGCCGCTATACAAGCGTCGAGGCTGCCGACGGGCGCGAGGTGAAGCTCGCCGAGTACCTGGAGAAGGTTTGGGAGGTCGTGGGCCGCAGCGCGCTGGCGCAAGTACTCGGCACCGCCGATGCGAAGGCCCGTAACGGCGCTGCTGGAGCTGTCGAGGAGGACGCCCGGCTCACGGCGCTCTTCCTCTGGACGCTCCAGAGCACGAACCCGTCGACAGAATTCGGGGCAGGCGGCCAGGCCGCGGATGAAGGGAGCGATGAGGGCGAGGACGAGGAGCCGTCCGACGAGGACGACGAAGAGAGCTCCTCCCGCGGCAAGGCCAAGGGCTTCACGCTGGTCTTTGACATCGTGCGCCGCTTCGCGCAGCCGCTCGGCATCGAGCTTCCCAAGTGGGAAGGCCGCGTCATCGAGACGAAGAAGGGCGTGGTGCGCCTGCTGCCGATCGCTGAGCGCGCGAAGCAGCTCTTCGGCGAGGATGGCGCGCAGGCCGTCGCCGCGCGCCTCGAGCAGGAAACGACCACGACCAACCCGCTGCAGGGGATGCTCTTTCCCGACATGCAGCCCGGCGCGGCCCCCACGATCCGCGGGCGCGACCGGGGCTTCAGGAAGCGAGGGGACGCCGAGGTCTCGGACGAGAGCCTGGCCGCCGCCCGCGAGGCCACGACCCTCGACCGCGTCCACGCGGCCATGCTGCTCCAGGCCGGCGGCCGCACCAACGCGCTGCGTGCGCTCCTCAAGGTCGAGCAGGAGCGCGGCCCCGACTTCATACGCCTTGCCAACGGCCTTTCGGCCCTCTACCCGAAGGGGAGCGAGGAGAAACGATTGGTCGACGCGATGCTCTTGGCGGTCCCGAGGTAGCACGATGGTCACTTTCGCGTACGGATCGAACATGAACTGGAACCAGATGCGAGAGCGGTGCCCATCGTCTCGCTTCGTGGGAATCGCTGTTTTGCGCGATCACAAGCTCGCGGTTATGCGGAAATTCGGTAACCCGCAGCCCAACCCGCCGCTTCCAAACCGTGCGTACAAGAGTCTCATCCTCGCGGGGGCGAGATACTGGCACCTGCCGGAGGAATACATCCGCGAACTGGAACAGATTGAGGTCAGCGAATGACCGCCCCTGCCCTCGCTGTCTGGCAGATCTCGGGCGGGCCCGCCTCGCGTGCATACGCCGAGGTCTTCCTGAGGCACGGCGTCGCGTTGATCGGCCCGGGGGACGCCGGGCCGTGGGCAGCCGACCGTGGCGACGGCGACTTCGAGGGCGGCTTCGTGCGACGGTTTGCGAGCGAGGTGGCGACGGGGGACGCGTTCCTGCTGCGGACGGGGATCGCCACGATTGCAGCCGTAGGACTCGTGGCGAGCGAGTACCTGTACGTGAACGCCTTCGACGATGTGAACGGATGGGACTTGCAGCACGGCCGGCGCGTGCGGTGGTGCCGTCTGCCCGAGGAGCACAGGTTCGAGGGCGCGGTCTTCGGCGCAACCCACCGCGGTGCTCGCGAGTGTGGCTCGAGGAAGTCGTGGACTTCGCAGAGCGTTTCCTCAACTCGCCCCCGACCCACTGGCAGATGGCCGCGCTGCCGGAGCTTCCCGCCGAGAGCCCTCCGCTGGATGACGTGCCCGACGCGCTGCAGGGCGTCGTCGCCCAAGCCGCCGATCTCGTGCCGCTGCTTCAGGACCGGAAGGCTTTCGGCGAGCACCCGAGCGAGGACGAGCTGATCGCGCACTTCGTCGTGCCGTTTCTCCGCGCGCTCGGCTGGCCGCCGGAGCGTATAGGGGTCAAATGGCGATGCATTGACGTGGCGGTGTTCCGCGATCTGCCGCGCACGCCGGAGAACTGCCACCTCGTGATCGAAGCGAAGCGGCTAGGCGCGGGAGTTGAAGGCGCGCTCGAGCAGGCCAAGGGGTACGTGGAGGCGATTGGCGTGTCTCGCGACGTGATCGTCACCGACGGCATCCGCTACCGGATGTACGCCGGAGGGCGCGGCTTCGAGCCCGTGGCCTATGCGAATCTCGCGCGGCTGAAGCAACCGGCGGCCGACCTGTTCGCACGCATGCAGAGACGCTAGGAGGATCGGTATGGAGCCCTGGTACAAGGTCGCGACGCTGCGCAAGGAAGTGCGGGAAGGGCGCTCGTTCAACCCGGACGAGTTCGCCATCGCCCTCGAGCAGGTCGTGGCCGGGACGGCGCCCGAGGACTATCGCGATCCAGTTCAGTTCTTCGCCCGCACCTGCTTCACGCGGGCGCTGCGGGAGCACGCCGGTATGGTGCTGCGCCGGCTCTCGGGCAACACCGAGAACACCTCGCCGGTCCTCACGCTCATCACCCAGTTCGGCGGCGGCAAGACCCACACGCTGACCGCGCTCTACCATCTCGCGAAGGCCGGCGAGAACTCGGGCCTGTTCCCCGGCGTACCCGCCCTGCTTCAGGAGGCCGGTCTCTCTTCAGTTCCGGCGGCACGGGTTGCGGTGTTCGTGGGAAATGCCTGGGACCCGCAGCCGGGCCGCGAGACACCGTGGATCGATATGGCCCGCCAGCTCGCGGGCGAGGCGGGCGTCGAGGCGCTTGGCCAGGCGGCGCGGACCACGCCGCCTGGGACCGAGGCAATCGCGCGGGTTTTCCAGGCGGCTGGGGCGCCCGTGCTCCTGCTCTTCGACGAGGTGCTCAACTTCCTGAGCCGCAACCGCGGCAACGACTTGCCGGCGTCTTTTCGGGCCTTCCTGGGGAACGTCGTGCGGTCCATGACTGGCACGACACGGTGCGCGGCCGTGGTGAGCCTGCCGCAGAGCAAGCCCGAGATGGACGACTGGGAGATGCGCTGGCAGGACTTGATCTGCAAGGAGGTCGGACGCGTCGCGAAGCAACTGATGGTCAACGACGAGGCCGAGATCAGCGATGTCGTCCGTCGGCGGCTCTTCCAGGATCTGGGGAGCGAGAAGATCCGGAAGAACGTCGCCAAAGCCTACGGCGACTGGTGCTTCGAGCGACGAGCGCAGCTGCCGCCGGAGTGGACAGCCGTAGACTCGGCCGCGACCGAGGCCAAGGCGCGCGAGTTCCTGCAGCGCCGCTTCGAGGCGTGCTACCCGTTCCATCCAGCGACGCTCTCGGTTTTCCAGCGCAAGTGGCAGGCCCTTCCGCAGTACCAGCAGACGCGCGGCACGCTGGCGATGTTGGCCCAGTGGATCTCGATCGCCGCGCAGGACGCTTTCCGGAAGGCGCGCACCGAGCCGCTCATCACGCTCGGCTCGGCGCCGCTTTCGGAGCCAGGTTTCAGGAGCGTGGTGCTGGGCCAGCTCGGTGAACCGCGCCTCGTCGCCGCCATCGACGCGGACATCGCCGGCGAGCAAGCGCACAGCAAGGCGCTCGACGCTGACACCAAGGGCCCGCTGCGCGACATCCACCGGCGCGTTGGCACCGCGATCCTCTTCGAGTCGTCTGGCGGGCAAACGGACAAGGTGGCGCACCTGCCCGAACTGCGCTTCGCCCTCGGCGAGCCCGACCTGGACACGACGTCCGTCGACAACGCCGCGCTCGCGCTCGAGGACCGGTGCTACTTCGTTCGGAAGGCGGGTTCGGACGGCTTCCGTATCGGTTACCAGCCCACGATGAAGAAGGTGGTGAGCGACCGACGCGCGTCGCTCGACGAGGAGACGGAGATCAAACCCGCCATGCGCAGGATCGTCGAGGACGAGTTCCGGCGCGGAGCAAGTGTCCCTGTCGTGCCCTTCCCACGCGACGGGGCGGAGATCCAGGACACGCCGAGGCTCACGCTCGTCGTAGCCGAGCCCGAGGCGGAGTGGTCGGGGGGTGGGTCGCTGCGCGCGCAGATCGCCGAGTGGACCCGGCAGCGGGCCAAGTCGCCGCGACTCTATCCGGGTGCCCTGGTGTGGTGCCTGAAGAAGCCCGGCCGCGACCTGCGGGACACGGTTGAAATGTGGCTCGCGTGGAAACGGGTTGCGCGGGAAATCGCCGAGGGGACGCTCGGCGGCGAGTTCGACAAGGGCGACCGGGCGGAGCTTCAGTCGAAGGTGAAGGACTCTGAGGAAGCCGCCAAGGACCAGGTCTGGGGCGACTACCGTTTCGCGGTCGTCGCGGACGGCCAGGAGGAGGACGGCCTCAAGGTGATCGACCTGGGCGCGGGGCACTCGTCGAGCAACGAGACCCTGTGCGGCCGGGTCATCACCGCCCTCAAGTCTGGAGCGCTTCTCAACGAGTCCGTGGGCGCCGGCTACATCGAGCGGAACTGGCCGCCGGCGCTCAAGGAGTCCGGGGCGTGGCCCCTCGCGAGCCTGCGGCAGAGTTTTCTCAACGGCTCTCTCACGCGGCTGGTCGATCCGGACGCGATCCTCAGGTGCAAGATCGTCGAGTTCGTCGACCGCGGCGACTTCGGCCTGGCCTCGGGCCTGAAGCTGGACGGAACCTACGAGCGCGTCTGGTTCAAGGAGCTTGTGGCGACAGACGAGGTCGCCTTCGAGGCCGGCGTGTTCCTGTTGAGGAAGGTCGTGGCCGACGGGCTCAAGACAGGAGGACCACCGAGCCCGATGCCGGGCCTTGGCCCCCGGCCGGAATCCCAGCCCGTACCTCCGGCGGCGCCCGGCCTCGAGCCTGAGCCCGCGCCGGGCGTTCAGACGAAGACCCTCCGCGTCGTGGGCACCGTGCCTCCGGAGGTGTGGAACCGTCTCGGGACGAGAATCCTCCCAAAGCTCCGGTCTGGGGCCGACCTCAAGATTGGCGTGGAGTTCTCGGTGACGGTCAACGCCGCCAGCGCCGCCAGCTTGACATCGGAGCTACGGCAGATCCTGCAAGAACTCGGACTGGCCGATCTAGTACGAATCGAATAGACCGAAGGCGACCCGGCATGGCGGCCGAATCGCCGACGCGGGCATCGCCCATCTCGTGGCTTTGTGGGCTGGAACGTGAAAGTGACGGGAGATTCTTCTAGCCTTCAGACATGCCGTCGGTGGGTACTCCCGCGTCTCACCAATCCTCCCAGGCAACTGGCCCGCTTTCGCCCCGAAACCGGCGCAACTTCGCCTTGGCCACAAACGCCCGAAGCGTCCCGGGAATCAGTCCTTTTGCGAGACGACGATAGGTCGCGGCGGCTTCCGGGCCACTCGCGCCAGGCCATAGCGACTCGCGTCCTCTTGACACCTCGTGATGCCCACAGCCTTTTGGCCGTGTCGCAGGATCTTCGAGCGCCATCTGGTCCACGGAGGCGGAGCATCCGGCGCACGTCCTCGACGGCCGTGATGCGGTCACCCGTGCTGGCGCGGCACGGTCGTCATCAGGAGGTCATGTTGAATATCCGCACGCAACTTGCTGAGGTCGCGGCTGAGGGGATGCCTCGACAGGCCTTCATCGACGAGGTCCAGGACGTAAGCAAGCAACCTCTGTTTCTCGCCGGTATCGTGAAGTCCGTGTCGAACCCACGCGAGTCCCTGTGCGCCGACGATGTGGTACGGGTACGAATCTGCGCCGCTCCGGGCAGTGATCACCCCCTCCAACATGCGAAGCCCTTCATTTAGCCAAGCCGCCGCGCCGGGCGAGTGGGGATTCTCTGCGGCCTTTTTCATGAGTAGATACCCGTACTCGGTGTCCACCCGATGGTCCCCATGCCCCATCGAAAGGGCCTGACCCAGGAACTGTTCACCGCGCCGTAGGTCGCCCGCTTCAACTTCCAGACTCCCTCGCTGCAGCCAATAGTGGTAATCGAACGACAGCAAGTTCTCGATCACCTCGTACACGGTGCGACAGTCATTTACGTCCATGACTCGTAGCAGCAGGTCGTGATTTATCACCCGAACGAGCAGCCTCCAGCCGCGCGATCGACGATCGCGGTACGATTCGACCTTAGAGGCAGCGGCGAATGCCAAGCTCGCGAAGATGTCCTTTAACTCCTTTCGAGCCTGCAGATGGTCCAGCACGATGTCGGCGACGACTCGATGGCGCACTCGGTACTGGTAATGCGGAGGCAAGGCACCTACGAGGTGATGAGCGACCAGGCGCGCGAGTGCATCTGCCGCCGGGGCCGCGTCGGGGGCCGCCAGCATCACCTCGTCCTTCGTCAGGAAGTGGCGTTGACTTGAAGCGACGGCAAGGAGAGCGTAGACGAAACGCTCAAGTCCACGAAGCTCGTCCAGTTCTTCCGTAACCTTCTCTTCGAACTTCTCGCCGGTCGTCGCTTCGATCATTGCCACGAGCAGTTGACGACCGGCTTTTTGCGAGAATGCCTTCCGCCTTTCCGCCTGACTCGCTCCTTTCAGAATCCCCAGACGGTTGTTCCGGTCGAGCACGTCAATGAGGCCGTCGATGTCCGCATCAGTGAGATCGGGCACGACGTAATCGACGATCGATACTTCCTTGGTCCTCTGCAGCGGGTCCAGGAAGTCGTCGAGTTTTCCCGATCTGACCGCGAACGCGAACAGCAAGCCCGAACGCCCGGGAACCAGGTCCTTCAGCATTCCCACGAGTTGAGCACCGAACATGTCGGCGTCGTCGATCGCGAGCATCACCTTACCGTCGGTCTGCATCACACGTCGCCGTATTTCCGTCGGCGCCGCCGCTGAATCTCGATCGATCCAAAAAACGGGTAGCCCAGTGTTCGAAAGGTCAAGTGCGAGCCACATCAGCGCGGTGCTCTTGCCGCTTCCTGCCGTTCCGGTCACAGCCAGGGCCGAATTGGGCGGTTCACCCGCGAGCATCTGGCGCGCCGAAGCTGCGAGTTGGTCGAAGGCCGTTCGGACGACCACTCGACCGTTGAGGAGATCCGACCAGTGGGGTTCATTGCCGAGCAGGTACTCGGTGGCGAGCCGGGGCTGTTCGGCGGCGAGCTCGTTTACCAACGGCACACCGGGCCGGCCGTAGTCAGACCGGTAGGACGAAATGAAGACGAACCCCTTGCGGGCCTCGTCCTGCAGCGCGTCGAGGACGTCGCGTGCAAACTGCTCGGCGTCTCCGTCGTACCAATCAATGTTGAATGCCGAGAGCATTTCGGCGCGCACGGGCGAGAGGGTGGGACTCACTAGAATGCCGCCGGGAGGCGGCACCTGGGACGCACCAGGTGTACGCTGTCTGAGCGCCATGTGCTGCCACAGCGTACTCTCGCGCAACTCCGTGCCGATGAAGATCACCGGTCGTGCGCGTAGATCGACCGCGCACCGAGCGTACCAAGGGTCGGTGCTCGCCAAGCGTTCGCCATACTGCACTTCTGAAAAAGTGAGCAGATCTGACGGATCTTCGAGGCTCCCGTTTAGATGAACGACTTCAAGCGCCGGTGAGCCCTCTCGTCGGCCTCCTGGCTCCCGGTTCAGATCTACAGCGGTGATGACTCGCAAGGGGATCGGCAGCGGGAATCGCCGCGCGACCGCGTTGTCGAGATCGTCAATGTTCAGCGTGTAGACCCGCTGCCACGGAAACGCAAAATACGTTCGGTAGTACTCGGGCAGTGACGCCGAGTCCACTCCAAGCCGCGACTCGACGATGGTTCGAAGCCCTTTCGGGTCGCGCTTCAAGGCGACCGCGTACAGGTCGGCGAGCCCTGCGTCCTCGTCGAAAGTGCCGCCGGGGTACAAGAGCCCGTAGAGCGCCTCGCGGAGGTCGCGCACGCTCGCAATTGGCCGCCCAGAGCGGTCACGGGCTCCGCGCGAGAATCCAGCGCCCGTGAACAGGACTACTGAACCGCGAGCCACCTGGCTTCGCAGGCGTGCAACGGCCCCTGCCTCGAGTGGCATCTCTTCCTCCGGCTGCCGGTCGGAATTGTCGTCGAAAAACGCCGGGGGCCGACCGCGACCGACGACCCGACGCGGAAGGATAGCACGGGGGTGGGCCTCGGCGCTCTGCCTTGCGTGGCAGCTGGGACGGGATGCGAGGGGGCCCTGAGAAACGCGGTATCGACGCTGGAGATGGGCCGTTTTCAGACCCAACCGGCCGCTGCGCGCTTTCGCCAGCCAGGGCCGAGGTGTGGCCGCGGCAGATTCACCACGAACCGCCACGTTCTACTACCGATCGCTTGAGGGAGGGATCGGCACCGTGAACTCGGTCGTGATCGAACAATCGCAGCCGTCGCGAAGATCGGGCCGCGGACGGCCTTAGCGGCTCGCTGCTGCGACTTCTTGGGCTCGGCCGGCCAATGGGGTGGACGGCGACGCTGCGCGCCTGTACGGCCGCTCAGGCCGCTTGGCGGCCGTTCCTGACCGCGGCGACCCGGATGCTGGTCGTTACATCGCCAGTGTTGAGGGTACTACCGGATGCACGCGACGAAAATCTGTAACCAACTTGTAGCCAAGCGTGACGACAACGGATGATCTCGATGGATCTCGACTCAGCGTTCTTCTTCGGGTTTCCTCGGTGTAGCTGTATCGAGGTCGGTCTGTTCGGGCGGTTGGGACTTGAGATTGTTAAGAACGTAAAAAGGCGGGGGAGGAGGGATGGGGCCTGTAGATTCAATCACTTCCTGGGCGGGCGTTTGGGCGGATTCAGGATTTGTAGCAGATTTGTGACGACTCGCCGCGGCGATGCGCGCGCTCGGCAGCGTCTTCTCGACTTCGGCCGAGGCTTTTGCCGCGTCGTAGATGTCGGCCTGTTGCTTCTCCCGATCGAGGATCACCAGGCGGACCGGCGAGGGCACCCCTCGCCACACATCCCCACGCGGCGTTGCCGAAGGCTGACACTTCGCGCTAGAGTGTTCCCGCTCACAGCGGACCGTGCAGACTTGCATTACGGCCTGTTGAACGGAGGCGACACCATGCACAGAGTCGTTGTAATGTGCGGCATTCTCCTGACCTGCCTGTGTGTCGCAACGGTTGCCGGGCAGGGCAACCCGTTCCTTGGAAAGTGGGACATCACCGCGACAACTGCCAACGGAAGCTATCCATATTGGCTCGAGGTGAGAGAAGAGAACGGCCAACTGATCGGGTTCTTCCAGGACCGAGGGGGCGCCGTCAGGAAGCTGCCTGAGATCGCGCGCGAAGGAAACGAGCTCGTCTTCTCGCTGGGCGCGCCGAACAAGCCCGGTGCCCCAAAGCCGGTGCATCGCGCGCGCGTGGAGAACGGGAAGCTGATCGGCGAGTTGACCACCGGAGCCGAGAAGGTCTCCTGGATTGGCGTCCGCCCGCCGAAATGGGGAAATGTCAGCGCCAACGGGGCGCACAAGCTCGGTCAGCCCGTCACGTTGTTCAACGGTCGCGATCTCTCCGGCTGGAGGTTCGAGTTCGCCGACAAGCCTGCGGGGTGGGTCGTCGCCGACGGCGTCATGAGCAATCCGCAGACCGGGAACAACATCATCTCCGAGCGGCAGTTCAAGGACTTCAAGCTGCTCATGGAGTACAAGGTCGAACACGAGAGCAACAGCGGGCTCTACCTTCGCGGCCGCTACGAGCTGCAGGTGCTCGACGACGCCGGGAAGCCGCCGACGCCCACCGGTCACATGGCGATCTACGGCCGCGTGGCGCCTTCGGCGAACGCCAGCAGGCCGGCCGGAGAGTGGCAGACCGTGGAGGTGACCTTGGTCGGCAATC
>Ga0315279_10011731_pt1 | contig 10090 bp, 3 predicted proteins | sample YL17G06_20_MG_FD_203694 | JGI IMG/M metagenome (GOLD analysis project Ga0315279, IMG submission 203694) | Sediment microbial communities from Yellowstone Lake, YNP, Wyoming, USA - YL17G06_20 | ecosystem: Environmental > Aquatic > Freshwater > Lake > Sediment | place: USA: Wyoming | collected...
GGCCCCTTCAAAGTAATTGCCACCTTAAGAGATGAGGAATACAAAGACTTCAAACAGCAGCTTCCTCCATTTCTGAGTACTAGAAGAATAGAGATTAAGAAAGAGGATTTGGATCTAAGAATCATCCTGAGGAAATGCTTAGCCTCATACGGAATAGCTTACGAAGTCCCCAAGGAAAAAGAGGACGAGGTCATAAAGAAAGTTGAAACTAAGAGTTTAGGTTCACCGTTCTACGTTCGGCATCTAGCTGCGGAACTGAAACTACGCGGATCAACTTTCTCTGAGCATAGCATGGACGAATTTCCTACCGGAATGGTTAACCTAATATGGCAAACGATAGGCAAGACGTATTACATTGAAGCTGATCGTGTTATCCCTTTTCTCTTTCTCTTATTCACAAAGACCAACAAATCTTTTTCTTCCTATTTCTTTGACTTTCTAGTGGAAAAACTGGCTCACATAAGGAAAGAGGAAATCAAAAGAAGGGTCAATTCTCTGAAGGAATTCTATCTTGACTCTCGACAAGACGAAGTGTTAACAGAGGATTTTTGGCTAAATACTCACTGGAGGGAGAGCCTCGAACGAGGACTTGAGCGACCAGAGACTTTGGATCTTCTGTGCCGTGATGTATCATCGGCTTTTAAGACCGTTGAAGATGTGCAATATAATCGACTGCTTGAACAGATAATAGATGAATTGAAAGGCTACTTGGAACATGGGTTCAAGGACAAAGCCGATGCATTCATGTGCATTGACCTTGCCAAGCTGTCAGATCGTGGTCTTGAATTCGCCACAACTATCTACTCAAACCATCATTCATCATCGATACTCCCAAGAGAATACATAACTCATGTACAAAAGGAACTATTTCAATTATGGATAAGCGAAGCTTGGAAGTACAGAGCGAAATATGATGACGCCAGAGTGAACGCGTGCTATAAGAACGGTTTTGAGAAAATAGGAATGAGGAGCGATACTGCGCAACTACATTCCTATGCACACTATCTGCAAAAAAGAATACTGCCGAGACTAAAAGACGGAACACCAGAAAGAGAAAGTTGCAAGCAAGAAATCGAAGCACTCTACAAAGAAGTGATAGACACACAGTCTACCCAGAAAGTGAAAGATCCCATCAGTTACCAAGCACTGGCCTTTTTCTATGCGGAGCTAGGAGATGACGCGAAAGCAGAAGAGAACTTCAAAAGATCTCTTGAACTAGATCCGAAACACATTCCTTCACTGCAAGCCTACGCAATTTGGCTTAGTGAGAAAGGAAGAAAGGAATGGATGAAAGATTCGACAAAGGCACGGGATTACTACGTTTCATCGGAACTCCAGTTTACGAAGGCGCTAAGAATCCTCGAAGAGAGAAAGCCTACTCTCTCGGAGATGGAGATTGAAACGTATGAGAGCAGATTGCTAACTGCCTATGCCGAATTTCTGACTCGGAAGACCTCATTATATAGAGAAAAAGACATCAGGATGGGAATGGACAAGAAAATTGATGAGATCTATACGATATTAACAGAGAAGCACCGTAACCACGGCCCGGCTGTGATTTGTTACGCAAGATTCCTTATGGGCTATGCTAGAGTGTTGGAGAAATACAAAGGAGGAAAGAATCTTGAGAAAGCCAAAACAGTACTCGAGGAATTTGTCAAATCCGAAGAAGGGAAAGAGCAAAAAGACCTCAGTTATTTCATTGCCTTACGCTTTCTAGCAAGGTACTTCTATAAAATGGACCGATTATCTCCGCGACTTGCTAATATGGAAAAAGCCGAAAAGCTGCTGGAAAGGTCCTCACAGAGCTTTGATTCTTTTCACAATTCAGTTGCTTTCCATGAACTAGGGAACCTGTATGAGACATGGGCAAGGTATCTTGAGAAGACAGGTGACTCGCGTGGACGTGATGAAAGAATGAGGCTTGTCCAAAATGCCTATGACAAGGCACTTCTCTTGGTACCTGAGAATAGGGAGTCGGCATTACACCTCAGCAGGATCTATATGTCTTATGCCTTCTACCTACGGCGTAGTGGCGATAGACCCAACTCCCTGAAATGCAAAACGAAAGCTTTAGAGATTTTACAGAAGCTCGAATATGTTCCGTTTAACTTGTACTTCACACTCAATTCGTTGGGCGATGAAATGCTCACCGATGGCGATCTGGACTCTGCTGAGACTCTCTACACAGAAGCTTGGGAATTAGATAAGAAACTGAAAATGAACGAGGGATACTCGCTCTTCAGGCTTGGAGAGATCTCGAAGAAAAGAGGGAAAATAAAGGAGGCACTGGAATATTATGTTCAGTTAGGTCAGCAGAAAAACACAGCAGTGAGTTGGGGGAGAGCAAGAAGCGGTGTCAGAAAACTCATGCGCGATGAGCATATAGAGAGAGGTGTACTAGGTCATTGGGATTGCATTCAAGCTCGTCTACGTTGCTCCAGGAAAGCTTGGGAGCTTGACCAGAATTCAGCAAAGAATTGTGGAGACTATGGCGAGGACCTATTAGAGGCCGACAGACCCACTGAAGCCTTGCCCGTACTCAAAAAACACGTATCCCTGATTGAAGAGGATGATAAACTGAGCGAATTTGAAAGAAAAAAGAGAATCTGCTGGTCTTACAAGAAGATCGCATTCTGCCACAAAAGAAGGCGAGAACCAGATGACGCAGCTGAATATTTCCTAAAGGCTGCAGAGACTGAAGACTCTGCTTTTTCCTACGTCATGGCTATCGCTCAGATTAGCAGGCTTAGCACAGGACGGCGTCGCTCTTATTCAGTTTATTCAAGCAATTATTACCAAGAGATTACTATTGCCTTCCAGAAGTTTGAGAAGAGATTCGCCTCCTACAACCAAAAAGAAAGGCTGTTCTCAAGAATACATGACACATTGTACGCGGCGGCAGCAAGTTACGGCACGTGGTACCAGCAATACAAAGCGGCGATGCTTTGGAAGGACTACGCAGATATTTGCTACTATACAAATCCTAAAGGGGAATTCTCATACGAGCAAGCAGGAGAAAAACTGATGAGAATAGGAAAATTCCTTGAGGCAAGAGAATGCTTCATCAAGGCACTCAGAATAAAACCGAACGATGCGCTTCTACTCAGTGACGTTGCACATACAAGCATGAAACTGAACAGATGGGATGTATGCATGGTTTCGTCGCAGAAAGCCTACGAAATCAGAAAGGAACCAAATGATGCAGCAATTTATGAGATTAGCTTGAGAAAGAAAAGAGAGAGATCGAGGAATCTGCTTAACACTGTGGAAGCCTTCATGGAAACGGCTCTATCATATGAAATTCTGTCCAAATCTGATGAGGCCCTCACATCATACTTACATGCGGTCAGTTTACTGGAGAAGTGGAACATAAAGAATAGGAAAACACGCTCGATGATTAGGTTCGTCGCCGATTCGCTATGGTTTCTCGGGCGCAAGGATGATGCCAAGAGACTCTATGAGAAAATTGGCCCGGAAGAAGGAGAATATGAGAGTATAATAACACAAACAAAACTATGGCTCATGAAAGGAACCAACCGCACTGCCGCTGTGAAGAATTGACTCTGACTAATCTGGAGGCAGTTGAAAAAGAGCTTCACTCTATCATGCTTTATGTTGATGCAGAGATATCAAGGGTGTAAACCCACAGAAATGATCAAGTCATCTCCAATCTCTTTCTCAGCTCACATTCTTTGCCACAACCAACTTTGAAGTCTCGGCACTAGCAAGAACAGAAAATCCAAAACTCCTCGTAGGTCTTGAACGATAAGACAACTCTATCGCCCACAGAAAATCACCTGAAAGAGGACAAAACAACAGAAAAAGATGGGAGATAGACTATTCCCCGAGGCTAAAATAGTACAAATTCGTTCCCAGGAAGAGATTCGAACTCGCCTTCTGTAAGCACGTTCTGTCCGGCTAAGCTGTGGGACTTGAACCCCTTTAGGTATTAGTCCCGGCGACCGCACCAGCCACCGTTCGAGTGCCCCCTTGCATGTTTGACCCTCTTTGATTTGTCCTGACAGAGAAATTTTCTTTTGTCGAGACAAATAGGCATTGGAAATCTGTAGGTGCTATATCTTTAACAATTTCTTCAACAGCCTTAGAATAGCGCGCTTTGAACGCCGCCCTGACTTGGGTTCTATGGTAGCCCGGGGATAGCTTCAAACTCTCGGGTTAGTGATGGTGCTGGGACCAGGTTTGCATCGTAATCAGGTGGCGACATCTCCCGAACAACGAAATTGAATTTCCGATTTCTAGCCTTATCCAAATTGAGGACCAAGGAAACTGGCTTATAAACTTTGATAGAGAATAGTTCTATCATTGAGATATATCAATGTGGGTTATAACTGCCGCTTACACGGCAACATAAAAGAGACAAAGTTTAAGAATAGAATAAGGTCAAATGATTTTTGGAAGCCGTTTAATGTCAAGTTCCATATTCTTACCCAATATCGAATTACTGAGCACATTCTCCATCTTTGTTCTGAATAGAACATCTGAGGATTTTCGTTCAGAACTTTGCGAATATCTAGTGATAATGGCTCTTTATGAAAATAAGGAAAACAAAGGTGTCACAATAGAATTAATAAAATCATCGATTGAGAAAGATTTAGCCGTAGAAGATTTTCCCCTTTCTCACATTGAATCTGCATTAGGGCATCTTCAAGAAAAGGGTGTAATAAAAAAAGTTCGTGGTAAACAAGGCGACCTATATTTCCTATCTCAAGACGAGATAACCCGAATAACGCTTATGGAAGAACAATATTCCCAGACCGTTGCTCAAGTTAAAATCAGTTTAGGGCATAAAATGAAAGAAAATGGGATTACACTTGACATGCATGAGGAAGTAATTGTTTTTACGACATTCCGCAATTTCCTCGCAGTAGTCCTAAGCAATTTAGGAAGAGAATGCTGTTTCGCATTGATAAGCTCTCACGGTAGAGAAACTGAGAGTTTCAAACCCATAAATGTAGCAGATGTCTTGACTGATGTTCTGAAGACAGTAGAAAGTGAAAGGCTACGTCAGACAGAGAGAAAAATTTTCACAGAATACATTGTTAATCCAGATGATGCTTTGAGCGATTTCCTTTATTCTTTAGCTCAAAGCTACCTCTTAATCCAAATTCTCCATCTCGACCCTCAATGCCAATTGCTTACGGCAGAGAGTTTAAAGCGAAAGAGAATATACCTTGACACGAATGTCATACATCACGGACTTACTGGTATAGGTGCGAGAAAGAAGGCTGTTGACCAAGCTCTGAAGTTGACTAAGACATTAGGAATCACCACCGTGCTTTCAAAAAGGACAAAAGAGGAATTCCTTGAACTTCTTGAAAGTAGAAAGAAGACTTTCGGCAAAGACCCAAGAGTCCCCAAAAAAAGATTTGAAAAGATAATGTTCGCATTAGAAGATGGATTCTTAAAAGATTTTCTTCAAAAGAAGTCAAAGGACCAAAATCTTACCTTCGAAAGATATGCAGATAGGCTTGAAGAAATAGAAACTGTGTTAAATAACAGATACTCTTCGGTTTTTGATGATAACGAATACAAAGAGGTTTCCGAGAATCCCGACATGCCACAACTCAAAGAAATAGTAGTCAATGAAGGAACGATGTTTGGTCTAAATAAGAATGATAGAGTTGCTGAGCATGATGCTTTTCATATATTGCTTGTGCAAGAATTGAGAAGAAAGAGTGAAAGCGACATACTTGGACCAAACTTCTGGTTCCTTACACATGATAGAAGTTTGTTCTTTGTTGAAAAAAGATTCGGGAGATATGAGAAATTTCCTTCTAGCATATTTGTAGATAATTGGGTCCAATTGATTTCCCCTTTGCTGTCGCCGAAGCAGACTAAAGATTCACGGGACGCTTACATAGCTTTGTTTGGTTCAAGGCTGCCTATGTTAGCGGGAGCTATTGATGAAGAAGTATTTCTTGGCTTTCAAGGGAAATGGATGGATGATGAGGATTTAACTCCACAGAACATTGCACGAATTATAGGAAACAGATTCATAAAAGACTATTATGAAACATCAAAACAGAAGGAAGAGCCAATTCCCGAAGAAGATAAGGAAAAAATGGTCAAAGGAATTATAGCAGAAATCAAGACCGAAAACAGAGAGATGGCTTGGATGAAAAAGGACATAAAGCAACTCCAAGTTGAAACAGAAGGCTTAAAATTGAAAGTCAATGAATGGCAACAATTATCTTCTAAACAAAAGAGCATTCTCTCTAAAATAGGACATGTCATTGGTGCTATTCTATTTTTTGTGTTATGGTTAGTCCTATACGAATACTTTGTTCGATTCCATTCTGTTGAACATTGGGGGGCTTTCTTCGCCTCAATGCTACTAGCAGCCTCGGTAGGTGCAATAGCTGACTTATTTGGTTACAGATGGCTTCTTGATAGGTTACTTAGATACAAAGGCATTAAACTAGACAAATCAAAACAGACAGAAAATAGCTAAAAAATAATGTTATTAGCCTAATTATTCTTCTTGTTAGCGACCATTAGCCTACAAACTGAAACTGGCTTAAAAAGGCTGATATTTGAAAGCTCTAGTTGACCATGCAACTGAAAACACTCATTATATCAGAACATGTGTGAGAGATGGAACTTGCTAGCCGAGTCTGTCAACGATGTCATTCCATACCCAGCGGATTCTTAGAGGAAGGTCTTCGAGTGCCACACTTTCCATTTTGTCTAGTGCGAGTCTTACTTCCAGATTCTTGGTCGAGTGCCGAATTACTCGAATGAGTCTATACGGTTGCTCATCAATGCTTTTGAAGGTTTTGAGTTTGGGAAATCTCTCAAGTTCTTTTATGAAGGACTCCCTTTCTTCGGGTGACTTTTGAACTCTGTCAAAGTAGTTCTTTTCGAAGAGCAGACTTAACCTAATCGAGAAATACTCACTCAACTCGAAAGCAGATACGCCGACTGACAAGTCTTGAAGTGGGTCTGAACGGTTCAAATAGTCAACATAGTTCACATTCTTCTTTAGAGATTGTATTTCTTTGAGCGTCATTTTTTCCATTGACATGTGGCATACAAGCTCATTGTTTTGTGAATTGGCTTAGTGTTTGCTGTTCTTGTCTTGTGCGAGTTGACAAATTAGCGAGTTTGTCGATTTCGCTGGCTTCTACGGTTTTTCTTTGTCTGCTTTTCTCATAGAAGGATAGGAATGTGTCGTAGAAAATGAAGTTCCACTTGTATTGTTCAATGTTTTCCTTTAGTATTGGTTCGGCAATTTTCATCATGAGAAGGTTCTTTCTTTCCTCTGGAATTATTATGAAACGTTTGACGGTTGTTGACGGTATGTTTGAGCCTCTGATAATAGCGTCCGAGATTCCAGTCGAGTTCTCCACTTCAAACTCGTAAACGACTTCTCCGTCTTTCAACCATAAAGCATCAATTTCTCTTATTCGGTCTATCTTGTCTTTTGAAAGAGGTAAGTCGAGTTTTCCTCTCCATTCTGGCAAGTCTGCATATACATCAAGTCCAGCTTTCTTTCCTAAGTCAACGAGCATTTGAATTATCTGGTTGTGCTGTGACTGTCTTACCCTCATATCTTTCTTCAATTGCCATTTTCCGTCAGTTTTCTCTGCATATTCCTCAAGAATTGCCTTGATGCTTTGAGTGTCTGGAGTAAGTGCGTTCTGGAATTTGGTGAATATTTCCTCAAGAATGTCATCAAAAGACACGACAACCCTTCTATTGAGAACGCCTATTATTGTTGCTTCAACTCTTTCACTTAATGAAGCACGGTCAAGGAATAGCTTCTCTTTTAACCACCATTTCTTACCTATGACTTTTCCTTTCTCATCTTTCACATCTTCAAGAACGAACTCTTTGCCCAAATGCTTTCTGAGGACTTCCTCTATCCCTTCTGGAGCACTAAAAGAATATCCATTTTTCTTCAATTCTGCGAAAATTGTCGGATAACTGTTTATGATGGTTGAATAAGTTACTGATTCTCTACGTTCAGCAATAATGTGCTTAACCGTATTTACAACAATTCTTTCATACCTTTCCTTGTCAATTTCCGTTTCTGAGAGCAATTTCTCCTTTTTCTCTGGTTTTCTGAAACGAATATAATAATCTCCTATTGCACTCCCATACGGTTGAAGAAGGGCTTTTGGAGAAACAACCGCTGGCGACTGATAGATAATCTTCTCCAAGTCAAAACCCGCAAGCACAGCCGCTTTGATGATAGAGTTATAGATTTTAATGTCCGTGTTGTGAAAAGTGACAGTCAACCATCTTCCAGATTTTAGAACATTATAGACTTGCTCAAATGATGCCTTTAGCATTTTGTGATAATAGTCAAAATCCTTTTCTTGTGCTTCATTTATGGTTATTTCTTCTCCAAATCTCAGCTCAAACCGAGGGTCATTCTTCTCGCCTTTCAACCATGAAATCCATAATTTGCTAAGTTCTAGATATTGAATAGACCCGCCATAAGGGGGGTCGGTAAAAACGTAATCTACACTCTCAGATGGCAAAATATCGCTTAGTCCGAGAGCACTATGCGACATGATTAATGCGTTGTTACGGGAATCTGTCAAAGATGCAAAGGTATTCGCTTCTCTAAAAACTGGAATAGCTGAATTGCTTTCGGATTTTCCACTTAGGACATGCTTGTATCTTTCGGCAAAATAGAACCATACTGGAAGTTCGATTCTTAATGGTGGAACCCAATATCGGTGCATTACCCATCCTCTAGAAGGATGAACACCCATTCTGAGTCTAAGATGATGAACGACGTTCAGTTTTGAAACATTGTGAAGGTTACTACTGAAAGCTATTTTCATAAGGTCTTTTTGAATGGGGTCTTTTAGTTCCTCAATCGCATGATAGAGTATAGACAAGGCAATGAGATTTCTTCTCGTAAAAAGGTCTATGACTTTTACAATATCAGTCCGATGTGTTCCTTCTTGAAACAGTCTCCCATTGCCATATTTCAATTCTGCATCGCTAGGAACCCAAAACGGTATAGGGGCATCAGCTATTTCCGAAATTAAACGATAATCACCACTATCGGGTTTCTTCGTTAGGAATCTTACTTTCTTATTCGCTTTCTTAATGCATGATGAGCACTCATAGCCTATCTCCAGCAACTCTTCACCTACAACATTTTCGATGTCAATATTTTCTCCGCATTTGCATTTACTTCGCATCTTGAAATTTTCGTCAACTACGGCGATTCTTTCGTTACATGCCTTACATTTAACCATGTCTGACCATATGGCATGGGTAATTATCGCCTTCTTCTTGCAGATGGGACACGTTGTCTGATATAGGGATTCAATTTTTTTCCTAACTTGGGTTTCAATCTTGCAGAAGACTTTCTTTAGGTCGTCAGTATCAACGGGTGTGACGGTCATTCGAGTGATGAAGATAGATATCGGGTCTAAATCGATAGCTATTGCCTTTCTTCCCTTCTTTAATGCTTCAATTGCTGTGACTCCGCTTCCAACGAAGGGGTCAAGAACAATTTCGCCTTTCTTGGAATAGTGCTCTATATATTCTCCTACGACATTGTGGGGTTTTCTTGCCCAATATTTATGCATAAGATACATTGGGGTATGAGCTTGAGGAGAAATAGCATGGTCGACATGAACCACATTCAAGTTTTCATTATCTCTCTTTGGCAAGTTACCCCACTAATTCATAAGATATATGACAGAACCGTTTAAAAACATAATCGAAAGTGTTCCACAAACATACTTCTCCTATGCACGTCCGAAGTCAAGAAAACGGAACTCTTAGTTCCCTATTCTCCCGTAAGCTCGCTTTCTTTTCTAATTAGGTCTTAGTGCACGTGGCTTTTTTCCAGAATCCTTTTATGAGTTCGTTGCAGTCAACAGCGTTTTTGGCAATTTTGATCTCTTTTTGGAAGTAGATAGGTAGTTGCTGTTTGATGTTTGGATGTGCGACGCGTGCGTCCAGGATTACTATGCATCCTTTGTCATTAGCTGATCGGTGGACTCGTCCACAAGTTTGAATCAATCGGAGAATTGCGGGAGCTGAATAAGCATATGTTCTGCCTTTCTGAGGGAATTGATGTTCAAGATGCTCCATC
>Ga0315279_10011732_pt1 | contig 10089 bp, 14 predicted proteins | sample YL17G06_20_MG_FD_203694 | JGI IMG/M metagenome (GOLD analysis project Ga0315279, IMG submission 203694) | Sediment microbial communities from Yellowstone Lake, YNP, Wyoming, USA - YL17G06_20 | ecosystem: Environmental > Aquatic > Freshwater > Lake > Sediment | place: USA: Wyoming | collected...
TAATTAACCATTTTTCCAATCCTAAAAATTTTGGAGAAATAAAAAAAGCTGACGCTGTCGGAAAAGTGGGGAATCCCCGTTGCGGCGATATAATGAAGTTATATCTAAAAATAGAAAAGAAAGGAAAAAAAGAAATTATAAAAGACATAAAGTTTTACACTTTGGGTTGCGCAGCAGCCATTGCTACCTCTGATATAGTTTGTGATTTAGTGAAAGGGAAAACATTAAAAGAAGCCCTAAAAATCAGTTCAAAAGATGTTGTCAAGGAATTAGGCTACCTTCCTCCTTTGAAAATACATTGTTCGCTTTTAGCCGAGCAGGGTTTAAAAGCAGCAATTGAAGATTATAAAAAAAGAAAGAAAAAATGAATTTTAAAAGAAGGAAAAAAATAATAGTATCGATGTCCCCGAAGGACCCCGCTCTTTTTCAGAAAATGGCGGGGCCTACGGGGCAGGCAGGCGGAATTAAGGAAAGAAAGAAGGTTGTGGTTGCAATGTCTGGTGGAGTTGACTCTAGTGTAGCAGCCGCCCTTTTGAAAAGAGCTGGTTTTAACCTAATCGGAGTTTTTATGAAGTTCTGGCGCGACGCAGGCTTTAGCGAAAACAGATGTTGTTCTTCGGAAGCGGAAAAAAGAGCCAGAAAAGTGGCTAAAATTTTGAAAATACCATTCTATGTTTTTAATTTCGAGAAAGAATTCAAAAAGAGAATTGTTAATTGTTTTTTAAAAGAGTACAAAAAGGGAAAAACTCCTAATCCCTGCGTGGTTTGTAATAAAGAAATAAAATTCGGCCTGCTTTTGGAAAAAGCCTTGGCTTTGGACGCTGATTTTGTGGCAACAGGACACTATACTCGGCTACGCCGAGAATTTCCAATTTCTAAATCCCAATTTCCAAACATTAAATTATTAAAGGGAAAAGATAAAGAAAAAGACCAGTCATATTTTTTGTGGAAACTTAATCAAAATCAGCTAAATAGAATTTTATTTCCAATAGGAGATTACACTAGAAGTGAAGTTGAGAAATTAGCTAAAAAATTCAGACTGCCTGTGCTCTCAGCCAAAAAATCAGTAGAAATCTGCTTTATCAAATCAACAGTTAATGATTTTTTAAAAAAGCATCTTAAAGAAAAGCCAGGCAAGATAATTACAAGAGAGGGAAAAATAATTGGAAAACATCAAGGCCTTTGGTTTTATACCATCGGTCAGAGAAAGGGGATAAAACTGCCGAGTGGTCCCTATTATGTAATAGCTAAAGATTTTAAGAAAAACCTTTTGATGGTTTCTAAAAATGAAAAGGATTTGGCAAAAAAAGAACTAACTGCTCAAAATGTAAATTGGATTCACCCTGTTAAATGCCGCGGAGCGGCAATTTCGCGAGACCCGAAATTATTTAACAGGGTAAAAGCCAAAATACGCTACCGCCACGGGGCGGCTTCAGCAATAGTCTATAAACTAAAAACTAAGAACTACAAACTAACTTTCAGCAAGCCGCAGCGTGCAATTACTCCCGGCCAGTCAGTCGTATTTTATAAAGGCGATGAACTTCTTGGTGGCGGGACAATTGAAAGATAAAAAAACAAAACACGGCGCGTACGCGCCGTGTTTTGTTTTTGTTGACAAAATTATCAATAAGTCTTATATTAAAATAGCACAAAAATAGCACATAAAAGGTGAATATGGATGAGTAAAGAAAAAAATATACCGTTTAGCGAGAAAAGAACTTTCTTATCCGCTTTAGAAAAAATTGTCAAAGAAGCTGGTGAACAGATTTTGACTCAGAGAGGAACAGAAATTCGTGATACCCACGACTTCAAGGGCCACGAATCATCAGTTATTGATGTCTTCGCAAGAGAAAAAATATACGCTGCGATCGAACGCCATCTACACCACTTTGAAGGAATAATTCGAACTGAGCTACTACCGTTTATAAGAACTCTAATTGAAGTTTCAGAACACAATCAACTGGTTTTAATCATTGACGAAATCGAAGGAACGACTAACACCAAACGATGCCTAACAGCTAACTTGGAATACCGGCCACTGGCTGCAGTTTCTGTCGCTCTTAGTCTTAGTGAGAGCCTTAAGGATTTGGTAGTTGGCGCAGTTTATACGCTTGACAGAGGTGAAGTTTTCTCTGCTTTCAGGGTTGATGAGAATGATTTTTTGGCTTTCCATAACCACAGGCGAATTGATCCCGAAGAAGTAATTCATATTAGGGGCGATAGCAAGAAAAGAGTTCTGGTTATCGGCTATTCTAACAGTCACCGACTGGAAAAAGGCGAGCTGGAACAAGTTCTCTATGACCAAGAAATGAAAACTTACGAGGGCTGCCGAGCTTCAGGAATGGATATCGTTAATTTACTGCGTAACCACTCTGATGCCTATATTGATCTTAGACACTACTGGTCAACAAAAGATAGCCAAAATCAAGAAAAAGAGGCAATGCTGCAGATATATGATATCGCTGGCATTGTTCCAATTGCCGAAGGTTGCGGACTGAAAGTAACAGATGCTGAAGGAAAATCCTGGAAGGATTACAACTTAGACGATACAATCCCCTTGATTGTTAGCCGTCCAGCTGTCCATCAAGAAATCATAAACGCCATAAAGCCGCTAGTAGAAAAATGGAAGGGAGCATTGACAAAAGGAGAAAATTAAGATGCCTGCAGAGATTATTATCATTGCCGGCCCGCAAGCAGCAGGAAAATCAACTGTTATCACCCAGCTAGTCACGCAGTACCAAAACGTCACTCCATTTCTATCAAGGACAAAAAAACAAATTCCTGTAATGTTGCCCTTGCAGGAAAGCAGACAGATTATTGTACATAAAAATGTTCCGCTCGGAGGGATTTTTATGACAGTTGAGGATGAAAAAGAAGTTGTCGAATGCGATCTGAAACGAATGGATTTAATCTTGGAGAGAAACGATGATAATCGCTTAACTTATCTTGATGAATGTAATATCTTTACTATCGCCCATGCTGCAGCTCACGGTGTCACTCAAATCAGTGATTTCTGGGAAGAATATATGCGACGATTGGAAAAACTGGATGCAAAAGTTATTTTCCTGGACGTCCCTCCTGAAGTTTCTTGGTTCCGGAGACAACAAAGCTACAGAGACCGGCTCATTTATTTCCCAAAAAACCAACACGAAGAAATCATGACCCGTTTTCGAAAATATCTCGAAAAGCTCTGTCCTGAACTTCTAAATCTTTACGAAGAACTTCCTTTGCCTAAAAGAAAAATCAATGCAAATTGTCCTATTGAGACTGTTTTGCAAAAAACTGGTGAATCATTAGTTCAGATTTCATCTTTCTTTCAAAAAAATGCTTAGAAAATCAAAGGCGAATTACTCGCCTTTTTTTATTTGCCAAACGATTAAAAATTTGATATATTTTTAAAGGTGTTTCAATTGGCTCTTTTAAATAAAAATCAAACCAAAGCTGGTGAAAGAGGAGGATTCAGGTGGATCATTCTTTCTGTGGCCATTGCCCTGTTTTCAGTTGCCTTTCTTAGAGGAGAAAAGATGGTTGTCTTCCTAAGCTTCACGATTGGTGCTTTAGGTGGTTTCGCTGTTGATTATATCGGAATAAAAATACTGAAATGTTGGACGTATCCGAGACAGGAATTTCTGAAAAAAGAATACTTCGCCCTCGTAATCCCAGGATGGGGAGTATTTGGGATGATGGTAAATCTACCTCTAAGTTGGATCCCCGGCTCTAATGCAATTACCATTCTAATACTTTTGATATCGCTGCTCGCTTTTTGTGAACTTCCGAATATCAAGATTGGATGTTGGAAATATACTGCACCAACTTGGCTGATCGTCTTAGGTTGGATTCCATTGGTTCTCTGCTACAGATTCATCTTCCTTCTCTTTGCTTAATTGCGTGTCTTAAAAAAAGATACGCCTTTTTTATTTCCGAAGGAATCAAGGTTCTGAGGAGCGAAGCGAGGGGTTCTTAATTTGATTTTATCCTGAGTTGCATCGAACAGATTGAATTTTCGCCTGCCCTGAGCTTGCCGAAGGGCTCAAACGGGGGTAGAGTGAAAGCGAGGAGGCTCTTTCAAAAATAAAAAGGTGCACCAAGATGTGGGTTGAATTAGTTGGGACTATTATCTTTCTAATCATTTGTGGAGCAATCATTGCTATTGCCTTGTACATTCTGTACTCGATAATCAAGATGGTCATCATGTTCATACTGGGGATACCTTTTATTATTGCTTTCTTTTCTCCGGTAATTCTGATAGTAGCTCCATGGGTATACGAAGCTGTCAACTTTCCGCCACGTGCCGGTCTATTTTATACCACCTTTCCTTACCCTTGTCCTTATTTCCCATTAAATATATTGCAGGGATTGTCTTTGATAGGCTATGTCATACTTGTGATTGTGCTCATTGCCACAAAAGACTTTTATATCGCATTATGGTTTGGAGTTTCTACGGCCATTTTGCTTTTCTTATCTCCACTTGGTTTGTGGGAAGCAGGAATTGTGATCTTCATTGCAATTCTCTTGACTTGGGGATTGATGGAAGCGGAATGGTGACTCAAAATATTGGCCAGGTTTTTCTGGCTTTTTTATTTGACTTAATCTTTGGTAGTGCTATTTTGAAATATCTGAATATAAAAAAGAGGTGATAAAAGTTGTCAACAACTGAAATCTTTAGACGAATGAGAGAGCAAGGAAAAGTTTTAGTTCAGGTTCACTTTCAAGGTGAAGAATTTGAATGGAAAAAGAAAGAGGAGATAGAAGAAGACATACGTTTGGGGAATCTCATAGCAGAAGAAGTGATGGAATATTATCCGGAAGGAGACAAGGTATTAAGTCGTCCGACAGGCGAATACAGATATAGAAAAACTAAACAAACTTAGTTCTTTAACTCAAGCCCTTATGGGCTTTTTTGTTTTTGAATTTTTCCGGGAAAAGGAGTAAGATGAAAAAAAATAAAAACTGACTTTTTAAAGCCGTTTTTCGCTAAATTAAGCGCTTGACAAATAGCTTTGTTTCGAATATAATAGAAACAAGCATAGCTAACTCCTTTGAAAATCGAAACAAAAAGCTATGTTGAAACTATGCCCAGTAGAGGAATTTTGAAAAGCTTACTGGGCTAACCGAGAAATTTCGAAGAAATTTCTATTCGAAATTCTCCTACTGGGTATGACTAAAAAAGAAATAATCTGGCGGGAAATTTTAAACCAAGCCATCGAAAACAAAAAAATTGAATTTACCCAAAAAGAATTGGCTCAAAAATACGGCTTTTCCTTAAGCACGGTTTTTAATGCTTTAAAAATACCCAGACAGGCCAATGCCGTGGAAGGGAAAAGAGGGTTTAGGGTTCGAGACATTGAAAAATTTTTATATCTCTGGGCAACTTTTAGAAAAATTAAAAAAGATATCATCTATCAGACAAATGTTAACAAAAGAGTTTTTGAGATCGAGGGGGAAATTCCTCCAAATGTAATTTTCGGCGGCTACAATGCTTTTTTGAAAAAATATAAAGACGCCCCGGCTGACTATGATAAAGTTTATATCTATTCGGACGAAAACGAAGTTGAAGAAATTAAAAAACGTTTTCCGCCCCAAAAAGGTTATATAAATTTAATTGTTTTAAAAGCTGATCCTTGGCTTGAAAAATTCGGCAAAACCACTCCAGATTGCCAAACTTTTGTTGATTTATGGAATTTTCCTGAATGGTACGCCAAAGATTTTTTTAATGCCTTAAAGGAGAAAATTCTTAGATAAAATTTATTGTGAACTTATCAAACTATGCCCGAATTTTATCACGATTTAGTAACTGAAAAAAGTTTTAAAACCCTTCAAGAACTGGAGCGAAAATTAGATTTTGTTTTGATTGGAGGTTGGGCGATTTATTTATACACCAAAGCGCTGAAATCAAAAGATATCGACATTATTATTGACTATGAAACGCTTGAAAAATTTAAAAAAGAATTCAACATCTTTAAAAACGAAAGGCTAAAAAAATACGAAGCAAAAACGGAAGAAATCGACATCGACATTTATTTACCGTTCTTTTCCGATTTAAAATTTCCAATTGAAGAGATTAAAAATTATCTCCAATCTGTTGATGGATTTCAAGTGCCATTTCCGGAAATTCTGCTGATTCTAAAAATCAAAACCTATTCTGAAAGAAAAGGGACTGCAAAGGGTAATAAAGATTTGATTGATATTTTCAGCTTATTAAAAAAAGGAAAAATCGATTGGAAAAACTATAAGGAATTAATTGAAAAATATAATTTAAAAGAGGCAAACGAGGAATTAAAAAATTTAATTTCTTCTCAAAAAGCGATTCCTGAACTTGATTTATTAAGCCACCGGATCGCAAAATTAAAAAGAGAAACATTAGAAAATTTGTGACGAAAAAGAATAATTTTAAACTATTCCCAAAATCGCCAAAAAAGTTGGGGAAGAATAAAAATCGCCCCCATGCCTGACGGCCGGGCGATTTTTAAGTTTATCGTGAGCTCGTCGAACGATTGAATTTTCGCCTGCCCTGAGCTTGTCGAAGGGCTCAAATGGGGGCATGTGCCGCCCGAAGGGCGGCACAATAACATTGACAAAAATTAGAATAGGGAATATTATAAAAAACTAAAAGGAGGGATGAAAAACGAGACAAACAGATTTAAGTATTGTTCAGCTCTTAAAAGAACTAAAGAACCCATCGTCAGGATACCCAAGATGCTTGATTATTAACGAGATAGGTGATGTATGCTTAGATGGAAACGCAGAAGAGAGGAAAAAAGCAGAACAAACTCTGTTAAGACTGCTACGGAACAGAGAAGAAGAATCTAGAGATATAGTTTTCGGCTGCCTTTCAATAATTGAACATCCTGATCCCGAAACCGCTGTTGCTCTTCAAGAGTTCAAGATAGACCCAGCCAATAAAGAAATGGTCGAAGAAATGCAACCGCAAATAGTACGTTTCAAACTGCAAAAAGGGATAGAATCTTAAGAGGTTATTCCGATAAAAGGATATACCTCTTTTTTTATTTGAAAATCGCCGAAATTGATAAAAAGTCAAAAATTAGGTAGAGTGAAATATATGATTATTAAAGGAAAAACATCGCTTGAATCTTTTGGTTCATTCGTTAAAGCTGTGGTTGATATAGAAAAGGAGATTATTTCAGTCGGTTGCGAACTTCATGTTGACTGCGTCGAGGAACTTATGGCAGATGGTTCTTCGTATGCTAATTTATGGGGAGCCAACGTTTATCCAAAAGACAAGAAAATCGATTTCATCGCCTTGATAAATATCCGGCCGGCTAGCGGTAATCGTTCAATGGAAATTGAAGATACTAATATCAGAAAAAAAGTTGAGGATATCATTAAAAAATTAGTCTTCTAATGGAACTAAATCGTTGGCAAAAATTTAGTAAAAGAGAACAGCTTTTGATGGTTGGCTCTGAATTTATACGAGCCAAAAATTGGCAGAAAAAAGATAATGAAAAATTCATCTCTAGCCTTTGGCGTGCTCTGGAATTAATTGATTTGACGCTTTCTGACTCTAAATGGAAAAAGGATTCCCGGATTTTATTGGGGTTGAGGGAAGAAGTGGCAAAGTTTTATTCTACAGATAGAACCGATGATGTAGCCCTGCTTTATAACGCCCTTTAATGTTTTAATCTATGAAAAATATCTCCAAATTTATAATAAGCATAATTATCTGCCAGCTGGCTGGAGTTTTGGGATCAGTTTTTACAACGCCGGCGATCAAGGGCTGGTACGAAAAAATAAACAAGCCCTCATTTACGCCTCCGGGTTCTTTTATCGGATTGGTTTGGGTTATTTTATTTTTCCTGATGGGAATTTCCTTATATTTAGTATGGTCAAGACGCTGGCAAATTAATATTCCGGTTAACAGACCGGAACGAAGAGCCTGGAACCGCTTTTCGGAAAAATTGTGGTCAGGTACCTGGCGGGAAGAAAATACCATTGCCATTTTTATTCTCCAGTTGGTTTTGAACATTTTGTGGTCAGTAATATTTTTCAGCCTGGAATCTCCCGGCTTCGCCTTTTTTGAGCTTCTGATGCTTTGGTTTGTGATATTATACACAATTGCCAATTTCTACCGGATCTCCAAACCCGCAGCTTATTTATTAATACCTTATATTTTTTGGGTTTCTTTTGCCGGATTTTTAAATTTCACAATCTGGAGGATGAATTAAAAATATTTGCAAAAAGCCCCGGACGGGGCTTTTTTAGTTTGAGCGCAGTAGCTAGGGTTCCATTTTAATTTTAGAGGAAATAAAAAAAGTTGAGTTTATTTTTTCTGACCCAACTTTTTCATTTCAAATATTAGCCTCTTCAGAGGATTTTTTCTGATTTGCCATCGGTAGTTTGCTTCTTCAATATCAGTTGATTTATATATGCATTTTTTGATGTATTCTAGATGTAAAAGAACAAGTCTTTTTATTTCTTCGTCTGAAATACTCTCTTGGAATATTCCATTGAATAATTGCTCGATCGGAATGGGGGAGTAACGGCCGAAAGAAATCAAAGCTGTTTCGAATCCTTCCTGTTGGAACCTGATTGCGAAGTAGCTGCCAACAGAAGAAATGCAGCTGTTTCTTTCGTGATTCTCGGCATGATGAGAAATAAAATCTATCTCTATTTCCAGGCTGTCATATCTGTATTTCTGATCCTTTTTGATTATTGCTCTCCATTCTTTTGCGTCTATCTGGCCGGACATCATGGCTTTCAGCGCTAGGACAGCTAATTCGCCTGTATTGCCTGTTTCAAAACGGGTAAAGAAAGAATCTCTATAGCAATAAGGCTGCATTTTCGGATTTTCTTTCTTGATTTGAGGCAGCGCTTTTAAAAGCGGCTCAACACTGTTTTCCCATTGATTTACTGTCGGACTAAGAATCGGTTCTAAGGCTTTCTTTAAATCAGGGACTACTAAGTTAGGCGGTAATCCCTCGCAGAGTCTGACTACGAATTCTGTTGATTCTCTGGGAAAAGGAAGGAAAAGGCCGTCGCATTGGACTTTTCTTGCCAGGTGATCAGCGGCTTTAGCGTTGAAGATTTTCAGTTCCGGAGTATTTAAAACTGTTATACTCATTCATTCCAACTCCTTTCATGTATAAATTTTTATATTTCATTTTTAATTTTTTGTCAATTATTTTCTTTTTCCGGATTGAATTTTCGCTCAAATGGGGGTAAGGCATTGACAAATTTAATCTTTGGGTGTATAATAGAAGATATAAGAATAAGATAGTTCATTGATAAATTAAAGGGAAGGAAGAAATTTATCTATTCCAGAAAGGAAGTCAAAATGATTTTTTCTCTGGAGTAGATAACATTGTCAAGTCGAAAATCTGAAAAACCTAAAATGGTGATTTTTGATAAAGGCAAACCAGTTGCTACCACCGATGCTCAAGAAGCGAAACGTTTAGAAGGAAGAATAGCAATCATAGACAAAGTGCTGAAAGAAATGGGATACTCAGAAGGATATGCAAGATATCAAGAATACATAAGTGAGATGATGAAAAAAGGTTTCGCAGAATACACAGCCTTTATCAAAAAGGTAGATGAATTGGCAAAAGAATGCGGCGTATAGAAAAATTCTCTACCTTCCCTTCTTTTTTCTTTTTCGAGCCCATAAATATTTGTGGGTTGGAAAAACGCAGGAACTGTCTGTGATCAGGCAGTTTTTGTTTTTTTATATCATCTCCGATTTGGAAACTGACCCCTGTTTTATGTTATAATTAAGCAATATGAAACAACAGCATTGGTTAGGCTATAAGAGAAAAAGAAAAGCTAAAACAGGCAGAAGGCATAGAAAGCCCAGAAAGTAGAGGTAAAAACCTGTTTTACTGGAATAGTGATGACGAACTTAGAGAATGAACCTGATTCAGGATTTTTTATTGAAGGATCAATCCCGAGATTAATTTCTCGGGTTTTTGTTTTTGAATTTTTCCGGGAAAGGGAGTAAGATGAAAAAAGACGTATAAAAATATTCTCAAAATCGCCTAAAAAGGGTGAGGGGAAAAGCGCCGAGAAGGCCTCGCCCGTAGGGCTATGGTCGAGAAGGCGATTTTTTGGTTCTCTACTTGACATCTCCGCGGCAAG